>SMTZ1_10000303_pt1 | contig 54600 bp, 47 predicted proteins | sample DeeMarSWOR136_30_FD_25667 | JGI IMG/M metagenome (IMG submission 25667) | reverse complement strand
GAAATAATTTTAAGGTCTAATTCTTTTCTCATGCCCGCATCAACTATCGTCACAAGTCGGGGAGTCAAATTTATGTTTCCATTCTGCTGAACCAAATCACAGCCACCGAGAAATCTGGCGATTTCTTCCAGTGGCTTCTGAGTTGCCGAAAGTCCAATTCGGATAAACGGTTTTTCAGCAATATGCTGCAATCGTTCTAACAGCAGACTCAGGAATGTCCCTCTTTTATTTTCCGACAGGGCATGAATTTCATCGACAATGACATGTTCGACTGACCGCAAAAGGTGTTGTGCCCGCTGCGAGGTTAGCAGCAAATGAAGTGATTCGGGTGTGGTGATAAAAATATGGGGAGGTTGTCGCAGCATCCGCTCCCGCTCTTTTTGTGGCGTATCCCCTGTTCGGACAGCGACTTTAATTTCGGGCAGATCAAGATTTAGTTCAGTTGCTTTTTGCTGAATTCCAGCCAGCGGTGCTTCTAAATTTCGCTCGATGTCATAGTTCAAGGCTTTGAGTGGCGAAATATAAAGTGTGTGCACGCCTTTGGGAGGGTTGTCTTCAATCAGTCGTTTTAAAAGATTGTCAATGCAGACCAGAAAGGCAGCCAGGGTTTTGCCTGAGCCTGTGGGCGCTAAGATTAAGGTGTTTTCTTTTTTAAAGATTGAAAGCCAGCCCTGAATTTGCGGCGGAGTGGGATGATCGAATGTTTCAGTGAACCAGTTGTGAATGGTTGGGTGGAATTGAGAAATAATTTGTAAGTTTTTTTTCTCCATAGATTACAAATCTATTTAATTCAAAAATATGCATGATTTTGAAACCGTTTTAATCGGTTATAATCCATACCTAAATTGATTAATCCAATTTCAGCCACTCCTCTTGAGATAATCCTGCCTGTCTCATTATTTTCTTAATCAAAACAATACCTATATCTCCTCGATGGGGATTCGGTATAATTAACCTTTGATCTCCTTTTTTCATGTAAGAGTGTTTACCACCTCCAAATGGCCCATCAAATCCAGCTTTTCGCAATTTACGAATCAATCTCACTCGTGAAATAGGCGTGATTTCAGGCAAAATAAGTCTCCTCCATTTCTTTTTGATATTCTAAATCTAATTGCATTTTCGATGCAGCTAGAGCGCATCCGTTGATCACTGGAATTTCTGTCCCATCACGTAATCCTGCTGTTATCCATAGCTCAATCGCATCAATGAGATTATCCCTGGCTTCCTCATAATTTTCCCCCTGGGTAAAGCAGCCTGGCAAATCAGGAACTTCGGCAACCACGCATGGGATATCACCCAAGCTGGGATCGACTTCATAAGTAGCATTTTTTAAGGCTTCCCGTACATATTCCCTGAACGTAACGTTTTTCATTGTTGATGACATGAGTATCTCCCAAGAAAATCTATGGTACTATCAATTCGTTTTTATAATAGTTATTCTTTTTAATTGCAACTGGAATATTTATTCGACTTATTCTTGACTTAATTAATCAATTATCAAATATTTCTTCCCCTGTCTCAATAATCGTTTTCACAAAAGGATTATCGGCAGAAAATTCCTCTATTAGAAAAGGATGGGGTTCAATTCTTAAATCAACCTTTCGTCTCAATTTCATTAATAATAGCTGATCATCTTTTTTGAGCATAAGTGTATATGATTCTGCCAAGATAAAGTTGCTGGAAATAAGGGTGGCAGATTCCTCGGCAAGTTGTTTTAAACAAGCTTTGGCTCTTTGATGATCGACATCTCTTTCATTGGCTAAAGCGAAGTGTGCACTTGTATCAACAAAAAAAGCTCTAGTTTTTTTCATAGATATAGTCATCGTGATCACGTCCTTTTATCCCTTCTACCTGGGCAAAACCTACCCAATCCCATAAAGGTGAATTGACTTGTAATATTTTTCTTTTATTTTGACGATCTGCCGATCGTATTCGAACTTCATGGCCTGTTATCTCAAGTTCAACATCCTCATCAACAATATTAGCTTTGGACAAAATTTCTTTTGAAACAAACATTCCAGAAGTAATTTTTAAATGCTTTTTTAATATCTTCATTTAGTCATTCCTTTTAATATTTTTTTCTGGATCAGTGATAAATCTTTATGAATTCAATTAGAAGAAGTTCTGAACTTAATTAGTGCGTGAACGAAAATTCCCTTGATAGTGATGCAAGCATCTTGCTTGCTGCAAAAAAAATAAACTTAGCTCTGATACCAACCACAAGCCAGAGGCTTATGTTACCTTTTCGTTCAAACACTAATTAAATCTTCCTCAGAATCCACTCTTTAAAAAATACATCCGTAAACCAATAGACATCATTTTCTTTGTCCAGGATTTGTTTTTCCATTTAAGATTTTAGAGCCGTTTGAGCAATCGAAATATTTTCAAGATCGTATTTTTTGATAGACTCCTCACTCAAAAATTCTTTGCTTCCAGCATGCACAATTGCCTCCATCAAGCGGCGCTGAACAAGTGATAAATCATCCCAGATCGATAAAAAAACGGGGGTATTTTCAGTGATGATTTGGTTCAGAGTTGGTTCAATATCATTTAGTTTTATCGTTTTGGTTTCATAAAATTCATCCCACAGTTTATGGCAAAAAAATTGGGCATTATAGGGGAAATCTTCAACCAGATCGAGCACTTTTTCTATTGAGCCATGTTCAACCCAGAATCCAGTCCTCTGGAATGCGTCAAGAATAAAATCTACAAATTCGGCTCTTGGAATCTTTTCCAGATTTATTACTCTCCCCATCATATAAAAGGCACAATTGCGATTTGCAACCATATCGTAAAGCAAATGCCGCTTGGAGCCTGAAAATAGGCACGCCACTTTATTCTGATGTTGAATACTGGCACGCATCGCTTTTTCAATGGGTTCACCGTTAAATTCCCTGATCTCTTGAAATTCATCAAAAACGACAACAAAATTTCGTTTCTTCTCTTCCGCTAATTTTTGGGGCAGATCAAAAATTCTATCTAAAAATCGAAAGGTATCTTCTCTAGAATCGGTGTATTCAATACCACTACTTGTTGTGCCATCAGGATCAACTGTAATTTTGGGACGTAATCCAGGCAGCGTTTTTTTGAAGAAATCCAGCATTCTTTCAAATTTCGTTTCCACAGCGCTGGTAATCTCTCGCACATAGATTTCTAATAGCTTATACAATGATGTGGCTTTGTACAGGTCAATATAGACCGTGTGAATTCCTTTTGACTTGAGGACTTCCAGGGCATTCATGATCAGAGAAGTTTTTCCATATCGCCTGGGAGAAATTAAAAAAATCCGTTCAGAGTCAGATAGATCACGAATAAGCTCATTAAGTTCTTTTTTTCGATCGGCAAAATTTTCGCCTAAGACTGCTTCACCATACTTGAAGGGATTTTTCATTGTTTGGTTAAATAATATGGATTTAAATGTTTAAAAGAAATTTCAGTTGGGCTTTTAATTCTTTCAAATATTTTTCAGAAAGATTTCCAATTTTGCTTTTTAATCGCTTTTTATCTATGGCTCTTAATTGAAAGACCAAGGCAACTGACTCTGTTGTCAAATGATTTTCCTCATCAGGAACTATTCTAAAGGTTGCTGTGAAACTTAAAGCGGCCAATTTCGCCGTTAAAGGTACAATAACAATTGTAGGTAATTGGGCTTTTGATGTCTGAACAATGATTGCTGGGCGTATTCCTGCTTGTTCATGATCATCTGAAGAAGGAATTTCAACAGAATAAATATCACCGTATTTCAATTACAGCCCCTTCTCAAAATTGAGTAATGCTTCGTCGCTTAGCATATCCCATTCTTTAAACTCTTGCTGCAAATCTTTCCACTGCTTCGTTTGATATGATAATATACTTTGCTTGTACAAGCGAACAATTTCTATTAAACTGGGTAACAGTTCCCTCGGTACCTCTTTTGCTTCATCAAGCAAAGCCTGTTGATAATCTACAGTTTCCATCATTTTTATATTTACCCTTTCGTCAATAAATTTAGTAAATTTTTTTTCAAATATGAGTCTGCTATAAAAGCAGATTCCATCGCTAAAATCTGTCTGAATCATCACATAAAAACATTAACCTATTTGAGTAAGGGATTTGGCAATCTACCTTTTAAGAGTATACTCAAATATATAATTAAAAAAACATTTAATCAAGCAAATTTTGCTTCGAATAGAAATCTTATCCAAGTTTTGTAACAAGCTCTTCAATGTTCAAAGTGACTTGCTCACCACGATTCATATCCTTTAAAGAGACCATATTTTTTGCTACTTCATCAGGTCCAATAGTAATCACATAGGGTATCCCCTTTTTATTTGCATATTTAAACTGCTTTTTTAATCCACCCGAATCAAAAAAGATTTCGGTATTGATTCCTGCTGCTCTCAATTTATTTGTCACTTCCAGGCTCGCCTTTTTTGTATCCTCATCGAAAATCGTGACCAGAACTTGCGTTTTGGTTTTTGAATCGGGCAGCATATCCAGTTCAGTCATCACATCGATGATCCGTTCGATACCGATGGTTGTGCCCGTGGCGGGAATATTTTTGCCCAAAAACATGCCAACTAATTCATCATACCTGCCGCCGCCCGTCAGCGATCCGATATTGGGTTGTTCCACGATCGACTCATAAATGGGACCAGTGTAATAGCTCAAGCCCCGTGCTAAATGGAGATCGATGACATAATTCTGCTGCGGCACGCCGAGTGCTGGAAGGTATGAAATCATCTCTTTTATCTCATCAATACCTTCCATTCCGATCTCAGTTGAATTTAACAAAGAAGAAACATCGCTTAAAATCGTCTCTGCCTCACCTGAAATATCGAGAATTGGGAGAATTTTGTTTATGGCTGCTTGAGGTATTTCACGTTCCAGCAATTCCTGTTTCACACCGTCAATGCCTATTTTTTCAAGCTTATCGATAGCAATACAGACTTCGTTGCTTCGCTTGACATCGACGCCAGAATATTCCACAATGCCAGAGAGAATTTTTCGATTGTTGATTCTGATTTTAAATTTTTTAAATCCCAACGCCGTTAGAATTTCATTAACTAAAGCGATAATCTCTGCATCGGCTAACATTGAAGCACTGCCGACGGTATCGGCATCGCATTGATAGAATTCTCGATACCTTCCTTTCTGCGGTCGATCTCCCCGCCAGACTGGCTGCATCTGGTATCGTTTGAAGGGAATGGTAATTTCATTCTGATACATCGCAATCACGCGACAGAGTGGCACCGTCAAATCATAGCGCAGAGCTTCATCCACCAGATCGGAAAATTTGGATATCGTGAACTCTTTAATATCTCTGCCAACCTTCTCGATACCAGTCCCTCGTTTGAGCAGCTTCAAAATCAATTGCTCGCCCTCTTCACCGAATTTTCCTGATAAAATGTCTAACTTCTCAAATGAAGGAGTTTCCAGCGGCTCGTAGCCATATTTTTCAAAAACTGTCCTGATGGTATTCATCACAAACTGGCGCCGTAGCATTTGTTCGGGTAAAAAATCGCGAGTGCCTTTGGGAATGCTGGGTTTGATTATTTCCATTTATGAAGCCTTTCTTCAAAATTGAATTCAATGATTATCTTCCACAACAATGAACTACCGTAGATTTTATTGACCGCTAATTACGCTAATTTTTCCAATTTCGCTAATTCGCATAATTAGCGAAATTAGCGGTTCAATTCTAAAATCTAACATCTAAATTCTAAAATTAAAAACCCCATCATCAGTTGATATTGGGGTCGTTAATAAAAATCAAAATTTCTTGGTAATACTTCCACTATCATCTGAAGATATTTTTCAACATCCAGCTTTGCGATGATGAAGATGATGATGTGGAAGTCGGAATAGCATATTTGCATCCTTTTGTATAACGTCGAGTTGTAAGTAATTGACTTGAATATAAAAATTATTTCGCACTAATGCAAGATTTTTTTAAAATAAAATGAGGTGCAGTTTTAATAAGAGAACTCTCATCAAAACTACACCTCATAGATCCAGACGAAGGGGACAACAACAACTATCTGGTAACGAATTTTACTCACTTTAAAACGATGAACTTTTTTACAGCCTCAAAACCTTCTGCTTCTAACTTGTAAAAGAACAAGCCTGATGTAAGATTTGTAGCGTCAAAAGTGATCTCATGGTAACCAGCTTCAAAAACTTTGTTAGTTATCATGGCAACTGCTTCTCCCCTGGTATTGTAAAGCATTAATTTTACTTTTGTGGTGCTGGATACCTCAAAGGGAATTATAGTTGAAGTATTAAAGGGATTTGGATAATTTTGAAATAGATAAAACCTATCTGGTAAGTGTGAACAAATTTCATTTAATTGATCTTCAATAAAATGTGATTTGCCAACAATAATTTTGAATGCCGATTGGTCTTCTCCCATCGATCTTGAATAAATATATTGTTCATCCAGCTTCATATCAATAGTTCTATTTCGGGTGATGTCATACAAGATGAATTTTAAATCTGACTGTGGGATTACTATTGTTCCCCAATGCAAAGTTATATTGGCAGATATTTGATTTGTCCTTACATTAAAATTCCATATTTGTCCGTCCTCAATTCGATATCTAAAATCAGAAGTGTAATATGAGCATTCTGCTTTCCAATCCAGATGGGGAAAATAAAGCGAAATATAGTCTCCAATCACGGGTGGCTCAGGCAAATCCTTGCTATCAAGAGCATCGGAACTAAATTTATTAACGCCTAAATAATTAATGTCATCCTTATAGTTACCGCAACAAGCTCCTATCTGTAAATCCCATTCATCAGAATCTGCCATAATTTTTTTTAATGGATTACTCGACACATGGTTAAGCACAAGATTAACATTGTTATAACCATTAACATAAACGAAATATCCAGTCCAGGGTCGCATTGTGGTTGTTAACTGATAACTGCCGTTACCATTGGGTAAATAGAGTTGATTTACAATATTTATATCAGTGGGTGAAAAGTTAATCGGAAAAGCAAAAGGACTCCCGATCTGATTCCAACCTGGCCTAAGCGAAATCGTCTGCGGTTGTAATGGTAAAACATATCCTGCACCCACATCAATTTCTATTTTGCTTCCATCAGGATTTGCCTTGAGCCAGAAAGCTTTACCACATACAAATTGAAATGTTGAAGATTTTTGATCTGGAACATATTCAATATAACCATCAGTAATTCCATTGTTATCGGTGTCCTCGTAAGAGAAAAACCGCCAATTCGGCTCTCCATAGCTACCAAGCTCAGTTTCATCAGTTAAGATCGAACCCACGTTTGGTTCATCGACTACAGCGGGAATTGAAAGCATATTCCATTGTCCCCTGGGGAAGCCGCTTGAATAGTGGCTATTTGGGCCACTGGTGGCTAAAGCTCCGTCCGGAAAATAAATTTCGTGAGAAAAAGCATTGCTTGAATCCTTATTACCTGCACTATCTTCGGCTTGAATAAAATACGCAATACCCTCAAATGTTATTTCAGATGCAGGGATCGTTGCATGATAAATATCATTTCCCAGCGGATTCATGGTAATGTTTTTAAAATTTTTATCAGAACCTTTACGATAGTTCAATTGCACATACGATACTCTCCAGTTATCGGAAACCTGAGCGGTTATTGGATAGTCAGAATTAAGCCACGTATTTTGAGTAATGGGTTCTGGAATAATTTCAGGTGGCTGATAATCAACACCTTTTCCTTTTAATTTTACATTTATTTTGGGATTATCTGAATCGTTGCTGCTGATTGTTAATGTACCAGAATCCAATTCGACCGTAATGGGGATGAACTTCACCTCTACCTGATATGAGTTTGAATTTGGCGCTAATTCGAAATTTATAGGTGATACTGTAAAAACAGGATTATTACTCTCAATGTTATCAACCATCAAAGTAGTTTCTCCTCTGTTTTCAATTTTCATAATCCAGGTAGAAGATGTAAGCACAGGTACATCCTTGAAATCATGTGAAGTTACGGGTAAGAAAATAATAGGCGCAGGTGCTGAAACACCTTCCCCGGAAACAGGAAAAGGTACGACTGGTTCATCTGGATCATTGCTGTAAACATAAAAAGTATCTTGATAAAAATCCTGATGAGTCGGGGTAAATGATAACGTTATAGCCTCACTTTCACCCGGCTGGATCGATGCAGAACGGGGAGTTGCAGCAAAAGCAGTTTTGTTATTTGTAATGTTAGCAACATTTAATAAGCCCTGACCAACATTTTCAATGTATAAGATAAAAGAATTTGTATTATTGACAGGAACATCGCCAAAATAATGATCCATTTCACTTAATTCAATATCTGGGAATAATGTGTCACCTTCAAAATTATATAACTTATCTGCAGTCACAAGCAACTCATTTCTATCATTTTTATCCAGATCGCTAAATATTGCATAATAAATTTTTCCCCCAAGCTGTTGACTCCATAACAAATTTAGCTCATTATCCAGGATTTTGATAATACTCTCATCTTTTAGAAAAATTTCTAGTTTGCCATCACCATTTATATCATTGATTGATGTGATGTAGCCACCGAAGTTTGAGCTTTTCAAAATATTCAGATTACTATCCAAAATATATTGTTTGGCAAAACTCCCGGTCTGAATATTACTGGCAATGATTTCGTCAATTCCATCGTTATTAACATCAGCGAACGCAACACTCCAATGTGCATCAACAGAACCGTAGAATGTTTTTATGATCGCTCTGGAGTTATAATCAATGATATGAAGTTTCGAAGTTCCCGGAAATGAGCCCATAAATTGTCCATGACACTCGACAGCCAGAATTTCAAATTTACCATCATGATCAAAATCAATGAAATAGTTGTACAGAAATGCTTTTTCACCGCCATAATCAAGCGTAAATTCTTCATTGCCATCTTCATCAACCACAACTGTATAAACCTGGTTGTCAGGAGTTGACGTACCATTATTATTATAACCAGTTCCAACATCGCCAAGAGAGCTGGCAACTGTCGATAGCGTGATCTCATATTTTCCATCCTGGTCGGCGTCCGCAATCGATACATCAGAATATGCTGGACCAATGGAGTAATACCAATATTCAAACCATTCTCTAGTAACTGAATTATATTTCCAACAAGCCAACCCTCTAGAATTATTTCCAGTGCGGCCTTTATAATTTACTATGAGTTTTTCGTTGTGTAAAAATGCCCAGGCACAAATGTCGGGATCGCCACTTGAACTTTTTTCTATGTTCGATAAAAGATTTCCATTTCCATCATAGATATAAATCCTCATTTGAGGATCATTAGCCGTCTGGACAAAAATGTCAGGAATGTCATCGCCATTAAAGTCGTCTAGAAAGGAAAGCACACAATCCTTGCTTCCCAGAGTCACTTCTTTGAGTACCTTGCCATTAATATCCAAAATTTTCATAATTGTATGGACCACATGAACAATTTCTAAGTTGCCATCTCCATTCACATCGCCAGTAAGGATGGGTCGGACCGGCTGGCCAAGGCCAATTGCAGCAGTCCATTTTAAATCATATTTATTTTTTGTTTGGACAGTTGAAGGGAACGGAAAATAGTTTGAACCGTTAAGATCATATCTCAAATACCTCCAGCCAGGTGGCAACTGGGCAAAAGCTGGAGATAGTGATACCATAACAATAACGATTATTACGTAACAGAAAAAGTTTCGTTTGCAATTCATTTTTATACCTCAATTTTTAGCTGTTTATTTCAAGGATTCCTTGGTGGATCTGGTGGCGTACCAATAACTTGAACAGGTTTTGTTTCTTTAGGTTGCTGTGTGAATAAATAGGCAGCGATTCCTCCGCCAATTATCACGGTACTGCCCAATATCCATAGCCATTTTAAGCCCTTCTCTTTATCTTGACCATTCAATCCTGCCACTTCCAGAGCAATTTCCCTCATTAGTTCCAACAACTCATCGATTCTGCCCTTTGTATTACCGGTTCTTGCATATATTACACGACGATTTTCTACTTTGATGATGCGTACATCGACAGTATAAGTCCTGCCGACTTTTCCAATTGAGCCAGTGACCATAAATTTAGCTCCCAGCATGTTACCAACCTGAATCACACATTCTTCATCGTTACAAGTACCAGTCATTTGGAAGCCCATTTCATCAAGAACATCTTTTACCCTTTCAATTTCAACAACTCTAAATTTTTTCGTCTTTACTAATTCAGAGTGCAACCGATTGGATAGGCTGATGGCTTCATATTCTTCTACTCCGGCATGTCTAAATGGTAGGACTCCTAAACTGTATTTAGAGTTTCTATTCTGCTGAGCCAATATTGGAGCCCGATATCCAAAAATTGATGATACAGTAAAGGTAATCAGTACAATGACTACAATAGATTTCATGAGCATATTCTCCTTGTAATTAGATTTGAAAGCGAATTTCTATCTCCGGGTTAAAAGGATTGGGATAATTTTGAAACAAGGTAAATTTGTCAGGGAGAGGATCGTCTTCTTCGAAAAGTGCCATATCTTTAGACTATAAGTCGCTAACAAGGAATACAACTTCTCAATTTACAATTATTAGCTATCCTCGACAACGACTTCTAAGCCAAACACTAACGAATAATAATATTACTGAAAAATTTTAGGACTTTATTTTTTTATCTTTAGTCGGGAACCAAAGGAAAACCGCAATTAAGAAATTAAAAATTTCTTTTTTTACCGTTCCTTCTTCTTTGTAATTTAATTTTATATCTAAATACTATTTTTTTGTAGTTTCGCTGTGCTAACATTTGATAATTTATACTTGATGGTAGATACTTTGCAAGATTAGTGCCGTCCATAATATGTTTTTTTATTAAAGGCTTAACACATTGATTTAAAACCAAAAAAGATCCAGCCCTGGATAGAATTGCTATTACCAATTTTTCGGTTTTTTCTAACAGATTGTCGGATTTAACCAACAAAATTAATGAGAACTGTGAATTTAACTTTTGGGGTAGAAAATTAAATAAATAATGAAAATTAGAGAGGCGAAAATTAAGCAAGAATCACTGTGTATTAATATGGATATTGAGAGTCTTCACTTTCTCATATAAATGGCTTCGATTGAGTCCCAAGTCGTCTGCTGTCTTTTTTACATTTCCATAATTTCTTTGTAATGCTGTCGAAATTAATTGTCGCTCAAAATCTTCTTTAGCTTCTTTGAACTTCACTTTATCATTTAACTTCATATTAATCTTTTTTTTCATCAATGAATTTTCCCATAATAAATCTAACTCCCATCGCTCAATAATTTCAGACGAAGAAAGGACCACCAGTTTTTCCATTAGATTTTTCAGTTCTCTGACATTCCCATTCCAGTGATAATCGACAAGTCTGTTCATCGCATCCGAAGTGAGTGATTTTAACGGAGTATTGTTCTTCACTGAGAAATATTTGAGAAAATGATTCGTTAAAACTGGAATATCTTCTTGATGTTCCCTCAATGGCGGGACCCCTAACGACACCACATTTAGCCGATAAAACAGGTCTTCACGGAACTTCCCACAATCAATTTCTTCCTGTAGATTTTTATTCGTTGCTGAGATAACTCGAACATTAACCTGGGAAGTTTCTTCAGAACCGACTCGCTGAATCTCTCCACTTTCCAAAGCTCGCAGCACTTTTGCCTGGGCTTTGAGTGACATATCCCCGACTTCATCTAAAAACAGCGTACCGCCGTTTGCTTGCTGAAATTTCCCTTTTTTATCCTGAATTGCATGGGTAAATGCACCTTTTACATGACCAAATAACTCACTTTCGATTAAATCATCTGGAATCGCAGAACAGTTTACTTCGACAAAAGGTTTGTCAGCAATTTGACTAAGCCGATGAATATTGCGTGCCACTAACTCTTTGCCTGATCCACTTTCTCCATAAATTAATACATAACAATTGGCTTTTGCAACTTTTTTAATCTGTTGCTGAAGCGCTCTCATCTGGGGAGACTCGCCAAGGATAATAATGCTTGCCGCTAATTGATTTCTCAGAGCAAGATTTTCCTGTTTTAAAATTCGATGGTACAAACAATTTTGTAAGGTTAATAAAATTCTCTCTGGTTGAAGTGGCTTTTCAATATAATCATAAGCGCCTAATTTTATGGCAGTCACAGCATCTTTGATTGTGCCCTGGCCTGAGAAAATGATGACTTCGCTATCGATTCGCTCAGCCTTCATTCGCTTCAATACTTCAATACCATTTAATTTTGGCATGACTATGTCCAGCAGGACGACATCAACTCGATGTTCTTTAACGACAGCTAATGTCTCCTGTCCGGTAGCGGCTTCGAAAACACCATACCCTTCTTCTTCCAATATTTCCTTACAGGGAAGTCGGATATTCGCCTCATCATCAGCAACCAAAATAATTGGTTTTGCCATTTTCTCTCCCATTATGTTTATGGAACTTGAATTTAATTGATCCACAAAAAAAACGGTGGAATATAAGTCGAACGGATCACCTGCCAAATAGCAAAGATGCGTCAGGAACATTTAAACAGATTAATTTTTAAAATCTAGTAAAATCCGTTTCAATCCGTTCTAATCATTTCTTTTTGATCGTGGATTTTCCAGACCTGTTTATTCAACCGGTAGATCTATTGTGACAGAGGTACCAAGCCGTTCAGAACTATTAACTTCAATAAATCCGTTATGTAAAGTAATTAGTTGTTTCGTGATGGTCAAACCGTAACCGCCGCCATTATCTTTTGTCGTAAATCCAGCATTGAAAATTTTGTTCAAATCATCATTCTTTATCCCATCCCCGGTGTCCAAAATCTCAATCCGGATATAATCTTTAATGGCTTTTTCGTTTTCTAAAATTTTTTGAGTATAACTGGTGCTAATGATAATCTCGCCACCATTTGAAATTGCATCATACGAATTTTCAAGGACATTACTCAGCGCCATATTCAACAACTCATTATCAACTCGAACTTTGGGTAAATTAGCTCCCAAAGTTAACCTCAAGTTTCCGTTTAATTGATTTTCAATCCCTAATCGTTCGATTACCTCTTTCAGAATTTCATTAATATCAGCTCGTTGCATATTCATTCGAGAAGAATCGGCAAATTTCATAAAGGCATTAGTGGAATAGCGAAGGCGTTCGATTTCGGTTGTTATTGCAGCAAAATAGTGGTCATATTTGTTTGCTTTATCAGGAAAGTTTTGATGATTCATCTGTTGAATCCGTTTAAGATTGAACAAGATCGCAGTAAGCGGATTCTTGATATTGTGGGCAAGTCGTTGTGTCATCGCACCCCAGGTCAATAATTGCTCGGAAAATAATGGATTGGATTGAGAATTCTTAGGCGATTTGCTCGCCATGACAATGAACATGATTCCCAAAATGCTCAATCCTGAAATCAACATCAAATAAAACTGTTTGCGAGAACCAACTTTATTTAATAAATAATTATTATTTCTAACAAGTTTAAGAAAATAGGTCTTATCTCTACTCCCAGCTAAGATCCTTGTTTGACCAAAACCTGCCTGGATAATTGCTCGACAATTGACGTTGGGATGCATCGCTTTGATTTTGAATCTATTGTCTAACACAAATAAATGATCCAGGGTATTCAGCAGAATCTCCTTTGTTCCATCATTATCAATATCTTCTATAAACTTACTTCCCACTACTATTTTGATCTGAAATGGTAGTTTTTTTTCATTAACCAATTCAAATGTATTCATTTCTTCGTTATAATGATATAATCCAATATTGTTTCGATCATCTATAAACAGCAGTTCATCAATGCCATCATGATTTAGATCGGTAAGAGCAATAGCATTAAACGATCTTGCCAGTTCCATTTTTTTAATCAATTTATTTGTTACTGGATCATATTTATGAATTTTACTATTATCTTCGCCTGAAATTCTTTCGGTAACATTGTAAATAACCAGATAATCTGTTGCATCATCATGATCAATATTTCCCATAAGCAAACATGAGCGAGCGCCCTGGACATCACCCAAATTCCCTTTAAAAACTTCACTCCCCCGGTTATCGATAATAATAAAATAAACAGACCAATCATTTGTCCCATTAATGACAACCGAAGAATCAAGATTTCGAGCACAGCCAGTCGTAAGCAAGTACTCATTGGTTCCATCATTATTTATATCGGAGACATCAACAGAATTAATTAATGCGCCAGCCTGATACTTCCAGATTTTTTCACCAGTTTCATAATCATAGGAATACAATCCCCGGGGAGATGCACTACGGTTGGTTAGCACCTTTCCAATGATATCTTTTCTGCTGTCATTATTTACATCAGCAAAATCCTTGAATCCGATATAACAATCCCATTTCAAATGATTTCCGGTTATTGTATATTGATCTTTTGTCAGGGCAAAAAAATTAGCGATTGTATCATTTTCTAATGACCGTATTTCAACAAAAACACTGTCGTTTCGCCTCTTCGAAGCGAATATCTCCTTTAAACCATCGTCGTTCAGATCAAAGAAAGTTGGACAAAATTCACCATCAAAATAATACTCTTTTTTAATTTGATGAATATCGGCATGATAGGTATAATAAAACATGGAAGTAGAAGGCCCAATTTGTTCAAAATCCCTGTCAAGCAAATAGAATAAATCGGATTTTCCGTCAAAATTCACATCATCACAAACAAAACGTGTGAAATGACTCTGATTAATGTTTGAAAATTTATAGGGATAATTGTTCGGATCACAGGTATTATGCTCCCGCCCTTTTACCATACTTATCCAGGCATAAGTAAATGTGATTATCGCAACAATAGCTAAAAGCATTGCGGCAGTTTTTTGCTGAGTATTCATATTATAATAGAAATTGCTCGTTGGGGAAATTACCTAAAAAGTTTAACATAGTATAATTACATACAGTTATTTATGTTATTTTGCGGAAATATTATGACTGAAAATGAGCTGAATGGAAAATGAACAAAAGCAGGTTCAATTCTATAATAGTTCGATTTAGCTGTGCTTGAATACAACTTCCTCCTCCAAGATCAAAAATTTTAAATTAACATATTTCTGAAAGCAGTAGGCTATCTAATTTCTTTACCTAAAAAAACATTGACAATTGAAATTAAAATATATAAATTAAAAGCTTAATATTCCCTTCGAATAATAATTTTTTTCTTAAAGGAGTGGAATGAAATATGTTTCCCAATTTATTTTTATAACTTATCAATTTTAGATGGTAAGAATTTTCAAATATTAAAGTTATTTTATCCACTCCCTGAATGACATTCAGCGCAGGAGGAAAGATGGCTATCATAATTACAGGTAAAGATTTAAAAATCGAAGATGTCTATCGGGTAGCTTATGGATTAGAAAAGGTGGAACTTCATCCAGATGCAGTTGAACGAATTAATCGATGTCGTAGTTTTCTCGAAAAGAAGATTGAAGAGCAGGAAGTTATGTATGGTGTGAATACTGGGATTGGCGAACTCTGCGGAGTAATACTCAATGATGAACAGATCGAGCAATTTCAAAAATATTTGATTTACAACCATTCCGCAGGAATCGGAGAACCTGTACCAATCGAAGAAGTTCGCGCAGCGCTGCTGACCCGCATTAATGTTCATGCCAATGGTCATTCGGGCTGCCGACCTGAAATCACCCAGACTTATGTTGATATGTTGAACAAAGGCGTTACCCCAGTGGTCTGTAACAAGGGAAGCGTCGGTGCCTGCGGTGATTTATCTCCTATGAGCCAGATTGCCCTGATTTTAATGGGCGAAGGGGAGGCATTTTTTCAGGAACAGCGATTACCTGGCAATATTGCGTTAGAAAAAGCTGGGATTCCAATTCCTGGTTTAAAAGCCAGGGACGGACTGGCAGCGATAAATGGCAGCAATCTGATGTCGGGCATGGGCTGCCTGCAAATTTACGAAGCCGAACGATTTTTAAAGCAGGCCGAAATCGCCGCTGCCATGACGCTGGAAGCTCTGCTGGCAAATATGAAACCGTATGATCCCCGACTCCATCGATTGCGGGGATTCCAAGGCGCAGTGACTTCAGCAGAGAATATTAAAAAAGTTATCGATGGTTCTGATCTTTTGACAGGGAAGATGAAAGTCAAAGTCCAGGATGCATATAGTATGCGCTCTACGCCCCAGGTGATTGGTGCCGCCAGGGATCAACTGCGCTGGACCAGAAGCCAGTTTGAAACCGAGCTTAATGGAGTCGATGACAATCCTATTTTTCTGCCCGATGACGGCGTGGTGCTAACTGGTGCCAATTTCCAGGGATCGCCGATCAGTGTACCGCTGGATATGCTGGGCGCCTGCATTACCATGGTCTGCGTTATTTCGGAGCGTCGTCTCAATCGCCTGCTCCACCCTGCCCTGAACGTGGGACTGCCTGCTTTTCTTACCAAGGGTGCTGGCATGTTTTCAGGTCACATGCTCAGTCAATACACGGCTGATATGATGATCGTTGAACAGCGAATTCTTTCCATGCCCGCCTCTATCCAATCGATTCCTGCTGCCGCCGATCAGGAGGATTTTGTGAGTATGGGAATGAATACAGCTTTAAAAACAAGGCAGATTATTGATAATGCTTACGGTATCCTGGGGATCGAATTTATCGCTGCTGCTCAGGCATTGGATTTCCGAGATTTCAAGCCAGGCAAAGGCACACAGGCGGCTCATTCAGCAATCCGAAAAGTTGTCGATTATCTGGATGAAGATCGACCGTTATATCCAGATCATAATAATATGATGGAAGCGGTGAAAAGGAGAGATATTCTTCATGCTGTCGAAGAAGAGATTGGGGAGTTGAAAATGTATTAATCGCAGAGATAGCTGGCCTCCACTTTCAAAGTGGAGTCCAGCTATTTTCATATTCCCAACTTATAGATGAATCCAACAGATTCAGAAGAAATTTTTTCATCTGTTGGGTTCTCCTCAGCGAATCAATTTATTCTAAAAATCATCCGAAGATTGGCTCTATTATTGAAAATTTTTCAAAATCAAAATCGATTTTAATCCTCTTTTGTTATTATGCTTCTATAATTTTCGACAGATCAAAAGGTTGACTTTTAGGATGAAGATTTAATTTTCTTTGCAATATCTGGCTAAGTTTTTCAGGAGAATTGATCAAAGTCTCTTTTGTTATGCGAGTTTGACTTTTAATAAATCGCTCAATTTTCATTGCAATGCCAACTTCATCAAACAATTGCCAACATTGGGCGATTCGTATTGGTTTAAAACTACGAGTATATTTAACTTTACCGTTTAAATGCTGTTGATAACGCCTTGCTAAATCCCTGGTATAGCCAGTATAATAATTTCCATTTTCACATTCTAAAATATAAATCCAAAAGACATCGGAGTTTTTTTTATTCTTGACCATATTCTGAACCTGGACAAGCCAGAACCAAAAAGTAAACTTGAACCGCTAATTATGCGAATTATGATAATTAAAAATAAATTCGTATAATTAACGAAATGGCGCGGTTAAAAAATCTATTTAAATCGATTCAATCATTTGATTTTTCAAATTACTTACAACTTCGCCATAGTTAATCAGCATATAGCGTTCCTTTACAAACAACTGTGAGCCTGTTATTTTATCCCCTGTCAATCGTGGAATAAGCTGAAAATGAAGATGATTTCGCTTACCATCGCACATCGTGCATAGGTACACCTTTTCTGCAGGAATTACTTTTTTCAGTGAAGCAATCGTAGAATGAATTACCGTAAACAGCTTTTCTCCCAAATTTAACGGTAACTCTGAAATATCTTCAGAATGAGGCTTCACCAGAATAATAGTGTGACCAGCATTTCTGGGAAAAGTTTCCAAAAAACAGCTCAACAGACCATCTTCATAAAAAATTTGATCATCAATAGGCGGATAAACTTCACCTGTTTCTAAATTTTGACAGGTCGGGCAGATTCCTGCTTGTTGGAGCGTTCTTATTTTCGCCAACAAATTTTGATGCTGGATTTGTTCTTGTTGAGTGAGTGGTCTAACTAACATAATTTGCTATACTAACAATGGTCATAAATTGAACATTTATTTATCTTTTTTGTAAAACTAACATTGTGTTAAAGAAACTTACATAAAGGATAATATACAAAATATATAACAAAGAACAACAAAAATCTTTACTTCAATCAGTATGAAATTCTAAACCTTAATGAGTACAAATTGTTCTCTCTTAGGGGTACGACAATTACAACAACAATAGGGCAAGAATCAATGACAATAGATTTACCAGGTATGACTTCCTTTTCGATTAAAGCTCGCGTCAATTGTTGATGTAGCGCTTTGATTTCATAGTTTTTTGTATCATTTAAAACACAGGTGAGAAGCGTTCAACAGAAGGTACTGGTGCCGATGGATTAAAACTTGATGCTTGGGACATGCTGGGATTATTATTGAGTTCAAACGTCAAATCGGATAAATATGGAAAGCGTCTCACCGATTTATAAATTATGGATTTCAGCAAACTGTTTCTACTGGTTGAACGTCTTCCAGTCGTAGCAGTGTATTCTTCAAACCCGGGCAAATTTTCAAAGAGCTTGTCATATTTGATCCGGTCAGCGTCGGGCAAAGTCGGCTAGGTTAAAAAGAAATTCTGAAATTGACATAAATGGTATCCTCTCGCTTTATGAAAATCTATTTAACATAGTCAAATAATGATTTGGAGGAAATCATGGAATATACTTATTTAGGTCGCACTGGACTCAAAGTAAGTCGTCTCTGCCTTGGAACGATGAACTTTGGACCAGAAACGACAGAAAAAGATAGTTTCAAAATTATGGATAAAGCACTTGACTTGGGCTTCAACTTTTTTGATACTGCCAATGTTTATGGTTGGAAAATTGGAGAAGGAGTTACCGAACAGATTATTGGCAGATGGCTAATGCAAGGCGGTGGACGACGAGAAAAAATCGTTTTAGCGACGAAAGTTTATGGCAAAATGGGCGAGTGGCCCAACGATCAGCATCTTTCTGCCTACCATATTAAACGCTCATGTGAGGAAAGCCTGAAGCGCATGCAGACCGACCATATCGACCTTTTCCAGATGCACCATATTGACCGAAATACACCGTGGGAAGAAATCTGGCAGGCGATGGAACAACTCATTTGCGAAGGAAAAGTAATCTATGTTGGAAGCAGCAATTTTGCAGCCTGGAATATCGCGCAGGCAAATTGCATTGCTGCACAGCGGAATTTTATGGGTCTGGTTTCGGAACAGAGTTTATACAATCTTAAATCCCGAATGATCGAGTTGGAAGTAATTCCTGTGTGTAAGGCTTTTGGATTAGGATTGATTCCCTGGAGTCCCCTGGCTGGGGGATTATTAGGCGGCGTACTGAAGAAGATCGAGAAGGGTCGGCGGACAGGTAAATTTGTTCAGGAGTCTCTGAAAAAGCACTATTCCCATGTAGAAGCGTACGAAAAATTCTGCGCTGAAATGGGAGAAAAACCTGCCGATATTGCTTTAGCCTGGCAGTTTAACAATCCAGTTGTTACCTCACCAATTATTGGTCCCAGAACAATGGACCAGTTAACGGGAAGCTTGCGCTCACTGGAAATAAAACTTTCAGAAGAACAACTGAAAAAATTGGACGAGATTTGGCCTGGACCAGGTGGTCAGGCGCCAGAAGCCTATGCATGGTAAAAAGATAATATGCAAAAATCCAGTTAATGATTGAATAAGAAAGGATATAACATCAAAATGAAAAAAATATTAACCAAAAATGCACCAATTCCAGCCGGACATTACTCCCAAGCAATTGTTCACAACAATTTGGTGTTTGTTTCAGGGCAGTTGCCTATCGATCCTGTTTCAGGGGACAAAATTGTTGGCACGATAGAAATGCAAACTGAGCAGGTACTGAATAATTTAAAGGCAATTCTGGAAAAAGCCGGTAGTGTAATTGAACGAGTTATTAAAACAACAGTTTATATCTCTGATATCCAGCTTTGGGATCGTTTCAATAAAGTTTATGCCAGTTTTTTCGGAGATCATTGTCCGGCAAGGGCAGTTATTCCTACTGGTCCTCTGCATCATGGTTTCCAGATTGAAATCGAAGCGATTGCAGCATTAGAAAATATTACGGAGGATTAAATTTGGAAAAGCGCCCAGACATTTCCGAGATTCGAGCTTCTCATCAGCGAATTCATTTGTATATTCACAAAACGCCAGTTTTAACTTGTAACGGGTTGGATGAAATTGTTGGGACAAAACTTTTTTTCAAATGTGAAAACTTCCAGAAGAGCGGCGCCTTTAAATTTCGAGGTGCATGTAACACAATCTTTTCACTCCCCGAGGATAATGCTGCCAAAGGTGTTGTCACCCACTCGTCTGGCAATCACGCTGCAGCGCTTTCATTAGCAGCACGAACCCGAGGCATCACAGCGAGAATAGTAATGCCTTCCACTGCTCCCAGGGTGAAAATTGAGGCGGTAAAAAATTATGGAGGAATAATAACCTTCTGTGAGCCAACCTTGGAATCACGGGAAAGCACCGCAGCGAAGATCATTCAAGAAACTGGCGCGACCATGATTCATCCGTATAATAACTATCAAATCATTGCGGGACAGGGAACTACTGCGTTAGAATTGTTGGAGGAAATTCCAGACCTCGATTTTGTGTTTGCACCGATCGGCGGTGGTGGTTTGCTAAGCGGGACTGCTATTACAGCCAAAGCACTGAATCCCAAAATCAAAGTTATTGGGTGTGAGCCAAAAAATGCAGATGATGCTTTTCGCTCAATGCAAGCTGGTAAAATTATTCCTTCTCAAAATCCAAAAACCATTGCCGATGGGCTGAAAACTTCCCTCGGAGACAAAACCTTTCCCATTATTCGAGATTTGGTGGATGAAATTGCTTTGGTCTCAGAGGAAGAAATCGTACACGCCATGCGCTATATTTTTGAACGAATGAAAATGATTGTTGAGCCCTCTTCGGCAGTTGCCTTTGCTGTCCCTTTGTTTAAAAAAATTAAAGTGGATAACAAAAAGCTAGGAATTATTATTTCTGGCGGAAATGTTGATTTTAATAAATATTTCGACAGAATGATTTATGTTTAGCTTGTATGAGATGATCGGGAAAATTAAATTTGATAATTTGAGTTATTGATTTACCTCTCGTTCTGATTGTTATCCATTGGATTTTCTTGTAAAGTAAAAATCAGGTCTCCAATTCTAAAAAAAATTTACCATCAATCGTTTCCATTATTTTGCCTGTACAAATCAGATAATCAGGACTATTTTTCTTTAACAGTTTCAATGCCTTAAGTAGTCCATTTGCTTTACGTATTTTAAACTCACCATCATTTGTCAAATCATCAATGAGACTACTTTCTTTTTTGGTATCTCCGATCAGTAGAATCTCTTTCACAACATAACCCCCTTAATTTATTCTCTATCGTTAAATCTATTCATAGTTCTCCTTAATATCATGAATTTTCAAACTTCTAAAAAGTAGCTAATATTGTGCCAAATCAGAAAGTTAAAATTATTGATTTGCTATCTATTGATTTAATAATTAGATAGAAATAATATCAAGGTTTCTCACGTTTTACCAATAAATAGTTCAATTTGAAACAGTGTTTTAGACGTAAACAACACAAATTAATAATATCTTAACTGGGGCAGCAAAAAAATAAAACAACTAATTCAGATCGATTTTTAAAGGCTTAAGGTAAAATAAATTATGAGATACAGTTTTATAAGTCTTTATTTTTTCAAAACAACCAAAATACAAAAGTTAAAGTTGTTTAATCTCACTCTCTAAATTAACCATGCCATTGAAATTTTCATTCAATAATAAAAACATATTGACATTTAGAATATTTTGCTATACCTTTATCGATATCTTGAAAAATTCATTTGTATTAAAATTCTACAGGTTTAGATTCACATCCATCATCTGCAAGAAAAATTTATGAGAACATCACAAAAGACAATACAAGTTTTAAATTGGTTTATCATTATCCTCATTGTTGGTTGTGCTCCAGGATTTTCGGGAAAAAGGGTATCAATCATGTCCAAAAGACAAGTAAACCTCGACTCTCAAGAAAAAATTAAAGAAATTGAACGTTCTAATCTTGACGAGAATTCGAACGAGCTTCTGTACAGCATTCGCCATTATATCGGAACACCTTACAAATTTGGAGGTGATTCATATCGGGGCATGGATTGCTCCGGCTTCGTAGCTACTGTCTTTAAAGAAAGTTATAACATTGATCTGCCGCATAGTGCCAATCAAATTTATCAAAGATGTCAAAAAATTCCAACTATCGAATTAAACCTTGGTGATCTGGTATTTTTTAATACGAACCAGGATAGCGAAATCAATCATGTTGGCATCTATTTAACAAAGGGTTATTTTGCACATGCAAGTATAAGTTATGGCGTGGTCATTTCGAATCTGGGGGAGGATTATTATCGTTCCAGGTATTTTGGCGCAGGCAGGGTAGTTGAATGAAACTTTGAACTCACATAAAATTTGATGGTGAAATTAAGCACCGTTTGTTAGTGCTTAAATCAATTTTGGAAAATATATTTAAGGTGAAAATTAGTACTCCTATTTACGGAGCACTTTTTTCGAAATTAATTATAAATGCTTGCATTACCACTTTGGGTGCAGGCAATGGACTTTTTTAGGGGAAATGTATTGGATATAATTCTTAAACTAACACAATATATAAATGTTGGTGAAAAACGCAACCTTCGTAAGGATATTAACGCAGCAGAATCATTAATCGAAAGGGACTAAAATGCCTGATATAGAAATTGTTTTCCATCCTGAAGTGAAATTACATAATGTGAGCCGTTATCTTTACGGCAGTTTTGCCGAACATCTCGGACGCTGCATTTACGAGGGCATCTGGGTCGGGGAGGATTCTGCAATTGAAAATAACCAGGGAATTCGCTGTGATACTGTTGAAGTTTTGAAAAGACTAAAAATTCCGGTGCTCCGCTGGCCAGGGGGCTGTTTTGCAGATAATTATCATTGGATGGACGGCGTAGGTCCTCGCGACAAAAGACCGACACGAATAAATATCTGGTGGAATCAACAGGATACCAATCACTTCGGCACCGAAGAATTCATGCGATTTTGCAATTTAATCGATACTGAGCCCTATATCTGCCTGAATATGGGCAGCGGAACCGTGGAAGAAGCGCGGAGTTGGGTAGAATACTGCAACTCCGAACTCGATACCTCCCTGGTACAGCAACGACGCCAAAATGGGAGTATCGAGCCCTACGATGTTAAATTTTGGGGCGTTGGCAATGAAAATTGGGTCTGTGGCGGAAACATGCGTCATCAGTATTATGTAGATCTTTACAAACGATTTGCCACGTATGTAAAGAGAACCGGCGGCGAAGATATTAAGTTGATTGCCTGCGGCTCGCACCAAAATATACCTGAATGGGATGAACGGTTTTTAGAGGCGATAAGGGATAAGCTTCTTTTGTTGGATTACATTGCGCTCCATATTTACTCCGGGAATAGAAGCTCTGACATTGATTTTTCAGAACAGGACTATTATGACCTTATCACCTCGATCGACGTGATGGATAAAAATATTGCCCGGGCATGTGAATTAGCTGAAGCCTACAGCACGTATGGACATCCCATCGGCGTGATAATGGATGAATGGGGAACTTGGTACAAGCAAGCCACTGTTGATAGCGGGCTTTATCAACAAAATACGATGCGCGATGCGATTTTTGCCGCGGTTACTTTTCACTGTTTTCATAAACATGGGCAGAAACTGTTTATGACAAATATGGCGCAGACAATTAATGTTCTCCAATCTTTCATTTTAACGGATGGTCCAGCCATGGTCTTAACTCCCACCTATTATGTGTACGAAATGTTAATACCTCATCGGGATAATCAACTCATCTCAGCGAATTTACTTAATTGCCCTAGTTCAAAATTGAATGATGAGAAAGAGATCGATGCATTATCTATTTCAGCCACGACGGATTCAGAAAAAAATGAGTTGTTTTTATCCTTAGTTAACATAGACTTAGTACATCAATACAAAATAAAAATTAAGGATGATAAAAATTATAAATACGAAATTTTGGAATTGCGGTGTTTGAAAGCAGAAGATATTCATGACTACAATTCGTTTGAAGAACCGACTAAAGTTACACCGATGAAAATAAATGTAGAAAATTCAAATACAGTAACTATTCCTCCTCATTCATTAACAACAATATCAATGAAAATTCAGAATTAATCAGAATGAAATGCCCATAGTAAATCCAAAGGAACTTGGGGATTAAAATTTTTATTTCGCCTTTTGAAATCTTTTCTTCACCAATGTATTAAACATAACAATCGAACATGTCAACATTAAAAAATTCGCTAATCCCAAAATTCCAACATAATTAATCCAAACGAATACTTTGTGTCCTAACAAATTACACTTATTGCCTCCGTAGTCGATAAAAGCAAATATTGAAAAATAAAGAGGTCACTTTTCCATCATTGAAATAATCGATTCGATCGCTTATGCCGCTCGGCAGATAATTTCCAAGTCTTTGTATTTACTGGAGCCTCTTTAATACCTGATCCACCAATATCAATGCCTAAAATTTCCATAAATCTTCCTCATTGTAAATATCAACAAAAAATTCCGCTATGAATATTTTATTTTGCAAATTAGTATTCACCATTAAATTCAAATTATAAGAAACTTATGGAAATAAAACTTATGATCGTTGATTTTGTGGGGCATACTAAAAAAGAAACTTATATTTAAATCTAGAACAAAGACTTACTGAATTGTTCTACTGGAATAGCCATGATAACTTCGGAACTAATTGAAACGGAACATTTTGTTAAAATTTTATATACAATATTGTTACGGATAACAATCAGAACTGGGAGTGTTTAAGATTTAATGTTGAATAAATTGAAAGTATCAGCGCCAGGTCGAATATGTCTTTTTGGCGAACATCAAGATTATTTGAACTTACCTGTAATATCATGTGCGATTTCATTACGTATTGCAATTGAGGGTATCCGAAGAGATGATTTATTCATAACTTTGAATTTACCAGACATAAGAAAACAGCAATCATTTTTAATTGAAAAAAAACTGCCTTATGTTGAAGAACGTGACTATCTTAGAGGTGTCGTCAATGTTTTACAGCGAAAGGGATTTACTTTTTCAAGTGGCTTTGATTGCGATGTAAGAGGGAATATTCCGATCAATGCAGGAACATCAAGTTCATCTGCTCTTATCGTTACATGGGTAAAATTTTTAACACAGATGAGTGATCAATCGAGTGAATTATCACCTGAACAAATTGCGAAATTTGCCTACCAGTCTGAAGTGTTAGAGTTCTCTGAACCTGGGGGCATGATGGATCATTATTCATCAGCCATAGGAGGAATTATATTCCTTGATTTTTTTCCACGGATGAACTTCGAAAAATTAAGTGCTAACTTAAGATCTTTTGTATTAGGAGATTCAGGAGAACCGAAAAATACAAAATATGTCCTTGCTCAGGTAAAAAATCAGGTTATTAATATTGCGAATTTATTGGTTGATAAATATCCTGGATTTTCACTTCAAACCGCAACTGTGGAAAAAATTAAAAAATATTCCTCTGATTTAACTGATAAACAATTAGAACTTTTAGAAGGAACAATACGAAATCATCAAATAACCAGAAAAGCGAAAAATATTTTGAAAAAAGAACCATTGGATCATAGAAAAATAGGAAAACTATTGAATGAGCACCAACGGATACTTCGTGACATATTAAGAATATCTACTCCGAAAATCGATAAGATGATAGATGTAGCATTAGAAGCAGGCGCTTATGGAGCAAAGATAAATGGTTCTGGAGGAGGAGGGTGTATGTTTGCTTATGCTCCTGAAAATCCTGAAAAAGTGGTTGAAGAAATTGAAGCTGTAGGTGGTAAAGGATATATTGTATCAGTTGGTAAAGGAGTTAATTCAGATAGTTCGGAATCTTTGTAGCTTGTTCAATCTTATTTAAAAAAATGGATTCGTCGCTTTTTCCATTCCAACAGTTGTTTCAGGCCCATGCCCTGGATAGATTACTGTTTCATCAGGTAGAGTAAAAATTTTGGTTTCCACTGAATTTATCAAAGTCTGGTAATCCCCTTTTGGCAGATCAGTCCTGCCAATTGATCCGGCAAAGATGAGATCCCCAACAAATAATTTATCGTCAACAAAATATGTGACACTTCCTGGCGAATGACCCGGCGTGTGAAGCACTTTTATCTTTAACTTACCTAAAGTAATATTCTCGCTATCTGAAACAAATCGATCAGGCTTGGGCTTTCCTGGATTGGGTAGACCAAACATAAGAGCTTGTGCAAATAATCCTTTGAATAGAAAAGCATCTTCTTGATGCATCAGAAATTCGGCACAGGTTTCTTTTTTTAGTATTGATAGGTGCGCAAGATGGTCAACATGGCCATGAGTTAACAAAATATATTTGATGTTAAGGTTCTTTTCTTTAATTGCTTTTAAGATTACTGAAGCATCATCTCCAGGATCGACGACCGCTCCTTCATTCGTTTTTTCGCAGCCAATTAAATAACAGTTCACGTCGAGAGGACCAACCGTAATTGTCTCTAGAATCATCGTTTTTTTTCCTAATAAGTGTTGAAAAAAGTGAAATTTTCAAGTTATTTAATCCCACTCCCTAAATTCCATTACTCATTACTGCACTTCAAATGAAACAACTATCAATTATTTAATGGAAACCATCACCCATAACAAAAACAACATAAGCAACACCAGCAGCCAGCTACCGCCAAATCCCCAGACATCCTGCCAGGACGGTTTCAGAATTTCCCATTTTGTTCCGGGGAAGATTTTATCTTTTTCAAATTTTTCTGGATGTTGGTAAGCATATTCCAGGGCTTGCTCTTCTTCTTCTGGAGATTTTTGGACAGGAGTATGAAGCTTGCCGTAGAACCGATCCAGGTCTTCTTTAGGCACCAGGGGCGTGAGGTAGCTGATGATAAAAAGCAGCACAAATGGAAACAAGGCATTGAATAAAAATCTGGTCATGACAAGTTGGGCTTTGGTAAATTTGGTGAAATCAATGCCGAACCAGCTAAGCACCCATATTTCAGCATTAAATCTACCGATACCGACTTTACTGGAATTGGGATTTTCCGGATCGATAAGGGCAACGTTTTCAAAAAAGACAGCAGCAGGTTGTATGGTGTGTTCTTTTTCAATCACTTCACCCACTTTTTGGGCACGACCGGCTTCCACATCCTCTTTGAGAGCGCCAGTGTTAATCGTTACCACTTTCGGCTGGGTTTCCAACAATAATGCTTCATTATATTTAATGGCATCAATGGTCTGGAATAGGTTGGGAAGAATGGCATAGATGATAAAACAAATAAAAACTTGAATAATTACCGCCCATTTGGTTAATCTTCGCCATACGAATGCCAGCCAGATCGGTGCTCCAAAAATAGCCGGGATGGAGATAAAGTATTTGAACAAATCGAGTAGGTTGCCAACAAATAGCGCTGTTCCAATTCCACCCAGCAATGTAATGGCGATAATAATTCTGCCAACATTGATATAATGCCACTCGGATTTATTTTTGACAAATGGTTGATAGATATTCCGAATGAATAGTGCAGAATTGGTAACTGAAGTAGCATCAAGCGTGGACATGTTGGCAGCTAAAATCCCTGCTAACATGAGACCGATTGCGCCGGGGAAAAGCAGTTTATAAGTCATAAATCCCCAGATTTGATCGGGATCGTGCAGTTGCCCGGCATAAAGACCAATCGCCAGGAGACCAGCTAATGCCCAGAAAATCATTAAAAATCGTTTGAAAAACATGCCGCCGATCATGCCGAAACGGGCGGTGTTTTCGTCTTTGGCAGACCCAGCCGTTGCCATCATCGGCGCGCTGGCAACAATGGAGACGAGATTGGCAAGCACCATGGCAAAAATCGTGTACCAGGCATATTCGCTCATGGTAGCTGATCCGAACAGCGAGAACATATAATCGGGAACGGAGGCGTGTAATCCTGAAAATCCGCCAATTTTGTTCAATGCTATAGGGATGAGGATGAAGGAGAACGTGATGATCAAGAATCCCTGGATGGCATCGGTTATGGCGGCAGCGAGAAATCCTCCCAGCATGGTGTAGATACCAACAATGACGGCATAGATAAAATAAAATAAAACTTCATCTATATGGGATACAAAAGATTTTAATTCTCCCTTTTTATTTCGTTCATTGAGTTCATTATAACGAGCTTCTTCTTCTGGGGTGAGACCTTCTTCCATTTTTTTTTCGAGCTGTTTGTATTCCTCGAACATTTGTACGCTGCTGGCTTCTTCGACAGTCAATTGTTCGACCGGTTTTGGTGTGAGCGCCATCATGGTTTTTCCAGCTACCATGTAACCCACGCCACCGCCAATAAACGCCATAACCAGGGTAAATACAGCGAACGCCCCACCTAAAAATTCACTGCGGAATCGTTCGGTAAAAAAATCACCGATCGTGATCATGCGACAGCGACGAAACAGCATGGTGGTAAACCAATAGAACGGGGTCAGGAATAAAACCAGGTACTGAATCCACATCCCTCCAATTCCCTGACGATATATCTCGCGGGAGACAGCCATTGCCTGGTCGGCATTGGTAGAATTCCCAAAATTGAGAAAAAACTGATAGAATTTGCCCAATTTACGACCAGCGATATAGAAATCACTGGTATCCTTAGTACGATTGGCAGCTTGTTTTCCAAGCCATAAAATAAAAATAATATAGATAACAATAATGCTGAAATCGATAATGTGGAGACCGAAAATATACATGAAATTCCTCCCTCGAATTTTAAGGATCAATTCTAAATTTTAAACTTCATTATCCATATTTGATAGTGTTTCGACTTCGATTAGTACCAGAAATAATTCATTTAAAAAATTCAAAATATGATATCTATGGAGATTAAGACTCATTTATTAAAAAACTATATCTAATTAAGAATCTTTAATTTAAAATATTTTTGATAATAATCAAGGATTTTCTTCGGTTATAAAAAAAACTTGATTTTAATAAAAAATATTATTACTATTAATGAATTACAAAAAATTTGAGGATATTAAAGCAGGATATGATTGTCAAGCGGATTCGAGAAGTAGTGCAAGAATTTTCAGACAAGAATGCGATTATTTTTAATGATCATCAAATAAAATATACACAATTAGAGGAAATTACTAATAAATTAGCAAACGGATTAAGAAATTCAGGTTTAAAAGCTGGTGATAGAATCGCTTTGATGATGCCTAATGTACCGCATTTTCTTTTTAGTTATTATGCAATTTTAAAAATCGGCGCTATCGTTGTTCCAATTAATTATATGATGGAAGAGGACGAAGTTATTGGAGTTCTCAAGAGCCTAAAACCCCATGCAATCATTTATTGGGAGGGATTTAGAAAATATATTCGGAACTATCTTGAAATATGTAATGAATTATCGATTAATATTGTCTTAGGTAATACCAAATCAATTGACAATTACAATATTCTTAAATTAATATCTCAGTCAAAACCAGAATTTGAAACTCAAGAAATTCAGATTAATGATACAGCAGTAATTCAATATACTTCAGGGGTTTCGGAGCCTCCAAAAGGTATTGAATTGAGCTACAGTAATCTGCTTGCCAGTATTGAAGGTTGTACAACATTCTTTCGATTCAATGAATCTGATGTATTTGGTGCTATTCTTCCGTTATTTTTCATTTTCAGTCAAAACGTTCTATTGAATGGCGCATTATTTTGCGGTGGTACAATTGTCATCCATACAAAATTAGATTATCAAAAAATTGCACAATCTATTGATGAACATAAATTTACAGTTCTTGCAGGTACTCCAAATTTTTATCAAACATTAGTCGATTTAAAGCAAAACTCTTTCTCAGGATCATCATTGAAATACTGTCTATCTTCATGGCATCAATTTTCTGAAGAATTGGAAAACAAATTTGAAAAAAGTATCGGCATTCCTCTCTTGAATTGTTATTCTATGACTGAGACTTGTGGAATCGTTGCGGCGAACCATCCTTCGATTGAAAGGAAATACGGTTCAGTTGGTTTGGTTTTACCCGATATAGATATACAAATTCACAATGAACAACGGAAGCAATTACATCCAAATGAAATTGGAGAAATAGTGGTTCAGGGAAAAAACGTATTGAAGAGCTTTTGGAATGGTTCTGAATTGGTTTCAGAGCAGATAAAAAATGGTTGGTTTTATACAGGGGATTGCGGTAAGAAAGATGAACAAGGACACATTTATATTGTCAACAAAAAAGCCGAAGTCATCGTAAAAAGTGGCTTCCCGATTTATACTAATGAAATCGAACAGCTCCTTGCAAAGCATCCAAAGGTCAAAGAAGCTGTAGTGATTGCAACTCCTCATCCAAATCATAAGGAAGATGTTCAAGCGTGTATTGCTCTTAAGGAGAATGAATTAGCTACAGCGGAAGAAATTATAGAATACTGCCGTAGCTATATGCCAGTATATAAATGTCCACAGCTTGTTAAATTTTATCCTTCATTACCACGAACAAAAATGGGGAGAATTTTTAAGAGAAAATTGTAGAGAAGTTTAGGGAGTGAGGTAAAAGAAGTTTTACAGTATAGTTTTGTAAACCTTTTTTTTCAAGATTGCCAAAATACAAATGAGAAAGTTACCTAATCTCATTCCCTTAATATAATAAATATCAATAATATTATTAAAATCTGAACTGTGCATTTTGAAAACTGAGGGGATACCTATCTGATTTAAGCTTGGCGACAATCTCCTTCATTTTTCTAATTCTAAAGTAAATAAAGGATCACTCATTTTAGATGAGAGTAAAAATAGAGTTGTGATTATAGTAACTAAGGAGGACTTACGTGAAAGAGTACACAGTGGATAAAATTAGAAATGTAGGATTGGTTTCTCATGGCAGTGTGGGGAAAACCTCGTTAGCTGAAGCGATGCTATACACTGCAGGTGAAACAAATCGATTAGGAACTATTGATGATGGCACAACAGTTTCAGATTATAGTCCAGATGAAATTGAACGAAAGATTTCAATCAGTACATCGCTGCTTCACTTAAACTGGAAGAATCACAAGATTAATATCTTAGATACACCTGGATATTCAGATTTCATTGGTGAAGTCATTGCTTCACTTCAAGTTTGCGACACAGTAATTATTTTACTTAATGGTGTTGCTGGAATCGAAGTTGGGACAGAAACAGTAATTCGACTTGCTGAAGAAAAACAAATTCCCAAAGTATTCTTTGTTAACCGATTAGATAAAGAACATACAAATTACAATAAAGTTTATGAGATGGCTAAAGAACGTTTTGGAAATGCTGTGGCTGCGTTACAATTTCCAGTGAATGAAGGTGAAGCATTTAACAGCTTGGTTGATATAGTAAAGATGAAGATGTTGAAGTTTGAAAAAAACAAGTCTGGTAAATTTACTGAAGAGCCGATTCCTGACAATTTAGTCGATCGTGCTGCCGAATTACGAAATAGATTGATGGAAACGATTTCAGAGAATGATGAAGAATTACTGGATATTTACTGTAACATTGGAGAATTATCTGATGAGCAATTAAAAATTGGATTGAGAAATCAGATCGTCGCCGGCAATATACTTCCAATAGTCTGTGGCACTGCTACTGCGAATATGGGAGTACATCAATTATTGGATCTGATTATAAACGGATGTCCATCGCCAGCTGATCGCCCGATTATCGAAGGTGTGAAACCTGGCACTACCGAAAAAATTACCAGAGAAGCAAAATCTGATTCCCCATTATCCGCACTCGTCTTTAAAACTATATCAGAAGCACATGTTGGTGAATTATCGTTTTTTAAAGTATTTTCAGGCTCGATGAGATCAGGTAATGAAGTTCTCAACTCTACTAAAAGAAGTGTAGAAAAGATCGGACAAATTTATTTAATGAACGGAAAAAATCGAAAAGAGTTTGGCCAGGTAAATGTTGGAGACATCGGCGCTATCGTGAAATTGAAAGATACTTCAACTGGAGATACTTTGTGTGATAAAAGTAATCCAATTGTGCTTCCAGAAATTAAATTTCCCGAACCTGTCATCAGAATCGCTGTAGTACCAAAAGCCAAGGGCGATGAAGAAAAAATATCCACTGGATTGCATACCATCCAGGATGAAGATCCTACCTTTAAAGTGGTTGCAGACCCAGAGTTGAAACAGACAATTATTCATGGTCAAGGAGAGTTGCACCTCGATATTATTATAAAACGATTAAAAGAAAAATATGGTGTGGATGTCAATACAGTCAAACCCAAAATACCTTATCGGGAAACTATTAGAGGCATGGCTGAAGGATCGCATAAATATAAAAAGCAATCTGGCGGACGAGGACAGTACGGTGATGTTTCACTGAAATTAGAGCCACTTGCCCGTGGTCAAGGTTATGAGTTCGTTGACGCAATTGTGGGAGGGGTAATTCCCAATAAATACATACCGGCTGTTGAAAAAGGAGTGAAGGAAGCAATGGCAGGTGGTGTTTTGGCTGGTTATCCTGTCATCGATGTCAAAGTAACACTATTTTATGGTAGTTATCATTCTGTTGACTCTTCGGATATGGCATTTAAAATTGCTGGTTCAATGTGTTTTAAAAAAGTGTTCAAAGAATGCAAACCCGTTCTTTTGGAACCTATTTATGATGTAGAGGTACAGGTACCCGAAGAATATATGGGAGATGTGATGGGGGATATTTCAAGTCGACGGGGTAAGATACTTGGAATGGACACAGAAGGGCCATTTCAGATTATTAAAGCAAAAGCACCTTTAGCTGAACTCTATAAATATTCTTCCACTTTGCGTTCCCTTACTCAAGGAAGAGGTGTGCATAGTCGGACATTCTCACACTATGAAGAAGTTCCCAAGGAAATTGCCGATAAAATAATTACTGAAACGGAAGAAGAAAAAGAAGGATAAAACGACTTCAAAAATCCCAGTTATGCGAAGGATCAATACTTTGAAGGATTGGGATAAAATAAATTGCTCGTTTCAATCGTATAAAGTTTTTTAGAAGTATATAATTTCAAAATGTCCAGGTTAATTTATCACATCACCTAGAGGGCGAACGGAATTGCCGCTTGCCCTTTGTTATTATAATCTCTAATCAATTTGAGGTACTTGCATGGATATATTATGGGCGCCCTGGAGAATTCAATATATTGAAAAACCTGAAGAAACTGGTTGCATTTTCTGTTTTAAACCGGCGGAAAATCAGGATAAAAAAAATCTCATCATCTATCGGACTGAATACTGCTTTGTGATCATGAATTTCTATCCATATAACAATGGACATCTGATGGTCGTACCATTTCAACACACTTCTGATTTAGTCGATTTGAGTGCTAAGGAAAGAATTGAATTGATGGAGCTGTTGGTATTATGTAAAGATGTTTTAAATCGTACAATTTCTCCTCATGGATTTAATATTGGGATGAATCTGGGGCAAGTCGCTGGAGCCGGGGTAAAGGATCATTTGCACTTTCATATCGTTCCTCGATGGAATGGGGATACCAATTTCATGCCAGTTTGCAGTCATACTAAGGTTATTTCTGAAGGACTTTTCGAAACCTGGGAGAAACTAAAGAGAGCCTTTGACGATATAGGAACGGAATGAAATAAGTAAGATAATCGTTTAAAGAAGTGAGATTAAATAGCTTTCACATTTGTGTTTTGTTGGTCTTGAAAAAATATAGTGTTATAATACTAAAATACTGTGTAATTTATTATATTGGAAGTCCAGGATTCAGAACAGGACAATGATACTGGATTCTGGATACTTGATTTTAAAACAGCCAGTAGTCAGTATCAAGCATCAAGTATCGTTTTTATTAATGAGCCAGCACATAAATTAAAATTTTTAAGTTTTAAAATCAATATACAGACATTGTCTGTTATACAATATCTATATATTGTATAGTGGGCGGTTTTTGAGTTAATTTATGCGTCAGCTCTAATCAATGCTTACAATGCGATTATAATTGAAGGAATATTAAGAAGCTATCCGATTCAGTGGAGGAATTTAATCGTACTGACGCGATTCCCACAAAACAGCATTCATCAGGTTGGAAGATTCTGGGATAAAGTGGTTATCAAAGTAATGGAAAAGGAAACTGCTTTGAACAACATCGAACATATATGCTGCGCCAGGAATTCGACGATCCTCGAATCCAATGTGTCCTTGTCTGTGTATCGATTGGATATCCGATTTTAGAAAGTAGGGCTTATTTTCAAGATGATTTAGAGCAGAGATTGAAACAAGCTACTCAAAATTTTATTACTAATTCAGATAAAGTTCGATTGGATAAAGAATAAGATGTTAACTATAAATTCTATTGAAAAATCCGCTATTCTTGGCATCGATATTGGAGGAACAGGCATAAAAGCAGCCCTGGTTGATCCTATTCAGGGCAACCTGATTTCAGAGCATCAAAAACGTGCTACCCCTGCACCTGCAACTGCAGAATCGACACTATCTGTTATTCATGAATTGATTGAACAATTTCGATGGTGTGGTTCCATCGGCTGTGGCTATCCTGGTGTGGTTAAAAACGGTGTTGCACTCACTGCTGCTAATCTCGATCCAAGCTGGATTGGAATCAATCTGACGGATAAATTATGCGAGTGCTGTGAAGGCGATGTGAAGGTTATTAACGATGCGGATGCGGCTGGTATTGCAGAAATGACTTTTGGAACTGGGAAAAGTCGAAATAAGCGTGGAGGTGGAGTAGTGATGCTGTTTACGTTAGGAACAGGTATTGGCAGCGCCCTGTTTGTCGATGGAAAGCTGGTGCCGAATACAGAGTTTGGACATATCGAAATGGACGGTATTGACGCCGAAAAATTGGCTGCCACGGTGATCCGGGAACGGGAAAATTTAACCTGGGAAGAATGGGGTAAGCGACTTAATCGTTTCTTCCAATATATAGAAAAGTTGTTCTCACCCGACTGTATTATCATTGGTGGTGGTGTTAGCGAAAATCCAGAAAAGTTTTTTCCATATCTCGATTTGAAAACCGAACTATTGGCTGCAAAAATGGGAAATGATGCAGGGATTATTGGAGCGGCGATGGCGTTGGTTGGGTGATTGGGCAATTAGGTAACAAGGTAATTGGGTGATTCGTATTCAAAGTGTAAATTGAGGTATGCGGAGTGGCGGAGTATTGGAGTATTGGATTGATGGAGAAAGGACTTACCATATCTGCATCGGAATTTCAAAGTTTTAAAAAATAATGATACCGGATTCTGGATACTTGATTTTAAGCATTCAGTATTAAGCATCATGTATCGTTTTTCATTAAGCCAATATTCCATTACTCCAGCACCGATTGTATAATTTATTTTGATAAAAAACTGCTGTCAATGTGAATACAGTTTGTAGTAAATTCAGAGAACAGGGGTTTTAGATGGAATTAGATTCAAATGTAAAAAATACGGTTATTAATACGATTCGAACATTATCAATGGATGCGGTTCAGAAAGCCAATTCGGGTCATCCTGGCACGCCGATGGCGCTGGCTCCTGTGGCGTTTGCCATTTACAATGATTTTCTGAAATTCAATCCAAAAAACCCAGAATGGGCAAATCGGGATCGATTTGTGCTTTCTGCTGGTCACGCTTCCATGTTATTATACAGTATCCTTCACCTGATGGGATACGATGTCAGCCTGGATGAAATTAAAAATTTTCGTCAATTGCACAGTAAAACGCCTGGCCATCCTGAGTACGGTTTAACTCCTGGCGTGGAAATGACGACGGGACCGCTGGGACAGGGTGTTGGCACCAGCGTGGGAATGGCGATTGCTGAAAAGTGGCTTAAAACATATTTCAATCGTCCTGGCTTTGAAGTCATCGATTATCATATTTTTGCTGTTGCCAGTGATGGTTGCTTCATGGAAGGTATTTCTCATGAGGCCGCTTCCCTGGCTGGACATTTGGGATTGAACAATCTCATTTGGATTTACGACAATAATTCCATTACCATTGAGGGAAACACAGAGTTAGCATTTTCTGAAAATGTCGCCACTAGGTTCAAATCATACAACTGGTCGGTTCAACATGTGAATGATGCCAATGATCTGGAAGCATTGACAAAATCATTGAAAAACGCGGTTGATGAGAAAAAAAAGCCTTCGTTAATCATCGTAGACAGCCACATTGCTTTTGGTGCGCCTAATAAACAGGATACTGCTGATGCGCATGGCGCTCCACTCGGAGAGGACGAGATAAGAGCTGCAAAGAAAAATTACGGTTGGGACCCTGAGAAAAAATTTTATATTCCCGACGAAGTGAAAACGTATTCAAATCAAATAATCCAGGGAGGACAAAAATTAGAGGGGGAGTGGAATCAGAAATTTACAGAATATACCAAAAAGTATCCTGATTTGGCTGAACAGTTTCATCAAATCCAGAATAGCGAACTACCCGATGGCTGGCATAAAAATTTACCAACATTTCCTGCGGATATAAAAGGATTGGCAACCCGACAGTCGAATGGGAAAGTGTTAAACGCTGTTGCCCAATCAGTTCCCTGGCTGCTCGGAGGATCTGCAGATTTGGAACCCTCCACGAAAACCAAAATTGAAGAATCGGGAGATTTTCAAAGAGAAAATTATTCAGGGCGAAATTTCCATTTTGGAATTCGGGAACATGCTATGGGCGCTGTTGTCAATGGAATGGCGCTAAGCAAACTTCGTCCGTATGGTGCAACATTCTTTGTTTTTACCGATTACATGCGTCCTGCAATCAGGCTGGCAGCACTAATGGAACAGCCATCGCTGTTTATTTTGACTCACGACAGCATTGGTTTGGGCGAAGATGGGCCTACGCATCAACCGATTGAACAGTTATTTTCACTCCGTGCTATGCCATATCTCGAAGTGATTCGTCCCGCCGATGCCAATGAATTATCAGTGCTCTGGAAATATATCATGGAAGTTAGAGATCATCCCATCGCACTGGTATTAACCCGCCAGGCAGTGCCGACATTGGATCGTACAAAATATACGTCAGCAGAAGGAGCGCTAAAAGGCGCCTACGTTTTGGCAGATTCATCCAGCACTCCAGATGTGATTTTAATGGGAACAGGTTCAGAAGTTCATCTTTGCCTGGATGCTTATGAAGAATTGAAAAAAGAAGGGATTAACGTCCGTGTGGTTAGCATGCCCAGTTGGAGCTTGTTTGACCGCCAATCGTCAGAATATCGGGAATCCATCTTACCCATTAATGTAAAAGCCCGAATCGCTGTGGAGGCGGGATCAAAATTGGGGTGGGAAAGATATACAGGAGATAAGGGTGTAATCCTTGGAATGGATAGTTTTGGAGCCTCTGCTCCCTATAAGGTATTATATAAAGCGTATGGATTAATTGTTGAGAATATTGTAGAATCAGCTAAACAAGTGGTCGAAAAAGTAAGTTCTTGAATATTTATATATTGTTTGATGTTTAAAGTTTTAAGGAGAAAATATGAATTCATATAATAATGAAATTATAAAAAATATTTTCATGGAAGAAAGGCCATGGGGCAATTTTAGGCGCTATGCCTATAATGAAACATGCACAGTTAAAATCCTTACTGTTCATCCAAATCAGCAATTGAGTAAGCAGGTTCATAAAAATAGAGATGAACTCTGGGTTATTCTTGACGAAGACCTAATAGTGGAGCGAAATGATGAAGTTTTAAAACCAAAACCAGGTGACGAAATCGTTATTCCAAGAACTGTCGCGCATCGACTTTCATCTCAGGATAAATTAGGAAGAGTTTTAGAAATATCATTTGGATTTTTTGATGAAAATGATGAAGAGAGAATTGAAGATATTTATGGCAGAAAATAATTGAGGGAGTGGATAAATAGAGACGACTAAAAAGATAAACGGAAAAGGGTAAGGATGGAAGTTGTTTTAAATATCGGGAATTATAATTTACTCGTTAAAAAATCTTTAGAAAAATTGGAGAAGGAACAAATTGTTCAGCGGATCTGGAAGAATGACCATACGGTCTGGAAGCCAGAGCCAACAGAAATTACCAATCGACTGGGATGGCTGCATAGCCCAGAAATGATGACACCCATAATTCAAGACATCGAGGGATTCGTTGAGGAAGTGAGGTCAGCAAAATTCACCCATGCTCTGCTGCTCGGAATGGGCGGATCGAGTTTAGCACCAGAGGTGTTTCGAAAAATATTTGGAGTGAAAATTGGCTATATGGATTTGGCAGTGCTTGATAGCACAATTCCAGGTGCTGTTTTATCTTATGCAAAAACATTGAATCCTAAAAAGACCCTTTTTATTGCTTCCACAAAATCGGGTGGTACAGTTGAGACGCTCTCTTTTCTGAAATATTTCTATAATCTAACTTTAAAAAAAGTTGGAAAGGGACAAGTTGGAAACCATTTCATCGCAATTACCGATCCAGGTAGTGGTTTGGAAACATTGGCAAAGAAACTCAATTTTCGAAAGATTTTTCTTAATGATCCTAATATTGGGGGGCGTTATTCTGCCCTGTCGTATTTTGGATTGGTGGCCGCCGGTTTAATAGGAGTTGATTTGAACAAATTGCTGGATCATGCCCAAATCATGGCTGGTGATAACGGAGGTTGCAATCAGCGTGAGAATAGAGAAAACACGGCTGCCATATTGGGAACTGTCATGGCAGAATTGGCTCGAATTGGTCGGGATAAATTGACTTTCATCATTTCCCCCGAGTTTGAACCGTTTGGTCACTGGGTGGAACAATTGATTGCTGAAAGTACAGGAAAAGAAGGTGTCGGAATTTTACCTATTGTTGGAGAACAGCTTCTCTCACCTCAGGATTACAGCGATGATCGGCTGTTCGTTTATTTGAAGTTAAATTCAGATACCACATATGATTCACAGGTTAAGTCTATTAAAGATAGCGGTCATCCAGTGATTGAAATAAATCTGCAGGATAAGTACGACCTGGGAGGAGAATTCTTCCGCTGGGAGTTTGCGACTGCTGTTGCAAGTTATTTCTTTAAAATTAATCCATTTGATCAACCAAATGTGGAAGCTGCAAAAGTGAAGGCTCGAAAAATGATGGCAACTTATCAACAGAAGGGCAAATTGCCTGAAGCCGAACCAATCTTCGAGACTGATGGAATAAAGAGCTTTGCTGATGAAAAAACAAATGATCTTAAAGAAGCCATGACTAATTTTCTTAATAAAGCAAATCCTGGGCAAAATGGAAAAGATCGCAGCTATGTTGCCATACAGGCTTTTATTCGTCCGACGTCTGAAACGGACAATGCCCTTCAAGAACTCAGAACGACAATTCAGAAGAAGTATCGAATGTCAACAACAGTTGGTTATGGTCCAAGATTTTTGCATTCGACTGGACAGCTTCACAAAGGCGATGCCGGAAATGGTTTGTTCATTCAGATTACGGCTGAGAATGCAGAAGATGCACCGATTCCCGACAAGGCAGGAGAAGAATCGTCATCCATGAGTTTCGGTGTTTTGGCTCTGGCACAGGCATTGGGCGATCGGCAGGCACTGCTGGATGCTAAACGAAAGGTAATTCGTTTTCATTTGAACAGCGATGTGGCTTCAAAAATTAAAAAGCTAATAGGTGTGATTAATTGAACTTAAGTCCAGTTATTTTCTGTTGATCCTCCCTCATTTATAGTATAATTAGTGTCTGTCTGAAAAGGGCTGTTATCCGTAACGCAAGCATCCTGCTTGCCTTAAAAAATAAAGGTTTAACTCATAAGCTAGAAGCTTATATTACGGTTTACGGACAGACACTAATTAAAGACATGCAAACCATCAAGCAATTAAAGAAACAAGCAGCCTTAAAAGCCGTCGAATTTATCGAATCAGGAATGGTTTTGGGATTGGATTCTGGAAGCACTTCATTATACAGAAAAAAAAATCAGGGACCGCATTAAATAATGAACATTGAAATCAATTATTGGTATCCCCAGTTCAATTAAAGCAGCCAATGATACTCATAAATTTAGAATTCCTTTAACATCTTTGAACGAACATCCTGAAATTGATTTGACAATCGATGGCACTGATGAAGTTGATCCCGATTTAAATCTAATCAAAGGCGAAGGTGGGGTGCATTGCTTCGTGAAAAAATTTTAGCTCAAAACAGCCTTAAATTTATTATAATTGTTGACGAAATAAAACTTTCTTCGTTTTTAGGCGTTAAAAGATCAGTACCAGTTGAAATCATTCCCTTCGCATATCGCCCTGCACTTGATTATTTGAAATCGCTTAGCGCGAGCGTAAAGTTAAGCATGACTGAAAAAGATGAACCCTTTCAAACAGATCAAGGTAATTATATTATTGATTGCAAATTTGAAAATATTTCGCAACCAACTCAATTGGCGGAGTTGCTGAAACAAAAGGTAGGCATCGTAGAGCACGGTTTGTTTTTGGGCTTGGCTACCGATGTCATCGTTGCAGGGCAAAAGGGATTTCAACACTTTGTTACTTCGACTAATAACTAATTATAAAACCTTCTTTTTATCCTCTGTATTATTTGCTTTTAAAATATTTTAAGATCCTATGGAAGAATAAATAGCAGGTTAGATAAATGTTAAACTAAAAGGAGATTCAGGAAACTGCCATGAACAAACCAGATAACTGTATTATCGTGATTTTTGGAGCTACTGGCGATCTAACAAAACGAAAGTTAATACCATCTTTATTCGATCTATTTCAAAAGAAGTTAATGCCAAGGAAATTTGCAATCCTTGGTATCGGACGCTCAGACTACGATGAACAATCGTTTCGAGAAAAAGTAACGATCAGCATCAAAATTTTTTCCAAAAGCAAACCTATAAATCAGAAAAGTTTGCGGGATTTTTTAAGACATATTTATTATCATCAGATGGACCCGAACAGTTCTGAGGAGTATCCACAGTTAAAGGAAAGACTGACAAACGTCAATGAAGTCGCTCAAGCTGGAGGCAATTATATCTACTATCTGGCAACAAGCCCGACGATATATGAGCTTATTTCAACCAATCTTGGCGAGCATGAATTAAATAAACAGAGCGATGGTGAGGGATGGAAGCGAATTGTTTTCGAAAAGCCATTCGGAGTGGATCTGGAATCTGCAAAGGCGCTCAATGCGAATGTTCAGCAGTATTTCGCAGAGGATCAGATTTACCGCATCGATCACTATCTTGGTAAAGAGACGGTGCAAAATATTTTAGCCTTCCGCTTTGCCAATGGTATTTTTGAACCACTATGGAATCGAAATTATATTCATCATGTGGAAGTCACTGCAGCGGAAAATATAGGTGTGGAAGATCGTGGAAAATATTATGATAGTGCGGGTGCACTGAGGGACATGGTCCAAAATCATTTATTGCAGGTTGTAGCAACAATTGCTATGGAACCGCCATCCAAATTTGATGCTAACGCTATCCGCAATGAGAAGATGAAAATTTTTCAATCGCTTTGTCCAATTCTACCCGAAAATGTCAATCAACAGGTGGTCCGAGGACAATATTTAGAATCTACGATTCGAGGAGGGAAAATCGCAGCTTATCGAAAAGAGAAGAATGTCGAAAAAGATTCAAAAACAGAGACTTTCGTTGCATTAAAATTTTTCATCGATAATTGGCGTTGGGGAGGTGTTCCGTTTTTCATCCGAGCTGGAAAAAGATTGCCTACACGTATTACAGAGGTCTCCATTCACTTTAAAAAAACTCCACACCTTCTTTTTACTCGTGATTATCCTGCAAAGTACAATGATAACCAGTTGCTCATCAGAATTCAGCCTGATGAGGGTATTTTGTTGAGATTTGGGATGAAGATACCAGGTGCTGGATTTAATATCAAATCTGTGAATATGGATTTTCATTATAAAGAGCTCGGTGAAATTGAATTCCCAGATGCTTATGAGCGATTGATATTGGATTGCATTCTCGGGGATGCGATGCTCTACGCCCGTAATGATGCTGTAGAAGCCTGCTGGGCATTTATTACACCGATTTTAGAAGCTTGGCGAGACAAGCCAGATATTAAACTGTATGGTTATCCAGCAGGGACCTGGGGGCCCAAAGAAGCCAGTAGCCTATTTGGTGAAGGTGAAGACTGGCGATATCCGAGTAAAGCTCTGGTAAATGGTGGGGATTATAAAGAATTATGATTTTTGAATCTCAATGAACGGTAGTATTTCAATGGATTATTGTTTGCCATTCTAAATTAGGTCGCGGAATCTTCAGGAAAGTCACAACAAAAAATGATGAAATACATAAACTGGTTCAATAGTTTTCTTGCAAAAATTGAAACTCTATTTCTCATTATTATTCTTCTCACCATGATTTTGCTCGCCTTCCTTCAAGTCATCCTGAGAAATTTTTTCTCAACATCAATCTTTTGGGGTGATACCTTACTCCGTCATTTAGTGCTCTGGATCGCTTTTATCGGCGCCTCCCTGGCTACGAAAGAAAATAGACATATCAATATCGATGTGCTTTCCCGATCGCTTTCAAAATCAGTGAAAAGAATAACTGGAAGCATTGTAAATCTTTTCGCTTCAGCCGTTTGTTTTTTTCTGTTAAGAGCTTCCATCACCTTTTTGAAATATGAGCAACAATCGAGCAGTACGTTATTTAAAGAAATCCCGGTCTGGATCTTTCAAATTATTATCGCCATTGGCTTCGGTTTGATGATGCTGCGGTTTCTCATCCATGCGCTTGAAAGTATTATCGGGCAGAAATCACCGGATGAGGAGATGCCAGCATGACCACAATCATTTGGGCGATAATTCTAATTCTGCTGGCACTTTTGGGTGCACCGCTATTTGCCATCATCGCAGCCATTGCCCTGTTAAGCTTTCATGCATTGGGCATCGATACCTCTGCCGTTATCGTCGAAATGTACCGTTTAGCCAGTGCCCCGACGCTGCTTGCCATTCCACTGTTCACTTTTGCTGGCTACATCCTGGCCGAGAGTAAAACGCCAAAACGACTGGTCAACTTATCCAACGCCCTGTTCGGCTGGCTGCCCGGTGGATTGGCTATCGTGGCGCTGATCACTTGTGCTTTTTTTACGGCATTTACTGGTGCATCGGGCGTGACCATTGTTGCCATTGGTGGCCTGCTGTACCCGGTTCTCAGAAAAGAAGGCTATACCGAAAAATTTTCGTTGGGACTGTTAACCTCATCCGGCAGCTTAGGCTTATTATTTCCACCCAGCTTGCCGATCATCCTCTATGCCCTGGTCGCCAAAATCAACATCGACCAATTATTCTTAGCCGGGATTATTCCCGGATTTTTGTTAATTTTTATGCTTTCAATTTACAGCATTCGTCGGGGAATCATCTCGAAAATTTCAAAAACACCGTTCAACTGGCAAAACCTATTTGTATCTTTAAAAGCAGCCGCCTGGGAAATCCCACTCCCGTTCATCATTATTGGCGGAATCTACGGTGGATTTTTTACAGCAACAGAAGCCGCAGCAATCACCGCTTTTTACGTGCTCATCATCGAAGTTTTTGTTTATCGTGACTTGAATCTATTCAAAGACGTTCCCCGCATTATGAAGGAGAGCATGGTCTTAGTCGGTGGGATTCTGGTCATTTTAGGCTCCGCACTGGGACTTACTAACTACCTCATCGATGAACAGGTCCCCATGAAAATATTAAGCTTCATGCAGAATTTCATCAACAGCAAAATTGTCTTTTTAATCATGCTCAACATTCTTCTGCTCATCGTCGGCTGCATGATGGATATGTTCTCCGCAATCATCGTGGTCGTCCCGCTTATTGTCCCCATTGCCAAAGAATTCGGCGTCGACCCGGTTCACCTCGGAGTGATTTTTCTCGCCAATTTGGAAATCGGCTATTTTACTCCACCAGTGGGGCTCAATTTATTTATCTCCAGTTTTCGTTTTGAAAAACCTGTCCTAAAACTTTATGTCGCTGCATTACCTTTCTTCTTGATTTATTTGGTCGCTCTGTTGATTATAACTTATGTGCCGGAGTTGAGTTTGTGGTTGGTGAGGTTGATAGGAAAATAGATTATAATGTATGAACACTGCATTGACTTCTTCAAAAAATATAGCTTTTTTAACTATTATAAACTGAATTGCTTGACAATTTTATAATTTTTGCTATATTGTATTCTTAACAATTATAAGTAATCTTTATATAGTAGAACTTTTTAAATGTTTTGCATGTTAGAACTGACGAACTAAAATTAGTTTAATGAAAATGAGCAATAATATTTTCATATCGAGAAATCAAGAATTAGAAAAACTTAGTAAATTTCTTGATCTTACATTAAATAATAACAGTCAAATAGTCTTCATTTCAGGAGAAGCAGGTACAGGAAAATCAGCTTTAGTTTCAGAGTTTTTTAGATTGTCAAAAGATAAGAATAAAGATTTAATATTTATAATTTCTGAATGCAACTCATATATAGGGCAAACAGAAGGTTTTTTGCCGTTTAAAAAAATAATTGAATTGCTGTTGAAAGGAAAAACCAGTGATAATAATGATAAAATTCAACAACAAAATCGAAAGAAGAAAATTACTTCAATTTCTCAAAAGCTATTTTTTGAGCTTGCGCCAGATCTAGTGGGAATTTTTATGCCTTGGGCAGGATTAATAGTAAAAGCTGGTAGTATTGCGGCTCAGAAATATAAATGGTTTCATAAAAAACCGCTAAATGAAAATTTAAAAAACGGGAAAATTCCTAAGTTTTATGACTTCAATAAAGATAATCTATTTACTCAATATTCTAATTTCTTATCTAATTTATCTAAAAAATTTCCTCTTGTTATTGCGATAGAAGATTTACAGTGGGCAGACAATTATTCCCTTGAATTTTTATTTTATATAATTCGTGAATTCAAAAAAGAGAAAATCTTATTAATTGGCACATATAGAGAAAGCGATGTTTTATTAAGAAGAAATGAAGATTTACATCCCTTATTAAGGATAATAAATGAATCGAAACGTTACAAAGGAGATATTGTTATTAATATTGATCCCCCATGTGAACAATTAGATAATGAAATATATAGCAATAAATTTGTGAAAGAATATATAAATACACGATTCATTCCTAATGAATTTAGTTACGATTTGATACAATTTATTTCAAAACAGACTCAAGGTAATGCTTTATTTATCGTAGAATTATTTGAATATCTTGTTGAAACCAAACAAATTTATATTTCAGATAATAATATATGGAAGAATGCGAGCAACATTAATTATTCAAGATTACCCAGTCGAGTAGAAGGCATAATAAAAAATAGAATTGAAAGGATCTCAAATCAAATTAAAGATATTTTAATCGCTGCATGTGTTGAAGGCGAGACTTTTACATTTCAAGTTATAGAAGCAGTTACTAAAATAAACGAAGATGAGCTTCTAAAGAAGCTTACTGATAATTTGATAAAACAGCACAGACTAATTAAAGAAGATAGCTACAAATATTTCGATAGCAGGGAATTATTTTTATTTCGATTCAGCCATTTGTTTTTTCAAAAATATCTCTATGATAGTTTAAGCGAATTTCAACGTCAACTTTTACATAAACAGATTGGACAGAGTTTAGAAATTCTATATAAAGGTTATGAAGATGAAATAGCAACAAAATTAGCTTGGCATTTTTTAAATTCTCTACAATTTGATAAGGCTTTTAAATATCTCATTCTATCTGCTGATATTTCTTTAAAGGCTTGTGCTTATGATGAAGCGTTGTTATCTTATCAGAAAGCTGAAGAAATTTTAGTCAAATTGCACGAACGAGATATTTATAAAGAATTTAATATTTTGCTTTCAGAAGAACATATTTTTGATGCAAAAGTTGACAGAGCAAATCAAGAAAAAGTGATTAATGATATGATAGAAATAGCGAGGAAAATCGATGACAAATTTTTATTGGCTATAGCATATGATAGATTGTCTGTATTTTATATTTACACTCTTAGATACAAAAAAGCCTTTCAAACCTCGCGGTATATTCTAAATTTTTTTAAAAATGATTTTCAGAATTTTCCTATAGCAAGCGCCTATCGTACAATAGGGGTCGTTTTAAGAAGAATGAAGCATTATAAATTTGCACTAAAATATCTAAATATCTCTTTAGAAATTTTAAAGAATTTAAATGAAAATTTAGAGTATTCAAGAACTCTTAATTCGATAGGGCATACTTACTTAGCATTAAATGATAAAGATAGAGCGCTATCTTGTTATATAAATGCTCTTAAAAAAGCAAAGGAGATTAATTATCTTCGTGGAACTGCAATGATCCTGCTTAGCTTGTTAAACTTCTATATAGATGAAGGTGACTTTTCTTCTGCTACTTCTATTTCTGATGAATCATATGAAACAATAAAAAAAGTAGGAGAAAAAAGATTTGAACTATATTATTATTATTTAATGTGCAAATTATACTCTTTTATTGATGAAGAGAAGTCAAGTTACTTTAAAGAAAGTGCTTTACTACTCTCCAGTGAATTAGGAATCGAATATAATGAGATTCCAAAATCTTTAAAGGGATAATTAATTTTTTAGAGGGGGGGACTTTTCCTCTTGCATAGAACAATCGATTTAAAAACAGCACCATTCAATTATGAAAATCGCTATTAATTCAATAACCATCAATCCAATTTATAAGTTTATTATATCATTTAAACCTTGACGTGACATTATCCACTAACTAGCATGCAGGTAAAATAGGTATCATTTATCTAATTTTATGACATTTCAAAGTTAAAATGATATTAGACAAAATTAAAATCTCTGAAACACCATCCGTATTTACACTCGAATTAACTTCCTCATATAATCACCATTGTGTGGGGTGTGGAAATGTCTTCGGACACACGGAGCAGCATCTCTCATACGTTGAATGGAAAAAAATTTTAGACAGGATCAGCAAATACGCTTTCAGTCTTCGGATTACTGGAGGTGAATGCACGCTCCATCCTGAATTCGATTTAATTATAAACGAAGTCGAAAATCTAAATGTGCCGTATGTCATTTTTACCAATGGAGATTGGGTTGGTCCCGACGAAATAATTAATATCTTGAAAAAATGTAAAAATTGTGATGGATTACTAGTCTCACTTCAAGGCTATAATGCAAAATCTTACCATTCTTATGTTAAGACTGATGCTTTTGAGAGGGTAATTTTTAATATAAAAAAATCCGTTAAGGCAGGCCTTCGTGTCGCCACGAATACAGTGTTGACCAAAAGTATCCACAAAAATATTGAAGATATAGTTACCTTAGGAAAAAAATTAGGAGTTTTTTCTATCGCATTTAGTCGTTTTTGTGGACAAGATTTAGATGATGTTGAGCTTTCAGAAAATGAATTTCAAGCAGCTTTCGATCTGATCTGCCGATTAAATGAAAAAGATAAGACGATCGTATTAAATAATTGTGTGCCAGCTTGTTTTACTGATAAACAGATCCCTGTCAAAGGTTGTACTTCCGGAATCACCCATTGTACTATTGGCCCCGACGGTTATGCCCGGCCCTGTACGCATTCTCCAATCAGACTGGGAGATATCCGTGAAAATTCTATTGAGCAGCTTTGGAATTCTGAATTATTAAAATCCTGGCACTCGTTAATTCCTGAATCCTGTTTCGATTGTACCTCATTTGCTCAATGCCGTGGCGGTTGTCGGGCGCTTGCCTATCATAAAAATTTAAAACATGATCCTTTTATTAATTTTTCAAATAAGCACAAAAATTTAAACTCTAAACTAATAACATTAGAAGTAAATAGGGATGCAAGGCTTATTGTCAATTATAGAATCAAACCACAAGATTTTGGTTTTTATTTAATCAATCGAAATCGTCATGTGCCTGTTAAAAAGGAAGCGGCTCCCATTCTTTCCATTCTTAATCATACTCCCCGCCTCAAAGATATTGAACATCAATTTGGAAAGCAAGCATTAAATTTTGTTGGATCATTGATTGTGGCTGGCTTAGTTCTTACTGAATAGATTAGTTTAACAAAATTCGGAGCATAAAAATATCTTTATATTACAATAAAAAACTTAATCTTAAAAACATATAGACAAGGCAAAACGATAATCCGTTACTCTTTTGATCCTGTGAAAAAGGATCTATTTCTTTCCCCCCTTTCGCTTTCGAAATGCTTTTTTTATACCAAAAGCAGATTCACGACCATCACAGATGCCATCGCCGTTCTTATCGATAAATTTATCCTTTTTTCCTTTCTGCTTTCCCTTTACAATTCCATTCTCAATTCGATCGTCAATACCATTAGCATTCCTGTCCACAAATCCCTTCAATTTTTTTTGTTGCAGTATGGATTTGGTGCTGTCAGTAATTCTTACTCCAGATGTGCTATCACTTTTTACTTTAATTGCTTTAATTTTAATATGAGTAGAATCTTGATTTTGGCTGAAAACTAAATTTACCGAAAGCAATATGAGAAAAAAAAGAGTGGTTAACTTTGTTAAAAATTTGAGCATCACAAACTCTCCTAACCTATAAATTTTGAGATGATATAATATTTACAACATCAATCGGCAATATATTATTTTCGATTGCGATATCTTTAATTTTATCTCCAGCTTTAGCTTCGATGCCTTCCTCAGTTAATCGATCTAATCCCTTTTGAATTTCAACTCCGAACACTTCACATATTTCTGCTACAGTTTTCATGCCATAACCAGATCCCACACCCGAACCGATATTATGATCGAGGCTGTCCTTAGATTTATTTTGGAGATTCATCTTCTCAAATAATTCTTGTGGCGTAATGTTATATTTATCAGCAATATCCTTTACAATCACACTGTTATTTTCTATTTTAATACCACTATTTTGAAGATTTTGAAGAATCTGACCGAGTGGCAAATTGACAGCTTTAGCCAATTCCTCTAATGTCATTAATTCAGCGTGTGGGATAGGTGGCTCAGTCTGTTCATTTGACCAGGAATTCGATAAGTCTTCTCCCCAATCCATAACTGTGCTGAAGGGTGGTATTTCTGCCACTGTAAAAACAGTTAGAACAACAATTAGAATCGATGACCAGATTAATTCCCTTTTTTTGTTTATCCCTTGTTGCAGTTTCTTTTTAATATATCCGATTAATATTGACCAATTAAAATAGATATGGAATATCGCAGCAATCACAAAAACAAGTGATAAAATTGTGTGAACTGCCTGCCATTGTTCTTTAGTTAGTGCCAGAAATGTCCAACGTGACCAGTGAGCAACCCTACCTGGTGGTGCAAAATATAAAAAAATTCCAGATAGACTCATAATAAGAAACGAAAACACAATAATAAAACTTGTGAATGATCTTCCGTGAAATCTTTTACTTTTCTCCTTAGTCATTTATTTAATCCCCTGTTCTTAAAATCCAAATTCAATTCCAATTGAAGTTGCCTTATTCGAGTAATCATACCAGTAACTGTTTGATTGATTTTCAATCCACTGATAATAAAGATAAACTACAATCTGCCCCCCACCTCTTAAATTAATCCCCATATTTTTCCTTAAATTCAACCAGGCTGTTCGGTAAATATCTCGGCGGAAGGTTGTATCATCATAATTTTCCTCATCAAGATAAATGCCTTGAGAAGTGTAATCTTTTGAAGTATAATATGCTGCTAATTTTAAAGTTATGCTGAACGGTAGAATTTGGGTGAGTTCACTCCCATAGGAATTGCTCTGGTATCCCATTGGATCATCAAATATTTGTGACTCTCGACTATAATGATGTGTTAATCCAGAGACATATCTATCCGAGCCTGACAAGAGACGACTCGACTGATATTGGACAGCTAAACCGGTCGTTTGGGTTAGTGATTGTGCTAATCGAATCCAGAAGGATATTTGAGATAGAGTCATGGTCTGGAAATTTACATACGCCGCATTTGATAAATAGCCATTCCCATTTCCCTTTAATTGTCTTCTTCTTCCATTTCCAAAAGTGCTAGACACTATCGATGCAGCAGCGAAATTTTGCAGCGTTAAGTTTGGTTCCTCCAGGTATGCTTCCTCTGCTACAGAATTTAAATAACTCTTATAATTGTAACTGAATCCACCAATGATTGTTGTCCGAGTTTGAAAGCTTCTATTTACCTGGACATTAGTATTGAATTTCCAATTGTTTAATTCTGGTAACTGTTTGTACTGATTCAGATAAAAAGCTCCGTTCCATCTCAACATGAAGTCTCGGATAAAAAATCGGTGCCTGAGAAAAGCAGTCGCTGTTGAATAATCGTAAATATTATATTCGCTTTTATTTATTCTTTGCTCGCCATAAATTCCCCAACTCGTTGTATCGGAACCTCCCCAGAGTGCTAATTGATGCCAATAAAAATTTCGTTCGGTGATTGAGTTAAAATAGGAAAAATTGCCATAATATCCAACAAAGAGGTCATCAAATCCTTTTTGGACATTAAAAGAGAATGTTGATACCCAACTTTCCTGGGGAATTGGTGACCGGAATGGATTATCATTATACTCCTGATCGTACGAAAAATTAAAATCCCATTGTGCATACACACTGGGAATACCAACTATCAATCCTAATAAAAATAAAACAATATATCTATGGTGTTTCATTTCCTTATCATCTCCTAAAACTAAAAGAAAGTAGCAGCTTCTAACTTGTAATGGAAGCTGCTACTTAATATAAATTTTCGCCTTTAGCTATCTACCGCCTTTACCAGCCTTACCTTTACCTTTAGGACCTGTCCCATCACAGCCGCCAGTCTTGGGTCCATTTCCGCTACCGTCTTGCGGTCCAACACCTTTATTTCCAGTTCCATCGCCAGGACCATAGCCGCTCTTTCGACCATTCCCCTTGCCGCCTTTGCCTGACTTGCCAGCTTGAATATTGTCATTAATACCATCACCATTTTCGTCAATAAATGTTTTGGTACCTTTTCCAATTTGATTCTTTGGTCCTGTGTAATCAGGATCAATACCATTTGGAATTCCGTCTCCATCATGGTCAGGAGCATTGTCATTATATCCATCTCCATTTTCATCAACAAAGCGGTAGCCATGTTGAATTTGATTTTTTACTTCCTCTGGATTTTGAAGCTGTTTCTGTTCTTTCTTCTGCGTTTTTAATTGTTCTTTAGTTTGGGTCTTGTCATTGACTTTGTTTTTGAGTTTGGTCCTTGTCGAATCCTGTGCCAAACCAAAACTACTGATTGACAATGAAAAAACTACTGCCAAAATCCCTATTAACAAATGAGTGCGTTTCATGGTAGAACCTCCATAAAATAGTTGCTGATTAAAAATTATCCTAATTAATTTCATTAATTAATCGTACAATTTGTGTGCCAGAATTACGAGTGGCATTTAAGGTTATAGAAATCAGCAACTTTTAGGGAGCAATATTTTCTCAACCAATTATTAATTCGACTGTTTGGACGAATTTTTAGACTAAAATGTCGAAAAGAGACAGCAGAGCCAATTTGAAGTGGCAAATGCAATATCATTAATTCAGCCTATTTATTTTTCATCCCCAATTTCTCTAATCGAGAACGAAGATGTCGCTCAGTAATTCCGAGTAAACGTGAAGCTGCACTTTGATTTCCATTGCATTGCAATATGGCTTCAGCAAGCATCTCTCTTTCAAAAGTCTTTAATTTTGTTTCATATCCATCGGTGAGATTATGGGGATCAAAAACTGAACCTTCCGTGATAATTTGTATCTGTTGAGGAAGGTCGGATTTGGTAATGGATTCGCCGCGACAGAGGACTACGGCGCTTTCAATGATATTTTCTAATTCCCGAACATTTCCGACAAAATCATATTTCATTAATTTATCTAACGCTTCACGACTTATCCCTTTGACTTTCTTTTGGTTTTCTTCACTGAATTTTTGAATGAAATGATCAATAAGCACAGGGATGTCTGTTTTTCTTTGACGCAATGGTGGAATCCAAATAGCCACAACATTCAAACGATAATAAAGATCATCTCGAAATTCACCAGCCTTCATCATCTCTTCCAAATTTTGATGCGTTGCAGCAATAATTCGAACATCCACTTTTATTGGCGTATTACCGCCCAATCTTTCAAATTGCCCAAATTGAACAGCACGAAGCAATTTTACCTGAACGGGCAGAGGAATATCCCCAACTTCATCGATGAAAAGTGTTCCACCATTTGCCTGTTCAAAACGACCGATTCGTTGCTGCATAGCGCCGGTAAAAGCCCCTTTTTCATGTCCAAATAATTCGCTTTCCAACAAGTTTTGTGATAATGCAGCAACATTGACAATTATGAACGATTTATCTTTTCTTGGGCTGGCAAAATGCACCGCGCGGGCAATGAGCTCTTTTCCTGTCCCGCTTTCCCCCCGAATCAATACGGTTGCTTTGCTCGGTGCAACTCGCGCCGCTGTGTTTAGCACCGTTTCCATTTCGCCGCTATGGGAAATGATGGCATCAAATTTAAAACGTTCCTTAAGTTGTTGTTTTAAAAGACGATTTTCAGCTACCAAAAGTCGCTTTTCCTGCACGCGCTGAACTAAATTTTCCAACTCATCCAAATCAATTGGTTTCGTAAGATAATCATAGGCGCCAGCTTTCATTATTTGTACTGCATCTTCAATACTGCCGAAAGCAGTCATTATCACGACATCGATTTCAGGATTGAGTTGCTTAATTTTATCCAATACCTGCAAACCATCCCAGTCTGGCATTCGAAAGTCTGTGAGAACCAAATCTACAGTATTTTTTTGAATTATCTCATAACCAACTGGACCACTCTCCGCTATAAATATTTTATATCCTCGACGGGAGAGATAACTTTTTAACGATATCAATTGCGATTGTTCATCATCTATAATTAAAATGGAAATATTATTCATTAGTCGCTTTTCCTTTTATTCTTATCGGCATTTCTATAATAAAATTAGTACCAGACGATTTGTTACTCTCTACTGCGATGATTCCTCCATGTTCTAAAATAACCCGTTGAACAATACTGAGTCCAATACCAGTACCTTTCGCCTTAGTTGTGAAGTATAAATTAAAAATATTGGATCGAATTTCCTCTGCAATTCCAGGACCATTGTCCTGAACAATAATTTCTAAATCTTGATTATTGATAGGATTAACATAAATCTCTATTTTGCCATCTTGTTGAATTGCATCAACCGCGTTTTGAATTAAATTCATAAACACCTGCTGCATCTGCCTTCGATCCCAATATACTTCGCCATTCCATTTCAGATTGGTAAAAAGTTGAACCTGATGTTCAGCCAGCAACGATTTATACTGTTGATCGATATATTTTATCAGATCAGATAGCAGGAAACTGGTTGGCTGAATCGGTTCTGGTCGAGCAAATCGTAGAAAATCTTGCACAGTATCGTTTATCCTTCGCACCTCCTGATTCACGAGCCGGGCAAGCTGCTGGTATTCCTCGCTATTTTTTTGAGGGACAAAATCTCTTTCCAATTGCTGCGCGATAGTTCCTATGGTATTTAATGGATTTCGAATTTCATGCGCTACACCAGATGCCAGTTCACCCATTGCTATCAACCGCTCTTTTCGTTGAATTTGAGCTTCCAGTTTGTGCTGCTCAGTCAAATCCCGAATGACAAGGATTGTATTCTTCGCACCATTTTCATCTTCAAAACAATTTTTTGAAACCAACAATATTTTATTATGGTTTTGAATTGTGCATTCAATTTGTTCCAATACTGCGGGGGAATTCAGAATCTGCTCGCACTGTGTCTGATTCAGGATTTTTAAAAGAGAGTTTCCCAATACCTCCTCTTCTGTTTTATGAAACAATGCTTCCGCTGCATGATTGAATATTTTAATGCCGTCACTATCATTAAAGACGATAATCGCATCGCTGACATTTTGAATGATATTTCCGGAATAGGTTTCCACAACTTGATATTGCTTGTGTAATAAATCATAATTTTGCCGGATCAGGATAAGGGTAACAACAATGAAACCAATTATAAATAGGACGATAGAAATAATAAAAATTCTACGATAAATCCTTTCTTTAATTAAATTGAGCGGTTCTAACGACAACCCCAGGCGAAACAATCCGATTGGGATCTCTTCGTAAAAAAATGGGTGAACAGATTCGAAAACATCAACTTCATCGAATTGAGTTATATGCGTTGCAAATAATGAATCCTGCAAAGAGTTTCGCAAAAAATCTGCGGCAATAATTCCAGAGGTGTCCTGCAATGCAACGTAAACGATGCCGGGATTATTTGCCAACTGTTTCAAAAGGTTGCCAAATCCGATCTGTTTTCGAAATTCAAGAAGATTTTCTGCGTTTAAATTGAGCACAATGGCGCTCCTATTTTTCGCTGAAACAGCCACCGCAAATCGATAGCCCTGCTCGTAACTCGCTTGCTTCAATCCAATAATTAGCGTATCCTGTTGACCATCAAAAATTGGTTTCAGTATTTCAATCGGGGAGCTCTTTGGCATCACTTCTTCATGAATGGCTTCATGATTACTAAATTTTTTATTACCATCGCTGTCAAAAATATTGATCCGATAGATATTATTTTTTTGGGCAAATTTTTCTAAAAAAGTGTTAGTTATTTCTCC
>SMTZ1_10000706_pt1 | contig 54850 bp, 42 predicted proteins | sample DeeMarSWOR136_30_FD_25667 | JGI IMG/M metagenome (IMG submission 25667) | reverse complement strand
CCATAACCATCTATCCACGTTAGGTATATCCTGTTTGTAAAGTCGTTGTAATCCTCAAAATTATCTACAATGAGATAATCGGCTACCGTAAAGCTCCAGACGTTGCCCTCCCAAATGTCAGGGAGATTGACCTCGTTGATCTTCCAGTAGTAAGTCTGGCCCCATTCGAGAGGAACCTCGCTGGGAACGTAGCTGGTAGCTGCCTGCCGAACCCGATATATGCCCGGAGTCGTTGTATCGGCGGCGGCCACAGCGTCTCTATCAGTACCGAAGTACACATCATGCTGAGCAGCTTTTTCTCCCGGCGACCACTTAAGAGTAGGCGTTTGCTTGACACCGGTTGCGCCGTCAGGTGGATTCGGGCCGCTGGCTGTCAGCGGCGGCTGCAATGGACCGGCCGGAATGATCTGCTTGGGCATCGTTGCCGTCGACCAAGATAACTGCTGCACGGCGTCGACGCCGCCGGGCTCGCCGCCGTCGAAGAACTCCAACCGCAGCGTATGAATGCCCTTCTCCAGTCGTATCGGCAGACTAGCGTACTCGGTCGTAACCCAGGCTACCCACATGTCAAGGATCAGCTGGCCGTCGATCCACAACCGCGTGCCGTCCTGGCTGTTGACATGGAAGGTATACGTGTCAGCAACAACGATCTCAAGGTCCGCCGTCCACCGGGCCGACCACCCATCGGCTGGGATTGGCGCACCGGGACTCTGGTCACCCCAATTGAAGTTGACTTCCGGGTCGATCCGCACCAGAGCTGGCACTCCGCTCAAGTCTACGTTGGTGAAGTACTCGCCCTTTAGACCTCCGCCAGCCCCGGCGGTGGTAAAGCTCCAGACATCGCCTGTGTAAAGAGTACCGTTGCGCTCGTCGATTCTCCAGTAATAGGTAGTATCCGGAGCGAGGGTGCCTGGCTCATACGTTTCAGTCGGCCAGTTGCTTTCCTTAAGCGTGCCTCCGGTGCCGGCAGCGACATCATCTCTATTAGTGCCAAAGTACACGTCGTGCGTAATAGCACCCGTACCCGGAGTCCAGCTAAGGTTGTCATTGGGATCGACCCACTTGGCCCCATCCACAGGGCTGGGATTAGAGGCGATGTACGATGCAGCTGTGAAGTGCCAGACATCACCCTGGTGTGTTGTGCTACCGTCAACTTCCACTTCATCGATCCGCCAGTAATAAGTGGCCCCAGGATCAAGACCGGGACCAGGGGCCCCGAACCAATACATGTTGAGGGTCCACATGGAAGCCGCCTGGTCGGCAGCGCTCAGTGTCGGATTAGTGCCTAAGTATACATTGTGCCACTTGGCAGTATCTCCTACCGTCCACGATAACAGGGGCGACATTACGCCTGTGGCCCCATTGACCGGCGAGGGATTGGTCGCCTTCAGATCGGCCGCCAGCAGCTCAATCTCGGCAATCTGCATGTAGGCCTCGGTGGCTGGATCGCGGGTCGTTGGGAACACCAACTGATAGTGCGCGTACGCGGTGGTATTGGCGAACCGCATTGGCGTCGTGCTCTTCTCGCGCCGCGGCCAGGCCGTGCCGCCGGCGAAGTCCACAATCGAGCCTGCGTGGATCAACGTGTACGGGCCGTTAATGCTGGTGTTGGAGCCGGACAGCTCGTACGTGATGGGGTCGCGGTAATCAGCGTCATTGGCCGTCGTGAAAGTAACCCCTATCACCACGGTTGGCCCTGCCGCAGGTGTGACTCGGATGCCGGTGGGCTGTGACCCGCCTTTGAAGTGCAGATACTTCGTCAGCACCTGGTCATCGACCGCAAAAGGCGGTAGTTCGTTGGGCGGCCAGTCGCCGTCGTCAGGGACTCCCACGACGGTATCCAGCGGGCTCGTGACGTCGTGCGCCGCCCGCGCCGCGCCGCCAAGCACCAACGTGGAGGCGATCACAATAAGAAATGATAGATTTCTCCACATAACGTTCCTCCTTTCAAAAGGCAAAAAGATGACAATTACTGTGCTTTGGCCACACACCAAAACACCTGTTGTCTTCGACAGGTAACTGGATTTCTATAACCTATACGCCTGGCCCAGACAACGTCCAACAAGACAACAAATACAGACTTACACCCTCGTTCGAATCTGTGCCAAGAAATGGCGGTTCTATAAGACCTGACCTTCTACCTCCTTTCCGCAAAAGCTCAATATGAGCTGCTATTGAAACATACGAGTGTCACCAAAGAATTACAGTGCTCACATTGCGGCAGAGTACTTCGCACGCCACAACTGCCGCTCCTCAGTACCGCAAAACTCAGCACCCTGACAGACTAATATCTGTAAGCCTACCAACGTTTATTTATACCAAATCAGCAACGGCCGTACAAGAAGAATTCGTGCGAAAGGCCATAATTTCATGCCGGAAAGCCTCAACTTGAGCCAAATAACAGGGTGCACAGTTTCAAAAGCAAATGGGGCCTGTGCTGAATCGCTCAGCATGGGCCCCGAATTGGCGTAAAATATATCCCAATTACTTAGCCTGACAGGCACACTCACGGCCACATGTGGGCATCAAGCCACATATCCGCCAGAACAGCAAAGTCCTTGAAGTTAACCGTATCATCCTGGTGCAGGTCAAACGGTTCTGAGAACGGCAAGGTGTAGCCAGCGAGCCACCCAATCTCAGGCGCCGACAAAGCACGAGCGAAGATGTAGACCTCATCAACCCAACCTGGGAAGTGATTGTCATTATGTGCGCGCTTGCCCATCTGCACGTTGTCCTCAGTGCTTAACGCCCTGTCCTCGCTATTGACGAGCCGACCATCACCGTACCATGTTATCGTTGTTCCGTCATATGTGGCGGCCAAGTGATGCCAATCCAAATCAACATCCATTATATCTCTTTCCCAGCCGTAAACGTGAATGCAGTACGCGCTGTAGTCTCTGCGGTTCATATCGAAGCTTAGGTCGCTGCTGCCCGTCAAGGAGGTGAAACCAAAAATGTTTGTCCAGTTTGGTATATCCGTAGTGTTCGCTTTCACCCAGCCGGCAATCGTTCGCGGAGCAGCGCCACTTATGCCAACGGCGCCAACAGTCACAAAGTCATCCACACCATCCAAGATAATCGCTTGTCCAACCTTACCGGCGGCATAGCTCGGTGCGCCACTTGCGGTCCCGTGGTGGCCACCGACGCTATCGTTGCTGTTGCCATCGAAGGCGTAGCGCGCCAACAGATTAGTCGTGCCAGGATTCACCGGGGTGATCTCGTAACCGGTACCAAGCCACTCGTTTGCCATTATCTCAAGCTCCATGTAGTCTATCACGCAATCGCCGGAAACGTAACCGGCAGGAGCGTAGTCGGCCTTGGCGAAATCGACCGAGCGCTCGCCAAGCAGACATCTGGGCCGATACAGCCAGATATCGTCAATGTACACTTTGCCTGAGCCGCTAGGTGTTGCCGTATTGGCCTCGTCGCCGAAGCCAACGGCAAGCTTCGTGATGCTCGTAAGGTCCACACCGAACAATCCCAGATCAATACGCCATTCATGCCACTCTGCTTGCTGTACGTCACTCATATCGCCATCGTATGGTACCTTGGCGCCATTGACCTTCACATACATCTGCTCGGTATCATTCGCATCGTTGTTTGGATCGCCATAGAACCACAGCGTCAGTGACCTGACGCCCTCGGCGGTCCAATCCTGTGCTGGGTCAAACGTCCGTTCGGTCTCTGAGTACAGGGCTTTGTCATCCGAACCGCCGTTGTCGTAACCCAACGCCATCGACTGACTGTCGCCGTGAACGGGTGAGGCCACGCGGTCAACTGTCGAGCCCGTACCGTTGCCCTCCCAGCCGGGCGATGGAGTCTCCCAGCCCAATCCGTCTCTCCAGGTATACCATATCCTGTTGCCGGGCGGTGGAGGCGGCCCGGGGTCAATTCCATCGCCGTAGGGCTCAAAATCGTCCACAGTAACATAGTTGCCCGTCGTGAACCTCCAGACCTCGCCTTTAACGATGTCGGGAACATTAACCTCATCGATTCGCCAGTAGTAAGCCGTAGTGAATTCCAAGATTCCGGGCTCATAACTGTTGACATCGACGCTGGCGGCAGTGACTTTGGGGTAGCTGGCCAGGTTGGCAATGTTCACGTCGTTCACATCGTCAAAGTTGGTACCGAGATATATAGTGTGGGAAACGGCGTTCGCCCCCGGTGTCCAGCTGAGAGTAGGCTCTCTCTTAACATCCGTCGCACCATCCGGCGGCTGCGGGTCGTAAGCCGCTATGTTACCCCACAATTGGATGTTGTCGAGATAGTAAACGCCACCAGTGGTGTAGTCATCGTAGTTGCTGATCAAAAACAACTCCAACCACCAGATGTTGTCCCACTGGATCTGGGGCAGCCACTCAGAGTAGTCCCATGTGACCGTCTGTGTGTTGTCGCCGACCCATTCAGGGTCCCACCAGCCCTCGTAGCCAACGTCTCCCCAGAAATCCCACCCGTCACCTCCCGCGTTGACGACCATGTGTAGGCCGCCATGCCTGTCGCCGGATTCGGGAGTCCACTCGGCAGCCAGCCGTGTAACGTCGACCGAGATCTTCTGGGCTTTCCTGAATGCGTCAGTCATGTCCTGGCCCGGTATGTTGTACGTCAGACACAGTATGTAGCCGCCGTCCGGTACAACAAGCCTGAGGCTGTGCTCGTTCAGTGTAACCCCGGTCGTGCTGTAGGTCGACGTGACAGCAGCATCACCGGTGACTACCGCCCAGCCGTCCATCTCATTTTCAAAGTCGCCTATCACGACACCGTAGGTGGTGGATGCCAGAGCACACACCAGAACAAGACAAATCAGATGAAATAATCTTCCACACATAATTATCCTCCTTCAAAAAGAGTCTTGAATCTCAGTGCTTTGGCCACGCGCCAGAACACGTAATCCTTGCCAGCAAAACAGCCAATGAAACTTCCTCCTGCATTGAATTCTGTGCTTTCGCACCACAAATTTATGGAATTTTGGCTCGACCTCCTTCCTGAAAAAACTCAACACAGACTGTTAATTGAGTCACTTGAAACGAAACAATCGCTGTTCACAAATCTCACGCTGCAACCTATGCGCTGCACCGCGTTACTCCTGCCTCACGAAAAATCATGAACCTTAAAGAACCAGAAACATACAGAATCCAGCACAACTTATTTATACCAAATGTGCCCTTTACTTTCAAGAAAAACCGCACAATCTTCCGAATTTCCCGCCGCAAGCTTCATGAATAGCTGCAATGCAAGCTGCTTATTCGTGGCCGGGTTCCGCTATTAGCAATATTTGGCTGGGATTCGTCTAAACGTTCATCCGCCAAAGCAGCGCCTGCGCATATAAAAAGCGCCCCCGCCTCTAATACCCAAGCTACGAGTACAAGAGCCAAGCAGGCGCAAAATCACTCACTAAACACCATAAACAGCCCAGAATTAGCGAGCGTGTCTCTTGCGAACCAGAGCCAGTCCACCCAGGCCCAGCAGAGCAATCGTAGCCGGCTCCGGGACCAACCGCGCATTGTCCAGGTAGTAGACACCGCCGGAGGTGTAGCCATCGTAATTGCTAACGAGAAAGTCGGGGAGAAAGGATTGACACGACGCATAAGTCCTGTCGCCACAAGGCATTGTGGCTATCACGTAGATGAAATGCTCGAAAAATGGTGGGTACGGTCGCTATTTGTGAAATCTTCGCGTAACTCGTCCAACAGCAAAAAGCCCATTTTGTCGTAACCCGCACAAGCCTGCGACAAAACAGCATTTGCTTGGACCTTAAGCTTGCATGTTAGCTTCCGGTCTTGAGGTATTCCCCCATCCCGGCAAAGAGCCTACGGCGTCTCGGCGTCACCGCCCTCAACAGTCTCCTCTTGTTGCTCAACAGTCTCCTCTTGTTGCTCAATAATTGCCTGCTCGTCGATTATCTTCTGGAGCTCCTCAATAACTGCCTGCTGCTCGACAATAGTCGCTCGCTGGCTTTCGATGACCGTCTTTATATTGTTGATTTCCTTTTGGAGCAGGTTGAGACTTTCGGCCTGTCCATTCAACTGAGCGTTCAAACTTGTTATTCTTAGCTGTGTTGCTTGTGCTGCGGCAACCGCATTGTCTCGTTCCTCAGTCAGTTCCGTGACCTGCTTCTGAAGCTCATCGCGATATTCCTTAACAGCGTGCAGCTCTTCATTCAAATCGGCTACTTCTTTCTTGGTTCTGGCTAAATCACCACTGGCTTTGGATAGTGACATTCTTGCCCGCTCCGCCTCTGCGGCGACCTGCTTCTTGTCCTTGTCTTTGCAACCTATCAAAATCAGCAGGCAGACCAAGACTGCCACCAATTTAGGTACGTGCGCCCATCTTGTCATCTCTGTGCTCCTTGAAGCCAAATGATTATTTGAAAATCTTGGCCCACTGCCTCTCCGCTCTATTTTCCCAGTCTCTTCTGTGGTACGCATAGCTAATTATCAAAGGCAGAACGCTTGTGGCCTCTGCATAAACCATCTGCTCATGTCCTGCATCTAATTTGCCCCAGGATCGGGCCTCTCTAAGAGTGGAGCCTGAAAGTGCCCCATCGCGAGCATCCGCAACAGTAATCTGAACGGCATACTTGTGCATCTCTACGCGGGTTCCCAGGACCTCTGCACAAATAACCGTATCCTGAGCAAAATTCTTTGGGACCCCGCCGCCAATAATGAACAGCCCCGAAACCGGCGACCTAATCTTTATTTCGGTTAGTTCTCGGAAATCCTTCACACAATCAATGCAAAGGTGACTTTCTTCATGTTCCTTTTGATGTTTTACCAGACCAAACCCGGCACTCGAGTCCGAAAATGCCGGGCAGAATATTGGCACGTTGCTCTGATGCGCTGCTTGAACCAGAGAGTTTTGCTTCTTGGCGGCGTGAACAAGGTACTTGCCCATTTCCTCAATAAATTCTCTCGACGAATATGGTCTGCTCTCCAACGAATCTGCAATTTCCTTTATAGTGTTATCACATACCTGCAATTGTTCTTCGTCAATGAAAGTGTCATAGATTCTGTCGATATACAGCTCTCTCAATTTCTCATCGTCGGCAGATGGGCTTCCCCTATAGTGCCTAAAGCCCAAGGCCTCGAAAAAGTCCATATCGACTATGGTTGCCCCCGTAGCAACAACAACATCAACCATATTGTTCTTGACCATATCAACGTAAATCTGCATACATCCGGCTGCGCTTGTGCTCCCAGCTATGCACAGAATAATCGTGCAATCTTGGTCATTTATCATATCATTGAATATCTTTGCAGCTGCGGCGGTGTCTCGCGCCGAAAAAGACATGTTATACATTGCTTCGATTATGCCGCTGGAGTCAAAACCCTTTATATCGATGTGATCAACCGGCTCTTTTAGAAAATCGGGCTTTTCCATTTTAATCTCGGTACTTGTAGCTTAATAGTTTATAGATCAGCTTTGCCGCCAGGAAATCTGGCGCTTTATTTGCTTCATCCGGACACAGCTCGGTGACATCAAAGCCAACAACGTCCTTCTCCTGACAGACCGCTCCCAGCAATTCCAGAACATCATACCAAAAGAGCCCTCCTGGCTCCGGGGTCCCCGTGGAAGGCATTATAGCAGGATCAAAAACATCCAAATCAATAGTGACATACACCCTATCAGACAGCCTCTCGATCACTTTGCCGACCCAGTCCTTTTGGTTGTATATGTCCTTCGCAAAAAATACGTTCTGCGGATTTATGAGCTCTTTCTCGCAAGAATCCATACTCCTTATACCGACCTGCACAATAGGGCACAGCTCACTCACTCTGGCCATAACGCAGGCATGATTGTATTTGGAGCCGTCATACTCATCCCGCAAATCTGAATGAGCATCGAGTTGCAGAACGGTTGTGTCACCATTCTTCTCGATGTGCGCGCTGATAGCCCCGATACTGACGGCGTGTTCTCCCCCCACAACCACAATGAATTTGTCTTTTTCGCTATAATATTTGACTTTCTCTCTCACTCGCGCAACCACGTCCTGCGGAAGTAGTGTGCCATCAATAGCTTCAGCCGTAAATATGCCTTTTCGATACACTTCCGAATTGGTCTCGATATCATAGAGCTCCATGTGGCCGGAAGCTTCGATTATGGCCGCCGGCCCCTTATCTGCGCCTTTGAGCCATGTGCTCGTACGGTCATACGGAACGGGTACCACGACCACGTTCGCATGTTCCAGGGTGGAATATTCTGCCGGCAAACGTCCAAAATTAGTTGCTCGACTCATGATAGAAATGTACCCAGCCCAGCCTGTGCTATGGACCGCCGCTAATTTGCAGGTTAAGGCATGATTAATTTCGTTTCATCGTTTTTCTTCAGTCCAGCAAGAACATCGCAATCGCAACTGTTGTCGTCCACAAATCCTTTTGTCCTCGCGCAGTCTCAGTTATGTTGGATGTCCGAATAATTAGCCCACTGGCCTTGTAGACCTGCTCCTTTTCTGACCAAGCCTGGTTGGGGTCGACCTCAAGTCCCAGTGTAGTCCCCAGCATCCCTGCTGCCAGGTCCTCAGCCAGATCCGCCGCTTCCTGCCGGCCCATCCCATGACCGTGAACCTCGCTAAGGTATCCCCAGTTGGTTCTGTCCTTTGGTACGGCCACCCCTATGGCCGAAGCAACTAACCTGCCATGCTCATCTGTGTCAGCACGCGCGATCACACAGTAGCATATCTGCCCCGGGTCCAACTGCTCGAGACCTTTTTCCCTGCTTATGATCTTGCACCCAGGCGGCAGAATCGACGACACCTGAACCAAGTTCTGTTGCGCAACACCTGCCCTTCTCAGTGCTTCTTCGAATGACTTCAATTTGTACTTGTGTTGACCAACACCTTTGGTCAAGAACACCTTTTTCGGGACAAGACCACTCATTCATCTCACCATCAAATTGACGTAGCTGCTCTTAAATCTGCCCGACCGTCTATTTAGCCAGCGAATTATATATCCTGCCGTTCACCTGACAATGGAAATCTTCGGAAACTCATGCAATTTCTGGCTTTTTTCAGCCCAACTACCACCTCACATTTTTGTTTGTCGGCACACAGACAATGACGATTTGGGTATGTTAAGATCCGTGCTCAATTATCACCGTTTTAACAGAAGCAAGCCCACGGAACACACTGCGCCTCAACCCTGAAAAAAGCAGTTGTGGTATAATATTCTCCGGCAACAAAGAGTCCAGATAATGCAACCGCGGCACAACCCGCGAAACAGAGACCTGCTTTGGCGTACTTGTGATAGAGCAGCAAAATACCCGCAGAACAGCAGACATAGTCGTGGCCAAGCAAAGAGGCTTTACGCTGATAGAGCTGTTCGTGGTCATATCGATTACCGCACTTCTGATGGCGATATTGATGCCGGCATTAAAGAAGGTGCGGGACCAGGCCAAGGCGGTCATTTGCCAGTCAAACCTGCACCAATGGGGCTCCATCTTCTTGATCTATACAGACGACAACAATGGCCATTTCCTGGCAGGTTACCATCAAGGCGGCCATGTCGCTCAGTGGCACCAGGTACTTAAGGACTACTATGAGGACAAGAAGATATGTTTCTGCCCCAATGCCATGCGAAATCGCGTGGAAAAGGCAGCCGGGCGGGCCGGGGCCGCCTCCTGGGGCCATCTTGCGGGCGGAACGTTCTATGCCTGGGGTCAACAACAAGGTGAGAGGTGGAGCGGCGGCAGTTACGGGGTAAATAGCTGGGCTACAAACCCACCCGAAGAGTATGCTAAGCCCTATGGGGCAGACAACTTCTGGAGGACTATCAATGTTAAGGGCGTAGCCAAAATACCGTTGTTTCTGGATAGCATTTGGCTCGACGGCTGGCCAAGGCATCAGGATAGTCCTCCGCAATATGTGGACCACACGACCAACAGCATGACGCGTCATTGCATCCCCCGACACCACGAAGGAACGAATGGTGTGTTCCTGAATCTGGCCGTCAGAAAGGTCGAACTCAAGGAATTGTGGAAGCTGAAGTGGAACCGGAACTTCGATACAAACGGCCCCTGGACCGAAGCCGGCGGTGCGACCCCCGACGACTGGCCGGAATGGATGAAACGGTTCAAAGACTACTGAAAAACTTGCCCGCAAAATGCCGTCCTTCAGAGCAGATTCTACGTTGGTGAAAGCCTTGTGGACGGCACATGTAGCTGCCACAGTAACCGTCAGATCTATCCCTGGCAGGGCGCTCCCCGGAACAAGTGACGGCAAAAAAGGTATGGCCAATCTACCTGTTATGGCAGATCTCCAGCCTCAAGCCCTTATCGTATTGCCGGTGGTGGCCCTGGCTAAGGTCGCAGTGTCTTATTCTCCAACCAGTGGGCTGCCATCAGCGCAAAGTCGAGAATATCTACTTTGCAGTCGCCGTTTATGTCGCCTGCAGTGATTGTCTCACAGAGGGGGCCGCCAAAGTATGATTTGCTTGCCTCTGTAGTGCCGCCGAAAGCTCCCATATTAACAATGCCACCATTGGGAAATGGCTCATTGCCGATGGGGCTGCTTATATCCCCCGCATCGATGCATTGGCTCGTCACATCGTCCTGGACCCAGGCCTCGCTGTTTGGTTCCCATCTACCCGCCTGCGATTTCAAGTGATAGTCTCCGCCGATCCAGATTGCGTTTGGGTCGCCTGGTTCGGTGACAATATTGGGGTCATTCCTGTCAGCCCAGTAACCTGGCTTGGCAAAACACGGGTCGGCGTCAATATTGCCTTGGACCGGCCGAGTTCCCTGAAGGTCGCTGTAGTTGACAGTCGTTGCTGAGTCATCGCCATCATGTACTCCGAAAGGGCCATCCCAGAAGATGCAGTTTGTGGCGGCGGCGGTGCTTTTGGAGTTATACAGTGTGCTGCCAAGTTCGCCGGCATGGTTGCCCGTGAAAGTGCACTGGCTCAATGTCACGGTGCTCTTCACGTTGAACATACCGCCACCCCTTCCGTAGGCCAAGTTTCCATCAAAGATGCAATTTGCCAGCGTCACCGTGCCGAAGGAATTGCGCATGCCCCCTCCCTCGCTCGAAGCGTGACCGGCGGCTGAGTTCCCGCTGAACCTGCAGTTTTTCAGGGTCGGTTTTCCACCATAGTCGTAGACCGCCCCACCGCCGGAACTGGCCCAATTTCCCGCTATGGTGCAACCGCTTACCATAGGGCTGGCGTATAGACAAGAGATGCCACCGCCCTTAGATGCAGAATTTTCTGTGATGATACAGTCAATTATGGTTGGGCTCGTATCATTGTGACAATGTATGCCACCGCCTGCCTGGGCTGCATTGGCCTTGATGACGCACCGCAGCACTGTTGGACTGCCCGCATAGCAACAGACACCCCCGCCCTGGCTGACCGGGTCCACGCCCCATGCGAGTTTTAGTCCGTATCCGTTAGTTATCGTAAGGCCCGCAACTACCGAATCGGGTCCTTCATCATTAAGGAAAACAAAGCCCGTGTGGAAGTCATCCCAGGTTCCGTTGGCATCTATGATTGTAGCGGCAACAATGCCCGGATCGTTCGGGTCCAGGCTACGTACGGTGATGGCCTTGCCTGTAAAATCAAGATCACGGTTGCCGTCACCGCGGTATGTGCCGGTGGCAACGATGACGATGCCACGACTGACGGAGGCATCGATCGCTTCCTCAATTGTATCAAAGGGGTGGTCGCTGCTTCCATTTTCTTCCGGATCACTGATGGTTGGGTCATTCGGCCCCGGATCGCTGGGAGCGTCAGCATCCACATAGAGCGTGGCAGGCTCAGGCAGGACTGTGAGTTTATCTTCACAGGCGGCCCAATTATTTGTTTCATCTGCCTCGGCGATCTGTCCGTCTTTGTGGCCTGCGAGATAGTCTGCATATACGATTACGTTGTAAGAGCCGGGCGGGCAGTCAGGCGGGATCTGAAACTGCGTCTGCATTGGGTGGCCCTCACTCGGCTGAAGTATTCCATTGAAGGTGATTTTGCCAAGCAAGATGTCTCTGTTATCCGGCTTTGAGTCCTCTGATAGGATTGCAGCTTCATGCCATGGACCGTGTGCGGGGCCAAATTCCTCATCGCATGGAAAGCCAGGAAGACACATCGTACCGTTGTTAAATACACTCCAGGTCAGATTCAGCGTGCCTGCCGGCTGAACTTCCGCGGGACTAAACTCATTTAACCACGCGACGGTATACAAGTCAGGCAGTTTTGCAGCCGATGCGGCTGCCAACCACAAGCCAACGATAGTCGAAATAGTCGCCATGAAAAGAAGTGATTGCCTTCTCATCCTTGGTGTCCTCCTTTCCTAAGGCCACCGAAAACGCATAAATTCTATACGTCTTCGTAGTAGCAAATCAAGGGAAAATCAAAAAACAGAGTTCTGATCAGCCGAAACTTCAGCACGAACCAAGGGTCTTCAAAAGGCAAAGAAGATTGTGATAAGCCGCTATGCTGCACGAGTACAGGCCAAAAGGAACAGCCCAAATAGGCTCGGACTACGTGTTTTTTCCGTTCGCCAAATCCCTCGCTTACCCTGACCATGCCAGAAGCAGGATGGTGCACGCGGAGAAATCAGACGCTTAATTGGGAAAATTTGTTGCAATTTGCAGATTTGGGCGTTAGGATTCGCCTGACATGAGCCTGGTCAGAGAAGCGCCAAGGGGGCGGGATTGCAGAATATGGCCGAGCCAAGAAAAAAAAGTGACAAAGGCAGCGATACCACTGTCAGCAAAGCGGTCAGTGATTACGTCGATAAGTTGAGCGAAGAGCACCGTATGCTGGTCGTCCTTAAGGCGCAATTGTACGAGCGTTCGTGGGGACCCATGCTTGACGACCTGCGAAATCGGTTAGCGGGTAAGCCGTATATATTCAAGCTGGCAAATCGCATAGAAGACGATATCGACCGCATTGAAGCGATGCAAGAATTCGAGGCTAAGCACAATGTCGATTTGGCCGACTATGTTGAGATGCCGTAATAAGGAAAGATGCGCGAGACACAATAGCCAGGGAATAAAAACTGGAATTTGGCCTTGTTCGTGAGGGTATGAAAATGCTGATGACATCGAGGTGCAGATTAGCTTTGTTGGTGACTCTGTTGGTTTCATGCGCCGTGGTAAAGGGTGCGGCTAAGAAAGACAATCCCCCCTGGCTTGTCTCGCCGGAGCTGCTCAAACATGCCAAGTTGAAGCTATTGTGGCAGAATAAGCTACCCATTAAGAAGAACGAAAACTTGGAGCTGTTGCATATTATTGGTGATCGCATACTTGCGCTTTCGAATCGCAATTACATGGTCTCACTTGATAAAGAAAACGGAAGCGTGATATTTAGCAAGCCTGTCGCACCGCGCGGTTTTCCAATCCTGGGTCTGGAGCTTTACCAGGATGATCTTATATCGGTAATTGGAAATAAGCTGGTCGAGATGGACCCAGACTCGGCAACAGAGCGCAGGACCTTGCACACCGAGTTCGGCATAGTGTGCCCTGCTGCTCGCAACAGTTCATATTTCTATTTGAGCGGTGCCGACAAACGTTTGCATGCGCTACATGCCCATAATAAGGTGCAGGTCTTTGAGGTCGCTGCTAAGAGCGAATCGATGATCACTTCAGTTATAGCTGATGAGGACTTCGTTGTCTTTGGGACCGAAGCGGGCAATGTGATATGTATCACGCCAGATAGGCCTAAACGGCTGTGGCAATTTGACGCCACAGACGCCATCATAGGGCCAATCGTAAGAGATGGGCTGACGTTATTCTTTGCCAATAAGGATATGCACGTCTACAGGCTTGACATGGTTAACCCGATGGCGGCAAAGCTTGTCTGGAAGTATCAAATGCCAGGCGTCCTTAAGCGGGTGCCGCGCGTCACACGGCAGGTCGTGTATCAGCACGCTGCCGGCGAAGGCTTGACCGCAATAGACAAACGAAGCGGTAAGGCTCTGTGGTCACTGCAAGAAGGTGTTGATTTGTTAGCGGAAGCAGCAGGCAAAGCGTATGTGATTACCGACAGAAGGACATTAGCGGTGATTGACAATAACAAGGCAAGGAGCCTATATTGGGTCAATTTTGCTGCGGTTTCAAGATATGTGCCCAATACGATCGATTCAAGGATCTATATTGCTGATGAACGCGGTCGGCTCGCCTGTATCGAACCGGCAGAATAATCAATGGTTTTTTGAATGTTAGGAGAAGGAGTCCATATGGATGTGAAAATCAAGACAGCGTTGATAAGTGTTTCCGACAAAACCGGCGTTATTGATTTCGCCAAGAAGCTCAGCCAGACGGGCGTCAAGATAATCAGCACCGGTGGGACCGCAAAAAAGCTTGGCGATGCAGGAGTCAAAGTCGTTGGCATTGAATCGGTTACGGGCTTTCCAGAAATGATGAATGGAAGGGTAAAGACACTTCATCCGAAGATACACGGTGCGCTGCTGGGTCTTCGTGACAAAAGCGAGCATACCGCCGCAATGAAAGAGCACAATATTGAGCCGATCGATTTGGTCTGCGTGAACCTATATCCATTTGAGCAAACGATTGCCAAGGCAGACTGCACACTCCAAGAGGCAATTGAAAATATTGATATAGGTGGGCCAAGTATGATTCGCTCGGCCGCCAAGAATCATAAGTTCGTTACCGTCGTTACACAACCGGAACAGTATGAGAAGGTTCTCGAAGAGATGCAGAAGAATAATGGGGCTGTGAGCGAGGAGCTACGCAGTGATTTCGCGCGGATTGCCTTTGGATTGACAGCCTCGTATGACGCTGCTATAGCAAAATACCTCAATAAAAGGGCTGGGCTGGAGTACTCAGAGCGGGTCTCGGTCGCGCTTACAAAAGAAGCAACGCTGCGCTACGGCGAGAATCCCCATCAAAGTGCAGCTTTCTATAAGCTGCCGGCAAGCGGCGAGATGTCCGTCGGCAGCGGCAGGTTGTTGGAGGGTGGCACAGGAATCAGCTTTAACAATCTGCTGGATGCCAACGCGGCTTTCGAGCTGGTCAAAGAGTTTGAGCAGCCGGCCGCGGTTGTCGTCAAGCATCTTAATCCCTGCGGCTGCGCCGTCGACCAGGATATTCTGGTAGCGTACCGAAAGGCCTATGAGGGCGACGTTGTCAGCGCCTTCGGGGGCATTATAGCCTTGAACAGAAAAGTTGACGTTGAATTGGCAAGAACAATTATGGAATCCTACAGCCGATTCGGCAAGGCACTTGGAGCCAGCGGATTCTTCGCCGAGGTGATTATCGCTCCGAAATTTGACGAGGATGCGGTTGAGATAATTAGGACGTTAAAGAGCTGGGGCAGCCGAGTTCGGCTGGTAGAGACCGGGCCAATCGACAGAACCAAGATCGACAGCGGAGAGTTCGATACTCGCTGCATTGTCGGCGGACTGCTGCTGCAGAAGAGGGATTTAGCTGGCTGGGAGCAGGACGCGCTGACGTATCCGACAAAGGCCAAGCCTACGAAAGAACAGCTCGAAGACCTGAGAATCGCCTGGCTGGCTGCCAAACACACCAAGAGCAACACAATCGTTCTGGTCAAGAACAGCAAAGTGATAGGCGTTGGAGCTGGGCAGATGAATCGCGTGGAAGCCGGACTGATTGCATTTAAGCGCGCCAGTGACGACGCAAAGGGCTGTGCGATGGCCTCCGACGCGTTCTTCCCGTTCCCGGATAACGTTGAAAACGCCGCCAAGGCGGGTGTTGCGGCGATAGTTCAGCCGGGCGGCTCGAAAAAGGACGATGAAGTAATCGCCACGGCGGACAAGTACGGCATCGCCATGATATTTACCGGCAAAAGACATTTCAAACATTGATGCCAGGTTCCATTGTGCGTCTGCCTTGTCGGCGCAAATGGGGCCCGGACCAAAAGAAGACTGGTCGAGGCAGAAAATGTCTGGGCGGATTGCCAAACATCTGAATTCTCGTTCAAAAAAAAACTGGCTTGCATCCCGCTGCGGACCTGCAGTCATCGGGATTTTGCTCTCGGTCGGTTTGCCATCGCTACAAGGGGCCCTAAGAAGACCGATACCGCCTCGCCCTTCGGGACCCGATGTTGGTGCAAGCAGAAGCATCTTGGGACCCTACGTCTTCTGGCTGCAGGACGGGACGAGGATTCACCAGCAAGAGCCCCCTGTCGGTTTTCGAACGCAAGCCGAGGCCATAATGATCGATCCGCAGCGATGTATCTACTACTTGCGCTCCGGCACCGTTGAGACTTCTGGTAGGCTGCCGTTTGTTCTAACCAGCACTGACAACCTAAAGAGCACGACCAACTTCGGACAAGCGATTCATCGTTGCATCACGGTCCCGCCGGGCGCTCCTGGGGCAAGAATTCTATGTACGTTGGGTCAGGCAGGTATTTGGCGCGGGATAGTATGGGGTACAGGATACGCAGAGGGGCCGATGGCGACGCTGTTCCGTCCTCTATGGGCCAGGTATAGGCGCGCCTTGCAGTGGGCACTCGTTGTTTCAGACATCAATCACGGTGCGTGGGTCAGCGCGCCTCTTGGGGAAGTCGTTGACCCTGCGATTGTGCGCCTGGTGCTCCAACATTACCCCAATTCCAATAGTGTAACGCTTCAGCTGGCCCAGAATGGTCAGATCATGGCTTATGCAGGTAACAGAACAAGTCAATCGCTGATCGTAGAAGATCTATCGAAGGACTCTCTGGGGGCTGTCGGCCTGAGCGAGCGAGTACCTAATTGGTGGCAGCCGGGATCCGGCGCAACCAGGTCAAAGCAAGCTGGGCCCTCAGGGCGCACGGCACGACTTCCGGACGAAGCATCGCCCTGGCCTTTCGCTACGCCGGTACCACAGGGATTCAGGTTGACGGAACAAACCCGGTGGAAAGCACGCACCTTGTGGATACTCAAGGGCAAACGGCTCGAAGGACTTGACGAGACGATTCTTGTGGTTCGTGCGAATGACCTGCCCGGCAAAGCGACTCTGGGCAAGAGCGTCAGCGTCGGAATATGGGCTGCCGAAATCGCCGCCGGTATACCTGTGGGCACCTCTGAGCTGAAATGCGGCGGGACTCTAATAGCCAACACAGGGTGGAACCAGCCCCTCGTTGCCTTGGGGTCAGGGGATGAGTACCCGGCCATACGATTCAGAGAGGTCGAAGAAGAGATAGAAAACAAGCAGGTCCAGGGATTAGAAACCGAGCCCGATCCTACCAGACAACCACGGCAGGCTGGAAAAGGTAAAGATTTACCGTCCGTGGAAATCACTTCGTTATCCGGCGCAGTGCTCGAAGCGGACCCCGATTGGCTTGTGGTCGGGGCCGCCACCATTGGCGGCAATAGTGCGATGGGCGATGTTGTCGATGCACTTTGTACGGCTATGAAGGAGGAACTGAAAAGAAGGCCGCTCATGCCAAGACCAATTAATAGGCCGCGCGCCGACAGGAAGAGGACCGACAAGAGCATGCCGCCGGTCGGCGTCTTGATCCTGCGTGAAACCGGATACGCAGGGCCTCCGGTTAAGGACCTGAAGTCGTGGTTCGACGCCCGCATCCGGGAGTGCTTCGGGAAGGTGTACAGGCCCAGAGACATAACAAGGATACTAACGGTCGGACTGGAAAACATCCCGCTTCGGGTGTGTGCGCGTCATGCTGAGACTATAGGCCGGACCCTGGATGAAGACCCAGATCTGGCCGGGCTACTCGTTGTTTACCTGAACTCAGCGTCGGTGCGCATTAGCAGAAACTCGCCAGGCAATATGTATGTCCGCCGGCACGGCGGGCAGTACGAATTGGTGACACGCAAGGAGCACAAAGATCTTGACCAGGCTCCGTTACCGTGGGGGATGTATACTTCATACAGGAATTATTATGGCGCCGAATGCTGCTTGTTCATGCGGGGCTCGAAGTCACCCGGCGCGCACAGCCTGGTTGTGGCCCAGGATGAGACCCCGATGCCTGGCAGACCGAACTTCGTCTCACTCGTCGAAGGCCTGATCAAGAACGCCGCACCAAAGATAAAGGCTGTCGTTGCCGGTTCAAGTGAAGCGGACGACTCTGTACCCGGCTCAAAGGAAAGATAAAGACGAACCACATCAAGACTGCTCAAGGGCAAAAAAAGAGCTTCATCAAAAGGGCTGGGCTCATTTCGGTAGCGTGCACCGCACTAAGCGATACGAATCCGAGTGAGAAACCATCCGTGAAACCCTCTTCTCATGCCAAACGCGTGCCTGGTGACGAAAGAAACCCAGTCAAAATGCGACGTACTAAGCGCTCCACACGATTGACAAGCCGGAGCAGTTCAACAGGGACTGACCAGATAGCTGTGCGACCAGCGGTTCAATGCAGAGCATTCTATGGCGCCCGCTGAAGGAGGTGGCGGGCGCCTTGGAATAGCAAAGGGCTGTAGATTCTATCGGTCTGCTCCCAACACTGTTACGGTGGGCTCCTGCAGATTGGCAAGGCGCGCCTCCAACTCGTTTAGACGCCTCTCCGCCATCCCAAATGCTTGCGCTACAAACCGTATTTTGGAAACCTCTGGATCAGAGGCCGAGACCGCTGTTAGCTGCTTCTGTGTTTGGTTGAGTTGAGTGCTAATAACCTGAAGCTCGGCCTTCTTCTCAGCCAGGTCTATCGTTAGTGTAGTCAATTCGCCGCTGAACTTGGCGATTTGGTCGCCACCTGCAGACTTGCTCAGGTCCTCACGTCTTTTTGCAAGCTCTATCTTAGCTCGGGCCAGTTTTTCCTCAGCGTCCGCAAGCGCTGCCTCGGAAACCGCTTCAGCTTCCACGAGTTCCTTCGTCCTTGTCAAAAATTGGACCTGTAGTTCAAGTAATCGTTGCAGTTCGACCGTAACGGGGTCGGCTCCGACTTTGCCAGCTACTTCACTGCCTACTATGGCAACCTGCTGCTCGATTGCAGAACGACGCGCTTCCAAACGGGCCACATCCAGCTCGAGGGTCTGCTTGTCCCGGAGCAGACTATGTCTTGTTTCGAGCAGCATCTGCACCGAGATATCAGCGGGGACATCGTCGGAAGCACCGACTGGGACGGCTTGCAGTAGTTCAGCCAGTAACTTTTCAATTTTTAGATGAACCTCGCAGGTTTGCACAACGGCCAGTTTCTTGCCCATATAAAGCCGGATGCTCCCTTCTCCACCGTACTCAAACCAGCTATCCGGCTCGATTGTTTCCTGGATAAGCTGGACCAGGTCACCGTCGCCGGCGGCAGCATGGGCAAGAGCAGGGATGTTATAGACCCTTGTTTCCAGCCTCTGCGGAAGCGATTCGGCGGCTGCAATCGTAATTATGCCTCTGTCGACCGCATAGTCGAGTTCATCGGGAGCGCCGGCCGAAACAGCTTTGAGCAGAAGCTCCAGCGCCTTGCCGACCGGAACTGCGGTAACTCCATTCATGTTTATTTCCGTAGTCGGCTCGATGTCGGCTTCGTCGAGCAAGTTCCGCCACAGCACCACTACCTTCAACGGCGGGTCAACAGAATTCATTATCTGCTCTATCGCGTCACTGAACGGCATGCTCGGTGTCAATACCGAAAGGTCAACAGTTTCGTCCAATTGTTCATAGACAGTGTAGCTGCGCGGATCGGGCCCAATTGCCGGGGTTGAGCGTATTTGCCCTAACTCCTCCTTTAGCTTAGAAAGTTGCCCTTCAGCTTCTTTGCGCCGCTCCTGGGCCAGACGAATCTCGTCCTCGAGTCGTTCGCAACAGGCATCATACGCTTCATCCAGCGCTTCTGTGAAGTTCTCAATGAGGGCATCCATAAACTCCGCTGCCATGGGTTTAAGGCCTTCAGGAAGCTGAACCGACAGCCGAAATAGCAGCGTCTGCTGGCCGGCAGAACTCGCAGACGGCGCAGGTGCTTCGCTACGTCTTGTAGACCCCCGCTCGTCTCTCGGCCCGTAGCGGTAGTAATAATATCCACCATCAGTGCTCGTGGAGCCAAGCCGGCCGGTTCCATAAATGAAGTTGTAACCGCCGCGAGTCCTACGTGTTGACGTCGGAGCTTCCGTGGAACGTGTGCGAGTTTCCGAAGCGCCCGATTCACGACCGGAGCCAGCGGGGCCCATTGAGCGCCCGCGGGATGACCGAGACACGCCTGCAGAGCCCGCTAAGTCTCTGTCCATCAGCATTCCTGCGTGCTCCTCCATCATCATTTCGTCATAGCCTAATCCTCCTGTGGGCGTGCGCGATGGTGCCGGGGGCATGCCGCCAAGGCCACCCATACCATAGCCGCCAAGGCCGCCAGAGGACAAGTCCTCGATTTCAAATAGCTCACCAGGGTCCAGGTCAGGCGATGCATCGAGTACTTCACGGCTCGCTTTTCCGCCAATCCCGGAGCTGTAAAACAAGGACTCGATAATGAATTCATCGAGCGTTATGATAGCCGGGTCGGCTGTGACTTTGACCAAGCAGCTTGCGGTCCGCGTGTTTGAAAATTCCGCTGCCGGCGTTGCCGCTGCTACGGGCTTTGGCGACTCTTGGGCCGAGTAAGCTGCGACCGCCGTTATAAGGACCAGAGCTAACATGACAACAATGGGTTTCGTGGTTTCCATATCAGATCTCCTTCTGAATCTGGCTTTCTGCGTTCCTTATCTTCGATTTCTGACAATCTTTGCCGGGCGATTTCGGCTGATTGTGTTTGAGGGTAAAGCTCAATAACGCGTTTATAGGCACGGACGGCTGAATGCCTCTTGCTAAGCTCCCCGTACATCCGATCCGCCTCATAGACCAATGTAAAGGCGGCTCTGTCAACTTGTTTCTTAATCTCATCGAGAGGCTCAGGAATGCTTGCGAGCTCCGCTTCCAGTTCAGCAAGCCGATCTTGTTTTCGTTCCTCGTCCAGGACTTCCTCAATGAGCTTCAAGGCGGTATCGGCTCTTGCCTGAAGCAACTTCACCTGAACCTGTAAAGATGCGATTTGCCTCTGTTGCGCCGTTGGCCTGGTGCTTCGATCCGACAGACCCCAGAGCGCCACCGCAAAGATGAGCACCGCAGCGGCAACTCGGGAAGTTGTGCTGACGAGCCGTCTTACACGAGCACGCCGGCGGATAACGCCGGCCTTGATAGGGAACATCAAAGGCCGACCTGCCGTGCGGTCCGCTATTTCAAATAACTGCTTTATCTTGTCGTCCGTCATACGCTTCTCTCCATCAGGTCTGCCAGTTCCTGTTTCAAAAGCTCTCTGGCGCGGTGGAGGCGAACATGCAGGGCGTTCTTGGATACTCCGAGTATCCGGCAGATCTGGTCCGTTGGAAGCTCCTGCAAATACCTCAGAACGACCGGCTCGCGACATTTGGCCGGTAGAGCTCTTATGGCACGGCGAACACGTTCGAAAATCTCCCTTTCCATTGATGTGTTTTCCTGGGCCCGCCACTCTGCGAACGATGATTCAGTCAACGCTTGTGAGAATATCTTAAGCCGGAGTATCCGCCTGTATCGGTAGCTGCGGCATTTGTTTATTGTTATGGTATAGAGCCAGGTCTTCAGGCTGCATTCGCAGCGAAACTTTTTTAGGCCGAGAAATGCAGCCACGAACACGTCCTGCACGATATCCTCGACCTCCCCGGGCCAGCCGAGTAGTCGATTCGCCAGCACCGCAATCTCAGCGGAATATGCATCCACAATCCTGTCAAAAGCAGATTTGTCGCCCCGGTTGAATCGCTCAACCAGCAGCTCATCATCAATGCCTTTTGCCATGGCTAACATATTAGACCGCCCACACCCAGAAAACTTACAAAAAAACCACTGCGGGACTATAAAAATGCAGAGTCAAGCCAAGCAGAATCTCGAAACCATGATCATCTACAGGGCTTTTGGTTCCTCGTCATTACAGTGATGGCGTGTCGCTTTCGCAGGACGTAAAAGGCAATTGAAGGTCAGAAACGACGCGCAGGCAAGATAAAGCTACTTCTTTGGTTTTAGTCCCGCCGCTTTGCGGAGTTTTGTGACCATGTCGGTTTTTTCCCAGGTGAAGTTCGGTAGACTTCGGCCAAAATGTCCGCCGTGAGAGGTTTCAGCATAAATCGGGCGGGCGAGTCTTAAGTGCTTGATCATTCGCTTCGGGGTCAGCGGGAAAAGCTCTCTTATAATCCGGCTCAGCTTCTGCTCACTGATCCGTGAGGTTCCCTCGGTGTCCACCAATACAGAGATAGGCTCTGCCACCCCGATAGCGTAAGATAGCTGGATTTCGCAGGCATCGGCGAGCCGCGCAGCGACGATATTCTTGGCTATGTATCGAGCCATATAGCTTGCGGTCCTGTCAACCTTTGTGGGGTCTTTTCCACTGAAGCAGCCGCCACCGTGGCTACCTCTTCCGCCGTACGTGTCTACGATGATCTTTCTGCCGGTCAGTCCGCAATCACCTTTCGGCCCCCCTGTCACGAATCGGCCCGTGGGATTTATGTGGAATATCGTGTCTTTGTCAACGAGCCTCTTGGGCATGACAGGAAGGATAACCTTCTCGATGATTTGCTTTCGCAGTTGTCTGTACCCAATGGACGGCGCGTGCTGGGCAGCCACCACGACCGTGTGTATGCGTTTCGGCTTGCTGTCCTCGTATTCGATCGTCACTTGGCTTTTGCCGTCGGGTCTGAGCCAGGGCAGCGTCCTGTTTTGGCGGGCTCTTGCCAACTGAATCGTTATAGCATGTGCAAGTTGAATAGGCATCGGCATAAGGGCAGGCGTTTCCCGGCAGGCATAGCCAAACATCAAACCCTGGTCGCCCGCTCCCTGCTCTTTGTGCAGCCCTGTGCCTTCCGTGACACCCCGTGAGATATCCGGGCTCTGTTGGCCGATAGAAACCAGGACTGCACAGCCCTCGTGGTCGAATCCAAGCACAGGGTCGTCATAACCAATCTTCTTTATCGTCTGGCGTACAACGGTAGGGATATCCACCACCGCTTTTGTGCTGATTTCTCCGGCAACCACAACCATGCCGGTCTTGACCAAAGTCTCGCAGGCAACTCTGCTTCTTGAGTCCTGTTCGAGCATCGCATCTAAGATCGCATCGGATATGTGGTCGGCGATTTTGTCAGGATGGCCCATTGTCACGGACTCACTTGTGAAGAGGTACTTATCTGCGTCACAACGCGGATTGCTGGAAACCGGTTTTTCTGCCATTCCTAATCTATCCTCTTAGCAATTCGTTATCTTTTGGCCGAGGGCAACGGACAAGGCCCATATTGTGGCAACGTTCGCAGCTCCCTGCAAAGTGGGAACGTAGACCAAAGACATGATACAACATGCAGGCGTATGGTCAAGCTAAAAACCTGGATGCGACTCGGAGGCTCCCAGAATCAATCGAATACTACCTGCTCGGACTATCATTGAGCCGCCAATCATATTTCATAAACTCAACTGAATAGTTCCCGACTTCGAGAAAGGATGCGTCCCGCTCGCCAATGTAATTAGAAATGAAGTTCAAGATAGCACGGATTGCCGGCGGCTTATCTTTGAATTTCTTGTCAGTGCCGAACTTTCTCAAGAATTCCTTGCCGTGCCACGTAGCTTCGAACAGAGCTGAAAGATAGACCTTCTGCGCATCTCTATCTATTCTGAACGCGCGGGGGCCGGACAGAAATCTTCTGACTTGGTCACTCAGTTGCTCGTCGAGCTTGTCTCCATAATACGGCTCAGTGCGCAGCGGTGGACTCGAAAGGCTGGCGTAAGACAGGGCCAAGAATATACGCGGCTCGGCAAACTCCTTGCGGAAGAATTGCTGTTCAACCACTGCGAGGGTGAATTCTTCGTCCATAACAATAAATTTATACCTGTTCCACTTTGATGCTCCAATCGTCCCGACCGGTGGAATGTGCCTGATACTCGTCGGAGGGTACATAAAACGCATCCACCTTGATGACTTGATCGGATAGTTTCGCACAATTATGTCGAGTATTTTTGCGTTGTATGCGTTGACCCAGAACGCGATTTTGTCGTCTTTGGGCCAAGAATTGTATTCATTGCGGTCAAGTCTGTCGAATTCGCTCAAGAGTCTTCTCAAACTGGAGCGTCTTAGCTTGAGCCTGCGGTAGTCGACCATCCCATTTTCATCGACGAAATTCTTAAAGATTTCCGCACATTTGTCGTGGAACGAAACTCTCATAGCCGGTCCAGGCTCATTGGGCTCCACCTTGTTTGGCTCTGTCTGGACAATTTCAAGCTCATTAGGCTCGGTCATCTCAGGCTCGTTGGGCCCCGCCACCTCAGGCTCATTTGGTGCGCCCATCTCAGGCCCGGGCTCAACAGATGCCACATCATTAGGTTCTGTTGCAGGCTGTGTGTCTTCTGCCGGTTCCGCCTCGGCGGGTTCAACCCCAGCGGGCTCAATCTCATTTGCCTCCGGGATGGGCCGTTCGACCTGGTTGGGTTCGACAACAACAGACTCGGTTCGTACTGGCTCAGCCTTGCCAGGTTCAACGTCATTAGACTCTGCGACAGCAGGCAAAGCCTCCAGAGGAGCAGCTTTCGTAGCTTCGAGGTCATTCGGTTCAGGTGCCGGAAGCTCGGCTTGGACCGGCTCCGTTTCCACAGGTTCAACATCGTTCGGCTCAAACGTTGGGAGTTCGACTTTCGCTGTCACCGCTTCTTCGGCTTCACCTGGCTCCGGTGCAGCCGGAGTGCAGCCGCAAACAGAAAGCAATAAAACCAGCGGAGCTACGCAACCAATAAGATACTTGGTCATTGCTGCTTCCGATAAATAATAACAAGACTGTTCGGCCACAAGGACCACGCAAACCTATACTTAGAATAAGACATCGGATAACAAATGCAACGATTTGTCCGTTGTTTTTATCGTACTTATATAGCTGACCCTTGATTCGGCCGGTGCGTTTCACCCAAAAAACCCGCCAGACCCATCCAACGCCCCCAATACACCCAGCAGGGTCATCCAAGAATCGCCTGCACCACCCCGAAACGCCCGCTCGCCAAATTTTAGCTGTTATTGTACCGCCTTTTTGCGAGTTGAGGACAAAAAGCTCCGATAAAAAGCACAAAAAGACCGCTCCCTTCGCGAGTGCATAATAGAAGAGACCCCGGCTCGAATTCGCTTGACAAAGGCCGGTCTTAACATTAACATAGAGACAGAAAACGCGGCTGAAAGCTGCCAAACGAATGCTTGCTCAGGGTGCTTGCGAAATGAAGGTAAAATGGGTAATTCTCGCCGTTCTAATGGCATTTTTGGTGCCGGCGATGATTTCTCGCTCTCGGGCCGTCAACACCGACCAGATCGACAACGTACGCGATAAAGACTCGCTCACCAATGAAGATCTGCAGATTATCGACGATTTCCTTGCACAAGCCGTGCAGGAATTGGTCAGGACAAGGGACTTCACCTCCGTGGCAAAGATCCGAACGGTCATCGTTAGCAAGCGCAGCGCCCAGACTCAATATGCAAAGCAGTTCTCTCAGTCCGCCCACAAGCACATCTCGCAGGGCCTTGAGCAGGCCAAGCTGCTACCGGAGGAGCGTCAGTTCAAGGTAACTCTCAATCTCTTGATCCTGGCAGATAACCTTGTCGACCCTGCATTGACCGATTTGGCCATGGCCTACCTGAAAGACCAGAACAAGGCCATTCGCTACTGGGCGGTCCGCTGCCTTACCAACCCCGGCCTGGTCGAGCTGCTGAACCCCGGCGTGCCGGGCGCCCTCCAATTGACAAGGCGAATCTTACAGCAGCTTGGAGACCTTATAGACACCAGCGGCACCGAAATATTGGCCTTGATAACCGACTTTGCAGCCAGGATAGGTATCCAAGAAGGAGACGATTTACTGGGCCGGACAGTCGATGTGCGAGTAAAGAGATATGCAGACTGGACGGTAGAATACGAGCTGCTCGATGGTGCTATCCTAAAGCTGCTCTACGCAAAGCTGGCCTCCGCCGGTCCCGCTGCGCCGGCCGTAACAATGAGCAGGAGCAAGGCCGAGATTGCACGCCGTTTTGGACAACTGTATTCTTACGTGATGCAAAGATACATCAAAGGCGCTGACTCTTTAACCGACCTCCAGAAGCACCACCTGGCTTCCGTACTCGCTGAGACGGAGGATAAGTGTATACAAAGACTTCTGCAGACCCCGCAATCCGTCATAAGAAGGGCCATCGAACGTGCCGACTACCGGGCCCTCCAGGCCGAATACGATAGACTCTTCGGCAGCGCCGCAGCCGCTGGTGCATTAGCCACAAACCTCAACTTCGACTACGGCACCGACCCAGCCGGCAACAAGCTCGTCGCGCCACTTCCCCTCCCCAACCCGCCACCTCGTAGCGCACCCAAGCCCCCCACCAACTAAAACCACTACCGCATTTCATAAGTCTAAAGACTATACCGTCATTTCGACCGAGCCACGCGAGTGGAGAAATCTGTCAAAACAGACAATGTCCATCTTTCTCACAGTCCAGCTATTTACAAAATACCGTTCTCACTTTCCCAGCAAACCACCCCCAAGCAGCCGAGGCATCTCGCCGTCGAACTCAATATCATTCCCACGTACGCTTCGGAGTTTATCGTCAGCAAACTCGAACGGCTTCACGACATACGAAAATGCATCGAGCCCGGCATGACAACAGACAAAAGTCACACTAATTCATTTGAAACGGCGCTAGGTCCGCTTCTGGTAACGCCAACGGTTTCCGATCCGTATGATTTTCTCCTCAGTTGCGGCCTCATTACGCCAACCTTTCTCAAAATCTATGTCGTACGACCGCGGCAACTCCTCCACACCCAACTTCTTTATCATGATTCGAGACGGCAACATAATAGCCTGACCTACAAAGATCGCTTCTCTGCGCCGCAAGCCAGACAGCACCTTTGTCAAGCCTGCTAAGGAGTCCGGCAGGATGGCCCTGACATGCTCCCGATCCCTGTCGTTAGTCAGCCGTAAAACAATCCATGAATTGCACTGGGATAGAACAGTAGCTTCCACTTCACTGGGCCGCTGGGACACAAGGATCAATCCTAATCCATATTTGCGCCCCTCTTTTGCAATCCGCCGAATTGCCTCTTGTGCAGCTTCATACTGTGCCTCACCGCTATTTGGTACGTACCGATGAGCCTCCTCACAGACTAACAAGATCGGACCAGCCTCACGCTCTTGCCTGGTTTCCCACACCTTGTAGTTGAAAAGAGTCCTCGCAATCACCGCGCTTGCGATACCTGCAACCTCATTGGGCACTCCAGACAAATCAATAATTTGCATCGCCTGCCTTGCACCCAACAGTTGACCAACAACGCTCGCAAAAAGGTCCTTAGCGTCTTCCTCAATCCATGGTTCCATAAGGAACCGCATACGTGCATCGTTCTCCAGCACAGCAAGCTTATTGAGAATTGAATTGTGTGACTCTTGTTTACTTGCCTGGGACGGTTTGTCACCCTCAATTTCAGCCTTGAACTTCTCCAGTGAATAAGGAACCGGCGAATCCACGTTTATGTCATCTTCTTTAAGCTCCAGCTTTTTCGCTCCTTTTTTTCGCGCTGCCAAGAGTGCCTTTTTTATGATGTTTGCCTGAGAAGTGGCCACAAATTCCGTTCTTCCGATCAGCAGCGCCAGAGTCTCCTGCAAGTTCAAAAGCCAATATGGCAACGATAATCCCCCTTCATCAGTCGATAGGCGTTCGTACTCGGGGAACGCCGCGCCATATTCGTTGTGAGGATCCAAGACCACTATCGTAGGTTGCCACGTCTCATACTGTTTTTCCCTTCCACGCTCAACGAGACTGTGTAATATTGCCGCAACTGTTGCCGACTTTCCGGAACCCGTCGAGCCTAATATTGCAGTATGTTTCCCCAGTAGTTCATTAAGGTTGGCATGGCACGGTGTTCCACCCGTGCCCACATGCTCACCGATTTCCATCGTTGGCCCGGCCCCATGTCCGTATATAAACCTCAGCTCATTTGTAGGTGTTAAATATACAGTCTGTTGCGGCAGCGGAAATGTCGAGACGCCGCGCTCAAACTCCAACTCCCATCCCGCGCCTTCCCTGTATACCCATTCACCCTCTCCGAATAAGTCTGCTTCAACTACCCTTGAATCTGGTCCGGCCGAGGCAACAAGTCCCAGTTCCCTTTCGTACTCGCTCTTCATTCGCAGTCTGCCAACGTAGCCATATATCATGCGCCGCCCAAAGTGAACTTTCACGATAGACCCAAATTGCCCAATAGGATACGTCTCTCCTCCGAAGATTCTGGACAGTTCCTTAATGCTTGGATCAAGCTCTCCTATAATCCGAGTGCCGTCAACCTCGATTAACTTTCCGATTGCCAGATTCTCAATTGGGTCATTGGGCTTCCTAGTGTCAACCATCACTTTTCACCTCCTAACAGGCGGACGATATTCTCAAATTTCCACCAGGCCAATTCCTCGTCCGAATCGTACACTTTTCCGGCATGGAAGAACCCCCGCTTGCCATGGATCCGGACTTGCTCGTTGACTTCTTTGTCCTCAAACCACCTCTTAACCCAGTGGGCGGGTCTGTCGTCCTCAGTAAATATCAGGAGGTTCAAGCGCTTTTGGGACTCGCGGAGTGCGCGGTCTATTTCAACATTGATATGCATGTCAGCAAATCTGTATCCGCAGATCGTTAAAACAACTACTTCTGACTTCTTCGGGTTGAGCGAAAGTCGCATGAGCTCCAAGATCTGAGCATATGGATCACGTTGAGTCTCCCGGTATTTGGTCCCGGCCGGCCAAATCATAACCCTCTCCTTCACCTCGCCCTTAATGCTCTCCAACAAAGCCTTGCCCCTCATTCTTCTAGGCAACGCATCCCCCTCGAGCAAGCGCCAATCGATAGAACCATGCACCTTGAAAACCCGTGCTCCCACGCCACTGCGACCATACACGCTACCGTCCCACCAGCCCACCGCGCCACCCGCGAACCCATCAGCAAAAGGCAAACACTCCAGCGCGAGTGCGTCCTCAATCAGAGTGTCATAGTTCAACACAAAGTAGTCTACTCTACCATCACCGCCCTTCCCCGCTCGCAGCGCAGAGACAGCTCTGACGAATTCCCGGTGTGTACTGATCTCCACGTCTGGCTCTAGTATCTTCACCATTACATTCTTTATCTCATTCAACACATGTTCCAACTCCTCCAGGCCGTACTCGTTTGGCCCAAACGATATCTTCTGGTTCTTAGCTCCACAGTCTTGGCGGCGTGCCGCTATCGCCATAATATCAACTATGTCACTCATGTAGTCTTCTATCGTCGTGCCATGGCCTCCCTGGTACTGCGTTTTCAGGTAGGATAGAACGCTCTTGGCAGAAGTGCTAAGGGTACCGTCTTCAAACACCGTCTCGGTTAGCTCGCTCATAAGAGGCAACTGCGCGCATCGACTGCAACCCGCCCCAATTAAGAATGCCCGATTACTCTGTCCCATCTGTGTCTCAAATTCCCTTACCACATCATCAAACGGTGCTTTGCTAAGTGCACCAAGATCATCCACGCAGTTTTCATGCTTTCCCATTTCTAATTCTTCCTTTGCGCGCCTTGCAACATCCCTCTTGCCTCCAAAAGCACAACTTCCACTTAAGCAAGATTTTCCCCTCCCAGATCCATTTATCTCTCACGCCATAAGACACCGGCAAAGTCAACCCCGGTCAACCAAGAAAATCCGTGCTAATCTGTGCAACTTGGGCCTCTGGTATCCGTGGTTAGAAAAGAACTCTGAGTTCTCTGTGCCCTGTACGGCTTTCAAAAGATTCGCCTTACTCAGCGGTCCTTGTGGCCGCATCAATGCTGTCAATTCCGCCACTGTCAGCACTATTATGGTCCCATTTGTCGCAAAAGCAACAAAAAAATCCCGCCGAGCCCCAAAAACCACTGTTGCCTTTTAGCTCTTGCCTTCTGCCTTTTGTTTTGCCTTTTCCCTTCTGCCTTTTGTCGTTCGGAGCCAACAAGGAGAGGCAGTACTTTCACTTCCCCACTTGAAGCTTCCATATTCAATACAGCATTAAGTTCTCTTTGAGGCCAGTTCTTTGCTATGAAAGCCTCGCTAAAAACGACAACGACATAACGCGAGATACTCAATCCCTCATTTATTTTCTGAGTTATACTATCGCCCCACTTGATTTCGGCCTCGTCATACCAGCAAGTAATACCTGCCTGGCTAAACGACTCGACCATCGGCCTGACTATCTCTTCCTTATCCTCCCCAGCATGGCAAATGAATATATCCCGATCACTCATCGTTTACGTTGCTCCTATTCCTACAAGATCGCCCATTGTCTACTTTCCGCACAACCTCAAGCTTACCGCTTGTTTTCACCACAGTCACCGTTGTCTCCCAGCGTAGACACGTGCGACTCGGTCTGCTCAGCTTCTTTCAACATTCCGCTATTATCCATCCTATTGCGGGCAATGCTATTCCTCATCATACACATTTTCTTGGTCTATAGCTTGCATTGCTCGGTCGTATTTATCCTTCATAGACGCGATGGACTTTTCAACGTTAGCCTTTGATTTGTTGTGACTTGCTTTCATCATCGCTCGGTATGCTTTCTCATCAAACGGAGCATCCAATTCTTTTCTAATTGCCACGATGACGGGCAGTACCAACTCGTCGGCTTCTTGTGCCTTCCGCACACATTTAGGTATAAGCTCACGGGTAAGTTTCATTATTTCGTTACCAGTGTTTCGAAGCTCCTTGCCTAAATGCTCCGATCGCCTTTCTGCACTAGCACTCTCAGCTTCAATCACAGACCATTTCTGCTCGTCTTTAATCCCGGAGAGATTATATTCCTTCATCTGTTCAATGCATATTCTCCTTTCCTCTCCCGTCCTATCTGCAATTTTGCTTAATACCTCGAACCTCCTCTCTAACAAACCGACTTCAAACATTTGAGGACCAAGTTCAGCAAATGCTTCGTGCATATAGTCATTAAGCCGGTTTACAGCTGCAACTGTCTCGTTGCCACCGATTACCAGAATGCGATTTATCGCTTCCCAGTAGCCTTGAGGTGCGGGTTCTCCTGCACTCGCAAAGTTCGCGAGATACCCTAATTGTTCCCCAATTTCTTCAGCCGCGCGAAGGTACACATCGCGACGCACACTCATTTGTCGTTCTTTTTCTCTCTCTCTTGAGTCATGCTCTAATTGCCAATGCAAAGGTATCCAAGTGAGCATTCCACCGATAACTACTGCAACCAGAGGCCAAACGAAGTCGGGCATTCGGCTCAGAATTTCGAGCGCACCAGGATGTTTGTGCTCTTTTAGCATTCTCGCTCCTTATTTCATCAGAAGAAATGCGGACAGTTACTTGTGCATCAGATCATCAAGCGAATAGTTCCGAATTCCCGCAGACTTTTTCGTCTCTCGTCAACCTTGTCTTCTATAAATCCGTGTTTCGTATGTCCTGGCTCGTGTTTCGTCAATAAATGCGGAATCCGAGCCGGGCGACTTGTCAAACTCATACACTCACTGATGCATCCGCCTTCAGGAGCAAAGAATAACACAAAACAAGGCAAAAGCAACAAAAAACGCCTCCCAGCCCCAAAAACTTGTCCTGAGCGCAGCCGAATGGATCCGTGCTCACCCTTGAAGCGCAGCCGAAGGCCGACCCAAACAGATCCGGCCAAATCAGCGCTAACTTGCCCCCACGGTATGCGTGTAACTTGTTTCCAGGGTATCTGCGGCTGATTTTTTCCTTTACAGCCAGCCTTTTTTCGGGTATAATATGCCCTGAACTGATGGAATCGACCGGATCATCCAGGAGCTTTCATTCATGACTTACCAAGCTACTATCCGTATCTCTGACGCCCGTCAACGCCCAATCAACCACGAACTACGAATCACGAACCACCAATCACGACCTGCGATTATGCAAAACAAACCCAATTTCCAAAACGCCCCAATGCACGTAACCATCTATTATCCAATTCAAACCCAATCAAACCCAAAACAAACCCAATTTCATCGGAGGCCAAAATGAGCGCAACCCTCGGTCTTACAAGCAATTATGAGAATAACCCGCTCTGCGGCTTGGCCAAAACAAACCCAAAACGAACCCAATATCGAGACAGCCCCAAGCCCTGCTTTCTGCCATCGAAGATGCCAAAAAGAGCGGATTATTGGCAAATGATTGTTGATAAATGTCCGAAGATGAACAAAAATGCGTAAAAGTCAGTAAGAACTCGATGGGAGTTCTTGTATTTGCGATAATAGCCTAAAATCCCGATCGGGGAGAACGATCCAGACGTATGGATGACATAGTCAGCCTGGAAACAACCGGAAAGAACAACATTGCCGTAGCGACCTTCAACGCGGCCTCCATAAGCGATGTCGAAGCGATAGCAGCCGCTTCCAATCTGATCAGAGATTTTGTCGATCAGAATCGGCCCAGCAGGCTGATATTCGACTTTGGGGCAGTAAAATTCTTCTCCTCTCAGGTGCTGGGGCTACTTCTGGAGATCCGGTCTCGACTTGAAGCACATAATGGCCAGGTTCTGATTAGTGCGATAGACCCACGATTGCACAGGGTTTTTAAAATAACCAATCTTGACAAGATCTTTAAATTCTTCCCGGATAAGCAAAGCGCCATCAACGCAACGAGCACCGGTTGAGCTGTATTTGATTAGAGAGGCCAAGATTATGTACATTGCGACGCAATTTTCGATTTTTATGGTCAACAAGCCGGGCGTCCTGGCCCATGTGCTCGGCGAATTTGCCCGAGCCAAGATTAATATCATAGCAATGACGATGATGGATTCGGTCGAACACGGAGTCATGCGGGTAGTGTTCGCCCCACCGGAAAAGGCAAAGGAACTACTATCGAAATTGAATATGCTTCACAACGAAACACAGGTCTTGTGTGTGAACCTGGCCAATAAATCAGGTGCGCTGGCAACCGTGGCGGAGAGACTGGCTAAGAATCACATAAATATTTCGTACGCATACTGTACTGCCGGTGCAAAGGGCGGGCGAACAACCGGCGTTCTAAAAGTCGCTGATGTGAAAAAGGCAATGAGAGTTCTGCAACAGGGCCAAAAGAAGAACAGCAAATCACAACCGGTGGTAAGACGCGCACAATCCGCACGAAAATGATGAAATCTCGTATGTCACGATGCCTGTTACATGTAATGTCGCTGCACACTGGCAGCTTCTTCAACGACGAACATCGGATGCCGAGTTTCGAATTTTGAATCTTTAAGGAGCACATGTTGGCCGAGAGTTTAGTGATCTGGTTGGCACATCAAGTGTGCCAAAATGCATGGTTAAGCATTCGTCGCCAACGTTTTGAGAAAGTCCATAATTAAGGCATGGCAGACAGGCCCTGGAAAAGGTCCTGCCATAGTTGAGCCAATGGCTCAACTGCCCGGCACAAAAAGCAGTTGACATAGGAGTAAGCGGACTGATAGACTACAGCTATCAGTTGAAATTACGGGGCCGTAGCTCAATTGGATAGAGCATCGGACTGTCGATCCGAAGGTTGTGAGTTCGAGTCTCATCGGCCTCGTTGATGTAGGTAAAGGGCTGTTAAGCACTTACGCTTGGCAGCCATTTTGGTATGTCACGCCGAAATGCCCATTTGCGTCACTCTTGCGTCAGTCACTTTTCACACCTTCCAGAATCACGTTCATCAGCTTGCTGGCCGAGGTGATGAGCGACAGTCATTCTTACCGTTCCCGTTGCCTCAGCTACGAATGTCACCATAAGTAGGTCAATACGTCAGAAGAGGGCCGCCCCCATGGGGGCGGCGAAAAATCACAAAAAAAACGATTTGCTCACCTCTTGAAGACTGTCTTCCGGTGAAACGTATGGGCCTCATCTCCATCGCACGCTACCCGCACTAACGGCTTCACTTTTCTCTCCCTCGGCCCTTTCGTTCATACAAGACAAGCTCTCTTGCCATTATCTCCCGCCATTGCCGGACACGACGTTGGAGTGTCCTGAGTTGGCCATCGCGGAAGCGTTGCGGGTGTTCATGTTGGAGGCGTTCAAACAGTTCCTTTGCCGTTGTCTCAGGGCTCTGTTGCAGCCAACGAAGGACATCATACCAGACCATTTCAAAGGGGTCTTTTCTGGTCCGCCAATACCGTGGCTTGGTGGATTGAGCCCGATGCGTTGGTCGTACCTCTCCGGCCTGCCATAATCGAGGCAACTGGGCCAGGAATTGAGCGAGACTCTCCCTTCCGGGTCCCTCCACGGAGCCGTCTGTAGATACCAGAGCAGCCAAAGCAGCTTGGCCTTCCCAAATGTGATGGAGTAATCTCACGGGATCGAGCTGCGCACGTTGAGAGCGCAGCCTGGCTTTAATCTCGTCGTTTATTGAGGGATGTCGCAACAGCCGCTCACAAGGCGTAGCAGGCTGTTCATAGGTGCGTTTTACCTTGACCCCATGCCGTTCTTTCCCACGCAGCTTGAATGATGGCTGGAAGTAATTCACATAGAGCCGGGCCGCTTGGTAGAGATGAGCCAGGGCTTGACCGGCTACGACACCAGAGAACCGCTCATATCCAACCAATCGGCGAACGACGGCACCATTCTTCTGCTCTATCCAGGCCTGGTCGTTTTTGTGGTATGCCCGAGAACGAGTGAATTCCACGTGGTGCTTCCTGCAGAAGGCCAGGAGCGTGTCGTTTATGAAGGCACTGTCGTTGTCCGAATCCACTCCCAGCACCGGAAACGGAATCTGAGCGAAAAGCACCTCAAGCCCTTCTGTAACAAGCGATTGCTCTCTGGCCAGCAGCGGCACCAATTCTGTGCAGCCAGAACACACGTCCGTCGTAACAAGTGTGTGGATGAAAGATCCGGCCATGGATAACAAGTGCAACAGGAACAAAGAATCAATCTCAAGTCTATACGTTAGGAGTCTGGATGTCAAGCATCTTGCAGACGCCGGTTAACTGAGGCTTACGATAAGGTTCACAACAAAGAAAAATGAGACCGTCTCCCTCTTGAGAATGCAACCACGCTAAGAGGAAGGAGAGAAAAGTTGAATACTTATTCTACTTCTTGGTTTTCTTTTTGCCTTTTTTGGCCATTACTTTTTTTGTTCCGCAACCCTTCTTACCACAAGCCATTCCATTACCCTTTTAAAAAACTCTTAGACAATTGAGCAGCAACTAAACTGCTGTTACAATCACTACCTGCAAATATTATCGGTAGTTGTCAGGATTTTCTTTACTATAGAAGTGATATAGGGCATATGGTGGGAAGGTCTTTTCAAAGGATTTAGCAGCAAAGTATATTGATAATTGGAATAGCCATGCTCAGCACTCTGAACCATATTCAGACAGATGAATAATAGCCAATAATTAGAAGACTGGGAGTTTTTAACGACCGATGAAAATGAAGGTTTTGCTAATCTCTTCAAGTCCCCACAAGGAAAAGAGCAGGACTTTTTCTTTGGCCAAGGATGTCTTAACAGGTCTCTCTCAAGAAGGCGCTGACATTGAGACTATCCATTTAGATGATCTCAGGGTATTTTTCTGTAAGCATTGTGAGCAGTGTCACAAGAATATCCTGCGCTGCCCCTTGCCGGATGATGTGCACATAATCCTTAGAAAGGTGCTTGAAACAGATGGGATTATCTTGGCCTCTCCCAACTATATAAATCAGGTGACTGCTTCGATGAAGGCATTATTTGACCGTTCGACTCATTTTATGCACTGTAAGCGGCTATTAGGTAAATATGTTGCTGGGGTTGTCTCTTCGGGAAGCGGACAGGATGAAGACGTTGTGGACTATATCGAGTATTACGGGCATACCTGTGGAGCTCAGTATACAGGAGGGGTATCATCTGCCGCACAATCGATCGAGGAAAAGAAAGAAGAAGCCATTACACTGGGCCGGAAGCTTGCCATGGATATTCAAGAAAAAAAGAGTTATCCAGAGCAGTTAGAACTTATTGAGAAAGGTAAACAGCATTTCAGGCGAATAGTCGAGGCAAGAAAAAAAGAGTGGGCAGGAGAATACCGTTACTGGCGAGATAAAGGCTGGTTATAAAGACTCTTTAACTTATCAGCAGCACTGGCACAGATTAAGACACTTGAAAGAAGAGAATATAGCGATAAAGTTCCAGCAAGAGAAGCTGAAGCCGTCTTGAGCTTTTTGCCTTTCTCGCAAAACGAAACAACCTTTATATTCCGCAAAGGCTCTCTTCTTAGGAATTGAGAAGAGAGCCTTTCGCATTAGACGATTGGCTCCCGAGGTGAAACAAATGCCAGGACAAAAACCTGTAGCTAAGTTCAACGCTGGGCAAGTCTCGGCCGCGATTTGGGAAAACGAGATAACCGTGAACGGCAGGCAAGTGACAGTATTAAAGGCAACAGTACAGCGACTATATCGTGACAAAGATGGGGCATGGAAGTCAAGTGGATCGCTGAGTAGGAACGAGATCCCGTTAGCAATCTACTGCCTGAAGAAAGCATTTGAGTATATGATTGAGGGACAGAAGGAAGAAGACGGTAACGGAAGTGTCGAGGAAGAAGTGGTAGTGTGAGAATGAATTTGTTCTTTTTAGAGGGAGGCCGAGGAAGGGGCAGGGCTGTTCGATAGGGAAATGTGGGGCTGGGGTTGGGAATAGTTGAGTAGGGATTATTCTACTCGACATACTCGATTGGTCATGTTAGAATCATGTCGAACAAGCACCTGATATGGAATGGAAAGGAGTGTTTCATGAGAACTTATATCGTGTTTCTGGGAATGCTGAGCATGTTTGGTGTTGAGCAAACAGTTTGGAATTGGGATTTTGATAATTTGCCACAAGGAAAGTTGCCACCTGGATGGAAGATAGAAGCTACAGGCCAATCCAGACCTTCTGCTAAATGGGAGGTGGTCATGGATCGGGAAGCCCCACTGGGTCCTGGTGTTTTAGCGTTATCTGCAACGAATCATAATGAGCGTGGTGTTTTCAATCTTTGCTGGACAGACAAAGTGCAATTCCTTGAAGGACAGATAGCGGTGTTTATTAAAGCTCGGTCTGGACAAATCGACCAGGGTGGCGGCCCAATATGGCGGGTGAAGGACCGAAATTACTATTACATCTCCCGTTACAACCCTTTAGAGAAGAATGTCAGTATCTACTACGTCAAGGATGGAAAGCGAATTATGTTGGCCTATTCAGGCACGATCGATTTGAAAGACGGATGGCATGTTTTCAAGATTCGTCATCAGGGCGATAGAATCAGAGCATACATTGATGGAGAGATGATGTTGATGGCCAATGGTGGTGACTACATTGAAGAGCCAGGAGGAGTAGGCCTATGGACCAAGGCAGATGCAGCCACATCATTTGACAACTTCACCGTTGTTCCTTTCTGATGAACAGATAGGACAACAGAAGCAACCCAAAAGATCTTCTACCTCTCGATCAAAGAAGCAATCACCTACCTTGGTCTCGACAGAGTAGGTCTTAAAAGACCAGACGTAGACGATTTTAAAGAGTGATTGAACACACTCAAAGTCAGCTCTTTCGGAGGCTGGAAAAAAGCCACGAAGACACAGTGACAGTCTGACACTAAAATGTCTCCACTGACCTTGATTATGCCCCAATTGAGCAGACATGGACATCCATTTTTTGCCGTAAAGCAAATTTTTTATAGGAATTTCATATCATAATCGGATTCAATGAACGTTCCTGGTACCACACATAAGAAAGAGCTGACAACTCTTTCAAGCTGCCAGCCCTGTTTCCATGTCACAACAGTGTTGCTTTCGGGCCTCCGGTCGACTTTGCCCTACACTCGTTGCAGGCGCCGTTGCTTCAGTGGCCAGATGGGCCATCGTCCTAAAAACATACATCTCTGTCGTAGGGTTTACTCGCCGGGCCTCTATTGCGGGCTCTTTGCCAAAGATTGTATCTCAGACTCTGATAAGGCCCGATTGTAGATACGGACCTCATCAAGCGCACCTTTGAAGTATTGTCTGGCGCCAAAATCCTTCATGCTGCCCAGGTAGAAGTTCTCCTGATAGAACGCAAGCCCGGTAGCGGCTGCCTGCTCGGCGACCTTTGCTCCATCAACGTAGAGAACGCCCTTGGCTCCCGCCTTAACGGTTAAGGCTACGTGATGCCATGTATTTGCCTGCACACTCTGGGCGGAAGATAGCGAGAAACACTTTGACACCCCTCCATCCTCAGACCCTACACAGACTCGCGCGCCAGCCTTGCCATCTCTACACACGATTGTGTGTCGATGCCACTGGGCGTACAGACACCCACCGGGACTTGCATACTTGAACCACATCGCGATCGTGTTTTCAGACCGGTTGATATCATCAGCAATCTTTGAGATATCGATATAATCGTTGGTCCCATCAAAGCTGGCACATTGGCCAGAGAGACCCTGCGCATAGCCCAGTTGTCCGTTGGCTGTTCCGTGATTTCCCTTGCCACTGTCATCGCTGGCATTCCCGTCTAGCGCATAGTGTGCAATTAGGTCCTTGCTCAAGGTATCGACCACAGCGGATGGCAGATCGACCTTCCACTCGATCTCGAGCCAGCGTTTTTTCAGGCCACTCGTGAGTCCCAGTCCCCACTCTTTCTTCCAGACGTAAGGTATGACAACCCGCAGATAGAGCGGCGTCGGATTTGGATTGTCCCTGACGAGCTCGAACCAGTAGCTGAACGACTCGCGCAAGCCTGCTTCGCCCCCCAGCCCGCTCCAGCAGTAGGTGACGATGTCGTTAACGGCATCGTCGGTAAAAGCGTTGTCCGGTTGTGCCTTGTCCACGACCGATTGTGGCTGAGAGGATGAATCGTAGCTCGTTAAGTTCGCATGTTGCCAGTTATAGGTGTTCAGTCCCCAGACAGGGTTCGAGCTCGGGGAAATGCCTTTGAGGATATCCATAGCGCCTAAGATGTCCCCCGCAATTCCGACCTTTCCGATGACGAAGGTCACAATCGCTGTTGCCGCCGGGTGAGGCGATTGTGGTGGTTTGTATTCAGTGCCACCGAGCCCGAGCTGTTGAATGCTGTAGCTCGTACCGGATACGGTGTAGTACAGCTTCTGCGAGTCGGGTTTGAAGTACGCCTTGTTGTCGTCGACCGCAACGCTGACACTGCCACTGTCAATGCTGCTAAGGTACATGCTGTGGCTTTGGTGTTTCGCGAGTCGAACGGGAGGAAACTGGACATACAGCCGGTACTGGTCTGGACCAGCCTTCGTCAAGTACGCAGGGCCTGCCAGCTCCATATCGATCCTACCCTTGACGGTATCGCTCTGGTCGTCCACAGCTGTCCACTCCACCACTTTTGTCACTGTGGCCAGGTGTGCGGCTGCTGGTGAGGCTAAGATCACCATCAGCGCCAAACATACGTAGGCGCTCGTGACACCACTTGTGCGGTTTCTCGCCGAAGCATTCATAGCGTTACCTCCTTTTCTTTATAAAGGCAATTCCTGTAATATTGGGCATTCTGCGCTTATGAGAACGCCATAACAGTAGTTGCTGTTGACGTCGTTGTTTTCTTCTTCCTTCATAGACTGTTGAATAGAGCACCATGGTTTACTTGTTAGCAAGATCTATCACGCAAACCATGCAAGTGTCTGGCGCATTAGGTCTTGCCCAAACGAAGATATCGCATCTGTAATCTAAGGCGGCCTTGGTGATATCATCAGACATGACTGTTCTTGCATGTTGCTTCTCCCCGAATTCCATTGGGTTAGTGAGAGGCGCTTGGAAGCTCGACCCGGAAAGGAGGGAAAAAGTACACTTACGCTTTCCATCTGACCAGGCACGCCCCCGACCCATACAAAACCATTATAATCGTATAATCATTCGCGTATACGTCAAGAACAAAATATTGTTATCGCCCAAAGGTCCAAGGGGCCAAAGGGTATACCAATACTTTTGGCTAGAAAGTGCGGCTACGCGACACAAGGACTCCTAATTGATTCAATGACCGGTCTCAATGACCTGCGCGACCTTTTGGGCAGTCAGTACGCCTTTCGGAACTTGCCTCGTTCTTGCCACAACCGATGTTCAAACCATAAACCGTGTCTTCAAACGGAGCGTTCTTTATCACAAAACGCCGCTGTCAATAACGGATGTTCAACTGCGGGGACCAGTCCCGGCCAAAAGTGGCAAAATCAAGGAAGTCAACGGTCCCGTCACCATCTGCGGGGGCAACATCAGCGGATAACTCTCCAGTTTGGAGCCATTGGTGGACAAGAATATCCATGTCAAACAGATCTATATCGCCGCTGCGGTCGAGGTCGCAAGCAAACGGCAAGTACTGCGGTATCACGTTTATTCCTGTGGTGAACTTGTAAGGATTCGTTCCTGTGCCATCGTAAACTAGTTCCACAAAAAAGGCAGTCCAGCCTGCTGGCGGCTTGTTTGGCTGAGCCACGTATAGACCACCGCCCAAGTCGCTCAGACCAGAGCTATGCCATGTGGGGGTAGGGTGGGGATGACCCTGAGCCGGATAAGGATTCTTGCGGAAATCGCGTGCCGATGGGTTGGTAGCCTGCCAAAGATTCACCTCCTTGGGCGCATCGACAGTCTGCACCCGGATCGAACCATCGACGTCCGAAGTCCATGAGAACAGCGGCCGAGACCACCCATTCACGACCGACTCGTAGAATGCCAGCAGAGAGTCCCACATATCGGAACCGCCGAGGCCGTGGTCTGTGTTCGGCACATAGCGAAGGTGTTTCTCACCCGGCAGGTCATCAAAATAGAACTGCGATGAGTCCGGCACGAAGAAGTCATCACCAGACGAATTGATGATAAACTTTGGCATCGTGTACCGGGCCCGGTACGAGTACGGATCCGTAACGGCCATCAGGGCCTCCAACTCTGGCGTAGAAAACCAATCCATGATGCCCATGTCCTCGTAGTCGTGCACTGCCGCAGCCCAGAAGCCGTAGGCTGCCCAGTGGTGGCTCATGGATCGCTCCACGTTGAGCACGTCGATCACCATCGGGGCAATGGCTACGACGCGGCTGTCAACTGCAGCCGTTGTCCAAGTAGTCCAGCCTCGCTTCGATGCTCCTGCCACCACAAACCGGTCAACCGTCAAGGAACCACCAGCGGCAGAAGCACAAAACTCCTCGACAGTGTCCATGGCCCGGACCGCTGCTTTTGTCATCGGCAGGCGTGTCACCCAGACTTCCTCACCACTCGTCAAGAACTTGTCCCAACAATATGCAATCAAGGCGTCCTCCCAGCGTGGAACGTCACCGGTAAACCTCAACGGCTGGTTCGGCACCATCCGCAGCTCTGCAACTACCGTCTTCGTCATTTTCGCGAGCATCGCCAAGTTAGAGTTCACCGACGTCGGTACCCGCTCACCATTGCTGCCGCCACCAATCCACAGGAACGCCGTCGTGCTGCTGACCGTATTGGGTATGATCACCGTGACCCAGTGGCGCCATCGTGGCCGGTCCACTTCCGCCGATGTCAACCACGTTTGAGACGTCATGTCTAATACATATGCCGTGTACGTGCCGTTCCGGTCACCGATCTGGTTAACTTGGCTCCAAGTGTAGCTGGCATCCGGAGCGGCCACGTATGAATCCAGAGCCGTCAATCTGTGCGGCGTGTTCAGGTCAAAGTGAACGTAACCTTTATTGTGAGCGGGAACCAAACCATCCGCGCAGGCGACCCAGAACTCTCCTGACGTCGTATCATAAACCACGCTCATCAGAGTACTGCTCACCCCAACGGCCCGTCCTATTTCAATCGCTTTATTTGAGTCAATAGCCCCGTACCGAGCCGCGATTGCGTTGTAGAGTATCTCGTTGCCGCCCCCGTTAGCACCACTCCAGTACACCACGTCGGCAAACGAGGTGTGGAAAGGTGAGGGATTGATACAGGGATGAGGATCAACCGACTGTCCGTCAGCATAGATATCGCAGCGGGTGTTGCTGGTCATGAGTAGCCTGCCCGTCAACGGGTCCGCACCGGGACCAGCGTCGTCTGGGCCGCTGATGCCGTAATGATACTGGTTCGTTCTCGTAGCGGCCTCGATTCTGGAGAGTGCTTGCGCCAATGTCTTGTCATAATAAAGGATGTCACGCAGCAAGAATGGGAAGGGAATCCCGTTCAGTGTTTCTGAGTCGCAGAAGTGTCCCATGATCTCACTTTGCGCGATGCCGTTCTCACTGATCCCGCCGACTGCTGCGCCAATCAATCCCGCAAACCCGATGACGGCGTGCACATAGCCATCCTCCGGCTCAAAGATGGCCACCACAGGATAATCCTGAATCCCGGTGTCCATGCTCCAGTCCAAGTTTCGCAACTGATACAGATGTCCATCCGCCGTTGCGTTGCCCCACGCCGCAAACAGCGAACAGTAGAATTCAGACATGTCCGGAAGAAGCTGCATTTTTTGCAGCTCTTCGAACGTCACTTCGGGGCGTCCAGCATCCTCGCATCCGTCGGCGATCCCGTGCAGCTCAGCATCATAGGCCACCGTGTCGAAGTGTGTGGGCTTCCACATGGCCGCGACGGCGTTGTTGTACTGTTGCTGTGTGAAAGGAACTGCAGCCGAAAGGCTCGCCCAACATCCCGTGATCTCATCCGCCAACAGCCGCCCATACCAATACCCCATCTGGTACCGCGTGCCCCCGACCTTTACAAGCGTAATCTTGTCCGCACCTGATCCAACGGTCTCGCGGGTGCCGTACCCACCCGCTCGCGCTTCGGCCCAGCCGAACACTGCTGCCAGTACTATTGGCAGAAGTGCAGGCATCTTTGATGCACAGTTGATAGCCCTTACTGTTCTCTGTATTTCCATTCAAACACCCAAAGATATCATTTATACCGATATGTTCCTCCGGGAAACAATTATGAATTTATCGCATCTACGCATTTTGCGTCGTTCTTTCTTGAAAAATAGTGTATTTGATTGAGACACGTTTGTCAAGAAGAGAAGGAGGAGTCTTTGGGTTTGAGAAGCAGGTACCCAAGAGGACTGTAAGCTTCCATGCTAACAGCCATTTCTCGGCGCCATATCATAAAGACCCATATTGTCCATTGTGGTAAATACGCATTTCGAGAAAAGAACCCGTTCGTTAGCAGTGGAAATAGGAGGTAAAAAAGAGGACTTATGCTAAATGTGGACGTTAGTATTGTAGCCATTCTGGCGAGTCGGAGCCAACGCTAAAGTGCTGTGGAAGTCGCTTAAAGGTGCGACCTCTTAGAATTAGAATAGGTCCTTACAGTACGCCCGCCGGATGCGTCAAGGTCCAATCGTCCATTCTGCGACCCCAGAACCTCTCTGAGCATTGTGAAGTCGAAAGGCTGTTCAGATAAGCCATGAAGTGTGGCTGAGAGGTCGCAACGTGGATGCCTCAAAGAAAATTTTTCGTGGCAACAGGGATTATAGTGTTTGACTTTGAGCTGTTCATAGGTGTCCCATTCATTTCCATTTCGTACGTCAGCGTCGCTTTGTCCTCGAAGGTGGCTGAAACTGAGACCAGGGCTGTGTATAGAGCCCACGCTTCAGGAGTCAAAACAAAAGACCACTGGGATTAGTAGGGCCGTTTTTTCAGCCAGAAATGAGGATCGTGCTTGCCCAGAAAACATGTGCGATTGGTGAGAGAGCATCAGTATCTTATGATAGGGCTCGGTTTTTCTCGACTATTGCCCTTATGTCCGAGATTGCAGGTATGTCGGGGACGATAGCTGTATTTGAAAGCCCCCTTGTTATCAAAAAAGCTGTGTCCTGTGTGTGTTTGCCGTCGAAGATACCTTTATCGGAGAGCTTTTCGGCTTTGATATTTGCCCTTAGGTTAAAACCTTCGGCACCGACCAAAACAATATCTGGGGCATTTTCAATATATGGACCCGTGTAAAGCTGCTCTTTTCTGTAAATATCTCTTATAACCCTTCTGCCGTTTATTCTAAGTGAGCTAAAGAGCTTTTCGAGCTGGTTCAAAATCTCCCTTCCTTCGGCCTGGTCAACAGTTCCACAGGGATACATGCCCTTTTGGTTCAGATAAATTCTCGCAGGGTCGAGAGCAAAGGCCTTTGTCCTGTGATCTATATTGTCTAAAGCAATATTCTGGGTATCTTTGAGCTGCAAAAATCCTTCCTGCATAAGAAGATAGTTGATATAGACGTCGTGATCGAGCCTCTCGAAGCCGTGGTCAGAGTGGATAATCAGTAAATCCTCATCGCTGATTTTACCGGCGACTTCGCCGATGGTCCTGTCGATTTTTCCAAAATGTTCGAGGAAAATGTTGTGATATTTATGACCTGCGTCTTCATAGGCGTTCCACAAAAAATGCATCAGCCGGTCTGTCGCGGTAAATACGAGCATAAAGGTCTGCCAGTTGCTGCTGTCCCAGAGATACCGGTAGGCCTGAATTCTCGCATTAAGGGTCTTATCCAAATCCTCCAGAAACAGTTCCATCGAACTGTGCGCTTTTTGCGAGTCGACGTCCAGGCGGTAGTCCAAGCGCTTCAGATAGGGGACGAGGGACTTGGGGTGGACACTTTTTTCGAATTCTATCGAGACAAAACCGGATATCAGCACGCCATTCATTTGGCTGACGGGATAAGTGGATGGCACGTTAATAATAACAGACTGTCCTTCCCACTGGTCCCAAAACGGTGGCGCTTTGAGGTCGTCAAAATTTGGGAACCTCATTTTGTAGGAACCGGGAAACAAATCCGTAAAGCCAAAGATCCCATGCTGGCCAGGGTTCTTGCCGGTGATTACTGAGGACCACGCTACGGAGGATATCTCGGGGACAGATGAGCGCATTATTCTGAATGTTCCCTGGGAAATCAACTCAGCGGTATGGGGCATGACGCCGCTCTCGGCAAAATCCTGAATCATGCCAAAGGGCACGCCGTCCAGGCCTATTATTACGGTCTTGGGATTCTTCGTCACGGCCTCATCTCATCGCAGTAATTATTCCACCGGCGCATATGTTCTCATCCCGGACGAGGACGAAACGCCCCAATTCCTGCACATCGTTGAAGTTCTTGACGACTACAGGTTTCTTGGTTCTTATGGTGACTTCTGCAACCTCGAGGTTCTTCACTACGTCCGTGTCCTGCTCGAGAACTTGAAGCGTTGAGGAGTTGATCCTTTTATTAATACTCTCTATGCTGCAGCTTACCTCCTGAGTCGCACATCTTATGGTCAGCTTCTGGTTCTTAGTAAGGTCCTTCTTGGACATCCAGAAGATATTTGCAGGAATCCTATCGGTTAAGGTGGGTTCTTGGCCCGGCAAACATATGACATTGCCGCGGTCGAGAAAGACCGAATCGACAGTTGTTACGCCGATACATTCGCTGGCAAGGGCTATGTCGGTATCTTTGAGAAACCTCTCAATGGAACTAATGCTTGTGATCTGCCCGCTTGGCAGGACTTTTACTTCGTCACCTTTGTGAATAGCGCCGGACTCCACTCTGCCGACGCTAATCCTCTTGTCCTCTATCTTGTATACATCCTGGATGGGCAGAAGCAACGGTTTGTCTTCGGCAGGCGGCTTGTTGTGCAGACTGTCCAGACTCTCCAGAAACGTCGGACCCGTATACCAACCCATTTTTTCAGACTTGAACGCAATATTGTCACCTCTTATTGCAGAAATGGGGATACAAAGAAGCGGGGCCATGTTTATAGACTTGAGCCATTTCTGCACGTCTTGTTTGACAGCCTCGAAGTGCTCGGCGGAGAAATCGACTAGATCCATTTTGTTCAAGACGACAACCACCTGATTTAGTCCGAGCAGAGACAATATGTATGAATGTCGCTTGGTCTGTTCTTTTACCCCCTCAACAACATCGACGATCAAGACAGCAGCCTCTGCACGGGAAGCTCCTGTAATCATGTTCTTAACAAATTCCACGTGTCCCGGCGCGTCGATTATTGCGTAACACCTCTTGCTGGTCTTGAAGAAGACCTGCGTTGTATCAATAGTGATACCCTGCTTGCGTTCTTCCTCTAAATGGTCCAAGAGGTATGCAAACTCGATCTGTCTGCCTCGGTCGGCCGAAGCTTTTTTCACCTCCTCAATCTTGTCCGGAGCAAGCGAGTCGGTATCGTAAAGTAACCTTCCAATCAGTGTCGATTTTCCGTGGTCGATATGACCCACGATAACAAAACTCAAAGTAGCATCTTGTGTCATAAGCTAAGTCCTGCTCGAGACCAACGTTTTTGTGACGGTAACAGTGCCCAGTACAATCGTGAGTATGGCGATTGCCAGCTTTAACCGTTTTCTGCTTATTATTTTTACGCTTTTAGCAGACAGGGGGACGGAGAAAATGGCTCCAGCGACGATCCATGGAGCCAACTTCCATTCAACAAGGTCTTTCGAGACAAGAATATATGTAATCACACCGACCAAGCAGGTTAAGCCTTCGGCCAGAGAAGTGATTCCGACAGCGCTTTTGCCCTCCACGCCGGACAAGATTTGTCCGCCTGTTACCACAGGCCCGTAGCCTCCGCCGCTCATCCCCTTATTAAACGAAGCGATTACGCCCAAAAAAGCGATCTTCTTCCACGAAAAATGAAACTTCTTATTGAGACAAATAAGGATAACTATCCCCATTGCCAGGACTAAGCAGCCGATATAGAGCTTGAGCCAGAATTTGGGGATATTTACCGCTACAAAAACCGCAGCGACGGTTCCAACTACGCTACAAACCGCCAACAGTAAAGCAACCTTCAGGTGTACTGGAACCGTTTTTTTGAAGCTTTCAATATAACCCAACGGCCTTAGCATATTTGTAATTTTGAATATATCTGCCGTAGTAGGTTTCAAGTCTACGTTTCCTTCTCGGTGATGAAAGAAGCCACCTAAGAGCCCGCAGACCAGTTGCGACAGCAAAACGGCTGGAACAATTTGCATCGGGCTGAAGCCGAAAAGCAACAGTATGGGCGTAAAGGTAGTTCCATAGCCCATGCCAAGGGTTGAATCCATATACTCGCACAAAAAAGTCAGTACGACTATTGCAACAATTATTCCCGGCGACAAATCAAACATACACTTCTACGTTACATATAGCCAAGAGAGCGTAGCTTTTGCATCATATAGTCGTCTTCCTTGTCCTGGGCTCGCCCGCTTCTCTCGGAGATCCTACTGGTCTTCAACTCCTCGATGATCTTGTCTATGGTGTCGGCATCTGAGTCAATAGGCTCACAACAAGTTTCACATCCGATACTGCGGTATCTGCTTGCATTTTTCGCGAAATAGAGCCCGACAACAGGGATATTTTCTCTTTTGACGTACTGCCAGACGTCGATCTCACGCCAGCCCAGTAAGGGATGGACGCGAAGATGCTCTTCTTCAGCAGCCTTGGTCTTGTACTGGTCCCACAACTCTGGCGGCTGATTCTTGTAATCCCATTCAAAATCCTCATCTCGTGGACTAAAGACCCTTTCCTTTGCCCGAATGCCGTGCTCGTCTCTTCTGATTCCAAGATACAGGGCCTTAAACCCATGTTTGGCAATAGCCTGTTTTAGGGCAATGGTCTTTAGCTCATTGCAGCATTGGAACTTTCCTTTATCAGGCCTGATACCTTCGCTGACAGCCTTTTCGTTTTTGGCAACTATTAGCTTCAGATCCCACTCTTTGGCATATTTATCTCGGAAGTCATAAATCTCCTTGAACTTGTATGTGGTGTCGATATGGAGAACCGGAAAGGGTATCCTGCCGAAGAAGGCTTTTCTGATAAGCCAAAGCAGGGTTGTGGAATCCTTTCCGATCGACCAGAGCATTGCTATGTTTCTGAATTGGCTGTAGGCTTCTCTGATTATGAAAATGCTCTGATTTTCCAACTTGTCCAGTTGACTGAGACTAGATTTCATACCACGAGCACTCCAATTAGTCACAATTGCTTGTCAGTCTATTATAACAAAATCTTGGGCGTTTCCTCGTGTGAAACAAGGTTATTTTCGCAAGCTCTTGTTTCTGATATTTACAATTGCTACAATAAATGCAGCGTAAGCAGGTTGAGTAGTCCCTGCTAAGTAATCTGGTTGAGACGCAAATAAACAAGATTAATCACTGATTATCAGACTGCGCGGGCAGTCCCTCGGGTAAGTCAACACAAAAATGGTTGTCAACCAGCGTGACAGAATGCTTAAGTCTTTGGTGCTGGCTGCGTTTATTGTCTTGTTTATTCCAGCTCGAGCACAAGCGTATATAGGTCCGGGTGCAGGCTTTGCGGTGGCCAGTTCACTGCTGGTAATGTTTACTGCAACACTGTCGGCTGCGTTAGCCCTGTTCACTTGGCCGGTACGATATGTGATTCGGGCAATCCGACGGCACCGGGCTTTCGCCCGAAGCAGGGTAAAAAGATTCGTAGTACTGGGACTGGATGGTATGGATCATGCTCTGACGGAAAAATTCCTGGCAGAGAGGAAGCTGCCAAATCTGGCAAAGCTGTGCCAACAGGGGTGCTTCAAACAGCTTGCAACAACTGTTCCTGCTATTTCACCGGTCGCGTGGTCCTCATTTCAGACCGGCTCCAACCCTGGTAAACACAGCATCTTTGACTTTCTCACACGTGATAAGAAAAGCTATCTGCCCAGACTCAGCTCGGTGGATATCAGGGGCGCCCGCCGAAGAATCGGTCTGGGCAAATATCAACTCCCGCTGGGCAAAGCCGACATTCGCCTGCTCCGCAAGGGTAAACCCTTTTGGATGGCTCTGGGTGAGCACGGCATATTCAGCAGTGTCATTCGTGTCCCCGCCACTTTTCCGCCAGAAAAGTTTTATGGAGTGCAATTGTCTGGGATGTGCGTGCCTGATCTTCGCGGCACACAGGGGACGTTTTCCCTCTATACAACTCGCAACGATCGTAACGGTGAACACACTGCCGGCGAAATCTTTGCTGTTACCCGAAACGGAAACACCATAGGAGCTGAGCTTATCGGCCCACAGAACCCATTTCGCAAAGATAATAGCGTTCTGAAATGTCCTTTTGTGGTGACTATTAAAGACAAGAACACCACAAGGCTGACTATCGACGGGGACAGTTACACGCTCACTAAAGATACCTATACCGAATGGATAAAACTTTGCTTCAGAGCTGCCCCCGGCGTAAAGGTGCACGGCATCTGCAAGTTTCTTCTGTTAGACACCACGCCTGAATTCAAGCTGTACGTAACGCCGGTCAACATCGACCCGGAAAAACCGGCTATGCCCATCTCCCACCCCGCCATTTACTCCACCTATCTCGCCAAATCACAAGGACCCTTTGCTACTCTTGGTTTACCTGAAGACAGTTGGGCGCTCAACGAAAAAGTCCTGACGAACGATAGTTTCTTACAGCAATCTATCAGCATAGACGCCGAACGTGAGAAGATGCTTTTTGATTCTCTTGACAAAGTAAAGCGAGGGTTGTGCGTTTGTGTCTTTGACGGCATGGACCGTATCCAGCATACATTTTGGCGAGATATCGACGAGCAGCACCTTGCTCATCAACAGAGCCGACAATCCAACGCAATTGAGGATCTTTATAGGCGTATGGATAATCTTGTTGGCAAAATATTGGACAAATGCAAAGCTAAAGACACCGTGTTGATGATTATCTCCGACCACGGATTCAATACATTTCGATATGGTGTCGATCTGAGCCGTTGGCTCGAAGAAAACGGTTATCTGAAGCTCAAGCAGGATGGGCGCAACAGGAAGAATTTGGCTGGTGTCGACTGGTCCGAAACCCGCGCTTTTGCGCTCGGTCTTGCAGGCATCTTTCTTAACGTCAAAGGCCGTGAAGCGCAGGGAATTGTCGACCCTGCAGATGAGGCTGACCAACTGCGGGAGGAAATTGCTGCCAAGCTGATCAATCTGACCGACCCCGCCAAGCACGACCAGCGAGTGGTTAAGCAAGTTTACAATGCTCTGGAAATCTACCGGGGACCATACAAAGACGAAGCGCCTGATTTGATTGTGGGTTTCAACAGAGGCTATCGCGCATCCTGGGAGACCGTTATTGGCCAGGTAACCAACGAGATCTTCCATGACAACACTAAGGCATGGAGCGGTGACCACTGCGTGGACCACTCACTGGTACCCGGCGTGCTCTTTTGTAACCGTTATATCGAAGCTGAGAAACCGCGGCTGATTGATATTGGTCCAACGGTATTGGATATGTTCGGCGTCGCGGTTCCCAGATATATGGATGGCAGGCCATTAGCGGTGGCTGACGGCGACGGCACAAACAAGCGCACAGTGCAAATGCAATGATATGAGGGAAGTGACGCCGTGACCTCCAACAACAAAATAAAGATCAATCGAAGGGACTTTCTAAAGTGTTCTGCGGCAGCAACTGTAGCCCTGAGCACAGCTTCGGCTGTGGGGCCTGCCTACGCGGCAAAAAAGGGACGGCGTCCAGCGGAGAGAATAATTATCATCGGTTTTGATGGCATGGACCCGCGTCTATGCGAAAAATTGATGAGCAACGGCGTACTGCCAAACTTTGCCAAGCTTAGACGCTTGGGTGGCTACCGCGTGCTTGGCACCAGTATTCCACCTCAAAGCCCAGTGGCCTGGGCAAATTTCATTAACGGGGCCGGGCCCGGCTCTCATGGAATCTTCGATTTCATTCACCGCGACCCTGGCAAGCAGATTGCTCCGTTCTTCTCTATCGCACGGACGGTTCAGGGTGAAGGTTACTGGGAGATAGGAAAGCACAAGCTGCAATTGGATTTTCGGCCTTTCAAGCACAAACTGCCTGGAACAGTACTTCTCCGACAGGGGGTGCCTTTCTGGGATTATCTTGATAGGGCGGGTATCTACTCCACATTCTATGACCTGCCTTCTAACTATCCACCGAGTCCATCGAAACATGGTCACCACCGGTGTCTGTCAGGTCTGGGCACCCCTGACCTGTTGGGAACATATGGAACGTACCAGCACTTTGCAGAGGATGGACCAGTTCACACCAGAGACGAAGCCGGCGGTAAACGGTCGATGCTTTTCTTCGAGAACGAAACCGCTGCTGCGCAGCTCATTGGGCCCCGAAACAACTTTCTAAAGAGCCCGAAACCGGTTACCATTCCCTTTTACGTGCATCGTGACAGAGCAGCCAAAGCAGCCGTTATCGAAATCCAGAAGCACAAAATCCTGCTCAAGGAAGGGCGATGGAGCCGTTGGATTAAATTGGACTTCGAAATGCCTTTGCCTGCGTTCATACCCAACAAACGCCTCAGCGGAATATGTCGTTTTTATCTGCAAGAGATCTCACCGAATTTCAAATTGTACGTAAGCCCCATTAATAGCGATCCATCTAATTCGGCCCTTCAGGTGACCGAGCCACCGGAGTTTATCAAAGAGATTTCGGACAGGCTGGGATTGTTCTACACCACCGGCTTTCAGGAAGACCACAAGGCATTATCAAACGAGATATTTGCCGATGAGGAATATCGCACCCAGGCTGGCATCGTACTGCAAGAGCGCCTCAGGCTGTTGGCATATGCTTTGGAAAACTATGATGACGGGCTGTTGTTCTTTTACTTTTCCAGCACGGACTTGCAGTCACATATGTTCTGGTGGGATTCGGACCTGAAGCATCCGACTCGCTCTGCTGAAGACGCTAAAAAATATTTTCAGCACATCCACAAGCTTTACCAGGAATTGGACTCAGTTGTCGGAGATATTTTGAGACGCTACGATAACAAGGCCACCATTATTGTGATGAGCGATCACGGCTTTGCCAACTTCAAAAGGCAGTTCAACCTCAACACCTGGCTGCGAGAGAACGGCTACCTTTATCCTGCAAATTCTACCTCCATTATGGCAGATGTTGATTGGTCGAGAACACAAGCCTATGGGTTGGGCATAAACGGTCTGTATCTCAATCTCAAAGGACGGGAGCGTGATGGCATCGTAGAACCTGGCGACCGGCGCGAACAGCTCCTCGAAGAATTATCAGCCAGGCTCGAAGCTGTCCGCGACAGCAATGGCAGACGGGTCATTCGTAACGCGCACCGTACAGATAAGGTGTACTCAGGCCCCGCGACAGCACTTGCTCCTGACTTAGTTACCGGCTACTGTCGCGATTACCGGGCCTCCTGGGCCACCTGTCTTGGCGATATGACCAAGGAGATACTGCTGGACAACGAGTCGGCTTGGAGTGCGGACCATTGTGCTGATGCCTCCGAGGTGCCGGGTGTCATCTTTAGCAATCGACCCATCGGTGCCACCAAACCAGCACTGGTGGATATTGCACCATCTGTTCTGACAGAATTTGGACTAAGAATTCCGCCTTCAATGCAAGGCAAGAACGTTTTTGCAACGTGAACCAATACTACAATGCAAGACAATTGACTTGGACTCAAGATAACGTTGTTGAGCTGATAAGGTGATTCGTAACTGTCAAAAGGGCCTATACAGCACCGCAGAATTCGGATGATGACAATTGCGTAAGGGGGCTATAACACATGGCTAAGGTCAAGATTGATTCGGCTCTGTTTGCCAGAGCAAAAAAAGTCGTTGAAGTTGCGGGGTACAGCAGTCTGGAGGAGTTCATTACTCATATTGTCGAAAGAGAAGTTGTCAAATACGAACAGACTGATGTGGATGAGAAAACGGCTGATCAACTTCGAGGATTGGGTTACATCGAGTAATGGATTTTCTTGCTCACATCATAAGCTGGGTAAACGTGCTGACCAACGCCTTCGGGAGATTTTTCTTGGCCCCGATCGCAGTGCTGCCAGGGTGGGTGTCCAATACGATTATCTCGGTGGTAACGGGGGTGTTCTTGCTTGTCATTTTCAAATACACTTCTAACCAGCGGGCTATCGGCAGGGTCAACGATGACATCAAGGCGCACATGCTTGCGATAAAGCTATTCAAGGATAGCATATCAGTGACGTTGCATGCAGAGGCAAGGGTCTTTAAGGGGGCTTTGCTCAAGCTCTTGCACGCAATTGTCCCGATGCTGGTGATGATTTTTCCGGTGTCTCTGCTTTTGGCTCAAATGAGTCTGTGGTATCAGTCCCGACCGCTGTCACCAGGAGAAAAGACAGTAATGACTGTCAAACTCAATGGCAATATCGGAGAACCTTGGCCAACTGTGAGCATTGAGCCGACACCTGCAGCCAAGGTAACAGTCGGCCCGGTGAGGATTTTCAGCAGGCGGGAGATATGTTGGGAGATCGAAGCCCTCAAAAAAGGGCACCACCGTATAGCTCTCCATGTGAACCAGCACCAAATAGAAAAGGAGTTGGTAATTGGAGACGGTTTCATGCGAGTAAGTTCTATGCGGCCCGCTTGGAACTGGGCCAATATCTTGACGCATCCCGCAGAAAAACCTTTAGGTCCCGATTCCATCGTTCAGTCTGTCACTATAGACTGCCCGGATCGCCTGTCATGGACCAGCGGCACCGATTGCTGGCTGATTTACTTCTTCATTGCTGCGATGGTCTTTGCATTAATCTTAAAGCCGTTCTTGCGGGTCAGGATTTGACTGTAGAACCACTTCCTCACTTATCTCGGTCGTGGGCAGCGGTGGCTTCGTAGTACGGTTGTTCGTTCAGATATAGTTCTATGCGACTTCGAATCTCCTTTGCCCGAATAGGCCGGCTGAAAGACAGCCACAGGGCGCAGCAGACGATGCCAACAATTACCAGCAGTATGATGATTTTCGTAAAAGCTCTATGTTTCACCTGACGTCCCTGATTTACAAGCTGCCCTAAATATAGATTCGGCACTTTCTGCGCAAGTCTTGACTGATAAAGGCACTGTTTCCCGTCAGCAGAAATGGCACAGTTTGATGGACTTGGTTAGAGGAGAGTTTCAAGCGGTTTCCTGGGGGGTAGGAAGCCGCTTGAAATCGCCGATTTCAGCTCCATAATTGGGCCTCGTGTCCCAGAAAGGAGTTGAACAGATGGCAAAATCAAAGGACGTTATCACGCAAATCAAGAAGGCCACCCGACGGAAATTCTCCGCTGATGAAAAGATCCGCATCGTCCTCGAAGGCCTGCGAGCTGAGGCATCCATATCCGAGATATGCAGACGAGAAGGTATTGCCTCCAGTGTCTACTACAAATGGTCCAAGGGGTTTCTTGAGGCCGGCAAGAACGGTTTGACCAGAGACACCCTGCGGGATGCCACCAGCGACGAGGTCAAGAAGCTGCGACAGGAGAACGAACAGCTCAAGCAATCGCTGGCTGAGGCGATCCTGGAAACACACAGGTATAAAAAAAGTCTCGGCCTGTAGCCGCAGGAGGTATCAGAGAATGAGCAGAGTTGAGAAGATGCAGTTCATCCGCCTGATTGAAGGGGCGGATGTAAGTGTTTCCGGTGCCTTGGCCAAATACGATGTGCCTCGAAGCACCTACTACCGCTGGAGGCGTAATCTCAAAGCCATGGGCACGAAGGGCCTGGATGGCAACAAGCCCCACCGTGCGAGGACCTGGAATCAGTTGCTGCCCGGCCAGGTAGACAAGATCATCGAATACGCCACGTTCTATCCGGAGTTGTCGTGCAGGGAGATTGGGTTGTATATCACTGATAACGACGGATTTAGCGTATCGGAGTCCACCGTGTACCGGCGGCTCAAGGAACGGGGGCTCATACGTGAGCCGAAGATCAGGACCTTGGCGGCGTCTGATGAATTCCGCATTAAGACCAGTGGCATCAATCAGCTTTGGCAACTGGATGCCACGTATCTGAAGGTGGATCGCTGGGGCTGGTTTTATCTTATCAGTGTTCTGGATGACTACAGCCGAAAGATATTGGCCTGGCAGCTCAGAGCGAAGATGGACTCAGGGGCCTTTAGTGACGTGGTGGAGCTTGCCTGTGAGTTCACCGGGATGCAGGATGTCCGAGTCGAGGATCGCAGCAGACTTCTGACGGACAATGGCAAGGCCTTACTGAGTCGTGACCTTGGTCAGTATCTTGAAGCTAAGGGGTTTGGTCATATTTTTGCTTCGCCTCATCATCCTCAGACCACTGGCAAGATTGAACGATAACATCGTTCAGTTAAGGAGCAACTGTTGCTTCATGTCTGGCAATTGCCAGAGGAACTTGAGAAAGAGATTGACAGGTTTGTTGTCTGGTACAACA
>SMTZ1_10002365_pt1 | contig 54885 bp, 45 predicted proteins | sample DeeMarSWOR136_30_FD_25667 | JGI IMG/M metagenome (IMG submission 25667) | reverse complement strand
GCGGATACTATGGGGGACGGTCCGGATATGGTGGCTACTCTGCGTACCCCTACAGTACAGGCGGCTCTTACGGATTTAGCAGAGGTGGTGAGCTGGCAAATCTGATAGGGAGCATTTATCGACCCAGAAGGGCAGCGCCTCAGAGGTACAACAGGAGGGCGGCGCCTCAGAGGCGCAACAGCAGGACAAGACAGAGAAGTAGGTAGAAAGTCGAATGCTCACGCCCCATTGTATTGTCTGAAATTTGGCGTGTGATATTCAGCTATTCAATTCGTTCCCGCCAATGGAAAGCCATGATCTGAAAGTCTGCGAAGTCCACCTTGCAATCCCCGTTTATGTCGCCAGCGACAATAGTCTCGCAAAGCGGCTCGCCAAAGTATGATTTGCTTGCTTCGGTTGTACCACCGTAGGCGCCGATATTTACGATGCCTCCGTTTGGGAAAGGCTCGTCTCCGATGGGCGCTGATGGATCTCCTGCGTCGATGCAGGGGCTCGTCACATCATCTTTAACCCAATCTCGAATCTCGCGATCCCACCGACCAGCTTGGGATTTGAGATGATAGTCACCTTGTACCCAGAAATAATCAATCAGACCGGGGGGTGCAGAATTTGGCTCGTATGGCTCCCACGAGCCTGGCTGAACGAAAAGTGGGTCTAGTGATATCCATTCGTCCTCAATGCGGTGCATTGGATCGTCGATAGCGTTGGGACTGTTCTCCAGTACGCAATAGAGTAGCTCCAGACGCATCTCTCCCAGTATTCCGCCAGTCATGTATCCTATTTGCTCGCCCACCCAGGCTGCATTTGCCCACAGGATGCAGTTCAGTAGGGTTCCTTTGTTCGAATCACCGGCACCAGGAGCTATACCGCCCCCGCTCCCATATCTGCCTGTACGATTTCCACAGATAGTGCAATTGGTAATAATAGGGTTGCCCGCGCAACTAATGCCGCCCCCGTACCTGCTGGCGCGATTGCCAACAATGAGGCAGTTAGCCAATATAGGGGTGTTACCGTTCTTGTGGCCATGAACGGCTACGCCGCCGCCGGCACCATCCGTTTGTGAAAACCAACTCGATGGCCAGATTGAGGCCAGATTATTGTAAATGATACACCCCACGATGACCGAATTTGAATCGAAACACACAATTCCCCCCCCGTCACGGGCCGTATTTCCTGTTATTATGCAGTCCACGATACGTGGGCTGGCCGTGGAGCAGTACAAGCCACCGCCTCGCCCACCACGAATGTAGCCATTGGCTATGGTGAACCCTTGTACGATTGAGTTGGCGTCCTCGCCGCTGTGGAAATAGAAACCTCGATGAGACTCGTCCCATGACCCTTGGCAGTCGATAAGACAGGTTTCAGGCCCACCTTCGCTCCTGACCGTAATGGCGTTGCCTCTAAAATCGACATCGCGGTTGCCGACACCAGTATAGGTGCCGGGAGCCACAACAACCGTGTCGCCACCGGTACAAGCGTCAATCGCTGCCTGGATCTTGCTGAAATCCGCGGGACCATCATCGTCAACGGTAATTATCCTTGCCTGACAGGCAACGGCTAAAACCAGGCACATATAGGGGAGAATAAGCTTTTTCATTTAGGTTCCCTCCCGAAAACCGAACTTACTGGCGATTTGTATTATACAGTCTTTTCGGCTGACGTCAAAGCAAAATGTTAGTCGATAACCGTCCGGCAGTCTTTGGGACGGTCGTTCCGGCCAAAAGGTATTGCAAATGAGCGAACACCTATGCTATATTATTTAACGTTGATAAGAAGCAAGAAGGCAAGCTTAGTGCCGTGATATTGAGAAAGCGTGGCTCAGATCTGATCCGTCCCATGATTCAAGAAAAACAATCTTGCCAGGATACCAAAGGGTTCGTATTCGATATAAAAAAGTACGCCATCCATGATGGTCCGGGTATACGCACGACGGTATTCTTCAAAGGGTGTCCGCTGCAGTGTCAGTGGTGCCACAATCCGGAGAGCTGGAGGCAACATCCAGAACAGGGTTGGCGCAGGGGCCGCTGTATCGCGTGCCATCAATGCATTGAGGTCTGCACTGCTAAGGCAATTTCGTTTGTCGATAACGTGCCTGTGACGGACGCGAGCAAATGTGTTCTCTGTGGCCGATGCGTGGACGCTTGCGTGACCGGTGCGAGGGAGGTCATCGGGCAGGAGATGACCGTCAGTGAGGTCATGATCGAAATTGAAAAGGATGTCATTTTCTATGACCAGTCCGGTGGCGGCGTTACATTTTCCGGTGGAGAGCCGCTGATGCAGCCAGAGTTTTTGCTTGAACTGTTGAATCGGTGCCAAGAGCAGCAAATACACAGGGCAGTGGACACGAGCTGTTACGCGGAACCTGAGATTGTGGAAATGATCAGTGAAACAGCCGACTTGTTTCTTTGCGACCTCAAACACATGGACAGCGATGTACACGAACGTTTTACCGGCGTGGCAAATGACCTAATATTGAATAACATCAAGCGTCTTTCAGAGGCGCGTAAGGAAATTGTGATCCGAATTCCAATTGTCCCCGGCTTCAACGACGACCAAGCGAACATCGAAGCGACAGGCAAATTCATAGCGTCATTGCCAAACGTCAGTAGAATAGACATCCTGCCCTATAATCTGGGTGGAAAAGAGAAGTCGACTCGGTTGGCAGGTGGGATCGAACTCATGCAAGCCGAGACTCCCGCCGAGGAAGTAATCGGCTTGATTGCAGACAATTTAAACAATTATGGACTTGACGTGAAGATAGGTGGTTGACGATATGAACGAACGAGTTGCAAGACTGCGTAAACAAAGTGTTGAGACCGAGCCGTACATCTCGACTGAGCGAGCGGAATTGATGACGGAGTTTTACAAGAGTGACATTCCGATGCGCGAATCTGTTCCGGTCTGCCGTGCCCTATCGTTCAAATACCTCATGGAGAACAAGACAATTTGCATCAACGATGGTGAGCTGATCGTAGGTGAACGTGGGCCGGCGCCGAAGGCTACACCGACTTACCCGGAGTTATGCTGCCATAGCCTGGAGGACCTGCACGTACTCAACAGCCGGGAAAAGACTCGCTTTGTCGTCCCAGATGAGGTTAGGAAAACGTACAAGGAGAAGATCATTCCCTTCTGGTCCGGCAAGACTATGCGGGAGAAACTATTTAATGCTATGGACCAGAAGTGGCATCGGGCATTCAATGCGGGGGTGTTTACCGAATTTATGGAGCAGCGTGCTCCTGGCCATGCGATACTGGATGATAAGATTTATCGCAAGGGTATGCTCGACTTCAAACGTGAAATCGCGGCGAACCGAGAGGAACTTGATTATCTTAATGATCCGCGCGCCTACGAGAAAGAGCAGGAATACCGGGCCATGGACATTTGTGCTGACGCGGCAATTACCTTCGCCCGGCGACACGCCGATAAGGCGATGGAACTGGCGCAACGGGAGACTGACCCCGTTCGTCGAAGTGAGCTAGAGCAAATCTCTGAGGTTTGTACTCATGTACCAGCCCATGCGCCACGCAATTTTTGGGAGGCGTTGCAGTCGTATTGGTTCGTACATTTGTCCGTCATCACAGAGTTGAATACGTGGGACTCCTTCAACCCGGGCCGGCTTGACCAGCACCTGCTGCCATTCTACGAGAAGGGTCTGCAAGAGCGAACCTTGACACCCGAAAGCGCCAAAGAATTGCTGGAATGCTTCTGGATCAAGTTCAATAATCAGCCGGCACCGCCCAAAGTTGGCGTCACGGAAGAACAGAGTGGGACCTACACGGACTTTGCGCTGATCAATGTTGGTGGAGTAACGCCTACCGATGGAAGTGACGCCGTCAACGATGTTTCGTTCATGATATTGGATGTAGTCGAAGAAATGCGTTTGACCCAGCCGAGCTCCTGCATCCAACTGAGCAAGAAGAATCCGGACCGGTTCCTTAGACGAGCCTGTGAGGTCATTCGGACCGGATTCGGTCAGCCTTCTGTGTTCAATACAGACGTTATCATCAAAGAAATGCTTCAGGACGGCAAGAGCATGACAGACGCCCGCACGGGTGGTCCCAGTGGTTGCGTCACGGTCAGTTCGTTTGGTAAGGAAAGCTGCACCTTGACCGGTTACATCAACTGGCCGAAGATTTTCGAGCTGGCTTGCAATAATGGTGTTGATCCGAATATGAGTGGGCAACTGAGCCCTCAGACCGGCGATGCCCGTGAATTCTCTTCTTACGAACAGTTGATGGACGCCTACAAAAAGCAGCTTGCATATTTCATCGGCCTAAAAATACGGGGCAATAACATTATCGAACGCCTTTTTGCCAGTTATATGCCTGCTCCTTTTATGTCAATTCTGATGGACGACTGCATTGCCCGCGGACTTGACTACCACAACGGCGGCCCACGGTACAATCCGACGTATATCCAAGGCGTTGGTATTGGAACAGTGACTGATTCGCTGGCAGCAGTGAAATATCATGTTTTTGAGCAGCAAGACGTAACCATCGATGAGTTGTTGGCCGCGATGAGGGCTGATTTTGAGGGATACGAACACTTGCAGCACATGCTACTCTATCATACACCCAAGTATGGCAACGATGACGATTATGCAGATACCATCACCGAAGAGGTATTCAATGCCTACTATGATTTGCTCAACGGCCGTCCCAACACCAAAGGTGGGAAGTATCGTGTCAACCTCTTGCCGACAACCGTACACATCTATTTTGGCTCTGTAGTTGGTGGGTTGCCCAATGGCAGAAGAGCTGGCGAGCCGGTCTCAGAAGGTATTTCGCCCACTCAGGGTTCCGATACAAAAGGGCCGACCGCAGTAATCAAATCAGCGGCCAGAGTTGACCACGCACGTACCGGTGGGACTCTGCTGAATATGAAGTTCAATCCACAGGTACTTGCTGGGGACGGCATTGATAAGCTTGCTCATCTGATCAGGTCCTACTTCAAGCTCGATGGCCACCATATCCAGTTCAACGTCATCGGTGCGGAGACACTGCGTAAAGCTCAGCAGAGTCCTGAACGGTACCGCGACTTGATCGTAAGGGTGGCCGGCTATAGCGATTACTTCGTGGATGTCGGCCGGGACCTGCAAAATGAAATTATCGCCCGCACTGAGCAGCAGTCATTTTAGCGGATTAAAGACATCGGTCTTGAAAGTTCCCACAGAGTGTGTGCGTTCATGACGACTCTGTGTTATTATATTTTAACGTGAATTGATGTTGCCGTCTCGCGTATAATGTGGAGGCTTGTTATGAGAGAAACGACAGTCACAGTGACATTGGTTGTTTCGCTTGTCCTTGCAGGTTGCGGGTCTGCTGCGAAGGAGGCACAGTTGGAGCGGTTCATTACGAATCATGTCGCGAAGGTGGAACCTCTGACAACGGAGGCAAATCTTGCTTATTGGGATGCATCCACAACGGGCAAAGGCGAGGATTATGATAGGGTCAAGCAGCTACAGCTTGAGATTCGGCGCATATACAGCGATCCCGACGAATTTGCGTTCCTCAAACGTGTCAGAGATTCCAGGCGGATCATGGATGCCAGGCTAACGAGACAACTTGATAAATTGTACTACGCCTACCTGCAGAATCAGATTGAGCCGGAGCTGTTGGAACGAATTGTTGAGCTGGACAGCAAGATCCAGGAAAAGTATAGCACTTTTCGTGGCACGATAGACGGCAAAAAGGTCACGATGAGTGACATCTATACGATCATGACGACGGAGAAGGATTGCTGGCGAAGGGAACTGGCCTGGCGGGCGAGCAAGCAGGTTGGAAATGCGATTGTAGATGATCTTATTTGGCTGGTCAAACTGCGCAACCAGGCGGCTCGAAAGGTTGCCTTTGACAATTATCATACTATGTCGGTAGTTGTGGGAGAGCAGGATGTGGAAGAACTGGACCACATCTTCGATGAGCTTTACGAATTGACCAACAAACCATTCGCCCAATTGAAGAATGAGCTGGATCGCATCTTAGCGGACAGTTACGGCATCGCGCCGGCGGATTTGATGCCATGGCACTATCATGACCCGTTCTTTCAAAGGACCCCTCTGGTATACGATCTGGATTTGGATATGTACTACAGAGATGAGAATGTCGAGGCGTTGTCCGAGAAGTATTACGCGAGTATTGGCCTGCCTGTTGACGATATTCTCTCCAGGAGCGACCTGTATGATCGCGAAGGCAAATATCCCCACGCTTTTAGCCACGATGTGGACCGCCGGGGGGACGTTCGTGTTCTGTGTAACCTTCAGAATACCGAACGCTGGATGGAGACCATATTACACGAGTTGGGTCATGCACTTTACAGCAAATACCATGATGGGAAAGAACCTTGGTTGCTGCGAGAGCCAGCTCATAGTTTTGCCACGGAAGCCGTCGCAATGTTCTTTGGCAGATTGAGCCGCAATGCTGCCTGGATGCAGCAAATGTTGGCTCTGTCGGAGGCAGAGCGGGTCAGAATTGAAAAGGTCAGCAGGAAATATCTCCAGTTTCAACAAGTGCTCTTTGCTCGTTGGGCTCTGGTTATGTACAACTTTGAAAAGCAGCTTTATTCTGACCCTGATCGGGATTTGAATAATCTGTGGTGGGACCTGGTTGAGAAATATCAGTTGGTCAAGAGGCCGCCGGGGCCTGCTGATGCGGGGTGGGCGTCCAAACTTCATTTCACTTCTGCGCCTTGCTATTATCACAACTACATGTTGGGCGAGTTGCTGGCCTCTCAACTGCATCACCACCTGGTTCACAAAGTCCTGATGCTTGAATCAGATGAAAATGTCAGCTATGTTGGGCAAAAAGAGATCGGCCATTTTCTGCGAAGGAAGGTCTTGGGCCCCGGAGCTCTCTATCACTGGAACGAGATGATTGCACGTGCAACCGGCGAACCATTGACGCCGAAGTATTTCGTCGGTCAGTTTGTCAAATGACGCTTAAACCTGTGTCACGATATCCAATGAGTCTGAGCATACACTCACTCGCGGAATGGTCGTGTGCACTGCTTGTATTTTGGTCTTGCATGTATAAGTGAGGAAGCAATGACTTACTTAGTCGCCATATTCGCGTACTTATTTGTCCTGGCTGGCATTGGAGTCTACAAGTCCCGGCAGGTCAAAAGCCAGCTTGATTTTTCCGTGGCGGGCAGGACTCTTTCGCCCTGGATTATGGTCTGTACCATGTTGGCGGTGTGGATCGGGACAGGGTCTATTGTGGGTAATGCCGGAAAGACTTATGAAGTCGGCATGGCGGCCTTTTTCCTGCCCATGGGAACTTTTGTCGGCATGATTCTGCTTTCTTTTATCGCCGCGCGGGCCCGGAATATTGAGGCTCTTTCCGTGCCGGAGATTATCGGCAGACGATACGGCAATATTGCTCGGCTGCTGGCGGTGGTCGCGCTGGTGATCGCCTATATGGTGATTGTCAGCTATCAGTTTAACGCGGGCGGAATGGTGTTAGAGGTGATAACAGGTAAGAAAGAAAAGGTGGCCGTGAAGTTGGGTGACATCCTCACCAAGAATCAGGTTCATAAAGGGTATTTCCATTATGAGCCTCCGCAAGACTGGGCTGGAACCGCAGAGATCAAGTTTCACGTGAAAAGAAGAAGCTCGGACGAATGGTCTGAGACGCCGGAAATGTTTGCCGTCAAAGTTGTGCCCGCCACAGAGATTATCGAGCTAAATGAGAATCTCAAAAGCAGTATTGGAGAACTGCAGAAGAAAGTCCAAGAAAAGGGCGATGTCTTTAAAGAAAATGAGGCCAAGCTTCAGCGTCTGAAAAACACGAACGCGATTAAAGAAAATACTTTCACGCGACTTGTGCTAAAAGGATATGATGGCGGCTTTAAGAAACATGACGGAATATACCGGATAGCTGAAGCACCGAAAGAGGGCCAAATCTATCTACATGAGCCGAAACTCACTGCGGAAAGGGCGACGATTATCGCCGCGGTTTTCATCATTGCTTTTACAATGTTAGCGGGGCTGTTGAGCCTAGCGTTTGCGGATGTTGTTACCGGGACGATTATTACGGTCACCCTGTTGATTGCCTTTCCCGTGCTGCTGATTAAGGCGGGACGTTTCAGCGGCATGCTAACAGCGTTTAACGCCATGGGAGATCGGCCGGACCACATGAGGCTGGTAGGAGTGTTTACTGCTGCCGATTATATTAATTTTTTATTGCCTGTTTTTCTGCTTGTGATGGGTGATGCCAACCAGTACCAGCGGATTTTCGCCAGCAAGAACGCCAAGGGCGCGCGCACCGCCGTGATCGTGATGATCTTCTTGGCGCTGCTGATCGAGGAATTGATCATCGCGGAGGCATGGTTCGCCGGGAGTATGACTCCCGATCCAGAAAACGGGCGCTACATTCTGATTTACGCTGCCCGACATTTTATGCCCCTAGGGCTGGGGATTATTTTCATGATCATGGTAGTGGGTATTATCATCTCTACGGCGGATTCATTCCTATTGGTTCCTTCGACTACGTTTATTAAGGATATCTACCTGAGCTATATCAACCCCAAGGCTTCCGAGAAACGAATCGTTTTCACGAGCCGCTTAATGGTGCTGACCTTTGGAATCATCGCTTGGCTCGTTTCGCTGGCATTTGCAGAAAGCACGACAGTATTTGAAAAAGCGTTGTATGCCTTTACCGTTTATGGCTCGGCGATTACTCCCTGTCTGGTGGCGGCTCTGTTCTGGAAAAGGGCAACGAAGGCGGGCGCAATTTCTTCGATTTTGGCAGGAACGGGGACTACACTATTGTGGGAAGAAGTAATAAAGGTCCATTTGCCACAAGAACTGGCAAAGCTGGACGCAGTATTGCCGGCGATAACCCTGTCGGTGATATGTCTAATAGTGGTCAGTCTGTGTACCACGAATGAGGAACGCGCGGCCGAGGGACAACATCATTGATAAGGGAAAAAAGTGTTTGCGGAAAGAGTATATGTGCAAAGACGTAAGCGGTTGAAGGATCGGGTGCGTTCCGGAATACTCTTGTTTTTGGGGAATGATGATAGCCCAATGAATTATCCTGACAATCCCTATAATTTCAGACAGGATAGCTCATTTCTGTATTTCTTTGGGCTCGATTGTCCCGGCCTGATTGCAGTCATCGACATTGACCAGGGCAAAGAGTGCGTATTTGGCAATGACTCGACAGTTGATGATATAATCTGGATGGGGCCGCAGCCGGGGCTGCATGAGAAGTGCGAGAAGGTCGGTGTTTACGAAACCGCTCCATCAGACCAAGTGCGGCCGGTATTGAGAAAAGCTGTCGAACAAGGCAGAAAAATCCATTTTCTGCCCCAATATCGGCCGAAAAATGTTCTGAGAATTGAGCAGTTGTTGGGGATACATGCTACCTTAGTCCAGGAGCATGTTTCGGAGATATTGATAAGGGCAGTGGTGGCACAAAGGTCTTTCAAGACACATGAAGAAATCGAGCAAGTCGAGGCTGCTCTCGAGATCTCCTACGAAATGCAGACGACGGCCATGAAAATGTCAAGACCTGGCATGTATGAAATGGAGATTGCCGGTGCAATGGAGGGTATCGCAATATCCAGGGGCGGGCGTCTTTCTTTTCCCACCATTTTCTCAGTTCACGGCGAGACGCTGCACAACCACTACTACGGAAATGTGATGAAAGAAGGTGATATTGCTGTTAACGATTCAGGTGCTGAATCTGCACTTCATTATGCCAGTGACATCACCAGGACAATCCCCGTGAGTGGGAAGTTTTCGCAAAGGCAGAAGGAAATTTACACTATTGTCCTGGACGCACAAGAAAAGGCAATTGAAGCGGTAAAGCCCGGCGTTGAGTTTCGCAAGGTCCATGGTCTTGCCTGCACCATTCTTGCATCGGGTTTGAAGGATTTGGGCCTGATGAAGGGTAACATTGAAGAGGCTGTTGATGCCGGAGCACACACGTTGTTCTTTCAATGTGGGTTAGGCCACATGTTAGGGCTTGATGTCCATGATATGGAAGGGCTGGGTGAAGATTATGTCGGTTACACGGACACCATCAAAAGGAACCCTGCGTTTGGCTGGCGTTCTTTGAGACTCGCCAAGGCACTTGAACCAGGCTTCGTAATAACGGTGGAGCCAGGGCTTTATTTTATCCCAGAGTTGATTGATCGTTGGAAAGCCGAGCAAAAACACGCACAATATATCAACTACGTTACTGTCGAAGAGCGATGTCTTAGTGACAGAAAACGGCAACAGGGTATTGGGTAAGCAAATACCCAAAACGATAGACGAAGTCGAGGCGATGTCTTCATGTTCCTGACGTCACGCTGTACAAGCAGGCTTAAAAAACATCCGTCTCGATGACGGAAAACGGGCAAGCCGAAGAGTCAAATCGTCAGGTACCGTTCGAATAGTCCCCAATACGGCTTGCTATGGAATTCATTGCAAGTGACTGTGAGTGGCGTTGATGTCGGTATCTGATGTGGGGATAAAACTGCACCCACCACTTCGTATGATATGATAACTGGGTGGCTTGATTACCGGCGCGGGAGCTGTTCAGCCCGCCACAGCTTCTTCAGCAGCCGGTACATGTGCGGATCATGCTGCAGCAATTCAGAGCGGACAAAAGGATAGAAGTCGTTAGTGCCGAAGAATGCCTCTGTAGACTCGGCAAAATACTCCTGGTCGTTGTTTAGCGCATACGAGCGTCTCGACTTTCCAGCGATATGTAGAACAGAATCGTATCCTTTGCTCTTTATGGCTTTCTCGTAGGCCTCACGGATTTCAGTGTTTTCGTAACTCAGAACACGATGATGGTAAGAGTGGGCCAGTTCGTGCAGTACCATCCAGGGTTGGTCAATGGTCCACGTTAGGAAATTCTTAGCGTTGGCTATCTCCACGCTGCGTTCCTTTTCGGGATTGAAGTCATGGTTCTTCAGCCAATCCTTGCTCGGATGGTAGCACATACAGCGATGCCGCGGGGCCTTGTACTCCACCCAGATCGGGACCTGGCGCAGCTCTTGTAGAGCCTCATGCGGTACCACTCGCGTGATTTGATAAAGTTGGTGCCCCAGCAGCTTCAACACGTCCTCAGCAAGTTGGTCATGATCGAACAATAGCTCGTTATTGACGAGCACCTTCCAGCCTTCGATTTCTTGGACCGTATAGTCCGACGTCGGAGTGTAGCGGACCGCTCCCAGACACAACAGAGATAGTACAAGGAAAATCGGGATAGTTTTCTTCATCGAGAGTTGTCTCCTGATATGTATGAACGCCTGACTCAGATAAAAGGTGCCACGGCAACATCTTCTGACCGAGTGTTCAATCCGGAAGAGACTGTAATCTCTTACGAGCTATACACATAGCCGATTGTCATCTTTTTAATGCAAGCAGCGTTAAATCATTTGCTCTAACGTTTCTTAAGCGTCACGCTGACACCGCCGCCCTGCTGGTAGAAGACCGTCTCCAGGGCCGGATTCATCGTGATGGCCTCGATGTATCGCGGGTCTCCCCGTCGTGGGTTTATGTTATGAGCCACTATCAATCCACCAGTGCGCACCAAATGCAAGAGCTTATTCAGATAGTCGATATAGCCTTCTTTGTCAGCGTCAAGAAACAGAATATCGATTGGCTCTTTGAGTTTGGCGACCGTCTCGTGGGCATTGCCCTCAACGAGCGTCACGAGCTTGTCGACACCAGCTCGTTCGAAGTTCTCACGGGCCAGCGAAGCTCGGCGGGCGTCAATTTCATGAGTAGTCAACTTTCCACCTATCTTTTGAAGAGCAAGGCAAAACCAGATGCCAGAATATCCATTGGATGTGCCGATCTCAACAACGTGCTTGGCGCCGGTCGTCTCCGTTAGCAATCGCAGCAGTCTGCCGTCCTCAACCGGAACGTTCATCATTCCTCTACGCTGATTTCTATCCATATCATCAAGTACGCTGAGGATTTTCTTCTCGGCTTCACTCTTGGGCATCGGGGTATTTGTAGTGGACGATGTATCGGCTCCACCGGGAGCAAACCGGCCTTGCCTAGGCCGCATTCCCTGGCCAGTTCTGTTGATATCGTCTGGTGGGCCACCAGGCCCTGGTCTGCCCATACCTCTTTGAAATCTTTGCCTTCTCTGTTTCATCTCCTCGATCAGTTGCCTCATTTTCTCTCTATCATTCTTCTCATAGGCCTGTGTGAGCTGGTTCAGCCAGCTATCAAGTTGGCCTTGCATGGATCGAAACCGATCCCTGCCAGGTTGCACACCTTGGGCCCCACTGCCTGTACCTGCACGTTGCCTTTGCACTTGCTGTGCGGGGGGCTCGCTGTTAGTATCCTGAGCTATCAGGTTTTCAACTCCTGCGAGCAAAACCGCTACTGTCACAGCCAACTTAATCTTCTTCAACATTTCCTGCTCCTTTCGTAACTCTTCTTTACCGTGTTGATTTTATGGTTACGCCGGTGATGATTTATGCATTGGTTTTCTACGGTCGTTTCATTTTTCCCCTTTGTGCCGCTATTCGTACTGTTCTGGGGGAACTGTAGGCCTATTCGGCGACGCCCCTGGGCCGAACCGTTGCGGTCCTCGGCCCGTGCGCTCCTGCTGGCCTCTGCGATGGCGGAGTCCTTCACCCGGACGAGGGCCACGAGGACGAAGCTGTCGTTGGAGAGGACGGAAGCGTCGCTGCCAAACCTGCTTTTGCTCTTCTGTGAGCACGGTGGAGACCTCCTCATTCATGAGCTGTAGGTCCTCGACAATCTGCGGCCGAGCCTTCATCCGGATCTCATCAAGCTTTTGCATATGCTTTTGCAGGATAGCCCCAATCTTTTTCGTCTGCTCCGCCGAAAGGTGCAAGTCACGCTGCAGGCGGTGGATCATTCCCTTGCTGATAAATTCTGGGCCCTGTGGACGGACCTTTTGCCCGGGCCAGGCCAGCATTAGCGTCGAGGTAACCCCGATCACGATCCCTGCCAGCAGAATGGCTAGGCCGAAAAAGGCCATACGCCAGCGGTGCAGTTTTCGAACGTAGTTTATGGTCGACCTATCAATTGTTTCTGTCTCGTTCATTGCGTCACCCACGCAATTGCTTGTGATATTTCGAACAGGGGATCGGCCCATACGTCGTAAACGACGACTGTGAACAGCGCGGCACAGGCTGCTGCTGTGGACAGCGCTGCCAGCCAAATCCAGGGCCTTTCCGAAACGAACATTGCTTGCTTATCATCGGACAGAATTTCCAAGACCCGGGCCGAAACGTCCACATGAGGGGGCGTCTCAGCACGGGCCAGACTACTAAGTCTCCTGAGTCTTTGCTCTAAATTCATCGTATCGTTTCCCTTCCGCCCTGAGCGAAAAGCTTCTTCAGCTTCTTTCTGGCCCGCCAACTCTGGACTTTGACCATGGCAGTGGTCCAGCCGGTCCGGCGGGCGGTTTCGGCTACATCGCATTCCTCCAGGTAGCGTAGGGTCAGAACCAGCCGGTCACGTGGCGGCAGTTGTGCCAGCAGATGGTGCACAAGCATGGCTGCTTGGCTGGGGTCCGACTTATTGGCCGACTCGTCAGCTACCTGCTCCCACTCTTGGAACCTGAACGTTTCCATCTTGTGTCGATTGGCAGTCTGCTTCCAGTAGCGATACCCAACGCGGGTGGCGATGCGCGAAAGCCAGTGCACAAAAGGCGCCTTTCCGCGAAAGCTGTCCAGGCTCAGGTACGCCTCGACGAAGACGTCCTGGACCAATTCCTCATGGACCTGACGGTCGCGGCTGAATCGCCACAGGATCCGACCGACGTGTGCCTGGTGTCTTTCGATCAGTCGTCGATAGGCCTCGGGATCTCCATTACGGCTTTGGCGGACGTCTTGAAGATCTGTAACGGTGGACAAAGGTGTCTTCCTGCTGTTTTCTGAGGCGGAGAGGCGGTCGGCAAGGCCGCAAACCGGGCCGGCCCAAAGCCTCTCCAGTTGCAGAGCCAGAGTTTTGCTCCCACAAGTACAGATAACCATATCTCCAAAATATACCGCCATGTGCGATTAATCAACCCAATTTCCGCACGCTATTCGGTCCAGTTGCGGCCTTCTCGCCTGCATGAATGCCCCGCCGACGAATAGTCCGCCGGCGAGGCATAACCTGTTGCTCTATCTACGTGAACGTAGACGGCTACAAGGGCATTCTTGGCACGCACAGTCTTGCAAAGAGCCATCCGTCTCCGGTAAGGTGAGATCGTGTCTGGAAGAATTCCGAAAACACCATAACTGGAGAGCATACGGCTTCATGGCAAGCTTGCTTTTTGATAAAGAGCATTGGCATCATTCTTTCGGTGCTGTTAGCTGGTAGCAAAAATCTTGCCATGGTTCTAATCCGTCAGCGGGGGGCTCGGCCTTGGCTCTCCAGCGCCGGGCCTCGTTACAGCCCTACCTCGACGCCGGCCAATACCAGGCGGTGCATCAACGTCTTCAGGCGGTCCACGACGACCGCGTCTCTCCACACCTGGCGTGGGGCCGCGGCGACCTGGTCTTTCCATATCTGCTGGTGGTTCCCCGCGGCCTCGCCTCTCGATGCCTTCGGGTGGCCTATCTGGGCCCGGCTTCTCTGGCATGGGTGGTGCTGGCATAAGACCCGGGCCAGGTCTGGCCCAGTTCCTGCGCCGAAGGGCTTTGCCTAACCTGTCCCACATAGCTCGACGTTGCATCATCATACATCTGGGTCCAAGACACCCGCTCCACCTGCCCATGTTTGGCATACGCGCGCCCCATCTGTACATCATGCCTCCATATGGTGCCATCATACACCTTCCTGCCATGCCCCAGCCGCGTCTGCCGCCGCCTCGGCCCCTTCCAGCTCGGTCACCCCGGAACTGGCCCGGTCGACCTACGGCTGCAGCGAACCGTCTTTGGCCTATGTCAGGGCGTGGTCTGGCTGCGCCTAGTCGTCCCCACTGCATAGGCCCAGGCGTAAATTCTTGTCGTCGGCTGCGTCCGCTGAACTGTTGTGCAGGACCTTCTTGCCTCGGCTGGACTCTCGGCCTACGCATTCGCCTTTGTTCTTGCGATGCCTCGGGCCTGGCTTGTCGTCCTCGGGCCATAATATTTTCGGCTTCCAACAGTACAACCGCCGCCACGACGCCCAACACAATTTTGCTTTTCATTTTCAGCTCCTTTCTTTACAGATGCCGTTTCGTTGGGTTTCCATGTCGATTACAGGGCCCTTCTAACAAGATAGTGGATACTTTGCCGGAAAGGTTACACCCATCGGACAACTTTTTTTTGCAGAAAGCACGACGATGGGCTTGTCAGCCGGGCATGTACCACAAGCCGTTGGTTTCCTTCAAGGGCCGCGCGGGCTATGTCGTGGTGTCATTATGGATGAGATGGCGCTACTGTCAGCTAAGCAAATTTCGGCTGGAGATTCAGGTTTCCACCAACAGATGTTTGCAAGGTCGCGCAAATGAGTGACAGAAGGACACTCAAGCCAGTTACTGCTTTCAATGGTTTCGTCATCTACTTGGCATCTCTTGTTAGCAGAACATAAAGCGAATGAGTGTGTTCTAACAGCTCTGTTCGTAACCGCCTGATGGCGATTTGGACGCAAAGTCCTATCGGAGCGGTTTCGCAGTCCTCGACAATCCAATCGTTTGTTCTGGTCATTTATAACGGCGTAATCCGGATGTTACGGAACCATACCTTGATACCGTGGTCTTGCAAGCCGATATGACCTTCGCGTTTCAAATCCTTCAGAGCCGTGCGAAACTTGTTCTTTGTCTCATCAGGATTTTGGTTAGGGTGTTTCCACCGGTTCAGGTCCATATCGATGACTTGCTTGCCGTTGATTATGACGTTGATCTTGTTATGCAGGGCAAGGATAATCACGTGGTTCCACTGCCCGTCTTTGCTCATTTCCTTACTTGGCGCCAGTGCGTCATAGATTGCTCCGCAGCTATGCTTATTCGGCTTTTTGGCAGGCTTGTCTATCTGCATTTCGATGCCGGTCTGAACATAATCTTTGAGGTCGTCGGTCCGGAAAAAGACTCCGCTGTTGCCTTCCGTCTTGAATTCGAGGGTAAGCACGAAGTCGTTGAATCGCTTCTTAGTCCAAATCGTTCCCGCTCCCTTCTCTTGGGTCAGCGCGCCATCTTGAATCAGCCAGTGAACACTGGGTTGGCGGCCGTCGGTGCTCATCCAGTTGCTGAGGTCTGTGCCGTCGAATAGTAGCTGCCATCCAGGAGCTTGAGTCTTGGGGCCTGTTGTCCGTGAGCCGGAATTCAGCAGAACATCTATGCGGGGTGTCTTGTGGTTGTAAGGCTTCATTAAAATATCGAAGTCACCGTCGCCGTCCAAGTCACCAAGCTTTCCCTCGTGGATGCCTTGGCCGTGGGAGGCGGTGGTCTCGCGGAACTTTCCTTTTCCGTCGCCGTACCAGATATAAGTTTTGGCGTCATCCCCGGCACCTGGCGTGCCCATTTCACCGATGAGGATATCGAGGTTCCCGTCCCCGTCTATGTCCCTTATCTCGCACGTGTGGCCGTGCACAACGTAGCGTAGCCTATGAGCTATCCATTTGTCGCCACTCCATTCGTACCACTTTGCATCTCCGTTCATATCACCGGGAGAGAAGACCACTTCGGGCCGGCCGCCCTGAACTAACTGCCCAGCGGCACACTGAGTGAATGCCATTTGAGCATCGATCACATTCTCTGTATATTTCGTGCCCTCCACATGCTTGAACCACCGGCCTCCACCTACAATGTCAAGCTTGCCATCCAGGTCGATGTCCTCGGGAATGGATGGGAAGCCCTCACGCTCACGTCCGGATGACCAGGAGTAGATCGTGCTTGATGGCCAAGGTTCGGTTGATTTAGGGTCTGGTGGGATCTCGAAAAGCAGCAGTTTCTTGGCTATCTGGTTCCAGGAAATAAATTCTGCTTGGCCGTCACCGTCGAAGTCTCCAACGGTCTGATCGTGGTGCTTATTAGCACCTGAGTTTTTGATGTAACGACATGTCCAGGGTTTGGAGAAATCTGGATAGGGATTTTCCCACCACCAGATAGCATTGCCGCTGGCATCTTGGCCGAGGATGATGTCCAGGTCGCCGTCACGGTCGATGTCATAAGAATCACCGCCCGCCTCAGGATTTTTCCTTGTGTTGTCAATGACGAACTTGTCCCAACCTGTGCCATTGTACTTGTACCATACCACAGATGGCGTGCGGGTCCGTTCCCCGACGACAAAGTCATCGATTCCATCCTTGTCAATGTCTAGGATCAGGCAGCATGTCTGCTGTTTGCCATCATTTGGTGTCGTCATATCAGAAGATGAACTGCTTTTGCGTGTCCAACTTACGGCGGCATCTGCCGCCAAAGGCGACAACGTGCTGGCAAGCAGCAAAACTGCTGCGAGTACCGAAACATTTTGAAGCAATCGCGTACTTGCTGCGTCAACTATGCGTCCTCCTATCTCTTTCATGACCAACGACCTCCACAAAAAGATTTTCCTACGGTTCTGGTTACTGTCTTCTTTCACTCTCGCTCTGTACCGGTTCCATTGTTGATGGGCCAGGGTGTGTCACCGCTCCATCGAGCCATGGCCGGATGGTAGAGTTTCCATAAAGCAAAATCCTTCCTTGTTCGCTACCATCGAGGTCCCCAAAGCCATATTTGTTCATACTTGCCCAGTGATGCTTCTTATCCCGCTGGCTATCTCTATACATCTTCGGCGCCCCATTGCGCGGATCGGATGGATAGTCGATCCTGAATAAGCCCGAGGCCGTATCGGGCCGAGCAAGTCTCACAGCTGTAAAGGTTCGCGCACGATATTCTCCTTTACTTGTGCTTTATGTTAACCGAAAAGATCCAAGTCTGCAAATTTAATCGCCCGTGGTCTCCCATCACACATATCGCGTGCCATGATGTTTGTTCTGCTGCTTGGGCGATCTCAGCGATTGGCTTGCTTGCAAAGGTATTCACGATAGTGGTATGCTTTTGCAGTTCCGGTGGCTGCGCGAAACGTCGTCACCGACGCACTGTCAATTCGCCATAGGTGCCAATTGATCTTGGCTTCCCGGTCGAGAGGAACTTGCAGTGCTTGACAATACGGTTGAAGATTCCGTGATTCGGTTGTGGCGATCTGTTCGTGCAAAACTGACTCGATCGACGTTGATTGCTCATTTGTAGATTCATGTCGGTTCATGATGCCAGCCTTCTGGTATGCTCCAGGAAGAATCGGCAAAACCAACAGTCTCCAGGTAGAACTTGGTGATTGTGCCGGAGGGAGCGGTATCAAGCTTGTGCAAGCGCAAGAGAATTCATGTCAGAATGAGGTAGAACTGAGGGTCCATCAGGGTCCTACAGTGGTATGGACTAAAGCTAATTTTTGGATATAATCTCCTTATGAAAGATACCGGGGACACAGGACTTTGGACAACAGGATGTATTTGAGAGAACCTGGTAATTCGGTGGTATAGAAAGGCTTGCTATCGAAGCTGAGTGTATTATGGGAGATTCTGAATGAAAAGACGAAGGCAGGTCGTGACGACAAGTAAGCGAATATCAGAACATCTTTTGGCGGCATGTGTTACTTTGCTTGCGTCCGTGTCACAGGGGCAGGAGTGGACACGGTTCCGCGGCCCGAACGGACAGGGTATCAGTCATGGTCAGACGATATCAGTCAAATGGACGGAAGAGAATTACAAGTGGAAGGTCGAGTTGCCAGGGGGCGGGCATTCATCACCTGTGGTCTGGAAAGACACGATTTTCGTTACGAGTGGGGACGATAAGGCCGGTTGCGGTATCATTCTTGCCTTGGGTGTCTCGGATGGTCAGATTCTGTGGCAGAAGGAATATGTGTTGGGCTCATATCGCAGGAATAGTCTCAATAGCTACGCGGCTACTACACCAACTGTGGATGCCGACCGCGTTTATGTGCTCTGGCCCGCTTCTGACGAGACTATTCTGGTGGCGCTCGACCACGCTGGCAACGAGGTCTGGAAGCGTACATTTGAGGGAGTGCACTCCAGGCATGGGGCAGGAAGTTCACCTGTTGTCTTCGAGGACATTGTGGTCTCTACCCACGAACATGAGGAAGGGGGTCATGGTGCCAGCAGCGCATGGATCGCTGTGGATTGCAAAACGGGCCAGACGCAGTGGTGCCTGGAGCGCGAAAGAAGCTCGAACATGTCTTATTCGACGCCTTGTATCTACAGCGCAGGTTCGGACAAGCCACAATTAGTCTTCACCAGTTACGCGCACGGTATAACAGGTGTAGATTTGCGTACGGGAGAGGTGGTTTGGGAAGCGAAGTCGGCCTTTGGGGACCGTGTTGTCAGTTCGCCGGTCATCGCCGGTGAGCTAATCATAGGGACTTGCGGCCAGGGTTCGAGCGGAAAGCGGTTAATTGCAATTGAGCCCGGCAGAGCAGATCAGCCCACCGAACCGAAGGAGGCTTACAGGATTGAAGACAGCTCTGCGCCGTATGTACCTACTTCGTTGGCCGTAGGAGAGCTGCTGTTCACATTTCACGACCGGGGGTATATCTCTTGCCTGCGGCGCGCTACGGGTCAACAACTCTGGCGGGAGAAGCCTGCCGGGAGATTCTATGGTTCCCCAGTGTATGCAGGTGGAAATCTGTATTGTATCACGACTGCAGGGGAGGTCGTGGTGGTGAAGGCGGCTGCATCGTATGAGCTGCTGGCAGTGAACCCCTTAGGTGAAAAAAGCCACGCTACACCTGCGGTCGCTGGCGGAAGAATGTACCTGCGAACCTATTCGCATTTGATTTCCGTTGGGCCGAAGAAATAGCAGCTTCTTCGCAGGCATCGAGCGGTACGCATGACAATTTTCGTAGCTTAATGCTGAGATACAACTAAATTAAAATATCAGAAGTATTGACTTTTGAATGGAAATTCTTGACTGAGAAAGGACTCTTACATGGTTTCTAAATCTATCATAAAGGCGATCTTGGCAGTTCTTATTTGTGCTGCCTATGGCTGTCACAGTGGCGTTTCAGGTGGGCCTTATCAAGCCACCGGCATAAAGATCGGTGAAGTGACAGATCACTCAGCTATTGTCTGGACACGTCTGACACGGCATCCGGAAAGGGTCGGATCGCAAGCACCCATGCCTGAGATTCTATATCGTGACCCTAAGACGCGCGCACCAATCAAGAAAACCAAGGCAAGGCCTAACCTAAAACCTGTCGTCAATTTTCCCGAGGGCTCGACAATCCACACCATTGAGGGTGCTGTGCCCGGTGCGCCGGGAAAAGTCAGGGTTCTGTACAAGATGCAGGATTCTTCCGATTGGAAAGCCACGAAATGGTTGGCCGTCGATCCAAAACGCGATTACACTCATCAGTTCAGATTGACGGACCTCAAGTCCAATGCCAAGTATCAGGTACGTGTGCAGGCCAGGGCGAGCACAGGGCAGAAGGAAGGGCAGGTCGTACACGGCGTGTTCCGAACGGCACCAGGTGCTGATCAACCTGCACGAGTTGTCTTTACGGTCTCAACAGGTCAAGCTTATCCCGATCAAGATTCTCCTGGTGGTGGTTTTAAGATATATCCCGCCATGCTTGACCTTGATCCCAGCTTCTTTGTCCATACTGGCGATATCGTCTATTATGACAGGATGGCCAAGACTTTATCGCTGGCCCGATGGCATTGGCAAAGAATGTACAGCCTGTCCACAAACGTTGAATTTCATTGTCAGGTTGCCAGCTATTTCATCAAGGATGACCATGACACTTGGATGAACGATTGCTGGCCCGACATGGAAACCAACTTCATGGGCGATTTCACGTTTGATCAAGGGCAGGCGGTATTCCTGGAGCAGGTACCAATGAGCGACCGAACTTGGCGAACCTTTCGATGGGGCAAGGATCTACAGATATGGCTGGTTGAAGGACGTGACTTTCGCAGTCCCAATACAATGCCCGATGGCCCTGATAAGACGATCTGGGGCGAAGAGCAAAAAGCTTGGTTCAAGCGGACTGTCCGGCGGTCAGGCGCCACATTTCGTATTCTGATCAGTCCGACACCTCTTGTGGGACCTGACCGAACGAATAAACACGACAACCACTCGAACGTAGATTTTGCATACGAAGGCAACGAGCTGAGGCAGTTTATCGCAAAACAGCAAAACATGTTCGTTATCTGTGGAGATCGTCACTGGCAATACATATCGGTGGACGCAAAAACAGGCGTGCGGGAATACTCATGTGGGCCGGCGAGCAACGAACATGCCGGCGGCTGGAGCAATGACAAGAGACTTCCTGAGCATCGGTACCTAAACGTGATTGGGGGGTTCCTCACAGTCATCGTTGATCGCTCAGAGGCAAAGCCCACATTGACCTTTCGGCATTATGGGGTTGATGGTGACCTTCTCAATGAGGACCATTTTCTGGATCAATAGAATAGTCGTGCGTGTGGCATCTATTGTTTGGCGTTGCCAGGTCATCTGTTTTAGCACTTACGTAAAGACATTGTCTTATTTCATCGCTCGATTGGAGCCCGGCTTGCCGCTTTGTCATATTTCACCCAGTGCTCTATGCTTTCTTGGAGTCTTCCACGGGCCCATTGAGTCACGGAACACGTGCAAATTTTTGTGCCAGCGGCTTCATACAAACGAGAAAACCGCTTCGACGTGCACCAGACGGCCAAATCATTGCAGGCGGTCATTTCAATAATGACCTCATGATTTTCAGTCACTTACCTTTAGTCAAGTTTCGCACTCGAGGTTTTCTCCGAAAGTGGCATTAATTCATACAAGCTTCTCAGATGCCATTTTACCCAATTTAACGGCTGCAAAAACTGCGAAAGTTAAGCTTTAGCCGTCTTTATTTAATCCTGGGGAGACTTTTTAGTAAGCATGTGCTCTATGTTTCAGGTCCTGATACTATTTCACATCGTTTCAAATCAACAATGATTCTCGTTGCTGAGACTTATATTTCTCGTATTCGTCCATTCTACTCTCATCCCAGAGTTTTACCCCGAATGTATGTGCACCTCTTGCCACGGCATGAGCTGCTGTGGGTGATGTCAAAAAAATAAACGGAATACAAATAAGAGATTTCACGCCTAAGGAGTTGAATCCTGACAACAAAAAAATGCCTAGCATTATTCCACAGGTACCGAGCGTAACGCATTTGGTGGCAGCCTGGAGACGGTTATAGACATCAGGCAAACGAATTAATCCTATGCAGCCAAATAGATCGAACGCAACCCCAATACAGATTATTGTAAGACCGACAACGTCAATCATGTAGATTTCTCCCTTCAAGATACTTGGCCAATGTTATCGTTCCAATAAAACTAATGAATATCCAAGCGAGGACAATATCAATAAGGAAATGAAGGTTGTAGACATAGGCCAATATCGCGCAGACACCGACGACGAGTATCCCGAGAATATCTATTGCCACCATTCGGTCGGGAATAGTTGGGCCTTTTCCGGCACGATACAGACATAAAAAGCATGCAATAATTAAAGTAACCAGTAAAACTATCATTCAAATATCCTTGCTAAAATATTTTCAAACCTGCCTACAATTCTTTGGCGGGAAGCCTCCGAGTTTTCATCCGTGACACATATCCAGTGTATAAATAGGTGTTCGCCCGTAATATCAACACTTAAGGTTCCGGGAGTCATGGTAATAGAATTTGCCAAAACGGTTCTTGCAATATCTGTTTTTAGACTGACTTTTGTTTTGACTATTCCCGGTTTGATTGGCAGGGCAGGATGAAGTACTCTATAGGCAACGTCAAAATTTGCCTTGATACATTGCCATATAAAAAAAATCAGGTACCATGCAAACCAGAGATATCTCTTTATCTGGAAAACCTTATTCCAGTTCTCAACAAACATATTTCCGAACAGCAAAGCTGTCAGCAACGATACAATCAGGCCGACAATGACGAATTGGATACGCAGTGTAGACGTCAATAGCAGCCACAGTACAAAGGTCACTACAAATAATATTGCCCTTCGCATAACAATCCTTTCTTGCTCTTACTCGTTGAGCACCAGATGGATATATTCTTTTCCATTCAATAAGGCGTTTACCGCAGGCTCGATAAACAGTTCCTTGACGCCCGGAAGAAGGAGCCCTCCCATCGTAGTGCATAAGATTGCCAAGACTATCATTGAAAAACACATTGCAAATGGAACTTCTTTTATGTCTCTCAGTGTCTGTCTAAGCTCGCCAAAGAAGGCACATTTCTGAACCTTTAGAAAATAGACAAGGGTCATAACACTGACTATCACAGCCAATACTGCAAGGGGAAGGTGGTGAGCTTGAATACAGGCCATAATGATTATAAGCTTACTCCAGAACCCGCTAAAGGGAGGCAGGCCTGCAATCGACATTGAAGCTATGAATGAAGTGCATCCGGTAACAGGCATTTTCTGATTAAGCCCGCCTAACCTCTTAAGCTGACGGGACCCTTTTGCATAAACAACAGCCCCTGAATTCAGGAATAATAGAGATTTGAATACGGAATGATTCACCATATGAAGCAAGCCGCCTAATATGCCGAGAGGTGTCATAAGCCAGATGCCAAGCATGACATATCCCATCTGACTTATACTACTGTAGGCCAAAAGACGCTTAAAATCCCATTGAGCGAAAGCAAGGAATGCGCCTGTGGTCATTGAGATTGCTGAAATGTATAACATTACAGTCGAAAACATCGGTGTTACGCCGATAACGTTAAACATTATTCTGATCAATGCATAGATGCCTATCGACTTTATTAATACTCCCGAAAGCATGGCTGAAATTGGCGCCGGTGCCGCCGGATGGGCATCAGGAAGCCAGGCATGAAAGGGGACCATAGCTCCTTTCAATCCAAAACCGACCAAAAATAGTATCCCGGCCAACACAAGGGGACCCTGTGCAACGTCACCTTGTAATACGCGTCCGATGTCTGCTAGGTTTAGTGTCCCGGTAATGCTATAAATAATAATAATACCCAAAAGGATGAATGCCGATGCTACTGTGCCCATTACCTGGTACTTGAACGCGGCTTCAAGCTCATCTGCCTCGGTTCCGAAAGCCACTAAAGAATAGGAAGCAATAGCTGCTATTTCCAAAAACACATATAGATTAAACAGGTCGCCGCTCAATACGACTCCGTTCATCCCGGCAATCATCAGTAAGAAAAGCGTGTAGTACAAAGGTTTGCTCGTGAATTTCTTCATATAGCTAATAGAATAGATGAGAGCAAAAAGGCCTATCACACCAATGATAATTAACAGCAGCAGCGAAAGACCGTCCAGCACCAGATATATTCCTATTGGTATCCCTTTGATGGGTGTCCAGCCACCAACTGCATATACCAGCACGGAGCTGTTCAAGAAACTGAAGGTTAGCACTACCTGCGCGAAAAGAGCAAAGTTGGCTATGATATCAGAAATTGACTTTGAAAACTTCTTCAATAGCTGAATCAAAAACGCTCCGCCTAAAGGCAGTGCGACGAGAACAGGTAACAGATACTGGCCAACGGAAGATGAGTTCATCAGTATTATCCTTTTAGTCTCCTGATTCCTCTAATATCGAATGTTCCGTATTTCTCGTAAATGCGAACCGCTAATGCAACGAGCAAACCGGTAGTAGCCAATCCGATTACTATTGCTGTCAACACGAGCGCTTGGGGTAGCGGGTCAACATAATTAGCTTCTTCGGTTGTAGATTTTACAATTGGCGGCAGCGCACCCCGTTTGTGACCCACAAGAGCCAAAAACATGAATAGTGAGTATTCTACTATTGTCAGACTGATAATAATCTTTATCAGATTTCGTTTGAGTAATATGCCAGAAAGCCCCACCACAAATAATACGCTGCACAGAAGATATGTCATTTCATCTCACCTTTTTTCAGAAGCACGAACGCTATAACTATAGAGCACAGAGCCGCTGACACTTCTATGGCGATAGCGATGTTACATAGAGGGATTGTGCCGGCACTGATCATGTCCAAGGGCCTGCCTTTGCCTATGAAGTTAAGAAAAAAGAACGTTCCCATAAGAAGTCCGAATACGGATATTATCCAGAAGAAGAATATGCCTAAGCTTTCCAAAAGACTGGCTTTCTCTTTCCCTCTGCTTGCCTTTTCATCGTCAACACCATTAGCGATAATCAAGAGTACAAAAGCACCGGATATGATAACGCCACCGGCAAAGCCCCCGCCGGGAGTCAGGTGGCCAAGCAGAACAATATAGACGCCGTAGAAGAATATCAACCCCGCCAACAACTTCGAGATCGTCCTTACTATTTCCGTCATGCCCTTCATTATTTTCTTCCCCTTTTTCTTAAAACAGCCAAAATGCCCATCACTGCTGTGAACAGCACCGTTGCTTCGCCAAGGGTATCATAGGCTCTGAAATCAAGTACAACCGAGGCAACTAAATTTGCCGCCCCTGTTTTTTTGAGTCCTTGTTCAATGTAATACTCTGACATTCTTAAATCAGGGGTGCCGAATGCCGGGACCTCTTTGAAGGTATCCCCCAGAATGAACAGAAGTAATACTAACAGAATGACCGCTACTGTCGCTGAATAAATCGCAGGCGCTGATCTTTTTGTTTTACTCTCTTTCTTAGTTGTTTTCAGAATAGCCGCAATCAAGATAATCAGGGTCATGGTCTCCACCACGATCTGGACAATCGCTAAATCAGGGGCCTGTAGAACTAAGAATGCCAGTGTCAATCCGAACCCTACGATGCCCATACAGATTATAGCGGACAAAAGGTCTTTTGATTGAATAGCGACTACTGCTCCTGCAACCATTAGTATCATCAATAGTATTATAAGCGCAGACAAAGCGTGTCTCCTTTCAACTGTCTAAAGTCTGATATAATTAGCCAGCAGTAAGATAACCAACCCTGCCAGAATCCACAGCAGGTAGGTTGAAAGTATTCCCGTATGGATACTGCTTAGCGCAGCGGAAATTTGAGAGGCTAAGCTTTTGGCGATATCATAAACGTCAAGCCTCTTCTTTTCTGCCTGATCGTAAATCGCTTTAAGCACTTTTACATTTTTGATTGTATGATAGAATCCTTCTGGAGATACTGCCATGTCCGGTTCGAATTCCTCTCCCCCAACGAAGGGTGGACTCACAGCGACCTTTTTAAGTTGGCCGGCAACAAAAATAAGTAGTCCGGCTACGAAGGCGATAATTAGGAGCAGCGCGGCAAGGCCCGGGTGCCAGTATCCGGAAAATGACGCTTCCGGGACCACCGGCAACACGAGGAACTTTAGCGGGATCTGCCATGCCAGTACGCCAAAGATAATGCATAATCCCGCCATAATTACCATGGGTATCCACATCGCGGCCGGGACCTCGCTAACATCGTGTGGTTCTTCAGGGACGGCTAAGAACGTAGAATAGATGAGTTTTACAAAGCTGGCAAGGGTAAGTGCGCTGCCAAACATTGCCGATGCCAGCCATACGATTGTCAGTGCAGAGCCGTCGATGGTAAAACGCTGAATCAGCCCCTGGTAAATCATCCATTTGGAGACAAAGCCGTTCAATGGCGGGATACCCGATATGGCTAGAGCGCCGATTAAACAAGTTATGAATGTAATTGGCATTGTCCGCGCAAGGCCCCCGTAATCCGAGAGATTTCGGCTGTGAATGCGATGAATTACTGCGCCGATTGAGAGGAACAGCAGTCCCTTAAACAGCGCGTGGTTGAGTACATGAAAGAGACCTCCAGCAAGACCAACGCTGACTCCAGTTCCTATGCCGAGGACTATGTATCCAATCTGGCTTATACTATGATACGCGAGCAGTTTTTTGGCGTCAGTCTGTTTTATTGCCATCATCACGCCAATGATTATGCTTGCCGAGCCGAGCGCACAGAGAATGGTCTGCCAAGTGATGGCAATAGAAAATATCTGGCAGAATATTCTTATCATCATGTAGATGCCCACTTTTATCATTACTCCGGAAAGCAGGGCAGACACGGGCGATGGTGCGGCCGGATGGGCATCGGGCAACCAGGTATGTATTGGTATTATGCCTGCTTTTACCCCCGTTCCAAGCAAGAAAAATAGCAGCACGATGTGCGTAAAGGTTGAACTAACGGCTATTCCACGGGAAGCCAGTGTCACCATATCTACCGTTTCTTGCTGTAAGTAAATGACAATTATAGCAGTCAGCATAAAAAGAGCGCCCATCTCGCTCATCAGGAAGTATTTTATCCCCGCTCTTATTGATTCAGCCGAATTATCAAACATCACAAGAAAGAACGCCGCCAATGTCATCAGCTCCCACAAAAGAAACATACTAAACAGGTCTCCCGATAGTACCGTTCCATTCATCGAAGCGACAAATAGAAGAAGCAAAGAGTAATATTTGCCCAGGCTGTGCGATCGTCCCATATAGCTTTTTGAGTATAGTGCGGCCAGAAAACCTAAAAACGATATCAGTGTAATAATCACGATGGACAACAAATCGAGGTTTACTGTGACGATCATGTTAGGTGTGATGCGAAACAGGTCATAATGCAAGGGTGACTTAGCAACTACTGCAAACAGCACGACCGATAGTATAAATACGCACAATGTCACCACAACTGAAAAAATCTCGCGCAGGTCCTTTTTAAGTATCCAGGCAAGCGGTGCTGAAGCAAGCGGTATAATTACGAGTAGTAGAGCTAAGAAATTCATTTATTAGACTCCGAGCATAGTCAATATCACACTAATTATTGCAAGGGCAGTAACAGGACCGAGAAAGAATTTTACCGCTTGGTCAATTCTAAGACGGGGATGAGTACTTTTTACCAGGATGACCAGGATCAGGATGACTAAGTATTTAATCGCCAGAAAGATAATGCCTTGAACGGAGCTAATATCGATTCCGCCCCAGAATACTGTTACGAGAAGTAGTGGTAGAGACAGTAACATCATTGCATTTGTTACTTTGAATACTGCCAACAAAGCGCCCGAGTATTCGGCAAGTGTGCCTCCTATAATCTCACTTTCTGCTTCAGGAATATCGAAAGGCAGATAGGTTAGCTTTGCCAGCATACAGATAAAAAAGACAATTGAAGCAAGAATTCCGGACGCACTTGCAATCAATGCACCATTCTCAGACTGGTACGTTATGATGTCTTGGAAGACTACAGATTTGGCTTTTATCACTGCGGTTAAAATGACGAGTATAAAGGGCAACTCGTACGCAAATACCATAGTCATTTCCCGGCTCGCACCAATGCTGCTGAAGGGGTTTCTGGATGCTGCCGCCCCGATTATAAGGGCTAAAGAAGGCAGTACCAATAGATACATAACGACGATCAGATCGCCGATAAAGGATGCCCCCTTGTGAATATTAGCCAACCAGATAATACCCGCCGCCAGTGAAATCCCGGCTAAGCCAACCAGTGGCGCCGTTACGAAAGTCAGGGGGTCTGAACCGGCCGGTACGATTACCTGCTTATAGAGAAGCTTTCCAACGTCAGCGTAACACTGGTACCACGGTGGTCCCACACGAGACTGGATGAGAGCCGTTACTTTACGGTCCACCCACATAAAAAAGAGCCCCAGTATTGCAGTAAAAAGAAAACCGGGAAATATCAGCAAATAAAATGCAGGCTTGAGTATCTCCATCATTTCACCCATTGGCTGTTGTGTAGTCCGCTTGTATCAATTCAGAAAAACCTTTTTCTTTTAAGTATTCTGCCGCCATCTTTTTGTCCACCAGTCCCAGCGCGACGGCGGCACCGAATAAGATGGCTTCGGGCCTTGGGGGACAGCCCGGTATATAAAAGTTCACCGGGATTGCTTTGTCCGCCCCGCCAACCATGTTATAGGAATCAAACCATATCCCGCCCCCCGTCGCACAGGACCCGATCGCAAAGACTAATTTAGGCTCCGGCACGGATTCATAGAGGGTCTTCAATCGGGGACAAACCTGCCGGCTGACAGCTCCGGTCACCAGCAGGGCGTCAGCGTGCCGAGGTGAACCGACTAATTTTATCCCGAACCTTTCTGCGTCGTAGAAGGGGGTCAGCGCGTTTATAATTTCTATGTCACACCCGTTACACGCGCTGGCATTGGTATGATAGACCCAGACGGATTTCTTGAAACATTTCTCTAATATTGAGAACATTACTACCTCTCAATTATTTCTTCTTTCGTGTAAGTCTGTTCCTTGCCGGTTTTTATATCGACTACAGCCATCCGTTCGGTACAGGAGTAACAGGGATCGAGGCTGCCAATGATTATGGGGACATCTGCTATGCGCTGCCCCTTGATCAAGTAAGGAACGGACTGAAGATTTGGATAGCTGGGGGCCCGCACTTTCCAGCGATATGGCTTGTTGTCCTCTCCGGTCTGAACGTAGTGTATTGCCTCGCCTCTGGGTGCCTCTACGCAGCATATAGCCTCTTGGCCGGGGGGTATCTCTTCCATCACCTCGCCCATGATAGGGCCATCAGGCATGTCAAGCAGACACTGTTTAATAATCTTTATTGACTCTATTGTCTCTCTCAGCCGTACAAGTGTTCGCGCCCATATATCGCAACCGTCTTCTACTGCAACTTCAAAGTCTACCAGATCGTACGCCGCATAAGGGTGATCGATACGGGAATCAATGGGGACGTTAGAACCCCTCGCCGTCGGCCCTACCGTGCATATGCGGCGGGCGACTTCTTCGGTCAGGATACCCACATCCTTCAACCTTGCGTGAAGCGAAGTGTCGGCAACAACAGCGTCTATAACTTCTGCTGTTTCGCGTTCGATCTTTTCAAGCACCGCTGTTATCTCACCATGCATATCGGATGGTATATCACGCCGAACTCCACCTATAAGGTTCATCCCATACGTCTTGCGGTTGCCGCTTATCTTTTCGCACAGCCACATGACGGGCTCTCGGATCCGCCAGGACTGCATCAGCAAGGTGTCGAATCCAATAATGTGAGTGGCAATTCCGAGCCAGAAAAGGTGACTCTGGACTCTTTCAAGTTCAAGCATTATGGTGCGGATATAACGGGCGCGAAGGGGGACCTCTATGCGTGCCGCGCGTTCGACCGCTTCACAATAGCAGGTACTGTGGATGAATCCACAGATGCCACAGATTCTCTCGGCGACGAAACATATTTGATTGTACGTGAGCTTGCTCTCGGCAATCTTCTCTATACCACGATGGCTGTAAAAACCCCGATAGTCACAATCAACAATAGTCTCTCCGTCTACAAACAACTTAAAATAGGCGGGTTCCTCCAGAACAGGGTAAAACGGTCCGATAGGTATGACCTTGGTACCTTCAGGTGCTTTCTTAAGCTGTACCTTGTTCTGTGGTTCCGAGGGCGGTTTATAATCGTATGGAAAATCCTTCCTCAATGGGTAGAGTCCTTCCGGCCAGTCATCTGCCAAGACAAGGCGTCTCGGGTCGGGATGATTCTTCAGCTTTATGCCGAGCAGGTCGCGGGTTTCCCTTTCTGACCAGTTGGCACCGGCTATGATAGGCGTTATCGAATCTATATTCGGGTCTGCTGAATCCAGCGCTGCCTGGATACAGAGAAATATTCTTTCACTGTCAAATGAGAATATATAGGAGACTACGTATTTGTTGTTCTTCTGGACCACATCTGTGCCCGAATTGATGAGAAACCTGGGAGAAAGAATCTGGTTAAGGAAGCATACTACCGGGATAAGAGCATCGGGGACGATCGTAACAAATACCTGGTTTGATACCTTTTCCTCTGCTTTGAGGATTTGTCCGTTAAACCTTGTTTTTAACGTTTGGATTATCTCTGTGCTTGTTAACATAACTAAATTCTACTCCCTGAATCCCGTTACCATCATTTTGTCCAGAGGATGTTTCGGCTTGAAACACCTTGCACACCGCTGGCAGGTATCCATATAGACTTCTATTGCTACAGTCAGGTCCTCCTTTGTGTTTGTAGAGAGTTCAAACTCATCCGTGAGTTTAACCGCTTCCTCCGGGCATACTTCCTGACACCTCCCACAGCAAATACAGCGTGTAAGATTGAATTGTATCTTGCGCCACCCCCTGTCGAGGTCAACGACTTCGATCGCGCGCGGCGGACAGACATTGGCACAGCCGGCGCAGCCCACACACTTATCGATATCGACCTTGAGTTTTCCTCTAAAGCCTTGAGGTGGCGGCGCCGGTTTATATGGGTAGCCAAGTGTGACTCTGCCCGCTTTTAGACATATGAGAGCCTGCTTTAGTTTGCTGATAAACATTTTGCCTCTTCACCTGCAGTAATCAAGTAGTATGTATCCGGTTATATTTGCCGTCGGCAAACGCATATTTCTGTCACCGGTTTAGCTGGCGGTCATTCAGTCATTGCCTTCATTTCACGGTACGAGAATACCGGCCCATCGACACAGACATATTTGTGCCCGATACAACAGTGGCCGCACTTTCCGACGCCGCATTTCATATGTCGTTCCAGCGTTGAGATAATGCTATCCTCGGTAAATCCAAGGCCCAAAAGGTCATTGATAACAAATGGAATCATCACAGGTGGTCCGCAGACAAAGGCGACTGTGTTTGTACTTTCAATTTGTGCTTTCGGAAAAAGCGTGGTAACCACTCCGACATTTCCGGTCCATTTTTCATCGCCTCGGTCGACAGTCACCAGCATAGTCACATCCGGCTGGTCTTGCCAAACTTCGAATTCATCCTTGAACACGAGGTCACCGGGGGTTCGTGAGCCGTAAAGAATGGTCAATCTTCCAAAATTATCACGGTTATCCAGGACATTATTTATAAGCGACCGTAACGGGGCCAGACCTATTCCGCCGCCGACAAAGAGTAGGTTTTTGCCAAACACTTGCTCGTAGGGGAAGCCATTGCCGAACGGGCCCCTGATGCCGACTTCCGAACCTGGCGCCATACTGTGCAGGGTACTTGAGACCAATCCGACGTTCTTAACGCTTAGTTCGAAGAAACCCCTGCGGCTGGGCGTAGAGGTGATGGAAATAGGCATCTCACCGACACCAAATATTGAAACCTCGAAAAACTGACCGGGCTGGTACGTGAGGTTCTCCTGGATATCAGGGTTCTTGAATCGCATCGTAAACGTTCTAACATCGCCGGTTTCATCCCGGATCCTGTCTATTACGGTAATGTCAGGAAAATATACATCTTTCACCGGTTGCACACTCCACTATGAACACGAGCAGAGACGAAGCCTGCAATTTAATACATCATATCTTCTTTTTTACACATAGATGCCTTGAGCCTCGACAGTTGCTTTTTGCTTTCTGACAGCCTCGACGACGAGAGGTATATTGATGTCGGCAAAGCAGGTTGTAATGCATCGACCACAGCCGACACATCCGTGTCTCTTATTTTTTTGTATATACTGATAGGATAACTTATGGAAAAATCTCCGTTTTAATCTATCCTTTTTATCGCTCCTTAGGATCTCGCCACCTGCTATTCGGGTAAAACCGGAAAAGGCGCAACTGTCCCATGTTCTCGTTCTGACCCCGGATTTTCCGCTTAGGGGAATGTCGACTATGTTATAACAGCAGCAAGTTGGGCAAACGTACGAGCATCCCCCACAATCAAGACACCGCTCTGCCAGTTTTTCCCACAAGGAATCATCTACTTTAGCTTCCGTGATCCTTCGGATGGCTTTACTTACATAGGCGCAGGTGTCCTGGAACTTGGTTCGTGCGTCTTGCTTTATCCCTGCAAGCTTCTTTACTTCGGCAGTTGAGGCCAAACGGAAGAAATCTTCGTTGCCGTAAATAGTCTTGAGCCCCCTGGCCGAGCCGACCTCAACGGCATAGTCCGCGTCGAGGGAGGTTAGTTGCAGGTCGTAGTCTTCCTCGAGGAAAGGCCCTGCATCACAGCATACGCAGAAGCAGTTCTCTCCAGGTTGATGACATCCAAAGGCGATGATGAAAGTATTGGCGCGCCTTTTGATGTAATGGCTGTCGCGAAACAGAGGCTCTTCATCTGAGGATTTCTTACTCAAGGAACCCCCTCCCAAAAACCTATCAAGGAAAATCAGTGCATTGACGTCACAGGGACGAATGCCAAATATCATTCTGACCCGGTCATCGTAACGCGGTGTAATCTTATAACCGTTATCGTATTTGTACTCGAACACTGCCTCCGTCTGCGGTAAAAAAAAACGTTTTGGTGGAAGCACGGCATTGACGTATTGCCAATCCCATGCCACATCTTCGGTGCTTTCTATTGGGTAGAATATCACCTCTCCACCGTGACCCTGAACCGGCGCTATAACCTCTCTGGTCTTTACGAACACGCCCATCAGTGCGAGCAGCTTATCTCTGGTGATCATCCACACGCTCTGTTCATATCTGCTCATATTCGATCTCTTTTCAACTTCTTTGCCAATTTAGTCTGCGCTCATAGTCTCACTACGGGTTCAATTCTAACGGCACAGAACATTTCAGGTGCCTTTCCCTCTCTATAGTTCGCTGGATTCAGCAGTACCTTACTGGCCGTATTCTTATAATGCTGTGGGATAAAGACGGTCTTCGCCTGGACTCTGTCGGTTATCATTGCGGCGGTTTCCATTTCGCCGCGTTTGGATATGACTCTTATGCGCTGATTTCTTCTGATACCTAATTGTCCGGCATCCTCGGGATTTATCGCAGCAAAGACCTCCGGATACTCCCGGCTAAGCGTTGCTGAACGCCTTGTCATCGTCCCGCTGTGCCAATGCCAATAGAGGCTTCCCGTAGTGAGTGTGAAGGGATATTCTTCGTCTGCCGGTTCCATAAGTGGTACGTCTTCCACTGGTGTGAAGTGCTCTTTTTCTCGCCCGTCTTGCTCAATGAGCGGAAAGGTTAGTTTGCCGTCTCTGGAAAGAACGCTACCTAAGACAGGTGTCCCTGGGTGCTGCTTGTCCGGACAGGGCCACTGCAATCCCCATTCTTCATCCAATCGCTCATAACTGATGCCTGCATACATCGGGGTAAGACGGGATATTTCCTCCATAATCTGCGCTGGCGAATTATAGTCCATCCTGCACGCCATACGATTCGAAAGTTCAGTGATAATCTTCCAGTCGGGCATCGCCTCTCCAGGAGGACTGACTGCTGCTCTTACTCTCTGGACCCTTCTTTCTATATTTGTAAATGTCCCATCTTTTTCGGCAAACGATGTTGCCGGCAGGACCACGTCAGCCAATTCAGCGGTTTCAGTCACAAAGATGTCTTGAACGACAAGAAACTCAAGTCCCTTGAGCGTTTCGGATGTCAGTCCGACATCCGGAGCAGTCACAAGTGGGTTTTCACCCATTATGTATAGAGCTTTCAATCTTCCTGATGAGAGCATTTCCAGTATGGACAGACCAGGCTTTGTAGGTAGCTGCGTATTCCATTCAGATTCAAATTTGGCCCTGTCGGTTGTGCTATCGACTGGTTGATATCCTGAGTAATACCCGGGTACGACCCCCATATCAGCTGCGCCCAACGCATTGTTCTGTTCCTGAAGAGCAGCTATTCCGTTGTGTGGTCTGCCCATATGACCGCAGAGCAGCGCAAGATTTGCCAGTGCACATACATTATCTATTCCTGCTGCCTGTCCTGTGACACCTGTAGAATAAACCGTCATGGCCTTGTCGGCCTCCGCAAACAAACGCGCTGCCTCTTCTAAGTCAGATTTTGATACACCGCAAACCTCTGCAACATAATCGGGGGCGTATTTTTCAACCATTGTCTTTAATGAGTCTAAATTGGAAGTGGCACGAGAGACATCTTCTTCATTTATCAGTCCCATCTTCAGGATAACATGAATAAGCCCGTTTATAAGACCCACATAGGTTCCCGGTTTCAATCGCAGGTGTACATGTGCGAAGCCGGATATCTGGGTTTTCTGTGGGTCTATTACTATCAGCTTTGTCCCGCGGGATACTGCCCTGGTTATCCGGGATGCTACTTGGGGGTGCGTTTGTGTGGTATCGGTACCTGCGGCCAATATGACTTCGGTGCCTTCAAGTTCGTTCAGCGAATTTGTCGACGCTGCAGATCCGCATGATTGCATGAGCCCCGGAAGCGTTGCGGAATCGTACAGGGAAGCGCCGTTATCGAGGTTGTTTGTTTCCAGCGATGACCGGCAGAATTTCATCAGTACAAAGTTGTCTTCGTTGGTACATTTGGCGGAAGCTACAACACCTATGGAATCACTGCCGTAATTGTCTTTGATTATGGTTAACCTTTCCGCTACCGTGTCGAGCGCCTCCGGCCAGTCTGTCTTGACGAGTGTGCTGCCTTGCCGGATGAGCGGCTGCCTTAATCGGTCCGGGTGATGCACAAATTCGTAGACATGCCACCCTCTGGCACATAATCTGCCACGGCTTACAGGATGTCGCTGGGAAGGAGTCACGCCAGTGACGGATCCCTTCTCAATCTGCAGGTAGAGTCCACAACCACATCCGCAATAGGTACATGTTGTTAGTACATCTTTCATACTAATCTCAGTTTCTTGGCGCTTACCGTTTTAGTAATTTCTCAATCCTGTTGATTAAGTCAGCAGCTTCTACGGGCTTTTGCACATGGTCGTCTGCCAGCCTGTTTTCTCAGTCACGGCTGAAATGGTAAGGATCGGAATTCTCCTCAGTTCTGGATCATGTTTGAGTTTGTAACAGATCGTAAAGCCGTCGTCGAGCCTATCCATCATGATATCGAGGAGAATCAAATCGGGCCTTACGCTCTGAATTTTCTCCATTGCAGATTCTCTGTCATGAGCGGCGTCAATTGTATAGTCTTCACTCTCGAGAATGGCTTGTATCGATTCGACGTAATGAGGATCGTCATCTACAATCAGGATTTTTGGCTTGTTTTGCATTTTCTTATCTTGCTTTGACTTCCCAAGTCTTTTGAATGCACGCCGACCGGTCAGTGAGGAACGAGCGGGATGAGGCAGGAATCGTCGATGTGTGATAAAGACAGACCAAAGTGGCTCAGGTCTCTTAGCGTTTCGTCGAAAGCACTTTTCCCAGCTCTCTTAGCAGGGGCTTGACTATAACAAAACGATCGCAAGCAATGAGTCACGTCTGCAAAATCTTCTTTCCGTAGTGTTGCTATGTTCACTGTCCCGCCTTTGGCAACATAACACTGAAGGTAGTGCCCCTGCCAAGCTCGCTGACTACCTTGATAGACCCATTATGTGCTTCGATTATCCTCTTGGTTATCGTCAGTCCCAGTCCGCTACCGGTGACACCTCGGGTCTCTTTAGCCTTGACCCTGAAAAACTCATCGAAGATAAAACTCACGTTCTCGTGAGAAATCCCTATCCCTGTATCAGAGACCTTGATCTCTAAACAATTATTTTGCTCTGTTGTACTTACGGTCACTGCTCCTCCTTGCCTATTATAGTGTATTGCATTGCTGAACAGGTTTGTGAACGCCTGTTTTAGACTTTCTCTATTGCCTCGAACTGTGGGACGACCTTCGTGGAAACACGTCTCTAACGTAACGTTCTTGGCCTTTGCCAGTGGTTTCAAAAGCTCTATGCTTTCGGAAAGAATGTCATCTACAGCTGCGAGTTCGAATTCATCTGTCAGTTTACCGGCATCTATTCGGGACATGTCCAGCCAATCGTTAATGATGTGCAGAAGATCGTCAATATATTCGCTTGCCTTTTGTACCATTTGCTCTTGCTTGCCGGCTACGTCGCCTGCAAAACCTGCCAGGATAACCGAAAGATACTGCCTTGCAGAAGCAAGAGGAGAGCGGAGTTGGTGTGAGACGAGCGTGATGAAGTTCTCTCTCATCTTCTCTTTTTCCCGGCGTAGTCGTGAAGACTCCTGGGCAAGTCTTCTCTTTTCCAAACCTCTCCGCGCGACAATCCTCAACTGGTCGGGTGTGAATGGCTTCGGCAGAAAGTCGTAGGCGTTCCGTTTCATCGCTTCCACAGCCGATTCAATAGTTGCGTAACCAGTAATCACTACGGAAACGATGCTCGGATCAATATCGCCGATCTTATCCAAGAGCTCAATTCCGCTCATCCCTGGCATCTTCAGGTCGATCAGGGCTAGATCAGGCTTTATTTCCATTATTTTTTGCAAACCGCAATTGCCATCCGCAGCCGTTTCTGCCCTGTACCCATCTTTGGTCAATACCTGGCAGCAGGAATCCCGCATAGCTTCCTCATCGTCAACGACTAAGATGATAGGTTTCTCCGAAATTCTATGCCGCTCTTCTGATGTTACATGGACGTCTCTCATCTACGCTTCTATCCTCTCAGCAGCTCCTCAACCCGCTTCAGCAGGTCAGTTGGTTTGACTGGTTTCTCCACATAGTCGTCCGCTTCAAAATATTCTCCGTCTGCGGCAGATGAGAATTTGAATCCGGTCTTTTCGGTAATGGCGGATACAGCCAGTACCGGAATCTTCTTCATCTCAGGGTCATGCTTGAGCTTGTAGCAAAGGTCAAAGCCGGTAGTCAATCTCTCCATCATAATATCTAAGAGAATCAGGTCAGGTTTAAGGCTTTCGATCTTCTCCATCGCCTCTTTGCTGTCGTAGGCAGCTTCAACCTTGTAGCCCTTGCTCTTTAAGATGGGTGTCGTTGCACTGACAAAACATGGATCATCATCAACAAGCAGAATCTTTGCCTGTTCCTTCATCGTTTTTTTAACCTTTCCCAGTTTCTTAAATACATCTCGAACTGCTTCCTTCAGCTCCTGTTGATCGAATGACTTTATGTAGTAGTAAAAGATGTCCTGTTTCCGCACTTTCACTTCTAATTCCACGGTATTGTCAGTTGCTGTCATGATAATCTGGAGTTTTGGGTCAATCGCCTTTAGAATTGGAACTGCCTCATAACCCATCATCTCGGGCAGCCTAACATCCATAATGACGCAATCAAACTTCACGTCTTGGATTCTTTCTGCCGCCTTCGTAATACCTCCACTTATTTCCACATCATAGCCTTCTTTAATGAAGAGTGATGCTAGTCCTCGGGCAGCTTCAGTATCGGGGTCTACGATCAAGATATTTCTAAGTCCGGCCTTCATACGAAAATCATCTGGCCTTATCTAATTTCCACTCTTCCGTAATATTTCTCTTAGATCCATTTTTTGCCTGCTTTTCTGACTGCGGCAGCAACTCGGAACAACTTGGCTGGCTTCAGGCATAAGCATATTCCAAAAGTGATCTTCCTCAGCCTCAGCCCGACGATGCCTATCATCGTGGACGCCTTATTTCAGTCCACAATGTCTATTCGCAACTCCTGTGCCAGATATGGAAGAGTGACACATAATTTCACCTAAATAAGTTACATTAAAGGAGTTAGCTTCGGTTCTATTTGTCTTGTTGGTCTCCTAAGTATCACTTAGTGCCTATCTTGATATAGGGCATTTCGCCCCAATGATGGGGAGGGTTGCACCACTGAGGTTTCTGCTGTTACATATCAACGACATGCTTGGGTCTACCGCCATCCACCCTCGAGGTTCTCTCAAAACTCGGTTGGTCGGGCCAGCAGTGTTGAACCAACATCTTATTGGATTAAGACAACGTGCAATGTGAGCACACTTTCTATTTTACAGACGTCAGAGCTTGCTAATGACGGCTCGCTGTTTTTGTGCCTTCGTTTGTTCTGGGTATGGGCCTGAAAAGCTTGATAGTCTGGCTTACACGGCTGCCCATAGTTCCTGGCAAGCCTTTCACTACGCTTCCTGCAATTGACTGGCACAAAAAGGTGAATCACTTCACAAGATCGCTAAGAATCTGTTCGGCTACTTCGTCCAGCTTTGCCGAGACTTCAGCTGTACAGCTCTGAGAGAATTTCAGCAGCTCTTTAGCCTCTATTCCATAAATGGAAATATCGGCAGGAATACTATATCCCCACTCATGACCTAACTGCAGAGCCGTGGCGAAATTGATGTCGTGCGGACTGCTTGGGCGGACAGTAGAGGCCAAGTCAGCCAGACTAAAGCGGTGCAGCGTTCCGGGCGGTCCAGAGCCAAGCTGAACAGCGTCAAGTACTACCAGCCGCTGATATCCGCCTAACAGTGGAATGATATCCATTGTCGCCGCCGAAGATTTGACAATATCGTACTCTGAGTCTGGCTTTATGAACGACGGTTGCAGGCGTCCTTCCAATCTGTCAGCCACTTCGTGCGCCACTCCGTCATCTGAGAGTATTGGATTACCAAGAGCGAGGATAAGAGTTCTCATATTTACGTGGTCTCACGTTTTATGGTCCCAGCCAATTTCCCGTTGCTGTTGAATATTCTGACCTCCATAGGCATCTGCCCTGGCAGGGCGTGCGTTGAGCAGGAAAAGCAAGGGTCATAAGCTCGGAAGCACATTTCCAGCATATTCAGAATTCCGTTGCTAACTTCTGATTTGTGAATGATGGCCTTGGCGACCTTTTTCATAGATAAATTCATCGCAGGGTAGTTAATACTGGAAGCAACTAACAGGTTTAGCTTCTTGATTAGACCATCGTCATCACATTCATAATGATGTATGAGCGTTCCACGGGGGGCAGCGACAATGCCGACGCCTACCGTGGGCCTTTTCGTCGGGATATTGCGAACATCTTTGGCGGTGATTTCGGGGTCTTCGATCAGCTCTTGAAGTCTTTCTGCCGCGTACATCACTTCAATAGCGCGCGCCCAGTGGAACGCCAGGGTATGATGCACAGGCTTACCGCCTAAGGTGGTGAAGAAGTACTGGGCTGCGTCCTGAGCAAGTGGCGTGGGGATTCTATCAGCCACATTCAAACGTGCCAGAGGTGCGACGCGAACGATACCGCTGTCGGGTCCGTCCTTAAAGCCGTGCCACCCCACTTTTCGCAGGTACGGCATCTTAAGATAGCTCCAGGGCACGACGTGCTCAGCCATGTGTTCAAGATAAGTTTCTGGACCGTATCGGCCGAACTCTTTGCCGGCAGGGTCGATAATGCGGACTTCACCGTCATAAAAATTGAGTTCGTTATTTGTGCCGACCAAGCCCATATAATAGGTTTTGTGGTAGAAAAGGTCCTTATTCAGGACAACGTCAAGCAGTTGTCTGTTCTTGAGAATAAAATCGTCCACCACCTGGAGCGTGAACTTAGCGAATTGCAGAAGCTCTTCTGCCATCTTTGCGATTTCGTCACGGTTCTCTTCTGAGAGCCGCTGGGACACACCGCCGGGAAGACCAAAGACTGGGTGCGTAGCTTTGCCCCCAATCATTTCCTGGATTAGCTCGGCATGCGCTCTGTTGATCAAAACTGTCTTGCCAATTTCGGGCCCGATGACATTTATTACCCCGACAATATTTCTTTCTTCGGGTTGAGCTGCCCATCCGCATATGAAATCAGGGCCGACAGCCATGGCGTAGATATGAGCGATATGACTGTGTAACATATGGGCGCAATAGCCCAGTTCACGAAGCTTTTTAGCCGCTGGTGGTGGGGCGACTGCATAGGCCATATCTAAAGCCTTTACTGCCGCCAAATGGTGTGGCCAGGGACATACGCCGCAAAGACGGGTTGTGATGCGTGGAATCTCCTCTATGGGTCTGCCCTTGCAAAACTCCTCGAAGCCGCGGAGTTCAACGACTTGGAAGTATGTGTCCTCGACCTCCCCGTTGTCATCCAAAAACACGTTAATCTGGGCGTGACCTTCGAGACGGGTGGCCGGGGCTATCCTAATAACCTTTTCCTTAACCTTGTATTTCTTGTCTTCAAGCTTTGGATAGCTCATACAAGCCTCCAACATTCAACATCGAATGATGAACATCAAACAGCGAGTTTCAGAATCTCGCTGCTCGACATTTGACGGTCGCAAGATGCTTCATGCTTCTTTCACCACTCGTCTCAACAGCGACTTTGGCAAAGTGAAGCGGTAAAATGTTCCCAGTGGGTCGCGCATTTTGGCCATGAGTTTTTCGATTTCTTCCTCTGGCAATTCTGATTCGGCGCTGCTGACCTTCAGTATCGATGTGAAGGCGCTAAGGCAACTGGCTCCGTGGTCCAGGACAGCGGCGGTCGGCCCCATGCATCCGCGGCACGGCATGTTCACGTTCATACACTTGGCATCGCAGCCGGCGCGGGTTGCCGGGCCAAAGCACATTATCCCCTGCTCAAGAAAACACTTGTCGGGATCCATCTCGGCATAATCTACGCTCCTGATTTCATCAATGAAGACCTTGTCAGGCTTCTGCCTGGGACATTCATCGCATAAAGTTCTTTCGGAAGCCAAAATGGTGCCTTTTGGAGGCAGGTCACCTTCGCCTCGGACAAAATCAAGTACCACGCCGAGTAGCTTTACGTTCATATCACGCGTGGGCGGGCAAGCACCGATGATGTAATCTACATCAACAACGTCGTCCAAGGCCTTGACATCCTCAAACAGCTCGGGCAATTCCAGCTTGTGGCCCTCGCCACTTACATAGCAGGTCTGGGGCCGAATACGTCCAGGATTGACCGTGGATGCGGTTTCGCCATAAACGGTATCGAGAATCTTGTCTCTGGTAGTGACGTTGGCCAGGCCCGGGATGCCGCCGAAAGCGGCACAAGCTCCATAGGCAACCACAATCTGCGATTTTTCGCGCAACAGCCGGGCAATATGCTCATTTTCAGTGTTGCGGACGGCACCGTGATATAGAGTCACAGTAATTTCGCCATTCTGCATTGCCTCGACGTCCTTGTACTTCATATCCGCCGCAAGAGGTGCAAACGCAAGGTCGGCCACCTCGAAAAGTCTCAGCAGCTCAACATCAAGATCGAGTACGGCAATGTCACATCCTGAGCAGGTTGCACCTTGAGCTATAGCGATTTTTATCTTATCAGGCATGGAGGCTCCCTTCGGCAGTACCGGCGGCTTTGGTGCCGGAACCGCCCCTTGCATAAGGGCTTGGCCCAATCTCAATAATGCGGTTGATGAAGCTGTCGACAGTAGTAGCAAATTTCTCAGCTTCACCGGCAGAGATCCAGGTCAGTTCAAGACGCTCCGGTTTCAGTCCAAACTGTTTCAATAATGAACGCAGCAGCGCCATTCGCCTCCTTGTGCGATAATTGCCTCCGATATAATGGCAGTCGCCCGGGTGGCAGCCGGCTACCATTACACCGTCCACGCCAAGTCTGAAAGCTTCCATGATCCATTCGGGATCCACGCGCGCCGAGCACATAGTCCTTATGACACGAAAATAAGGCTTGATCTGATACCTACTGATGCCAGCCAAATCACTGCCGGCATAAGAGCACCAGTTGCAGCAAAAAATAAGAATTTTCGGTTTGAATGCGTGTTCCATTATTTCGTATCTCGTATCTTTTAGCCAGTCAAAGCGGCCTCAATCATCGCCAGAATTTGTTCATTTTTGAACCCTTTTTGCTCCATTGCGCCGCTGGGACAAGCAGCGACACATCCTCCACAGCCTTTGCACATTGCCTCGTTTATCTGTACGATTTTTTCTGTTTCCTTGCCGCCGGGTCGGTCTACAATTTCCAGCGCGTTGTATTCACATACCGGCACGCAAATCCCACACCCGTCACAGAGGTCTTCGTTGATAGCGGCGATGGTAGGCTCCGCCTCGTACTTGTCTTTAGAGATTATAGTACAAGCCTTTGCTGCTGCTGCCTCCGCCTGTGCGATCGCCTCTGGAATGCTCTTGGGACTGTGCGCCAGACCTGCCACAAATATACCTTCCGTAGCGAATTCCACCGGCCGCAACTTCACATGCGCCTCCAGGAAGAAATTATCCTCGTTCAAGGGGACCTTGTAGAACATTGCAACGTCTCTGACCGCTTCGACCGGAGACACCATCGGAACGCTTAGAGCAATTATGTCGGCATCAATGGCCAGATCTTCTCCGAGCACCGGATCTCTGACCTCCACGACCAGACTGCTCTGTCCCCTATTAGTGTTTTTCACTTGAGGTGCACGTTCCGGCTCGTATCGAATGAAAATTACTCCTTTATCTCGCGCTTCTTGATAGTATTGTTCATAAAATCCGTAGGTCCTAATATCGCGATACAGGACATAAATGTTCATATCGGGCTCTATCTGCTTTAGTCTTATCGCGTTCTTGACGGCTTGGTTGCAGCATACCCTGCTGCAATACGGTCGGTCACTGTTACGAGACCCTACACAGAGAATCATAACCATACTGTTGCAGCCCTCGATGTCTGGGCTGTTCCCTGCAATTTTCTCTTCAAGCTCAAGCTGCGTCAGGACTCGCGGATTCTTGCCATAGAGATATTCCTCAGGCTTATATTCCTCGGCACCGGTGGCAATGACAGTCACGCCATGTTCTATTTTCTCCGTTACTCTGCCGCGATATCTCATTATTTCGGTCGTAAAATTACCCACATACCCAGAGGCGTCTACAATATAGGTGTTTGTATAAATTCTTATTTTCGGATGGTTGTTAGCCTTTTCTATGGTGTGTGCGACATGGCGTGTGATGTCCACACCATCAATTGTATAGTGTATCCTGTTTGCTATACCGCCAAGTTGTTTGCCTTGCTCAATAAGGTGAACGTCAAATCCTTGACCAGCGATGGCCAAGGCTGCCGTCATACCAGCCAGTCCACCTCCCACCACCAGCGCCGAAGGGGTCACGCTCAGCGACGCGGCTGCGAGCGGCTCGACCAGCGCCACCTTGGCCACAGCCATATGCACAAGACATTTTGCCTTTTGCGTGGCCTCATCCGGCTGATTCATGTGAATCCAGGAACACTGGTCCCGAATATTGGCCATTTCCAACAAGTAAGGATTAAGGCCAGCCTCGCGCAAGGTTTGCTGGAAAAGCGGCTCATGTGTTCGCGGGGAACAAGATGCCACAACAACGCGATTGAGGTCGTGCTCGAGAATCATTTCTCGAATGTGGTCCTGCGTATCTTGGGAGCACGTGTAAAGGTTGCCTTCGGCATATACTACGTAGGGCAGAAACTTAGCGCATTCTGCCGTCGACTGTACATCAACAACTGAGCCGATATTGATTCCGCAGTGACAGACGAACACGCCAATGCGCGGCTCTTGGCCACTTATGTCTCTTTCCGGCGGAAATTCTGGCTCAACCGTCAGCGTTCCTCTGACCTCTTCTAAGAATTGGCATGCCTTCCCTGCTGTACCACTGGCCTGAGTAACAGTCTCGGGTATGTCTTTGGGACAGGATGCGGCACCACCAACATACACCCCTGCTCGTGAAGTATCGAGAGGTCGTAAAGGATTAGTCCAGATGAATCCGTTGGAATCAAGACGGATGCCAAGCTTTGCGGCCAGGCTTCTTTGCTTTTCGGCAGGTTGCAGACCGACCGACAGAACCACCATATCGAATTTTTCCTCAGCGGCCTGGCCCGATTCAGGCGCATATTTGACTGTTAGCTCCGAATCGCCGTCTCTTTTGTACACATCGCTGACTCTTGCCCGCTCAAAATGAACGCCATATTGTGACTTGGCTCGCTCGTAGTATTTGTCGAAATCTTTCCCAAACGCCCTTAGGTCCATAAAGAAGATGGTAACGTCAAGGTCCTTAAGATGTTCCTTGGCAATAACTGCTTCTTTAATGGCGTACATACAGCAAACAGATGAGCAGTACCCACTCTTACAGGAAATGTCACGAGAACCCACGCATTGCAGGAACGCAATCTTCTTAGGCGTTATTCCATCTGAGGGTCTTTGTACATGCCCGGTATATGGACCGGAAGCGGACAAGATTCTCTCAAACTGAGTACTGCTGACCACGTCGCCATAGCGGCTATAGCCGAAGTCATACTTCAACTGGGCTAAGAATTCTTCAAAGCCCGGCGCGACTACAATCGCACCGACATCAATCTGCTCTATTGTGTCTTGCTGCTGATGACAAATTGCCTCCGCTTTGCAGGCAGCTACACACTGTAGACATTGGCAGCAGGTACTGCAATTCAGGCATCGCGTCGCTTCCTGAATAGCCTGCTCTTCCGTATATCCAAGCTCGACTGCCTCGAAGCTCTTGATCCTTTCGTCTATTGCCAGGGTTGGCATAGGTACTCCGGGAACCCGGCTGTGCGCACCTTGCGGAATGGGGGCTAAATCTCTTGCAGAAAGTCGGGGTCGTATGTCTTCGCGCCCTTCCCTAAGGTCCTCCCCATTTAAGAATCGGTCAATAGATGTTGCTGCTCGATGGCCTGCGACGATTGCGTTGATGGCTACATCTGGCCCCGACACGACATCTCCGCCTGCAAAAATCCGTTTCACGTTCGTGGCTAATGTATCTTCATCAACATAGATAAATCCTGCTCGAGTCTCGAGTGAACCGTTGGCAGCCTTTAACAACTCCCAATCTACAGCTTGTCCAATGGCAACCACAACGGAGTCAGCAGGCATGATACGCTCAGAACCAGGTCTGACTAAGGGTCTGAATTTACCGTCTCTGTCGAACACCGACAGGCATTCCTTGAATTCAACGCCGCATACATGACCGTCTCGGCCAACAACGCGTTTTGGAGAAAGTCTGTTGCGGACTAAGACCCCTTCTTCTTGGGCGGCTTTGACTTCTCGAGGGGAGGCCGGCATCTCCTCCGAGCATTCAAGGCAGACAAGAGAAACTTCTTTGGTCCCCAAGCGAACGACTGTACGAGCAACGTCAACAGCAACATCGCCTCCTCCGATAACTGTCACTTTCTTGCCAAGGTCTATAGGCTGGCCGAGACTTGCGGCTCGCAGCAAGTCTGTAAAGCCGCGCACTCCTTCCAGGTCCGTGCCGCATACGGGCACCAGGCCCGTCTCGGTGACCTGCACAGCCTTGAGGTCGGTTAAGACCCGTATATCGGCTTCTTGGCTGACAGCGGGGATTACGACATCGGCTTCGATTATGAATTTCGAATCCTCGATGGGGATGGGACGTCTTCGCCCGGAGGCATCTGGTTCACCAAGGGCCATTCGGACACATTCCAACGCAGCTACCCTTCCATTTGTACCCAGAATGCGCGTGGGTGAGACTTGAAAGCGAAACTCAATACCTTCCTCCTCGCAAGCTCCTACTTCCTCTTCACTTGCGGGCATCTCGGCGCGACTGCGGCGGTACAGAATTGTCACTCGGCGGGCGCCGAGACGCAAGGCAGTCCGTGCGGAGTCAACAGCTGCGTTACCACCCCCAATGACACATACAGCCTTATTTGCGATGCTGGTTGGCCGTTCCATCTTGGCACGGTGCAGAAATCGGGTGCCGTGAATCACGCCTTTGAGGTCTTCGCCCTCTATACCGAGCTGCCGGCTCTTGTGAGTTCCAATCGCAATGAAGATGGCCTCGAAGCCCTGGGCGAACAGATCGTTCAATGTCAAGCCAGGACCTACCGGAGTGTTCAGTCTGATTTGGACACCTGCCTGTTTTATTGCATCGATCTCGTAGTCGAGCACAGCGACCGGGAGCCGGTAGCGTGGTACGCCCACGCGCAACATTCCTCCGGCCACATCGAGCGCTTCGAAAACGACAGGCTTATAGCCCATGCTGGCCAGGTCCCAGGCACAGGTAAGCCCTGCGGGCCCGGAGCCAACGATTGCAATTCGCCGGCCAGAACCTCGCTGAGTCAAGCGCGTTTTGCGTTCTTCGCGGATCTGTCGGGCCGATTCTGGGACCTGGCCTCTGCGAGAAGCGGTAATTTCACGATCGGCAAGAAAGCGGTGCAAATCTCTAATTGCGAGTGATTGGTCTACGTTGTTCCTGTTACATGCTTCTTGACAGGGATGTGTGCAGATACGTCCACAGGTGGCTGGGAAGGGATTGCGAGAGCGATATAACTCGAGAGCCTCGTCGAATTTTCTCTGAGCCAGAAGCGCGACGAAACCCTGCACATTTACACCAGCAGGGCAGGCATTTTGGCAGGGTGCGGGGAGGCCCTTATCGATAACAAATGCGTTAGGATAGGCCTGTGGATAAGGACGGAATATGGCTTTTCTTTTACCGAGTTCGGCATCAAACTCGCTGGCAACGGTTATGGGGCACACTTCGGCGCACTCTCCACAGCCGGTGCACTTGTTTAGGTCGACGTATCTGGCCCTCTTTCGAATCTTTATTTTGAAATTGCCGGCTGAACCCGACACATCCGCGAGGTTCGCCCACGTAATTGTCTGTACATTCAAGTGTCGCCCGCATTCAACGATCTTTGGTGAGAGAATGCACATTGAACAATCGTTGGTGGGGAAGGTCTTGTCAAGTTGGGCCATAGTGCCGCCGATTGCCGGTGAGCTTTCCAAAAGGTACACTTTCTGACCTGATTCAGCCAGATCAAGCGATGCCTGAATGGCGGCTATACCGCCCCCAATTACGAGTACGGCTCCGACTTGCTCCTGTTTGTTTTCAGTAGGTGCGATCATCTCTATCTACGCGGACCCTAAACACATAACTTTGCGTCGCGTACCGCAACTGCCTACGGAATTCAACGTTCTGCTATACGGACTTCTTCTATTTTCTTTCTTGTTTTCTTGAATCTGTCCTGATCCATCACCAACACACTCACGAGGTCTCGCCGCAGTGTCTGCATGAACTCATCTAGTTCTTCAATCTCGTGCAGCAACTCAGAGCGAACGAATCGCTCTGCAACCGCCATCTCGCGCAGCGCCTTCATCACGTCTCTGAACTTGACGTTTTGTGGACACTTTGCGGTGCAGCAATAGCATTGCACGCAGCGCCATATAACCGGTGAAGAAAGGACCTCCTTACGCATCCCAAGTAATACTTGCCGGATGATTTTGCGAGGGTCGAACTCGTCATCAATGTTCGATACCGGGCAACCGGCCGTGCACGTGCCGCAGGAAAAACAGAGTTTGATATTTTCCCCGCCAGGATGGGCGGCCACATCGTATTTGAACCGAGGATCAAGATTCTTGCTTTCGATGGCTTCCATTTTTTGATTTCTAATTCTCATTTTTGATTCACTTGGCCATTGCAAGTCACATACTGTCAGTTGCGCAGTTTTGCCTTTTGTACAATTTCAGGTACCTTTTGTTCCCACCCGATAGCCATAATATGAATGCCAGCCACGCCCTCAATCTGGCCTACCTGCTGAATCTGCTCTACGCAGATGTCAATCCCTTCAGCCTTAGGGTCATCGGCCTTGGCCATCCTGTCGATGTAATAGTCGGGCACGGTTACACCTGCAACCTGCTCACGCATGTATCGGGCCATTCCCACAGATTTCAAGGGGGTCACACCAGCCAAAATTCTGCACTTTTCGTGTAGGCCACTGCTGCGCACCTGTTGCATCCACTTTTTGAACCGATCCAGATCGTAGATTGACTGGGTTTGAACGAAGTCAACGCCAGCGTTAACCTTCTTCCGCAGCCGAATAACACGGAACTCAAATGGATCCGCAAAAGGATTGGCTGCCCCACCGATGAACATTCGCGGCTCTTTAACTTCTGCTTTCTTTGAGTTCTTGATTTCCTCACCGCACTCGAAAACTCGCTTATCGCGCATGTTCTTGACCATCTGGATTAACTGTATCGAATCTAGGTCAAAAACATGTTTCGCTGTGGGGTGATTGCCGCAGTGCTGGTGGTCACCGGTCAGGCAAAGGACATTACGAATACCCAAAAGATATGCCCCGAGAATGTCTGACTGGATAGACAGACGGTTTCTATCTCGGCAGGTCACCTGTATGATCGGCTCAAGGCCCAGGTCCAGAACAAGCTTGCCAACAGCGATGCTCGATACGCGAACAATTGCGGTTTGGTTATCTGTTATGTTTACAGCATCCACCCAATCCCTAAGTACATCTACCTTCCTTTTGATGACGTCTAAGTCAGCGCTTTTTGGAGGACCAAGTTCGGCGGTTATCGCAAATTTGCCGCGGCAGAGCACCTTCTCCAGATTGCTCCCAGATTTGTATGCGTCGTTAGCCATTATAGTTCCGCTATATCTTCTCTTGACAGTTTTCTCGGTCCACCGTCGTGGGTCCGGCTCCAGTCTCTGGGTTGAGCATTTTCAGAAAGTACGTCTAATTGTCCCAGGGTTTTGAGTCGGTCGTAAATTAGTTGCCAGCCGCACTCAATATTTTCAGGGTCAACTTCACATTTGCCGTCGACAGAACCACCACAGGGACCATTTAACAGTGACTTTGAACATCGTGTTACCGGACAAACACCACCAAAAATGCCAAGTTTGCAGTCGCCACAGGCAAGACAGTTTTCCGACCACTGGCCGGCCCCATCATTAGTCCCGCAAAACATCGTGTTTAGAGCCGGATAAATGGGCTTATCCGGAAAAATCCTCGCCGCCATCTGTACGCCGACCCCGCAGGCCATTGACAGAATTGCGTCACAGCACGTCACCTGGTTCCTTATGGCATCGTAGAATTCGGCGTCGCACTGTCTTTCAATGGTGTTTTCATCAACTTGAAGATTCGCAGACAGTCTCAAAAGAGAAGCCAGGGTAGCGACTTCCCTTTCGCCGCCTGCCAGGCAAATAGTGACGCACGTGCCGCAGCCCAGCACGAGTACACGCTTGTGCCCGGCAAGATAGTCTTTGATCTCTTCAATCGGCTTCTGCTCTGCAACTATCATCGTTCAGCTCCAAGTCCAACTGCGTTATCATTTCCGGCGTAACCATATTCAGTCCATCTGCGGCTGCCGCTGGAATAGATACTTAAGGTCCTCACGACACGTGCCTCGTAGTAATCGTGTTGTTTCTCTGCCGCCTGTCACGAAACATACTCCAGAAATTTATGAGGTTCCAACGATGCTAATTGTCCAAACACGACTCGCTTGTCACTTACTCCTGCTCTTTCCAGTTCACACTTAAGACGTTCTATCCGTTTTGCCGCCCAGGTGGACCCAACCAGGTATTGGCAATTTTCTTGATGGCAGCCAAGAATCATGACCTTTTCCGCCCCCAATTCCAGCGCTTGCAGTACAGCTCGCGGATCTACTTTGCCGGCGCAGGGAACGCGAATTAGCTCGACTGCTTGGGCCCATACCGATCCGTTAATTGCGGCTGCTGTTGCCGCCGGATATGCGGAGTTTTCACAGGCAAAAATGATTGTTTTAGGTTTATCACCCAACTCTGCTGCAATTTGCTCATCTGTAAATCGAGGCAGTTGGATGGCATTAGCGGGGCATTGCGCTGCGCACACTCCACAGCGCTGACAAGATATGGGTGAAACGGAAGCAACAGCGTTATCAACATCGATGCTGACGGCGCCGTGAGGGCATATCCGCAGACATGTCAAGCAGAGCACGCATTTCTCCTCGTCTACGAGAGCTGCATCATCGGGTATCTCTATCTGCCCGTTCTTGAGTAATTGGTGGATTTTGTTTGCTGTTACCAACGCATCTGCCTGAGCGTCTCTGAACTCCCCGTCGCCCCGGGCTGAACCGACAACGAAAACACCTTCTCGGTTTGTCTCTGTTGGCAAAAGCCATACGCTGTCAAACTGCAACACTCCCGCTGGACCAGCACGCAACCCTGCCATCAAGCTCAGCAGTTCGTTGTTGGCGCTTCCCGCGGGGGCATCAGCATTAATGACCAGGTCGAAGTCCTCATGAAATTGATACCCTATTATTGGTTCCTCCACGTGGAGCACCTTCTTAAGACCTTCATCCAAAATCACGGGTGGTTCTTCATATTTCACAACGACCACGCCCGCTTGTCTGGCTCGCCGGTATAGACCTTCAAGACCTGTTGCGGCCACTCGTACGTTGTGGCAGTACAATTTCACCTCAGCACCAAAACGCTTGGCGAGCAGCTCAGCCGCAGAGAGCACTTGGGCCGAGGTGGCCCGACCTTGTTCACCCAGGACGTCCATCACTATGGCTACACGCTTGGGAATCTGGAAGCCATTATGGATTAGTTCTGCCAATCCTGAACTCATTGCAACTGAGTCCGCAGCCAAGACAATTGCTCCTGTAGAGACCTTTTGCTCTGTCCCGTTTGAACTGACAACAGCCGTGAAGCCACCAAATTCTCCTTCTATCGATTTCAAGGACGAAGAAGTGTGAACGCGAATTCGCTTGTCACTTCTGACTTGCCCGATGAGCTCGTTAACGCGACTCTGCACAACTGACTCAGCATCACAGGAGTTAGCAGCAACGTATGCGTAAAGTTCCGGCACTTGTGCTGCGACACCGCCCAACTTTTGACTGCTTTCTATCAGGCTTACGCGGTGTCCCAGCCGGGACAGGGCAACTGCCGTTTGCATTGCCGCCACACTTCCCCCGAGGACCAGCACGTCCCGGTTTATCCTGGCTTTCCTGAACTTCACAGCCGATGCCAGCTTTACTCGCCGAATAGCTGCGGTCAGGAGCTCTATACTCCTGTTCGTAGCCGCGTCCGGCGCGCTCGTAACCCAAGCACAGTGTTCACGAATATTTACCGACCACAGAGGCCCTTGATTGAGCCTGCTACCCTGCGTCGCTTCGCCCAGAGTTTTCTCAAACATCTGTTGGTCGCAAGCTCCTATCACCAGACGCTTCACTTGCTTTTCACTTTGAAAGAGGGATGCTATTACCTTTATACATTCACTTGGCTGGCAGAATTTTGAGCAAAGCTCGATCGTGGCCACAACCGGCAGTTGCGCCAAATGCTGTTGGAGCCGTTCGAAATTGAGCCGGTCGCGCAGTGTCCCGCCGCAATCACACAGCACAACACCTACGTCACGATTTATTTGTTTGGCCTTTCGAATCACAGATTAAGCCTCACCTAATAACGCAGCACTGACCGCTTCTGCCTGCGCTATACACGATTGTATATCTTTGGGTGACTCACACGCCCCGGCCACAAAAATGCCTTCCCGTCCCAATGCAGGCAGCGATGAAGCAGTTTTGAAGCCGACAAATCCTTGCTCGTCGAGCGGTACCAGTAGTGCTTCGGCCAGTTTTGCTGCATCCAGATTTGGCCGAATTCCAACCGCCAGAATCACAAGGTCAAACTCTTGTTCGCAAACTTGCAAGTTCGTCCCTTGGCCAGAAGATTCAGCAGCAAACTTGACATGAACGCCACCGTCACGTCCTTGCTCAATCTCATATGGTCGGGACCTGACGAAGGTCATATTATCCTTGCACTTGTTATAAAACTCGTCGAATCCTTTGCCGAACTTCTGGATGTCCATATAGAAGATGGTGACCTGCGCATCTTGATCCACGTACTTCATTAGTTGCGCCATTCTTAGAGCGTACGCACAGCAGACGGTTGAGCAGTAATCTGTATCCTCCGGCCGTCGATGAACTTGCTCGCTCCTTGAGCCTACACATTGGATAAAAGCGATCCGTTTCGGCAGCGTACCATCCAAAGGACGAGTAATTTTAGCTTCGGCAGCGAGTTGCTGTTCGGCTTCAATACCAGTGATAATATTCACTATCCTGCCATATCCGTATGAGATGTTTTCACGAGGATCGTAGTGGTCATAGCCGACAGCTATGACCACGGTATCTACGGCTATTTTGCTCTGAGAGCTTCTATCCTGCATATTGATTGCGTCGGCAGGGCAGGCTTGTTCGCACGCTGAACATTTCTTGCCGGTAGCTCGCCGACACAGTGAGTAATCAATTACCGGCACCGCCGGCCAGACTTCCAACTGTGGCTTGATTATCGACTTTTCGGGGCATACACGTACACAGGCTTGGCAACCTGTACATTTGTTACGAGCTATAAATGTCGGCTGATGCTCCAATATGGCAGTGTAACGGGAACCATTTGTACCTGGTTGCAACTCACTCAGTTGCGTGCGCGTGAGAATGGTAATACGAGGCGTGGCAGATATGCTCCTTAGGAGGTCATTTGCCACACAGACGCTGCACCGCAGACAAACGTCGGTTGCTTTACAACCCATCTCGGCGACATGCCCGCCAATTGTGCCTTGTTTCTCTATAAGGCAGACTTCTTTACCCGCTTTGCTCAGACGCTCGGCTACGGTTGCTCCTGCGATGCCCGCTCCTATAACCAGAACACATCCGCGTTCATTATCTGCCTGTCTTTGCGTTCGATGAGATGGTTTACTATTCGAAATTACCATATTCTCGCAAATCTGCACGAAGCCTAAAAAGCGCTATGTCGGACTGCTCAGCGTGATGATCACTGCTTGATCGCCAAAGCAAGCTTTGAAGCGGCCACAGCGAGGAGCCACCTGCGAGACAATCCCACCGTCTGGAAAACCCATTGGGGAAACGCAAGTCTTTCTTGGAAAAATACGTATTTGTCTGATCACTAAACCGACCTGCAAGACCAGGCGCTGCCCATGCTTGCCTTGAAGGCTTTCATAGCGTTTGGGTCACCTTTGGACAACCTTTCACTCTATTGAGAAGTTGAATCTCCTATCCCGGCTTCTCGTTGCCGTAAAGCAATTGAGCAGCCGCTCAAGTGCTTTGGATCCCGCACACGGTAAGAAAACTACCTCTTCAGGCAACTTGTGCACCGAGATACTTCGTGACAGCGCCAAGCAAAACGTCGGGTCCTTCCGATTTGTCTACGAACTCATCAGCTTCGCTAAGCAGAGCATCTTGACGACTCGCTGTAGTCTCCCCCCATCTGTGGGTAATCCCGCTAAAAACAATTATGGGGACATCGGTGAGCACCGGTTCACTCTTAATGTCTTTGATGGCTGCGTACCCGTGTTGTCCCTCCATAATTATGTCCATAATAATAAGGTCAGGCTTTACTTTTTGAGCCAGAGCCTTGCCTTCTTTTGCGGATGGAGCTGGAAAAACTTCCCATTTATGAGTCTTCAAGTATGGCTGAAAAGCTGAGATAACCTCTTCATCATCTTCGACCCAAACAATCTTTTTATTAGCCATGATATTCTCCTGTAAACGGCACGCTTGTCTGTTTTGCTTTGATCTTTTTATGCTCACAGACATCAAGTCTTGCCAACTTTTTGGATAGCCCGGCCTTCTCCTCCTGGCTTGTGGGCCTACAATCACTACAGATTCTTAACTTGCATTCTATTTTCAAGCTTACCTTTCCCTTCCCTGTTTTGCTTAGACTTTGTTGAACAAGTCAGCAAAAATGTGGAGCTCCGACAAGTCGGCTCCTGCGCCCTTTTGTATCCGAGAATTCCATCAAACAAGCTATTAGCGCTCCTGGACTACTAACCCTAATTCCATCGGGCCAAAGATCCCCGGTGGAGGCACAAGACATCTCACGCTCGGCCTTGGCTCGAGAGTGTTCAGGACCTGATTTTGGCGGCACTTTCGGACCCTGCAGCAAACCGCAGCACCTTGCTGGCTTCCGCTCTTACAGTCTGCCGAAAGGTGGTCTTACTCACCGATAGCCTGACGATGCTTATTAGCACGAGCGCTCCATTTCAGTTTGCCATTTGAGGGTTGCAACTCTTGTGCCAGATAATGCCGAATAGCAGCCGGAATTTCTCCTAAGCAGCTTTTGATAAAGATGTTATATGTGATCGTGCCCATTGTTCGTTTGCAAAATATCTTCCACGCCAGCTCTCCACGCGGGATGATTTTCCCCAACGATGGGGAGATTTGCCCCAGAAATCTACGTCTCATCCAACTTCGTGCTTGACTGGTAAGTGGCTTGAAGTACAATGAAGGCCGTTAGACTCGTCGAATATGTCTGAAACGAAATAGGTTTTCGGGTGCCCAAAACATTAGAAGGGCTAGGACTTGTAGAGGATATGAGGGGTAAGGATTTGTCCTAGCCCTCTCAGATGCTTATTTAAATTGTCTTAGCTGTCTACGGTTACTCTTAGGCAGCCAAATTCCACAGCTATTCAGGCCTTGGGCAGTCGCCGTCAAGGTCCGAATCCGTCTTCTTCCAGTTGGCAATCACAATGCCCAAATCGTTGCTCATCACGCGATACTTCTGGAAGCCTTGCGGATTGTGGTCAATGTCGGCACAAGGATCAAGCGTAGCATCGTCAATCAGCTTTTTCCAGTTGGCGGATACAATGCCCAAGTCATTACTCATTACCCGATACTTCTGGAAGCCCTGGGTAGCACCATCGGCGTCGCCGTCACACTGATATGGTGCGCACCAGCAATCCGGCTTGCCAAGCGTTAGCCAGTCGTTGTAGGTCGAGTACGTTGAAGGCAGGCACTCGACAGGCCCGCCTGGCCAGA
>SMTZ1_10001902_pt1 | contig 54944 bp, 55 predicted proteins | sample DeeMarSWOR136_30_FD_25667 | JGI IMG/M metagenome (IMG submission 25667) | reverse complement strand
CTCATGGCGCTCTCCCATATCCCAGTCACTCCTGAGCATGCTGGAAGGAGTATCTGCGTGGGTATCCACGGTCAGAACTCCTTCGTGGATCTCAACAGCCTTAGCCAAGAGGTCTTCTTCTCCTTCCTGGGAAGAACAAGACGCCAATAACACGCCCAAAGATAAAATCGCTATCCATTTGATCCGATATTTATGTCTCAATTTTTCTCTCCTATTTTATGGTGATCATACCCACACAACAATGTATACAAAAACAGAGATGATTTCAAATAACTTTTTTCTTATGATAGTATCTCTATTTCAGTCGATCCTTTGAGAAGGGCAGATGATGATAGGAGTTCCCTGGGACTCAGGAGGCGTAACGTATTGTTTCAGGCATGTTTCGTATCAGTCATGTCTCAGCGCCACTACCGGATATGGAAAATGCCACGGCTCCGATGCAGAGCCACCAGGGAAAGCTGAAGTACTGGATAAAGGGAACACCCTGTTTGGATAGGAAATAGTTGATCACCTGGTTTATCAGAATACTCACCACCCATCCCAAAGCCAGACCGAACAAACCTCCCAGCAGCCCTATCACACTCGATTCAAAGAAGAAAATCTTCGAGACATCTCTATTGCTCGCGCCTACCGCTTTCATGATGCCTATCTCTGCATACCTTTCCAGAATGGACATCACCATGGTGTTTACAATTCCCAAGGATGCAACACAAAGAGCGATCATCCCCACAACAGCCAACACCATATCCATAACCAAAAATCCTGTCTTGAATTCTTCCAACTGATCGATAAAGGCAAAGGTCTGTAAGCCCATCTCACGAACTGCCTCTTTTAAGGGTTCTATATACTTGGGGTGCGAAACTCTGACATTAGCTAAGGTGTGGCCCTGTTGATTTTCAGGAGAACGGAAAAGATCCCACACATTTGAAAAAGGCAGCTTCTTCAAATCCTTCGCAACACCCGGAGGAATAAATATGTCGCTTCGCAGCGGAGTAGGACCTCCAAAGCCCATTCTTTCAGCAATACCCTCAATCTTGAATGCATAGCTTTCCCGAGAAAAGGGGAGGGTTTCTGCACGAAAAAGAGAAGAAAGGTTCATGGGATTTATGCGGCTGAAATCAAAAGCCAGAGTGGATATCTCGATCTCCTCTCCAAGTGCTGAAGATAATTCCTTGACCTCAAGCCTTTTCAGAAGCGAATCACTGATGATGAGCGACCAGACATCATCCTGAATATAGGGCTTCCCTGACCGAAGTTTCATCAGTTTGGATTTGGCCAGTTCTGCAGGAAGGACTTGAATCAGAACAAACGCTTCTTTCTGGTTGATCTTGACTGAAGCAGGGAAACGGATGTCGGCGAAGACTGCCTCCACTCCCTTGATTCCTTTGATTTTTTCAATGACACCGTCATCCAGCACAGCCTTCGATCCTTCATCTTGAGCTTCTGGCCGCCGAGAATCCGGATCCCCCAAGCGCATCCAGGCCGAATCGGTAAAGACCATAAGATAATTGAAAAGTTCCAGCTGCTTGAAGCTCTCTGAAACATTTTTCTGGATACCCTTGCCGAAAGAAATCATGGCCACTAATGCGCCGATACCGATGACCACTCCAAAAGTCGTCAGGAACGACCTCAGTTTTCTCTTCCAGAGATTGGAAAAAGACTGCTCGAAATAGTCGGAAAGCCTCATGTTGCCCTTTTCCTTCCGATGATTTTACCGTCCTGAAGGTGTACGAGATGGCTGGAAAATTTTTTGAGAAGTCTTTCTTCATGAGAGACCATAACAACTGTAAGGACCTGCCACCGGTTTAGATCGGCTAACAAACCCACAATCTCCTCTGATGTCCGACTGTCCAAATTCCCGGTGGGCTCATCTGCCAGCAGAACATCGGGCTTGTTGATCAAGGCCCGGGCAATGGCCACTCTTTGCTGCTCGCCACCGGAGAGTTCCGCCGGGCGGTGATCCTTCCGCGGGGCAAGCCCGACCTTTTCCAACAACTCCAGAGCTCTCCGTTTTCTTTCCCTCTTTGCCACTCCCGCAAAAAAAAGCGGAAGAGCTACGTTTTCAAGGGCAGTGAAGGAGGGGATAAGATTGAAGGATTGGAAGATCATCCCCACGTGGTGTCTTCTATACAGGGCCAGTTCATCCTTGTTCATCCGGGATATGACTTTCCCACGGGCCTCAATGTTCCCTGAGGTAGGTGTATCCAATCCTCCCAAGAGATTCAAGAGGGTGGACTTTCCAGAGCCGGACGAGCCGGTCACTCCTACAAAAGCTCCTTTTTCGATGATCAGGGTAATATCGCACAAAGCCACAACCTGGACTCTTCCCATGGTGTAGATCTTGGTCAGCAGGTCGGTTTTGAGAGCGGCGGGCATTTCCTTTTCTTATCCCGAAAATCTATGTTTTTATATTTTTTACCACTTTCCATCCATCTGGAACTCGGCGCTGCCCAACCAGAATCCAGATCCAGTGACAGAATCATACTGGGCTTGAAGAAGATCATAATGGAATTTTTCTTCCTCGCTGATTTCCAAGAACATCTTCTTAGCTACAGAATCATCGGTCTCCTCTGCTGCTTTCTGGAAAAAATCGATGGCATTCTGCTCGAGTTCCATTCCAATCCGTAAAGCTTCTATCTCTCCTTTTCTCTCTTCTTTTCTCATGCTCTCCTTCAGCTTCTCTACCAGAGGAGCCTCTCCTGAAACATCCTCGGGCTTGATCTCCCTCTTCCAGTCTGTACCTCCGAGGATCTCGCTGAACAGCTTGCCGAATGTTTCCAGATGTTTGACCTCTTCTTCTGCCAGGTGTAGAAACATTTTCTTGCCGCGTGGGTGATGGGTGACTTCGGCAGCATGATTGAAAAATTTCCGCCCGTTGATCTCAAGCTTGATAGCGTCTCTTATTACGTTTTCGACATCTTTACTGATTTTAGTCATGAATTCTCTCCTTTCTTATTCCTTGACCTGCTTCCAGGCTTCTATGAATTTGACTGCATTCTCGACCATCTTGGTCACGGTCTTCTCTCCTCGCTCTCTGGTAGATTTTTTGGGATCACCGGTTGACCAGATGCCGTTGCTGCTGAGTTCATGGCTGGCGCCGCCTTTTCCCGTTTCTTCAGGAACGGCTTGGAGTGCACTCAAAACGGCCATCAACTCCGGGTTTTTTTGGCTTCGTAGATAGAGCTCTCCCATAAGCCGTGAAAAATTCATCTTCGGTTTTTCCGCTCTTTCCAGCTTCACTAGCTCCGGCTTAAGAAAGAGCATTATGGATGTCTCGCTGATACCTGCATGGGCATCGTACAGGACGCCCTCGAGCCTGTCCTGATCTCTCTGGAAAGACGCTCCTGCACCAATGGCCACAGCAACAGCTCCAGTTGTGTGATTGATTCTATGGATAACTTTACTTTCGACGATGCTGTTTCCTCCATGGTAGTTGAAGAACATGAAACGACGGAAGCCGTATTTGATCAGCAGCTCAGCGGTCTCATATAGGACTTGTTCCATGGTCTCCGGCTTTAGGCTTAAGGAGCCAGGAAAACCAGAATGGTAAATGCTGTATCCTGAGAGCAACACAGGAGCCACCAACACTCCGGTCTGTACAGAGATCATCTTGGACATCCCAAAGGCCTCATAATAGTCCGTTCCTAAGGGTAGGTGGGGGCCATGTTGTTCAGTGCTCCCCAAAGGAATGATGACCATGTCGTTTGTCTTCAGATACTCCTGGATATCTGTCCAGGTCATCTCTTGAAGCACAAGGGGTGTTCCTGGCCCTTCTGCTCGCACATACAGTGCTAGGGCCAAAAAAATCCCGAAAGCCACGGCTGAACTCATCAAAAACATTTTCACTGTTCGTCTCATTCAGATTCCCCTTTTTTGGATTAAACACGAAAAAATCATGACTTCCTATTCTATTCTTTTAGAGTCCGGTTTTCAATCAGACGAAGAGATTTAAGCGTTTCCAAGAGATTCTGATCTTGTTTTTGATTGGGACAAGGAAGGATGCAGAGATCCCATGGTCTATCTCTTCAGCACATAAAAATTCCTTGTCCGATCATCTCCCCTTAACATCCGAAAATCTATTACCCTATATTCTCGCTGGAACAGCTTCTGGAAAACCTCTCTTGTTCTCATCCGCCATTCAATCGGAACAGCTCGCACCTTTTCGTCTAAAACGTCGGTCTCTTTGAGCATCTTGTAGAAGTCGAAGGGGATCTCAACCAATACAAACTCCTGTCTGAGATCGGGTTTGATATCCGTGACGATTTCAAGACTCACAGGGCCGTCCCTCCCTTTGACTTCCATTATCTTTGTGTCGAGAGCAAGATGATTAGGGCTGATGAGGTCCTCAAGTTCACATTTTGGTCTCTGGATGCTTTTTTCCAAATCCCATGATACATAGAGCCTGTCGCACGGCACATCGATCCTGTTCAACTCTCCACCAAAATCTTTATAGAAATCTTCCTTGTACTCCACCACCTCCATCGCAAAATGATGGATATTTCTGTGGGCATTCACTCCGACAAGAGGATCAAAAGTGCAGGTTATGGTTCCAACTCCAAATATCCCCAAGACCACGTCTCTTTGGAAGCCCTTTATCAGTACACCTAGACCGAATCTTTGGAACTCCTTTTTTACGCCCAGATATTGTGAGTAGAACATGAGATTCTCTTGAGACCTAAAGCTGATATCCTTATCCTTGACTCCAACAAATCCGTAGGAGAATCCGACGAGATGGCCTCTGTCACGTTCACAGCGCATGTTGCGCGGACCGGCCATCTGGTCTGTGGGCTCCTTCCAAATTTCCTCCCGTAAATCTTCGTACTTCTGGTAATCGTCCTTGTGAGATGATGTTTCTACTGCAAACAAAAACTTCTTTCCTTTGATTGTATGGAGCGCCTCCAATCTATTCATAGACATGCTCCCTTTTAATTCCTAGCAACCAGGTCAATTCTAGCGAAACGTCACCCTAAAAAGCAACCTCTGGTCTTATTCAAAGCAGCACTTTTAATAATCCAACGGTCAGACAAGCAGGGGACAAATCAGGGATCGATAGTGCGTTCAGATGCTCAATTCCCATTGAATAAAATGAACATTTAGTATATGGTAAATAACCTTATAGATGAGGCCAGAATTCCCAACGAACGAACAAGGAGGCTCCAATATGAAAGTCTTAAGAACCTGCTTCTTTCTTTTCCTTTTGGTATTTCTTTCCTCTCTCCTTAAAGGACAAGAATTCCAGGTAAAGATCTTAAATTCAAAGAGTGACCTTCCTGAAAATTTCTGTACGTTGGGAGAAAAAGGTGATTATTTCATCACGAATGGAAAATATTTGGTCCTCATAGGGGGAACAGAACGAACCCTTCAGACAATCCTCAACTATCCGGCTGCCGATGTGAAGGGGAATCTCATCGGGTTTGCACCTGCAGGGGAACACCTTGTCAGCGACATGATCATTGGCTCCCCTTACCTCAGAATTAAAGATGACAGAAAATACATCAGCTATAACGCAGTGAAATTCCCGCAGCAGCAAAGCACTCAAGGCGAATTTGTCATCCATGCCTCCGCTTTTTTTGAGGGAGAAAAAGACACGAAGGCTGAAATCACCACTGAATATCGAATACATCCTGACTCGGGTAAGATCGGTCTGACATCCAGAATTAAAAACACCGGAAAGATTCCTTTCAAAGATTTGCAATATTCCTTGTATTTCCACGCCCTGCATCAATACTCCTTCAGCCCTTTTCACCGCATCGAGCATCCTGACCTGAATTTTAGAGTCTATCCAAAAAAAGGACATTATTTGGGTTGGCTGAGTCAGAATCCCATCCCGGAGAATGAAGAAACGATCCCAGGAATTTTGGAGCCTGGCGAATCATTCGAAGTCAGTTTCATTCTTCTCGTGAGAACAAAAGGTGACCAACTGCTTCAGGAGATCTATAACATCCTGGATGTTACACCAGAAAAAGTAAAAATCTATTGTGAATATCTGAAAGGGGCTCTTGCAGAAATCATTGTCCGGGACCCCTTTTCCCGAGCCGTGTTCTACCGTTCATTCCATAAAAAACCAATGGCTCTCGAAGTCCTCCTCCCCAAAGGAATCTATACGGTCACCGCAAATTTCTTCCCCGCTGTGGTCGAGAAGTTATTCCTTGTCGAACATAAGGAAAATACATGTATCCTCCAAGATCCGCCTCAAGGAACCATCAAAGTTAAAATTGAAAACAGCAGGGGAGAATACGTCCCAGGCAAAGTTACCTTTGTCGGTCTCGATCCGACAAAGACTCCCTATTTTGAACCAGAAAATCCTGTCGAGACAGGAAAACGCTGGGAAACTTTTAAAAACTCGAGTTACCCAAAAGAAGAGGGCTTGGAGGTAAGACTCCCAGTCGGCGCCTATCTGATTTACGCCTCCAGAGGTCCAGAATACACCATGGACAACAAAATCGTAGAAATCCTTCAAGACATGAAGGAGGAGTTGACTTTTCACATAGACAAAGTGATACAAGCAGAGCACCTGATATCTGTAGACCCTCATATGCACACCATATACTCGGACGGCAGGATGAGTGTTGCAGAAAGAATCAAGTCCGTAGTGGCTGAAGGTCTGGAGGTGGCTGTATCGAGTGACCACAACTATATCAACGACTATCGACCCACTCTGACAAAACTCGGTCTGGATAGGTACTTGGCCACTGTTGTGGGAAATGAAGTCACTAGAGGTGGAGTCATTCATTATAACACCTATCCTCTCCCAGTCAGAGAGGATGAAGAAAATAATGGTGCTATCTACCCTCATCGTGAGGAAGCCTCTCTCCTTTTCGTTGCCAGTCGAGAAAAAGATCCCGGAGCCCTTCTCCAGGTGAATCATCCAAGATCCGGATCTATCGGATACTTCAACAATTATGATCTCGATCCTGAAGATGCGTCCAGCGCCAGGGAAAATTTTGATTTGAACTTCGATGTCCTGGAAGTTATGAACGGGCCGTATCTTTATTCCTCGAATGAGCAATCCATCGCTGACTGGCTCCACCTGATGAACCGGGGCTACTATTTCCCGATCGTAGGATCCTCGGATGCCCATGCTATCGATGGAGATGAACCCGGGTACTCCCGGACATATGTCTTCTACCAGGGAGGAAGAGGTAAAGACTTGGATGTATCCTCTCTGATTCAAGCGATGAGGAAGGGACACACCTTTGTCAGTAACGGACCTGTTGTGGATTTTAGGATCGATGGTGAACACATCCCGGGTGATTTCTTGACAGCTAAGGATGGAAAAGTGGATATCTGGCTGAAGGTGGAGAGCGCTCCCTGGATTTCAGTGGACGAGGTAAGGCTGATCATCAATGGAGAGAGAAAAATCATTTTTCCAGTCCAGAAACCAAAAGATTCTGTTTTGAAGTTTTCAGAAAAGATCTCGCTACCCCTTATGGAAGATTCATACATCGCTGCAGAAGTCCTGGGAAGGAGAAGTCTTTATCCTGTCCTTCAGTCAAGAGCTCGTTATGGTTATCGCGAAAATGCCACTCTTCCTTATGCTCTGACCAACCCTGTCTTTGTGGACGTGGATGGAAACGGCAAGTTCGATCCTCAGCTTCCACGGGACATCCGGCTGAAAAGCGCCACAACGGCCGAACACGATGTGGATGAATAATGGGTGGAGCCAACTCGAGCAACGCCATAACAAAAAAATCACAAACATCTCCTTCTTGGATGAGGTCATTATTATTTATCCTGCAGATTTGTTTTGTTCTCATCCTGCTCGTTATTTGGTTCACCTCAGAAGGTGTCAGAGAAAGCAAGGATCTTTGGGTTCTCTTTTTCTGCAGTTTTCCCACCGAATTTCTGATAGCGATTGTGCCTCACGAGCCCATCCTTCTGTACTTCGGAAAATTCTATGCGCCGCTTACGGTTGCATTAGTGGCTGGTTCAAGCACCTTGATGACAGAATCCCTGAATTATTCGGTTTTCAAATATGTCACGGATCTTAAACTTTTCAAAAATATCCGACAGAAAAAAACGGTCAGCAAAATTGTGGATCTCTTCAACAAAGCGCCTTTCCTTGCTCTGTGGATAGCGGCTCTTACTCCCATCCCCTTTTATCCGTTTCGGTTCTTAGTGGTCCTGGCTCAATATCCTCTGGGGAAATACATTCTTGCACTTGCTCTATCAAGAATACCGCGGTTCTTTATCCTTGCACTTATTGGTCATGCGATACAAATCCCAGATTACCTCTTGGCCATACTCTTTATCATCCTTATTGCCTCCATGAATCTTCCCCTTTTGAGGAAATATATACAACACAGACAGAAAAAGCGAAAAGATGCCCTTTAAAGCCTTGATCACTGGAGCCACAGGATTCATCGGGAGTCATCTCCTGGAGACTCTTGTCTCTCAAAAATGGGAAGTCACCTGCCTTTTGAGATCCAGCAGTCGAACAGACTTCTTAAAGAAATTCCCAGTTGAAATTGTTCAAGGAAGCCTGGAAAATCAGAGTTTGCTTGAAAGAGCAGTTGAAGGCCAGGATTACATCTTCCATCTTGCCGGCCGTATTCAATCCGCCCCTCGGGAGGTTTATGAAAAATCCAACCATAAGCTGACCAGAGATTTAGTCTATGCCTGCCTGCGGACAAATCCCGACATCAAGCGGTTTGTCTACATCTCTTCCATCGCCGCAGCAGGTCCCTCTCGCCCAGGGCAGCATTCAGAAGAAGCTCAGATCCCCTCCCCCGAATCTGAGTACGGACGGACAAAGCTCAAGGGAGAAAAGGCTGTGCAAGAGGTTTGGGAACAGATTCCAGCAACCATCATCCGTCCTCCCAATGTTTATGGGCCTCGCCAACTGGAAACCGAACTTCTGATCAAACTGATCCAAAAACGAATCGTACCTATATTGAAGAGCAAAAAAAAATCAACGAGCCTAATCTATGTCAAGGACTTGATTCGTGGCATCCTTCAGGCCGCTGAATCTCCAAACACCCAAGGCCAAATCTATTATCTCACCGATAGAGAGAGTTATTCCTGGAGAGAAATCATTTTCACCATTAAAAAGTACGTGCTGAGAGAGGCGTTCTTTCTTCCTTTGCCAGAGGAAATCATTAGCTTTTTTGCCTGGGTTTCAGATATCATCAAAGCGACCGGAATCATCAGGCTTTTTTTTGGGCAAAGAGCTTGGAAGGCAATGATCCACACCCAATGGCTTTTCTCCTCCTCAAAGGCCGAAAAAGATTTTGGCTTTAAGCCTCGCTATAACCTTGATGCTGGAATTAGAGATATGCTGGGGGTCAGACTTGAAAAAATTGGAAAACTATAATAAATATATTGTTGCCCACATTAAATTGGACAACTTAAGTCAGATCCAACACTTATGAAAAAGGACAGATACCCCTTTCTCGAAGGGAAAAAAATAGCCTGTATCATCAATCCAAGTGCCGCGAACAAGAAATGGAAACGAAGAAGGCTATTGAGAAGATACATCAAAGAAAACCTTCCCGGCAAGATATTCGACAGTCTAGAAGACAAGGCCCAAACGATCCGACTAGCAAAAAAACTGTGCGAAAACAATGACATCATCATAGCTGCAGGGGGAGATGGAACCATCGCCGATGTCATACAAGGAGTACTGGAAAGCGAAATCCATAAAAATGTTGCGCTCGGGATTATTCCATTGGGAAGCGGAAACGCCTTCAGTAAATCCCTCGGTATTCCCAAGAACGTGAAAAAAGCTACCCAAATCATCAAGGAAGGTTATACACAGGAAGTGGACCTTCTCGAAATTGAAGGAACCAGAGCAGCCTTCGGCAGTATTGGAGCCCTCGCTCAAATCACAAAGGAAAAACAAAACATAAATATCCCAGGACTCTGGGGCCACGTATATGCGGCCAAAATCATGCCTAAACTTCCTCAAAAGGAACAGGAAGTCGAGTTGATAGACGGAATGGACGATTCAGGAAAGTCTTTCGATCGAATGCTTCTGCGCTTGAGGGCCCTCGACTGTGTGATCTCGAAAACAAAGCATTTCGGGTATGGTTGGCGAATCGCCCCCAAAGCACAAATCGATGACGGCTACATAGATACCGTCTTTTTTGAAATGAGTGGGCTAAAATATGCGCTCCTCTTCCCTCTCATCTATTTCGGAATCCTTCAGAGGACTCAAAGGCACTACAAGGTGAAAAAAATCATCTTCCATGGAAAAAATCTTTGTATACAGTACCATGGAGAGATTTTGGGCACAAAAGACCGCATTGAGGTGAAGGTCCTGCCCAAATCCCTTAAAATTATCATGCCCCAAAGCAAGGCTGGGGAAGTGGCATGACGATAGCACCAGAGGAGAAATCCCCTAAGATCTCTGCTTTCCCCTCTAGGTAAAGAATCCCGACTAGAGCGGCTGTCACGGCATCCAACTCATGGGCCGAATAGTTCCCGTCCAATCCCACGATTCCCAAACGTTTAAGTCCCGCTTTCAGACCCTCTAGGTCGTGTTTGGCTCTAGGTATCTTCCAGATATCCTGTGCTCCTCCCGGATAAATCTCCAAAGTTTGAATCTCCATTTGCTCAATCTTCTTCTTCAGCCCCATTCCTCTTTCTGTCAACACTCTCATCGGTCCTAAGGTTATGGGGAAAAAAGGGATCTTTCTTCGTCTCAGTTCCAGATCACAGGCACGGAAATGCTGCCCGTTTCTCTGCTGGATGGATTCTCTTCCAGGCGGAAGAGAAAGGGGAGCGTCTATTGTCACCAGGATTGGTTTTTCTTTTTCGATAACATCAAGGATATCTTGATCTGATTTGAGTAATGCGGTCTTGGCTTCCCATCTTCTCAGAAGACAACTCCCGGTTGGGCGATGGGGCACCCCTGCCAGATCGACTCCGAACACAGTCAAACAGGGCTTCTCTTTTTTGCCCCTCATGAGCTGGATGCTGCTTCCTTCAAAGCATAAAGGACGATCGGAGAAAAGGCGCGTCCGCCAAGACTCTCAAGCCCTTGCGTGGATTTATATGCTTCATTTTTCTGGTTTAAAGGGATGTTATGGGTAAGACGGTCGTGTATATCTGCAAGAGCAATGATGCTGCTGCCTACAGGGATCACATCCAGGTTTTTGTCCAGTATATCGGCCTCCTGAACATAATGGTGGAAATAATTTTGAAGAAGGGGCTCAATTTCTCTGAGGATGGATGCAATGGATTTCAGCATCACGTTTTCTCTATCTCCCAGCTGATCCTGGGAAAATTTTGCATCCGATGCCATAAAATCGATAACCTCACCAAAAAAGGGAAGGCTGGACTGCAGGTCTCCTGCCTCATACAACAGAGCAGCGGACTTGATGTTCTCCACATCTCTCTTCTCCAATCCGGCTGCCTCAGCCATCTTGCCTGCCAGGATGGCCACCCTCAGAGAACGGGGTTTCACATCGTCGGCAACCTCCATGTACTTGAGCAAGATTTCAAGCGCCCCAACATAGGATCGTCTCAGATTACGAATTCGCGTCTCTCTCTGCTGGGAGACAGTGCCGATGATATAAGCGGTCAACACCAAAAATCCCCCCCAAGTTATGAGGTTGATTGCTTCATCTAGAGAAATCCCTTGTCCTGAATCGTATAAAAGATTGAAAAATACAAGATAGAGAACGACAAGAAGAATACAAAAGACGGCGGTGAGCACAGCCCGTTTCTGGCCGAGATAGTAGCCGGAAAGTATCACAGGAAGGAAGAAAAAATTCAGAAAAGCAAACTTATAATGAACAAGAAAAACAATGGCAAGGATCCCTATGAATATAAGCGCGATCAGCGATGCTTCGAAATGTCTAAGCACAAAATCTTTGAGTTTCTTCATCCTCACTCCCCTAGGCACAATTCTTCTCCGCGATTCCCCTCCAATTGACATATGAATAACAAAATCGGGTCATTCTGTATACCACTAAATACGAACGACTTGAAAAACTTATATCATCCAAAAAGGCTTAAGTCAACAGGAGAAAAACAATCTCAAAGCCACAAATATGCTATAATCACAAGACAAAACTGACAGTATACTGGAGGCATGATGATAAAAAATAGAATCTGGCTTCTCTTCTTGTTCTTTTTTCTCTCAGCTTGTTCTCCTCACTTTCACCTCGACTTCTTGGGCCAAGAACGCATGGAAGAAGTCATCCTTGTTGAAGATCGGGCAAAAGAGAAGATTCTTCTTCTCGATGTTGGAGGACTGATAAGCACTTCTTTGAGCTCCGGAATTTTCGAAAGAGAAGGAGATATTCTATCTCAAGTCTTCTACAGGCTTCAAAGGGCTTCCGAGGATGAATCGGTTAAAGGCGTGATCCTCCGATTGGATACACCAGGAGGAGAGGTCACGGCCAGCGATATTCTCTATCATGAAATTTTAAATTACAGGAAAAATACAGGCGTACCAGTCCTGGCACTGATGATGGGAGTAACGGCATCAGGAGGTTATTACATAGCATCCGCCTGCAACTATATCATCGCCCATCCCTCTACTCTTACGGGAAGCATTGGCGTCATATCCATTTTTCCCAATCTCAGAGAACTCTTCGATAAGGTCGGCATCCAAGTTCAGGTTATAAAATCAGGCGAACTAAAGGATTCGGGGAGCGTCTTTCGAGAAATGACTGATAAGGAAAAGGATGTGTTTCAAGAGATCATCAATGATTACTACCAGAAATTTCTACATGCGGTATACGAAGCGAGAAAGGATTCTCTCACCTTGGAAAGCCTGCAGAAGATTGCAGATGGACGAGTCTACACTGCGTCTCAAGCTCATGAATCCAAATTGATCGATGAAATTGGTTATTTTGATAGTGCGTTGAAGAAAATCTTAGAGCTCGCAGGCCTCCCAAAGGCCAAAGTTATCGCTTATACATATTACCCTAAAAGAAAGACCAACATCTATGCTGCCAGTCTGAAAGGAGATAATCCTTTCGAGAGTAAAAGCCTCCAGGAGATTGTTCAATCCTTAAGAAGCGGATTTTACTATTTATGGCATCCTCAGCTCGACAATTAGCCTAGATTATTAGGATCAGCGCTTTACTACGATTTCAAATTCCGGCGCATCTACGATATGGTCCTTGACAGCGCAGCTATCTACCGACCTGATCACTGCCTTTTCATATTTTTCAGGAAATTCTGGAGGAAGCAAGAGCTCGATGTCGATTTTCTCGATCATCTTTTTCCCCTCATTCTTATGCATCCGCATCACCACAGATGCCCCGTCAAGGGGAATGCTTCTGTTCTGACAAAAGGCGAGAACGTACAATCCTGAACAGGCGGCAATAGAAGCCAAAAAAAGATCAAACGGTGCTGGAGCCTTGCCCTCGCCGCCTGCATAGACTGGCTGGTCTGTCTCTATTACAAATCCTTTGTATTCCACATCCACCCTTTTTCCTCCTGGAAATGTAACTTTCATATCCTCCATTTGTTTGACTCCTCTTATTGGTTCATTCCTTTAGAAAACAAAGCAAGGAGAAGCCTCCGGTCTCGTTCCGTCATGCTCAGTCTCCCAAAAATATCGTAGATCATCTCTGTGATATGTTGTTTGTTCGTTTGGTGGAGAAATCCGCTCTCCTCCAATTTACGTAAAATAATCTCGATGCATTCCACCTGTTTTTTTCTTGGAAGGGGTCGCTGCTGTCCAGTCGTCCAACACTTGTCTGGAGCACGGGTGGAGATGGCATACAGAGAGAGTAGAACTGCAGAAGCAAGATTGTAGGAGGGCTGTTTGGAAGATTGAGGAAGGACAAAGCGAAAATTGGAATGTTTTAACTCCTCAGTTGTCAGACCTGTCCGCTCATTTCCGAACAGCAGTCCAACCTTTGTGGATTCTGGATAGCGACACATCTTCTCCACCGCATCTCCAAGGGAAAGGACAGAAAAATTTTTTCTTCGCTTTGCAGTGGCGGCAAAAACAACACTAAAATCTGCTGTTGCCTCTCCCAATCGGGTGCAGATTCGAGCAGCCTTTAAAATGTCGTGGGAATGAATAGCAGTTTTATAGGTTCTTTCGTCTAAACCATCCACTCCCACAAGGCGCAAATGGAAAAATCCTGTATTCTTCATGTTGCGGGCCACTAGGCCGATATTCTCTGGATGTTCGGGCCGCACCAATACAACAGAGATTCTCGATTTTATATTAATGGACATATGTGGCCTCTTCATCCCACCCATTATAAACAGGAAGAGGAAAAAAATCGATCGGGGCAGAAAATAATCCTCAGATCGCAGGAATCCTCTTAGATTTCGAATAAGAGCGGATTCAATACTTGCCTGTGCTGCCGAATCCTCCTTCTCCTCTTGACGTGTCTCCAAGGTCCTCGACCTCAATCACTCTAACTGTATTTACTGGCTGAATGATAAGCTGGGCAATTTTCATTCCTTTCTCAAGGGATAATGGCTGGCCACTCAAGTTAACGAGTACTACCTTTACCTCTCCCCGGTAACCTGAATCGATCACTCCTGCCAAACGATGGACGCCTCGCAAAGACACTCCGCTTTTATCCCAAATGAGGCCCACATGTCCTTCAGGAATCGCCACTTTAATGCCTGTTGGAACAGGGAGCACCTGACCTGTTGCAAGAACAAAATCAGACACCGAAAACAGGTCTAGTCCTGCATCGCCTCTGTGCCCATAAGCGGGGAGTTTCGCGTCTTTGTGAACCTTCTTGACTTTAAGCTCGAAGTCCATACCCTATATACCCTCAAATCTGACTTCATCAAAGTATTTCTTAACTGCTTCGGTCATTGTTTGTATGTCCTGTGCCGGGAAGGGCCTTTTTTTTTCGAAACTCGGCTCCAACGTGTTGTGAGGCGAAAACTGCTGGATCTGAAAAACCTTTGCACCTTGAAGCATTTGCCCAATCTTGATGACGTCTTCTTCTTCCACAAGCCCTGGAACCACGGTCGTACGAAACATGTACTCCACACCAGAATTCATGAGGATCTGTATACTCTTCCTGATATCCTTTGGATTGACCGGTGCCATTACGACATCTCTGTACCTTTCAAGAGGGGCCTTCACATCCATGGATACACAGTCGAGGAGATTGTTCTGAATAAGGTCCGAAAGCCTGGAGGGAAAGGACCCATTCGAATCCAGCTTCACCAACAGATTCCTCTGTTTTAAAACAGACAAGAAGTCCTCAAGACCTTCATGTATAAGAGGCTCACCCCCGGTGATGCATACTCCTTCCAACCAACCCTTTCGCGAATCAATAAAATCGAAAATATAATCCATCGGGAAAGTGGATAGAGTTTCCGGTTTTAGGACTAAATCCGCGTTATGGCAATAGGGACACCGAAAATTACATGATCCCAGAAACATGGTGCAGGCAATGACTCCCGGAAAATCTTTGGGTGCAAATTTCTCTAAACCCTTGATCTCAACCAATCGCCTAGCTCCTGATGACTATTCAGAACAGCAATGACGTCCTCTGCTTCCTGGAGCACCAAGGTAGGAATGATAATCCCACCCTTTTCATCTCGCTTGATGACGCTCAAAAAATCTCTAATTCTCAACTTGCTTTCCTTTTGGATCAGGTTGTATTCTGCACCCTGGAGATTGGCCTCGAATAGGGCTTTCTTGAGCGCTTCACATTTCTGGCAGTTGGGATAGCTAAAAAGAAGGTATTCCATCGGCTTTTGGATCAACCAGCCACTTGGTAAGGAATTCTTTCCTTGAACTCCTGCTGCTTTCCATCATTCCATGTGGCAACTGGTCTGAGATATCCGACTATCCGAGAATAGACCTCTGTCGGTTCATCGCACTCCGGACACTGCGTGACCGCTCCTTTGATAAACTTATGATTCGGACACACGCTGAACGTGGGAGTGATGCTGAAATAGGGAAGTCCTGTTTTAGATATTTTCTGCACCAGCTTCTTGCACGTCTCCTTGTCTATGGACTCGGGGAGAAAGGCATGAAAAATGGTTCCACCGGTGTAAAGGGGCTGAAGGTCTCTCTGGTGCTCTATGGCCTCAAAAATATCCTGTGTGGCGCCAACATTGAGTTGAGAAGAATTTGTAAGGAAGGGATATTTCTCTGTTCCCGAAGTGATAATGCTGTGGTATTTCTGTTTATCCAGTCTGGCCAGGCGGTAAGAGGTCGATTCTGCTGGAGTGGCTTCCAGATTATACAGATTTCCTGTTTCCCCTTGAAACTCCTGGATTGTTTTTCGCATGAACTGGAGGACTTCTATGGCAAAAGCTTTTCCCTCGGGTGTCCCGATTCCCTTCCCAAGAAAATTCAAGCAGGTCTCATGCATTCCGCAGATCCCAATGGTTGAGAAATGATTGTCAAAATGTCCAAGATAGACCTTTGTATAGGGCATCAACCCTCTTTCCAGCATGTTGTTCACGACTTCTCGCTTGGTCTCGAGAGATTCCTTGGCCAGAATCATAAGATTTTTCAATCGAGTAAAGAACTCCTCTGAGGTGCTGGATTCATATCCAACCCTATTGAGATTAAGTGTTACAACACCTATGGAGCCGGTAGAATCGCCAGGTCCCCAGATATTGCCTGGTCGGTTGAGAAGTTCCCTTTGATCAAGATTCAAACGACAACACATTGCCCTGATGTCTCCGGGATCGAGGTTCGTACCAATGTAGTTCTGGAAGTATGGGATCCCATATTTTGCCGTAACTTCAAAAAGAAGATCGGCGTTGGGAGAATCCCAGTCAAAGTCATTGGTGAGGTTATAGGTGGGTATAGGAAAGGTGAACACGCGTCCATGACTGTCACCCTCCACCATTAACTCCAGAAATGCCCGGTTGATCAGATCCATTTCTTCCTGGTATTCATCGTAGGTTGTATTCTGTTCTTCTCCTCCAATTATAACGCGTGTGTCCTTTAAGTCCGCGGGAACGGTCCAATCAAAAGTCAGGTTAGAAAAAGGTGTTTGCCATCCCCAGCGGGAGGGAACGTTCAATCCGAAAATGAGCTTTTGGAGATCCTGTTTAACCCTTTCATAATCCAGGCTGTCCTCCCTGACAAAAGGGGCCAGAAATGTATCCACACTGGAAAAAGCTTGAGCTCCAGCAAATTCTCCCTGCATGGTTCCAATAAAGTTGACCATATGCAGGGTTGCTGTCTCGAGATGTTTAGCAGGAAAAGAGTGAACCTGATTGGGCACGTGACCGAAACCTTTTCTAAGCAGATTCTCGATGGACCAGCCTGCACAATACCCGACGATGGGATAAGAAAGGTCGTGGATGTGAAAGTCTCCCTCTAGGTGGGCTTTTTTGCTCTTCTCAGAATAGAGCTGGTTGAGGGCAAAATTGGCTAAAACCTCTCCTGAAACTCTGGCATTCAGTCCAGAAAAACTCATGACTCCTTCATTGCTGTTTTCTCTGATCTTCCAATCCAAATCGTCTATGTAATCTTTTATAAGCCTCTCAAGGTTGACTCCTATTTTCTTCGCTTCGCGGATATCCTTGTGTCTTTCTCGGTATAAAATATAGGACTTGGCAATGTCATGGTGTCCCTGCTTCATCAAAACCATCTCTACGATATCCTGAATCTGCTCCACAGACGGAATAGTGTATCCTCCAAATTTGTCTTCTATCATGAAGGTGACGATATCAGAAACACTCTTTGCTGCTTGCTTATCTAAGATGCCATGTGACTCCATGGCTTTGTAAACTGCGTTTGTGATTTTTTCCTGAACAAAGTCAACGACTGTGCCGTCCCTTTTTTTGATTCTCGAGATAATCTGCCTCATGCGAATTCTCCTTCCTTCAAATGAAACGAATTTTTAAGCAGTACAACCACATGTAGTGTTAGTTTAAGGAATTTAATACTAAATGTTGTATCCGCGAAAACAAATTTATCTAGAAGCACAGGAGCTTGTCAAGTCTTTTTTTCAATTTTTGACGGTTTTTTGAAAAAAAAGAACGGTGCGCCAAAATCTATGATAGAATGGAGTCGACTAAATGTCACCATTGAGGATACAGATGAAGACTCTTTCCATTCAAACCCACTCAAGGGAAGAACTCATTGACATCACTTCCAAAGTGAAGGAAGCAATTGATTCTTCAGGGATAAAGAACGGAATATGTTTTGTTTATATTCCCCACACCACAGCAGGAGTTACCATCAACGAAAATGCCGATCCCTCTGTTAAAGCGGACATCTTGATGGCCTTCAGAAATATCGTGCCTGATTCCCTCTCATATACACATGCTGAAGGAAACTCTCCCGCCCACATCAAAGCCACACTGGTGGGATCCTCCATCGCTTTAATCATCGATAATGGATATCCTGCACTCGGCACATGGCAGGGTGTCTTCTTCTGCGAATTCGACGGACCGAGAAGGCGCAAGGCTTATATCAAAGTGACCTCCGCATGAAGAGCGTCGCAAACTTTATAAAAGTAATGGATCCGTCGAATATCGACTTTAAAGATAAACACAGAATCGGATTCCCAGATTAGACAGAGAGGCCTTTAATCCTTAATTCGGCTTTGAGGTCGGTCTTTGGCCCAAAGAGTATAGTATCCAGCCCAATCCTTTGAGCCCCTTGTATATTCTCTTCTATATCATCGATGAAAACGCACTCCTCAGCCTGGGCTTTAGCCTTTTTTAAGGCTTCCGTATAAATCTGCGGATGAGGCTTCAGATACCCCACCTCAAATGAGAGCACATATCCATCAAAGATAAAAATCTCTGGGAATGCCCTCCTGACGAATCCAAAACGCTCAATGTCTGTATTAGAGAGGAGGATCAGCCTGTATCTATCTTTCAGTCCAGCTAAAATATCCAACACAGGAGAATTCAGGGAAAAAATATCGCAATAAATCGTAAAAAATGTTTTCTGATCCACATCGGCGTCAAGTCTCCGGATGACTTCTCTGTAAAATTCTTCAGGGCTGATTTTTCCCCTATCGAAAGAACAAATGAGGTCTCTATGCTCATGGACACGTTCTGCAATATCCAAATCTGAAAACGGACAGAATTTGGCTATTTTGCGGAAAAAAATATGATTATCGAAAAACAGGATAACTTTACCTAAGTCGGATATCACACTTCGTATCATCTTCATAAAACTCCCTTATTCCATTACCCTGGTGGAATCACTTTATACCAGAAATTATTACCAGACTCAAATACAAAATTCTGGTTCCAGCACATCTTTGACATCCCCCTATTCCTATGGTATAAGCGATGGACATAAAACCTTCAGGATGCTCTTTTGATTAAAGGGAGGCAGATCATGTCAAATCATCACTCTGGAAGCAAAGGAACAGCATATATTTGGGCCTTTCTCAGTATTTTCGCTATTGCCCTTTTGGTCTTTGGCGGAGCTTTTGCTCTCTACTATTTTAAGGGCGCCAAAAGAATAACAACTAAAGAAATTGAAGCCTCTGAAAAGATTATCGGCCTGCACTTCACCCAGAAAGAGAGAAAAATGATGCTGGAAAATTTAAGAAGAAACCTTCAGAGTTATGCACAGATGCGGGAGGTGAAATTGGAAAACCATGTTCCCCCTGCTCTCCTGTTTTATCCCTTTTTGCCTGGGATGTCAGTGGATAAAGAACTATTCCCGGTCTCTTTTTCTAAGGATACGGACATCAGGATTGCTGAAAAATCCGAGGATCTGGCCTTTTATCCAGTAACGGCTCTGGCCCAGTTGATTGAATCACGACAGATTACTTCTGTCGAGCTTACTGAACTCTATTTAGAACGATTGAAAAAATTCGGTCCCCTTTTGGAGTGTGTGATCACCCTGACCGAAGACCTGGCCCTTCAGCAGGCCAGAAAGGCAGATGCCGAGATAGAAGCCGGACGATACAGGGGTCCTCTCCACGGAATTCCCTGGGGAGCAAAGGACCTTCTTGCAACAAAAGGCATAAAGACTACCTGGGGGGCCATGCCCTACAAGGATCAGGTCATTGATGAGGATGCAACTGTAGTCAAACGGCTTGAAGAAGCAGGGGCTGTTTTAGTCGCCAAACTTACGATGGGCGCACTTGCCATGGGAGATGTATGGTACGGAGGGAAGACAAAAAATCCTTGGAATCTAGAGCAGGGATCCAGTGGGTCCTCGGCTGGACCTGCAGCCGCCACATCCGCTGGTCTCGTCGGTTTTGCGATCGGAACAGAAACTATGGGCTCGATCGTCTCACCCTCCAACCGTTGTGGTGTGACAGGACTGCGACCCACATTCGGTCGAATCAGCAGATTCGGGGCCATGACCTTAAGCTGGAGCATGGATAAAATCGGTCCCATCTGCCGCAGCGCAGAAGACTGTGCGCTGGTTTTCCATGCCATCTATGGGCCCGATGGAAAAGACCTGACGGTCTTGGACCTTCCCTTTGCATGGAATCCTTATCAAGATTTAACGGAAATCCGGGTTGGATACCTCAGAAAAGCATTTGAGCGTGACTATAAAACAAAGAAGAACGACCAAGCTGTTCTCGAAATCCTTGGCCAGCTGGGTATCCAACTTATCCCGTTTGAATTGCCGGAATTCCCAGCCCGAGCTATATCTCTCATCCTCCGTGCCGAAGCAGCCGCAGCCTTCGATGAGCTGACACGAAGCGGAAGGGATGATCTCCTGGTCAGACAGAGCCGGCAAGCTTGGCCCAATATCTTCCGGCAATCGAGATTTATTCCCGCCGTTGAATATATTCAAGCCAACCGTCTCCGGACCCTCCTGATGCACCAGATGGCTGAGAAAATGAAAGATATCGATGTTTGTATCGCTCCCACCTATGGAAGCGCAAGTCTCCTGATCACGAATATGACCGGTCATCCCACGGTGGTGGTTCCCAACGGATTCGACGGACAGGTCAGTCCCACGAGCATTTCTTTTATCGGCAATTTATTTGAAGAAGCAAAAACTTTAAGGCTGGCTAAAGCCTTTCAGGATGCAACAGATTTTCATCTGAAGCACCCAAGGCTTCAAGATTAGTCTATCTGTTTTGTAGCTGCAGCCGCAGCGGATATTCCGATGCTTTCAACAGTGAGCATACCCTCCAGCCGTTCTTCCACCAACTCAAGCTCTGCCTTCACGAGGTTTTCGTAGCCATCCGGAGGTGTGGGTATTGTCATTTCGAAGGAGAGGTTTGTTCCATCGAATTCAATATTTTCCAAAGGAATGTCCGAAAAGAAACCTGAAGATTCGCTTATTTTTCCCAATAATTCCCTATCGGTCTTCTCTATGGTGAAGGAAAGGTAATAGAACTCACCTCCTGCATCCACTTCCATATCCCAATCACCCAGGATATTTTCTAAGTTGACTTGATCCTGCCCTGCCAAGAATGAAACGCTAAAGAAACAAACAAAAAAAGCACAAGCAACTGTACAGAGGGAGTTTTTTGTCCCCATCTTCTCTAACCTCCTTTCTGAAGTAAAAACGATGTCTGTTTCTTCCTTAAAAAAAGCCAAGACATTAAAAAAATCCCTCCTGGCATCAAATAAATGATTATGCTTGAAATACGGCCAGAATATTAGAAAAGACCGGCAAAAACCACATCAGCATGAAACATTTCTCGTGTTCTGCGTCTCTCGCTCCAATCTACTGTTTCTTTCACGTTCATGTAAAACCAGAATTTATCAAAAAGCCTTAGTTTTTTCAGGTAATAATCCCCAAAATCAGTGAAGCTATCAACTAAAACTTTGCCAATCTCTGCCCCTTCTTCGTCTAAAACGGCAATCGCATCACCACCGTTTGTTTTCTCCAATCTGCCGTAAACCTTCACCTGTTCCTTCCCCTCCCACACATCTTTTTTGTCATAGGAAAGGTCCTCGAGAGCTTCAAACTCTCCTCGTGCACTCAAATCTAAAAAATCTTCAAGTAAAACGTCCTCGGTCCTAGTGAAGACATTCCTCCAATTTTCGCCTTCTTCCATTATCTCAAGGGTATTGGCAATAAGAATCGAGGGTCTTTCAGAAGAAATCTCTCCTTCTCCCCTCACTTGTTTATCGACCAGAGCTTCCATACCACCTGTCTCTAAATTCCCTTGGATCACAATATCAAAACCACGAGCTTCAGGGACAAATACATATTTGCCTTCAACAACCTTCACCGTGCCTTCAAAAGTAGTTATGCCTTCCTGCTCAACAGCTTCCTCCCCACCAGTTTCTGCTTCCTCGCCTCTCTGACAGGAAAGGGGTGCAAAAGCGACCAACAAGAAAGCGAGAGATGTCAAGCCAATAACTCGAAAAATCCTGTCTCGTTTGTTCATTTGAAAAACCATAGCTCATACCTCCAATGCTTAAATCCTGGGCTCCAATCGTAATTATCCATCATGGAGATAGTGTCTTAAACCCGAGTAAGGTTTATCCTTACTGGGTCGAAGATATTTTATACCATTGAAGGTTAGAAAAGTAAAGAAGAAATTTTGCCTACTTCCTTCTCACTTTACTTCTCGCTCCCGAGCGTGAAGAAGAACGAGACACGGAGGAGCGGGCAGGAGACGAACGAGAAACGCTCGCCCGTGAGGGGCTCCTGAATGACCGAGTCGATGAAGAACTTCTCGAAGGGGAGAAAGTCTTTGACGAAAACGATCTAGAGCTGGGAGAGGAAGATGTGATTCTGGAGTAAGAACGGCTTGGCGTCGTGTAAGAGGATCGATTATAAGAAGAGCTAGAGGAAGATCTTGGCTGATAGCGCAAACCTCTCGACAACGAAGAAGACGAACCTCTGTAGGAATTTGAGGTGCGGGATTGGGTAGAGTAGATGGAGCTGGACGGATATCTTGTGAAAGGTCTGTACGAGCTGACCGAACTGCTCGAGGAATATTTTCTCGTTTGTCCAGAGATTGAAGTTTGACCTTTGCTCGTTGATGAGCTCCGACTGGGATATCTTCTTATCGTCTGCGGAGCAGGAGTACTCCTATAAGAAGAACGGGTTATCTGTGTGCTTCTGCCCGATGGGGCGATTCGACTTCTACTGGAGGTTACTCCACTGTTCTGTTGCTGGCTGTCCACTCTGGAAGGGTAGACTTTTATCCCCGATCTAGAGCTTGATATCCCCGAAATCTGGGATCTGCCCGTGGCTCCCACTGATTTCTCCGACAGCGAAGAACGATTTCTCGAAGTTTCGATCTCCCTGCTAGAAGAGAGAGCACTCTTATTGACTATTCCTGAACCGATGGCTCTTTGTGTCGTTCTTGTTGGACTGGAGATGCTTCTGCTCAACGGAGATCGGACAGCCGTTCTCGAAGAATAGCTCTTGGAAACTTGTCGCAGGTTTGACCTAGAAAGGGCTTTTGTCGCTGAGGGATTCTCCAGGCTCAATTTGTTCGACGCAGGGCGAATTTTGGGCTGTGCAGAGGAAAGGGATATCTTGTTCAGACGAGTCACGCTGGATCCACTCAAAGCGGCCTTGGAAATATGGCGAGCACTGAGTTGATTCTTGTGGACAACGGTCAGGGCTCGCGAGTGAGCAGGATAATACCTGTCAGAGTAGCGTCCGTAAAAGGTGTTGTTGATGACGACAACAGGACGGTTGTAATAGCTCAACGGACACCAGCCGATATAATCATATCCATGATACCAATGCACCCAAGCTGGACTCCAGTAGCTGGTGGGGATCCAATACCAGCCTAATCCCAATCTCCAGTGCCAACGTCCGTAGTGGGAAACGCACCATCCCCAGGGTTCATAAGAAATCCAAGTCCATCCGCAGATGGGATACCAGATCCACCGCCCATGATAGTACGGTCTCCACGTGTAATGATAGACATCTGGAACCCAGACATAACCGTAGGGACGTTCGTAGACCCACTGGCCGTAATAGGCCAACTCTGACTCATAATCATATAGTTCAGCAGGCAGATAAGAACGGCTGACATACCTGTTATGAAAGATATCACGACCTCTGTTCCATTCCGAGAAACTATCCTCATAGCTGGCGTAGCTATAATTGGGTCCTGAAGTGAAAAACCCATTAGCTGCGACCAGCCTTTCTCCTGATCGGATCATCTCTGAACCTTCTTCTCCAGCTGCCTCGATTGATCCTTGTGCTGCATAAGCCACCGTTTCTCTGTTCTCTTTGACTTCGAAACGGTACAGTCCTTCTTCCAAGATATAAAAGGATCCATCTGGACTGTGAACTTCAAAGCCCCTCTCCCTGTCCAAATAATTTATCCGTAGGTATATGTTCCCGGAAAGCAAATTGAGACTGACCACGTCATCTCCTCTACGGGGAAGCCTGACGAGGTCGATCTGAGTGTACCCATCGATACGGAGGTAATTTTTCTTTCCGAAATGAATTTCAGCCCGACCATCCCTCGTTCCCAACTTATCGCCTTGGACAACAGGCAGATTGACCGTACCTTCTTCAAAGCCCTGGTCCTCAGCTCTCTGGATATACACGTCGCCATTGACATAATTCAGGCGTGCAAAACTATCCGCATAATACTCTTCCTCTTGGTAGGAGAAAACAAAGGCCGATAAAAAGGCCAAACAGAAAGCAATAACCGTAATTTTTCTCATTTCTTCTCCTTTCCAAACATCAGAAGAAAGAGCAAATTCCATGCCATTCTTTATTCCCTGTAACAGGTATGGAGTTTTGTCCTCATTTGAGGACAAGTGCACCCTCGGATGTTACAAGCGCTTCCGAATTTCCCCGCGGTTTTTTATTTGGATACACTCTCTTGTTTATGCCGAATCTGATCCAAGGCCACAGCAACCACAATGATAGCACCGATGATAATTTCTTGAATGTAATTCGGCCAACCCATCATAGTGCAGCCATTTCTCAAAAAAGACATGATAAAAACACCAATCATGGAACCCAAAATACTGCCCGCTCCACCGCTCAGACTGCCTCCCCCTATGACAACGGCTGCAATGATATCCAATTCAAGGCCCACTGCAACCGTGGGATCTCCTACAGTCAATCTCGAAAACTCCATAACTCCGCCCAGACCACAGAACAGGCCAGCCAGAGTGTAAACCAAAATCTTGGTTTGTGTTATACGGATTCCACACAAACGGGCAGTGGCTTCATTCGATCCAATGGCGAAAACATGCCTTCCAAAAACAGAATATCGTAAAATGACCGCCATGATCACAGCAAGGACAATCATGATCCATACGCCTGGAGCTAAAAGCATCCATGAAGGACGAGGGCTCTTAGCCATAAGCTCATTGACCCAAGTGATAGGTGCATCAATTTTCTGATTTCCGGCTATCCATTTCGCCACTCCTCTGGCGATTCCCAACATCCCTAAAGTGACAATAAAGGGAACCAAACGTAGCGACGTAATGAGCACACCATTGGCAAATCCAACTATCCCGCCGGTCCAAACGCCCAGGAGAAGAGCCAATAAGGGAGGAAGTCCTGCATTTATGGCAAAGGCTGTGATCACACTAGCTAAAGCAATGTTGGATGCGGCAGAAAGGTCGATGCCTCCACTGACGATGACAAAAGTCATCCCTAAGGCACCCAGCGCAACTATAACGGATTGTGTGGCCACACTCTTGAGGTTGGATATCCTCAAAAACCGATCTTGGACTTCTGGAATAGAAGAAAAAATGATCAAAACCAGGATGAGTCCCAGAAAGGGCCCGAGCCAATTGATTAGGATTTGAATCCGGCTTCTTTCCTTCATCATGTCCTCATCTGATCCGACTTCTTTTTGGATACAACTCAGGATCTGCGTCCGAGCGTGGCTGCTGTCATGAGACTTTGGGTATCACATTCGCTGGCTGGACGAAAATCGACAAGTTTCCCCCTATGGAAAACTGCGATCTTATCACAGACACCAATGAGTTCACGAAAACAATGGCTTTCCCTTCCACAGCCAGTTTTCCCATCCATTCATAAATCTGAGATTTGCTCAACACATCGATTCCCCGTGTTGGTTCATCAAGAAGAAGGATTTCTGCATTCTGATGGAGGAGGCGACCGAAGGCAACCTTTTGTTGGTTTCCCCCGGAGAGGGTAAAAACCGGCTGATGGGGATCTTGGGCCTTAATCTTGATCCGTTCAATGTTTTTCTCGACAACTTTTTTACGCCTCTTCAAGTTGAGAAGGCCAAACCTCTGATAGGGGGAGAAACAGCTGAGAGTAAGATTATCTGCGATAGAGAGAGAAAGTGCCAATCCCTCCTCCTGTCTGTCTTCACTTAACAGCCCCATGCCCTGACTGATTCTCGTCCAAGCCGCGCCCTTTATGCTTTTTACACCACCCACTGTCAAAGATCCCCTCTCGATATGGTCCAGGCCAAAGACCGCCCGCAGTGTTTCTGTTCTTCCTGCACCGATCAATCCAGCCACTCCCAATATCTCGCCGCGTCGCAGACTCAAATCTACACCCGCCTGCATCTTCCGGCCCTTCAATCCATTCAAACGAAGTAAGACATCTCCGACCGTATGCTCTACCCTTGGGAACATCTCTACAAACTTCTGTCCGACCATCATCTGGACAAGATCATCCAAACTGGCATCCTCCATCGGACCAGTGTGGATTTTTTTTCCGTCTCTGAGCACGGTAAATCGATCGGCAACTTCCTGAACCTCTTCCAGGAAATGGCTGATATAGATAATACTTACTCCCTGATCCTTCAATCTCCCGATGATTTCAAATAGACGTTTCGTGTCTTCTAGAGTCAGACTGCTGGTTGGCTCATCCATGACCAATATTTTTGTCTCTCCTACCAAGGCCCTGGAGATTTCCACAATCTGTTTCACTCCAACGCTCAATTTCTTTACTGGTAGATGGGGGTGTATCTCAGAATGATGGATGAGCTCTAAAGCCCTCCTCACCTCTTGGAGCGTTTTCTTTCTTTGTAAAAAGCCTAGCCTATGGATTTCTCTTCCGAGCATGATGTTCTCTTCTACGGTGAGATCTGGCGCAAGGTTGAGTTCTTGATAGATCATAGAAATTCCACTCTTCCGACTGTTTAACGGATTTAAAGGGAAAAAAGGACTGCCTTCCAAGCGCATTCTCCCAGAGTCAGGCTTTAGGGCACCGCTCAAAATCTTAACCAGAGTACTTTTTCCCGCTCCATTCTCACCGATGAGAGCATGCACCTCTCCGCGCCGGAGGTCAAAATTCACAGCATCCAAAGCACGGGTGGCCCCAAAACTTTTGCTGATCTGTTCCATTTGTAGAAGAACAGGATAAGAGGACAGGCTTTCCAGCATCAATCTTTTGTCAAATCGGGCATCAGCAAGGATTCCATTTGGGGATCGTCCATATTATTTTTAGTGATCATGTAAACTCCTGTGTCGATCCTCTTTTCGATAGAATGTCCTTGTAGGTGAAGGATCATCTGACGAACACCCAAATATCCCATCCTTACCGGATCTTGATGGACTAGGCCGTGTATATGGCCGTCTCTCAATCCTTGGATGAGCTTGGGACTGCTATCGAAACCGATAAAAACAATTTTTCCGGCCTTTCCCGCTTCTTGGAGAGCACGGAGTGTTCCAAAAGTACTGGATTCATTAGGGCAGAAGATTCCATCGACGTCAGGAAACCGATTAAGCAAGTTTTCAGCCAATTGATAGGCTGTTTCTGTCGTCGTCCCCGCATGCTGATCCTGCACGAGAAAAGAAAGTTCTGGAAAATCCTCGACGATGGTTTCCTGGAATCCGTTTTCGCGCTTTGTCGTGCTTGCCGACCCCACTTGGTAGCGGATAAGGAAAATGTTTCCTTTCCCCCTCAACAGCTCCCCCATCCTTTTTGCAGCTAATACTCCTCCTCTATAATTGTCAGTAGCCACAAAGCTGATGAAATCCTCTCCTTGGAGAGCTGAATCTATAATGACAACGGGAATATTTTCCCTTACTGCATCCCTCACTGGCCGCACCAGGGCTCGGTCATCCAAGGGAGCAAGTACAATTCCATCAACACCGCGGCTGATGAAATCTTCGACGACAGTTATCTGCTGGGCTCGGTCATCCTCCTTCTGGGGTCCTTTCCATAGAACATCAACATCAAATTCTTCCGCTGCCTGACGAGCCCCTGCATGAATGGATTTCCAAAACTCATGGGTCATTCCCTTTGGAATGACCGCAATCTCTAATCTGTCAGCTGGTAGCGGAGCAGATCCTTCATTCTGTCCGGGACCACAGCAAATAAAGAGACATGATAAAGAAAAAAGAACAAGGATATACCAGAACGTTTGTCTTTTCATACAGTGAGTATACTCAGTAAATGTCTGCCGGTCAAAAAAAATCTGAAGGAAATCTATGGCATGAGCGGCAAGAGAGAGAAGATTCTCTTGCCAGAAAAAAGGAGGCAGCAGGATCCTTCCCCCTGGTCTAGACTCAAGACGGAATGGGGACTCTCGGAACGAAGGAAGAAGCTCCTCACAGGAGGTGCCGCTTCTTCCTCCGTGTCTTAATTGTCAGCAGAAAGGCTTTGATAAACGACTGGTGCCAGTAAACGTCAAGCCTTTTTGAGAATAGGCATGCCCGTTCTTTGGGTTTCAATAACCTTGTAACCGGCAGGGACCGAATCCAAGGATCCCGGTCTGATATCACGGGCAAAGAAGTAGATTCTTTGTGTCCGTCCACCCTTGAGGTTCACATCCTTATAATGGAGGAAGTACTTAACCCCCTTGGAATTAGTGAATTCATAAGCCATTGACCTTACCTCCGATCTAAATTCTTAATTTATGTAGTCGAAATCGACAACAATACAAAAGGCTTTTGCTGAATAAACTGTCTCTCTCGCGTCTTGCTCTGCATTGCTTAAAGACGCTCCTGAATGATTACCTTGGATCAAATTTAAACAGCCCTGACAAATTTATTATAAAAAAACAGGGGTTGTGTCAAGATAAAATTAAAAAATTTAAGATTTTTAAAATTTTTATTTACAAATTCTTTATTTTTGTTATAATAGATATGGTTCTCTTTCGCGGGCTGGAGAGAATCCCCACCTTTTTGGTTCCCATCATCAACCCCCCTTTTGCTGACAACAGCCCGCACCTCATTTAAAGGAGTTATTGTCCATGCTTACTGATGATAAACTCGAGGGAAGGTACCAGAGAATATATAACCAACTCTTGTCTCTCCTCCCAAAAAGCAACAGCCCTATTTCACACATGGCTACTATAGCGGCGCTCCTTCATCACAAAATGCCTCATTTCTTCTGGACAGGATTCTATATCCTTCATAAGGGCGAGCTCACCGTGGGCCCTTATCAAGGGCCTTTGGCCTGTCAAATCCTCGAAAAGAATAAGGGGGTTTGCTGGACAGGTATTCTCCAACGATCCACGATAGTCGTATCTGATGTCCATAAATTCTCTGGTCACATTGCCTGCGACAGCCGATCGAATTCAGAAATCGTGGTCCCTTTGCTTGACAAAAACAGTCAACCCTGGGCCGTGCTGGATGTGGACAGCCGAAAATATGGCGCCTTCTCAGAAGTTGACAAGAAGTGGTTGGAGAAAATAATTGGCCTTATCGAGCCGATTTAAAGACTCTGTTCCAAACAGCAAATTAGCAACATGATCTGCTTCATCGCTAAAAACAGACCATCTATATCAGCTTCCTCTCTGAAGCTGTGTTTGAACCATCCGTAGGTTCTTCCTAGGTTTACACTCAGGATGCCTTTTTTCGATACCTACATTGGCTTCTGTTGATCCCAAAGGATCGACCTCAATATCCTTCACGCTGAGATATTCCAAAACATCAATGACAGTTTTAATCAGCCGAGTATCCTTGGCAGCGGCTAAATTGGGATTGGGTACGCCTCGGCTCAACATGGTGTGTGCTCCTGGATCGTGGTAGATGATTCTGCCTCCTCCAAATCCCAAAGCGCCATAATGAACCTTACCTAAATCTCCATCGAGCGCGATGATACTTTCAAAACTCTCTTCGGTGCGGTCCATGAAGGCACGCATTCCGATAAATCCCGTCTCTTCTCTTCATGTCCCGAAGGAGAAGGAATTTCAGTGAGGCGGATCCATTCCTGTATGATGGCTTCTTCATTTTCTTTGACATAGGAAAAAAGCTTTTGGACAAAATCAGACTCTGCGATTTGTCTTCAAAAAAGTGATCCTTCTGTGAAAATATCTAGGCTAAACAGGACAGTGAAAAAAAGGGAACAAAGAGAGGAAGCAAGTGTTGCTTCTTGATCATTTTTTCACTCCTCTTTTCCGAAATCCTCAATTGTTGAATTCAAATGATTCGTCTCTTTGGAAATGAATCAAAACCGAGAACTCATTCAGAATAATACTTTATAACCTTAATGATGGACTGCTCACACACCTTGCAGTAAGGCTTATCACCCTTGGTGAACATCAGGCAATCCAACATCGGGCGATAGAGTCCTTGCGCAGAATAACCTGCTCCCTCGAATGCACCCACCTTATCCCTGTACTTGCTTTTAGCCAGGTAGGCATCTATCTTATCTGCATGCTCTCGTGAAAGTCTCTCCGATTCTTGTTCGATTTTATCGACTTCATCCGGAGGCGCTCCTTTTCTTTTCAATTCAGCAATTCTTTGGTTGATCTCCTGGCGGATTTTCTGATAGTCCATATCCATCTTATCGAACGCTTCTTTCTCCCAGGGTGTTGGGATGTTTACCCCAGGCGTGATAAATTCCTTCCATTTCAGGTTTTGAGGATCAAGCAGGGCTGTGATATTAGGCTCTGTGGGCTCCACACCTCTTGGATAAAACTCATTGTAAGCTACAGATGAGGTGTAATATTCATCTCCGAGACCGGCAAACGAATGGCCAAACTCATGGAGGAAGAGATATTTGTGCCATTGGTTGTCGGCAGTAAATGTACAGAAAAGATTGTATATCCCTCCTCCCCCATAACGCTTGTGGTTCACCATAATGAACAAGGCATCATATGGGACATGCGCCCCAACATCTCTCAGAGTCTTGTTGTCCTCGGTCAAGAGATAACGTTCGGATCCAAGGGAGTTGAAGGTCGCTCCCAATGCAGTGTTTTTATGAATACCATGTCAGGGTTCATCACACCCACTCTGTTCGGATGGTTTGAAAATTCCGAATATGTTGAACCTTTCTCTGTAGGAACGATAGGGCTCTTGGCTGAAGAAAATATCAGCAAACCGTCTGAAATCTCCCCGCAGTTTCACCTCTTCTTCCGACGTGTATCCCTCTGCGATGATGGCCACGTCCACTTTCCTGTGCGGATGTCCATTCTTGACGATTTCGAAGACTTTCACATCTTTATCCAAAGGCTCCTTACGGACATCAACACTTGCTGGGTCAATCGTCTGGCTGAAGAATGGAACAAATGTGTTCTTCCTGTCGCGGACTTCGAGCACAAACCTTATCTTATTTTTTGGATAAGGAATGAGCGCAGTCTCATGAAAGGTCCTTTTCACTTCCCTTAAGGCTGCGTCCGTGGTCTTATACTCACCAAAATAGCTGTCAAAACCTTTTGAAAAGATCAACGTGTCAGATGATAAATCGTAGACCTTGATAGAGTATCGACCATTATCAAAGGTATCGATGAGGTTATTCAAGCTTCCTGCCCAGGATCCCTGTTCATAAACTTGATCGACGGTTCCCATCTCTTCCTTGGCATCCCCAACATGGAAGTAATCGATCCGCATGGTTTTATCTACGAAATATCGATCGAAACTATCGGGAGTTTGGGCAAAACATGTGAGGATCGAGAGGAGGAGTGACAAAATTGAAATGTTTACTTTTTTCATGATACCACCTTTCTGCCGGTTCTTTTAAGAAATACGATTCGACCTAAAATTTCCATGATAATCTTAACGGCTGCAGAAGCCGTTATTCCAGAGCTATCCCGATCAGGATTAACCTCCACCACATCCAATCCCACTACCTTTGCGTTCAAGGAATGGATCATGCTGAGAATCTGTCTGGTAGAGAGGCCTCCCGGTTCTTGGTGGGACACTCCAGGAGCAAAGGCCGGATCAAGAGCATCGATATCTACAGAAATATAAAGGGGATTAGAAAAATTCAGATCGATTTCTTTTTTCATGTCTTTCATTTCTATCATCCGCACCTTATATTTTTTTGCCAACTTCCGATGCTCTCCGGTTGTCGCCCTGATGCCTACTTGGACCAAGTTCTCAGCGAATCCCTTTTCCATAATCCGAGCGAATGGACAGGCATGGGAATAGCGATCGCCATAGAGCTCTTCATACAGGTCAGGGTGTGCATCGAAATGAAGGAGGTCCAGGTTCACATACTTCCCCGAAAAAGCCTTGACGCTCGGATAGGAGATCGAATGGTCACCTCCCAGGATGATGGGAGTGGCATCCTTTTCCAGGATTTCTCTAACTCGTTTTTCTATTTTTGAGAAAACTTCCTCGAAGGAGCCTGATACATCAATATCTCCCAGGTCTGCAATAACTGTTTCTTCCTCTAGATTGATGCCAGATTCTGTCCAAGCATTAATGGCTTTATCGGTTGAGGCTTCACGGATGGCTTGGGGTCCTTTGGCCGCTCCTTTGAGAAACGACGATTTTTCATCGAACGGGACTCCCAGAATCGCAAATTCATAGTCTCGAGTTCTTTTTACAGCGCCGCCGAAGTTAGTCATCAGACTCTTCAAAAAAATTTTTAGCTTTCAGAGAATTATATCCTAAAGATAAATAAATTCAAACACTTGGCAAGAATCCGGAAGCAACAATCGTTCCGTGATAGATAACAAGTCAGGCAAACTGATTCGTCAGCCCGAGGATTTTCCCCAGCGAAGAAAATTCTCTTATTCCTCGGCTCGCTCTCCCTACCTGCCAGTAAAGCTTGCTTTTCATGTCCGCTCGCCTCCGGATGGCTTCCTAACCAGCTTGCATGACTTCTAAAATAATTGGCAAAAATCAAGGATGTGTTGAAAGCATCGACAAAATCGTGATCGTCCTCTCACATTTAATCCTTGATAAAGACCAAGGCAGCGAAGCTTACGGCGGACTGAGTCGCCTCCTCCATCCAAAAATCATACCCCAAAAGATGACCTTTTTTACATGAAAGGAGCTCCATCAATACTGCTAAGACAGAAAAACCACATACATTATACCGATTGTCATTCTTCTGGACCTCCGACCAAAAGGTGCCTAGATCTCCCTGGCAGATTGCTTCGAGGAGCAACCGGTCATGCTCTTTGGCTTCCAAGAGTAGAGAAGAAGCCGCATGGAGATGTCCGAACTTGGGGCCAATATGAGAAAAATCCACGCCCGCCACAATGAGCGTCCCTGAGGATTTATCTTCTGCATACTGTTTGAGAACAGAAAGAAAATCGGACATCCCATGGATTTCTGATGGACGGGAAACTTCAGAAGGCACCCCATGGAAGGATCCACAGAGAACAGGAAGAAGAAAAAATTCAAGTCCAAAAAGGTATTGAAGAAAAAGAAGTTGAAATTCAAGGGAATGCTCGCTTCTGTGATCGAAGTCGTGGGGAGAGACAACCTGAGAACCCGCCTCCTTCAATTTTTTCATCCATTCTCTATCCGTTTTCACCCGACCCAGCGGAGTGGCAAAATCCTTGTCTGTCAAGGAGAAAAAATGCTCCTGAATGCTGTGTCCTGTGCCGAGCAGTAAGACTCTTCTTGGTGGAGATGCTGTTAAGGTCTTATAAGCCTTAGCATATATATTTTTCCCTACGTCCAAATCGATGTGTGGAGCGACTAAAGCGATGACCTCACCTCCCTTGAGTCCTTCGGGAGGATTTTTTTCCGCTTCCAAAATACTTTCGATATAAGCTCTGAGTCTCTCGGGCTCTCCTGGATAGGACTTTTCGGCAAGAAAGGCCTCTCTGACTTTGAGACGAGCGTATTCCTCTGCTATCCTGCTTCTCTCTCGCCTGTAGCAAGCACTGTCTATCAAGAAAGCAGCATCGAGCTCGTTCAACATGGCTTCCACGTCAGCCTTGCTTACGAACAGACCTCCCCGAAGACGCATCAGCTCCAATTGAATATCCTGCACTTCTTTTCTTCCATCGATCAAGCTGATGACCTGGAGGGCCACGCCACGAATAATGATCGGCTCTTTGATGAGTCCTAAAGAATCCTTGATTAAAAGGGCACTCTCACCCTCATAGCGAGTTGGAATGACATCGATGTCTGTTCTCAACCTTGGAATGTTCATTCATCCATCCATCATGTAATCTGTATGCACTTCAGATATCTACAACTTATTGAGATAAAAAGCAACCTTGATTGCCTGCAGGGAAATGGTTGCACCTGAGCCATGGCTTCTCACTTATGCGAAGTGCAGAGATATTGAGGGAGGAAGAGAAGAGGACCTTAATCTAGCGTTGGGAATGATGACCAGCAGAATAAGAGGCGGGAGAGGAAACCGCCTCCCTCTCCCTTTTCAAAACCTTAGCGCACCTTGAACGAGAATCGTGTGCGCATCGATCTGACTGATCATTTTATGATGGTGACACAAGCTACTGTGGGGGTCAATCACCCTCTGCGATGATTGTGAAGATGATTTTCTCCCACCCTTTTCTTTTCCCAGAAAAAAATCTATAATGCTAACCTTGCCATTGATTCTACGATCACAGCAACTTCGAATCGGTGACTATCAGATTCACCAAAGAAAAAGGAGGAATAATGGAAAAAATCAAAAGCATTCAAACAAAAGAGGATGCCATCAAACTTCTGAATATTGCCTTGGAGCATGAATGGGCAGTCAGTTTTGAATACACCATCCACGCTTATTCTATGCCCAAAGCAAAATATTTCTACCAGGATCCCATCTTGAAACGTCTTCAAGATGTGCGGGCCCAGACCATCCAAATTGGCATCGACGAAATGTACCATTCCCTTCAGCTTGGTATCATTATAACGCAAATGGGAGGAACTCCCTCGTTTAAGACCGACGAGGTCATTCGTTATCCTCGAATCATGGACAACCTCAAAAGAGACAAAGAGACAGAGGATATGGTAACAGCGCTCTACCAGGACGCAGAGTTCGCTGAGGGGTCGTTTCCTAAGATTCAGAACATGGTTCTCAATATCTCCTATGATGAAGTGCGCCACTCCGATCAATTCGTAGCCATGATGGAAGCCATGAGAGCAGAAGGGGCCGAAGAGGCTCTCTGTTATTCTTCGAACCCAGAAAGTTCGGGAAAAGAGGAGGTCTTCATGAGATCATGCAAGCTGAAAACGAATTGATGCACCGGTATCTCAAATATGTCATCATGTTCAGTGAACATCAAGATCTCAGCCAGCGTCTATTCAAAAATTCTATCGACCACATGAGGAACTGGGACAAAAACTCAGGGATCCTGATCAAGATGGGAGATGTCATTCGAATCGAAAACGCAGAGAAGGATGAAACCGGCATAGAGAAAAGCACTTCTCCCATGCCGTCTTTCTATCCAGGTGAAAATCGTCTCTCTGCGCTTGAAACATTGACACCTGATGAAAAGAGCCTGATATCAAAATACGAAAGGCTCATCCCTATGGTACCAGCAGGGGAGACCAAGGATCAGCTCGAAAAGCATTTAGGGTTGGATAGAGAGCATGTCTTCACCCAGGAGTGGCTTTTAAAGAATGCCCAAAAGATCAAAGGGTTGAAATAGGATTTCATACCACTAGGAGTTTGTTTCTTCCGAAGTCCTTCAGTTGAATTGCCTCCTCCCAGGAGTTGAACGCATGAGTGTATGCTCCGAGGGATAAGAGGCATCCCTGACTATGGCGTCTTGAACATTTCCAGATATGCTCTGAGGATTGGCTCTCCCCAAAGAAGGGAGAAGAAGGCAGCAGGCGCCAAAAAAGTTCCAAAAGGAAGAGAATACTGAAAGTCTTTCTTTTTAACAAGTATGAGAAGCACTCCGATCACCGCACCACAAAATGAAGCCAGTATGAGCGTAAAAAGCGTGAGCCGCCATCCCAGGTAAGCTCCGATGAGAAGCATCAGCGTGACATCTCCCATCCCCAGCCCTTCTTTTCTGCGGACCAAATAATAAGCTCCGTATACGAAGAGCAAGAACCCTGCTCCTACAACTGCTCCTATCAGGGCCTGCTTCAGGTTCAAGTCCGAACGGAACGGTGCATACACCAAAGCTAAAACCAGCCCTGGAAGTGTGATCTCATCAGGAAGAATCTGGTGATAATAATCTATGAATCCCAAGACAATCAAGGCGCTGGCGAAGAGGCAGGAAGCAAAAAAAGACAAGCCGAGAGAAGAGCCATGGTGTTGAAAGACAAGGATAAAACTTAGAGGAGTCAGGATTTCTACGAGCGGGTAGGTCAGTGGAATTTTTGCTTGACAGTGGCGGCATTTTCCACCCAGAAAGATATAGGAAAGGAGAGGGATGTTATCGTAGAATTTTATCTGCCTTTTGCATTGGGGGCAGGAGGATGGGGGCTTCAGAAGACTCATTCCCAGGGGAAGCCGGTAAATGACCACATTCAGAAAGCTTCCCCAGGCCAGTCCAAAAAGGACGATGATGACTATCTTTTCCACCATTTTGTTTGAGATTCAACCTCGCCTTTTTCAGGATCGTAGAGGTAATCGTTGCCATCCAGATCTTGGGGAAAAGAATCCAATAATCCGGCTCTGACGAGATGTTCGAGGCTGGGGGGATTTTGTCCGTATTTTTGTTTGTATTCCTCGACGGCTTCCTTGATCCGTTTCACATCCATAGCTGATTTGACCTGGTACAGGTGGTTGGATGCGATTTTTTTGATGCGCTCTTCCCCGGCTGTCTGAAAGACTTCGAGCCAGCTCTGCCATGCTGTCTCGTAATCCATATCCTTGAAGGCTGCGTTGGCATACAGCCGTTTCGCTATGGGAGGAGCATTCGGAATTTCCATGGTTCTCTTATAATACTCTCTTGCCAGTTCATAGTCCTTCATCACCATCTGGGCATAGTGACCCGCTTGATAAGGAAAGATCCACTGATCAGGATTCTTCTCCAGCCCTCTGTCCAGGACCTTAAAGGCCAGATAAGGGTCCCTGGCTTCATACACGGCGATGATGGCGCCCATTTCGTAGGGATCGAGATACCGGGGATCCAGTTCAGCAATGATGGCAAAGATATGATCCAGATGGTCATACCTTTCGGCAATGGTGTAGTTGCTGTAATATTGGATGGCCCAAAGATAGACCAGGTCTGCCGCAAGGGAGGAATACCCGAAGGTCGCGTACTTCAGGAACTTCCCTGAAGGAATGTAGATGATCGAAGCGCCCGGGATGCTTGCCCGCGGGATTCTATTGGTCAACGTTTGCAATCCCATGAAGAGGGCGCAGCTTAAAAGGAGAATGATGACCAGTATATTTTTCTTCATGACGTCAGATAAAGTCCCTTCTGCGGAAGACGAGCATGGCTAAAACGAGTATAAAAGCCGTATAGAAAAAGCCATAAAATGTGGAATATAAAAAGATTTTTGGAGGGATAGAAAGATTGTGGACGATTTCGGTTTTAAAATTGAAATTTTCCAGGTCAGGAAGAAAAGTATACAGAATCTGGGCTAAGGTCTTGACGGTGCCCGAATGAATTTTTTCTATCAGAGTTTCCAAACCCCAAGATACATGCCCAATCAGGTAAAAAGAGAGAGAAAAGAGTGTGCTCAGGATGGGGGTGGAGAAACAGGAAAAAAGCATGGCTACGGCTGTAATCAGGCAGAGCTCGAAAAAAATAAAAATGATGGCTACAAACATTGCCCACTCGATACGAAAAGCATGAAGGAAGATCAGCACCAGAAAAATCAAGGTCATCAAAACCAGCATCACAAAAAGGGTGAGAACGAGACCGAAGTATTTTCCCAAAAGAAACTGGTAACGGTGAATGGGTTTTGAGAGCAGGGTGTATATGGTCCTCTTGTCGATCTCTTTATACACCAAACCTGTGCCCATTAAAATGGCCATCAGTGCGCCGAATATGGAGATGGAGGCCAGCCCTACATCTGTAATGATCTTGACCCTGTCCCCGACCGTAAGAAGTGCCAAAACTCTTGAGGAAATGATGCACACCGCAGCAAAAAACAAAAGAAGGAAGAGGATGCGGTCCCGGATGGCTTCCTTGAAGGTGTTGAAAGCGATAGCCCTAATCTTCATTTGGATTTCACCGCTCCGACGAATAAGTCCTCCAACGTTTCTGTTCTGGGGATGAGGGTGTGAATTTTTCCCTTTTTTTCCTTCACCCGCTGCAAGACTTCCTCGACCTTATCTTCATCGAAAACTCTTAGGAGAATCCTTTCTCCTGCGACAGAATAAGGCTCTCCAAGACCTCCTAGATCGTCCCGTTCGACTCCGGAGAGAGTGACTTCGGTAAAAAGGACCTTCTCTGAAATAAGGTCTTGAAGAGGACCTTGATTGATAATCTCTCCCTCCACGAGAATGGCCACCCGATCACAGATCATCTCGATGTCTTGAAGGATGTGAGAGGAAAGGAATACGGTTTTTCCTTCCTCCTTGAGCTTGACGATAACGTCCCTCATCTCTTTGCGCCCGAGGGGATCGAGTCCCCCCAATGGCTCATCCAGAAGAACGAGAGAGGGATTGTTGATCAGGGATTGAGCAAGACCTATCCTTTGGAGCATCCCCCGGGAGAATTTGCGAAGCTGGAGGTCGGTGGCATGCTTCAGTCCGACCATGTCGAGCAAGCGATCGATTTGGCTTTGCCTATCTCCCTTTTTAACGAGGGTGATGTCGCTGTAAAAGCGGAGGAATTCTGTCGCTGTAAGATAATCGTAGAAATAGGGATTCTCCGGGAGAAAACCGATTTTCTCCTTGGCTTTAAGAGACAAATGGGGGTGACCGAAGATCTCGATTCTTCCATCATCAGGAAAGATCAGCCCGAGAATACACTTGATCGTCGTGGTTTTGCCTGCTCCGTTAGGACCGAGGTAGCCGAAGATCTCTCCGCCCTTGACTTCGAGGGACAGACCTTTGAGGATTTTTTTCCGTTTGGGGATGAAGCCTGTCTTGAAGGATTTGTGAAGATTCTCGATTCTCAGTACTGTATCCATCAAATCTTTTCTCTATTATAGGTAAATTGTTTTTAATTTCAAATGCTTTTTGGTAGGGGGAAGCATTTCCAGATCCATGACAGCATAAAAGCATTGGGGAATGGTTTGAGCGACATCGGAAGATTTAGCCTTACCGAGCCAAACTTGGAGGGAAGCCGACGGAGTCGGCCGTAAGGACTGATTGAGCACGATTTGATCAAATGGAGTAGCCTGAGGATGGCAGAGGACAACTGATGTGTAAGAAAAGATAATCATGCGGAGTTCCGCAGCGCCGAAAAGTTTGGTGAGGGAATGGCGTGAAAAATCTGATTGGAGCGAAAACATTCTCCAATGCTCTCTTTTTTTTGGCATCTTGATTTTGTTACAGTCTCAAAGGCAGTCAGGTAATCTGAGCAGGAAAACATGGTTTTGGAGGCACTTTTAATTTTGGAGCGTCCTGAGAGATACACGCAAGCGTAACAGGATTCAGACGTTCAGCTACAATCTGATGATTTTGTAGATCTCCCGCCAGGATTTGATTTTCAGGACTGCAGGCACCGCCTGTTCGAGCTTCTGGATCGTGGAATCGTATTCCTGTATGTAGACCTCTCTTTTCCTGGTCCCTTCCACTCTTTCTACATCACCCAGTGTGACGGCTGATCGGGTCTTCGAAGCGAGGTCCAGGCTCTGCAACGTGCCTGAGGCACCGGTAAAGGCTGACCCGCCGAGGGCACTTCCACCCACCGACTGCACGAACCGGCCGTAAAGCTTCCCCACTCCGACCAGATTTGCACAGGGGTCGACACTCTCGATGCTCCCGGTAAGGGTATTGAAGTAAACAATAGAATTGGCTACAACAGGATCGGCCCAAACTTTCTCTCCGATTCCTAAATCGCCCACATCTTTGGCTGGATCGAGGTTGAGCTGGGCCGGATCGCCCATGAACCATTCCACCGTTGGATTGAGGTCATCGATCAAGGCGATAAACGAATAGGTGGCGGTGTTCGGCGCCCTATCGTCTCCTCCGGTTCCGAAATAGACGCGAGGAACCGTTCCCCAGGCAAAGGTATTGAGCCACACTGCAAGCCCGCTGATGATGGGGTAATTGTTGGCATCCTCATAGATGACCTCCACATCATTATCCCAACTGGCTTTTTTCACATCGAGCTCTGTCGTCGTATCCAACCGATACACCCTTCCATCCAGATCCGAAAAATAGACCCGGTCGCAGTAACTGTCGCCTTCCAGGTCTATCAACCATGGATTTCCGGGAATGGTGTTGGGGATGTTGGCAAAACTGGCAGATGTGTCCACCTCCGAAGCTCCATAACTCCAAAGAATGGTTCCACTCTCTACATCCACAGTGTAAAAATAATTTCCTACGACGTTGATATTGTCATTGTCATACCCTGAACCCATGAATGCCACGTAAGTATCCTCAGTGTCAACGACGGCTTTTCCAACAACAGGAACGGACCAGGATTCACCCATAGTGATGTCGGTGAGCTCCCAAAGGACTTGGGGATCATAAGGATCTGTCACATCCAGGGCAAAATAGTAGTTTATTCCGCCGGCGACCGTGCTGCCTTTTCCCGGACCCTGCCCGGAAATCAGGACCGTGCGCCATTCCTTTCCACCGTTTCCATCCGCATCGATATAGACATCGGCGACCATCGGACTCCCATCGACATAGACATCTCTCAGAAAATATCTGTCGCCTGTACCGGCCTCGACCGCCCACATGTTTTTCAGCTTGGGCAGAAGGTTATAGGGGATATAACCCCAGATCTCTTCCCCGGTCAGCGCATCGAAACAGTGGAGTATCCCGTCATTGGCCCCCACATAGGCCACTTTTCTCCTGTTTTGATTGGCGACCATAAAGGCATCATAGCCCGCTCCCATCACGACGGCATCCTCTTTAGGGGGACCGACAGCGATCGGATTGGAGTGATTGATGTCTCCCAGCTTCCAGTAGCGTCCTTCTCCTCTCACGAACTCGATCAATCCTGCATTGTCGTTATTCACATCTTGAAGAATCGGACCCAAGGTGGCCACATTGGCGGTGGTGAAATCCATCCGTATAGATCTGCCTGCTTCCAGGGGAACGGCTGTCCAGCAGCTCTCCGGCATCCCATAGAATAGACACACCAGAGGCCACGATCTCTCTTCCGGATGCAGAGGAGAGGTCCGATCGGGTCACTGTGCGCAGTATGGAGTCGGAGGAGGAATCAGGAGTCATGTCGGTGACATCGTAAGCCCTCAAATGTCCCTGCCATCCCGGGAAATAGAATGTCGCGCCGATGACCAATTTCTTGGTCTGGTTGTTTTCGGTGACAGAAGTCACCACGACAGAAGTCCGGCTGTACTCCCTTCTATCCACATACATGAATTCCCAAGAGAGTTGGGAGATAGCCGGAGTTTCATATGAAGCACCGTCATATTCCACCATGTCATCTTCTTCTGCTGTGAGGAGGGCTTTCCATAAGAGTTGGGACCCGAAATGGTTGAACGTGTGCCAAGGGAGGTCCGATTGATTGCGGATATCCGCCCCGTCGAACCGGGTATAAAACTCCCAATCCTTCCCATTGTTATTGGAGACAAATATTTCCACGCTCAATCCCTGACTGGAACCTCCTATGACTCTTTGCCTGATATCGGTCAGCCTCACCTTGGTCACCGCATATTTTTGTTGATCGAGTCCTCCGGTCACATCTGTCGAGCGTGCCTCTCCTGTGAGGGCGTAAACGTCGGCTAAATCATTCCTGATCAGGTAATAATCTCCGGAATGGTTGGCATCTGCCAGGATTGCGTCCAGGTCCCCGTCCTGGTCGTAATCCAGCATGGCGCTCATGTCCACGTCGTGGGGCGGGGGAAGAATAGGCTGGCAGTTGTAGAGGCATTTAAAATCAAAAGTCACCTCCGGACCGTTTCCCGTATCCACAACGCCTGCATTTTTCATCAACCACATCCTGGCCTGATACATCGGATCTGTCGGGTCGGGCTTATTCCATATATCTGTCGCGGCGAATATATCGATCAAGCCATCTCCGGTGAAATCGCCCACACAGGTTCCCACAGTTCCCGTACATTCGGGCTGAGGAATCGGTAATTCCTTGCGTGTAAAGTATCCTGTCCCGTCGTTTTCATAATAGACCAGGTAAGGAACGTCATTCACCGTTCCGCCGATGACGTCTATATCTCCATCTTTGTCGAAATCGCCTGCGTCAATAGAGGATCCTCCTCGCCCTAAGGTGAAACCAGTACGCTGGTCATAGTTGAGTTCGGCGATACTGAAATTGCTCAGATCAAAATTGCTTGCACCGGGATTTCTGACCAAGAAAATCTTGTCTTCGCTGATGACCAGCACATCCGTATCGCCGTCGCCATCGATATCGGCAGAGGCGAGATGGTCGGCTATCCAGTTGCAGTAGATTCCTGCACCCATGAAGGCGGCGGTGAAATCGAGGGTGGGCAGCATGTCGTGGGGATTGAAATCAGGATCTGTTGCGGTCCCGGTGTTGATATACATGGCCGCCAAGAATCCCGTATAACCGAATTCATCCTCATCATTCTTGTAAAAGAAGAAATCCAGCAATCCGTCGTTGTTGTAATCACCGACAGTGATTGAAGCGGGTCCAACATAGAGTCCTTCTTCCTCATAGACTTCGGTTGGATCGATTTGAAACACGATTCCATCATCGTCGATTTTGTCATTGTTCAAATCCTCATAATGATTTCTGATCAGAATCAGACGGTTATCTGACGTGGGTGGGAAAGGATCAGGGTGAACGACTAAATCCAATCCGATCAAATCGGGTCTGCCGTCGCCGTCGAAGTCACCGGCATCGACCGCATAAATCCGAGATCCCATGCCAGCGGGCTGGGTCACATCGAAATTCGCCCCCAGCCAGTCAAGGGTGATCGGACGGGGAGGCCAGCCTCTTACCGATGTCCATTGAAAATCTTTATAATCGTCGTCTCTGAAATCTTCGCTAAAAACGCCAAGCGTCTCATCACACTGCTGGGCCCAAAATTTCACCACAAAAACAGCTACGAAAAGGACCAATGGTAAAATTAAAAATATTTTATTTCGGTTTGTTTTCATTTTGCCCCTCTTCCAAATCTATTTTTTTTATATTGCTCCACTTTTTTTAATATTGCTCTATCCCGAGCACGATCTCTAAGCGAGACGTGGACATCTTGGGCCCGGTCCCTGCAGTCCCGATGCATATAAGCAGCGCATCGTCGGGATCCGGAGTCCCTCCGATAGCTTCGTCATCGATCAGGAAGGCCGTATAGGTATGTCGGGGATCGGTTCCGCCTCCATAAGCAGGAATGAACTCCACCTTGTAGAAGATGACATTCGTGTAATCAGGGTTTCCATCACCATCTTGGTCGAGCAAGTTCAGGATCTCTAAATCGGTCAATTTCCGGAAATAGTTCGCATCCTGAGGAAGATCGATCCCGGCGGGTTCTGTCAGATAGTGTCCATCAAAATTCAGCCACGACCCGTTAAGGAAGGAGTCCTCTACCGCAATCCATGCCAGGTCAAACCCAGCTTCGGCAGCATTGAACGCTTCCTGTTGCGCGCGCACATTTCCCGCCACCCGGGATCCGATCCCGGTAATGGTGATGAGACCGACTCCGATCGTCACCAGAAAAGTCATCACGACAATGACGATGATCAGCCCCGAGCCTCTTTCTTGCCTGATATGCCTTGGTCCTTTGTGCAGTCTGAATGCTTTCATTGTCTTCACTTTTCCCTTATTATCTCGATCCTGTGTTGTATATACTCAAGGAAAGATTCCTCATATTGGCTGTGGATTCCATCAGGAATCTTTTGTGTTTGTCGTCCAGGCCGCTTCCCGGACTGTTGGCTATCGAAGGCCTTCTGTACAGATGAAGGTTGTCCGGAGGATTGGCGCCTATGCTCACAAAAGGATTTTCGGTCCTTCCCAAGACCCAGATTCTAATCTGCCGGATTCGGCTGATCAAAGCGAGATCTCCTGTCCAACTGGCCTGCCAATCCATAAAACCGTCTAACAGACCATCGTCATCCGCGTCCCCGTTGTACTGGAACTGCAGGTTCTCGACGTTTCTGGCCAAAGGATAATGGATACCATTCATATTTAGATATAGGACTCCTGCCTCGCCGTTTCCGATGTATCCTCTCTCTCCTGCAGTCAAACCGGGATAATTCCCGGTGACATCCAGCCAGTACTCTTTGACATTGACGAAAGAAATCAAACCGCCGTCGTAATCATCGGCACTCGGGCATGCCTTGGGGTAATTCGCGGTTAAGCCTCCAGGAGGGTTTATGTAAGGAGCCAGCCCGGGCGAAAAATTGAATCTCTCGTTCGTTCCACCCGCATCATGGGTCACGTGTGTGATCTCCCTTATTTCGCCGTATTGACAGCCTGAATCCGGATTGGGCAGGATGATGGCAACCATCCCCTCATAAAATTCATCCGGGTAGGGATTGCTCTCGAAACTCCAGTCATCCACGGTCAAATTAGCTGCCGATCCCTGATAGTTATGGACATCCATGTTCAGAGGATCATCCAGGTTTCCCATCACTTTCAGTCTATCGGGTTGAACGACTGCTCCTTGATTCTCGTTATCCACGCCTTCCAAGACATAGCCGTAGAATTCGAGCGGGAGCCCTGCTCCAGCCATGCGAACATCTCTGGAGATGAAATACATCGATGTCCGCACATCATGCTGCATCTCGGCGTACTGCTGCTGGTCCACAGCAATCTGGTTGCTCTCCCTGTATAGAGCCAGTGTTGCCAGGACCACAATCAATAAAACTACGCTTCCTACCAAAAGCTCCACAAGGGTGAAGCCCCGGCGGGTTGCCCTGCATTGGTATTGTTTTTTGGTTTTTGATTTTTTTTCTTTCATCTTTCTTTTCTTGGCTAAATTTTATTTATGTCAGGATTTGAACCATCAAATCCTTATCTGAGTTCTATCGGCTGATGAGTGTGCTCATGTTGGCCTTCACATCATATTCCCGTGGATTTTGGGTGAGCAGGGTTGCATCCGTGTTGAGCTGTTCAGCCGAGAAGACCAAAACTCTCATCTCCCAAGAAGCGCCATTCGATAGAATCTCGGTGATCCTGCGGAAATCAATCGTTCCGTCGTAGTTGACATCGACCTGTTCATCCAAGGGATTGGAAGCCAAAGCGTTCAGCTCATCGGCTGTCAGGTTTCGGTGCGAATCGATCTGCTGCTGGGCTAAAAAAGTCGCATTGGACATCCTTTCTGCACGTGAATTGGTCAGCACGCCATAGGTAAAGAGTTGAGCCAATCCGAGTAAAGCAATCGCCACTATGGCGATCCCGATCAGCACTTCGATCAAAGAAAATCCTTTTCTCTTGGGTAGCTGACCGCTTTTTTCCTGATAACGACAAAGGCGAATTTTTTTTATTATTTTCATTTTTAACTTCCTGTCTTGAGATAATGTATGGAGCCTCCTGCGTATACAGTGATAACCCGCAGGTCAGGCTGGCCATATCCTTTCAATTTATCGCTCTGGAGATTGAGGGTGTTCTGATCGGTGTCGTAGTTGGTAACAAACCCGATCGGAGAAAAGACCACACCCTTGTCCGGCGTCCCCACTACATCAGGATAGTTGATCAAGGTGTTGAATTTTGTCGGGATCTCTTTCCGAATGAAACCCGGCAGCGTGTTCCATGTCCCTGGGGTTACCTCTCTTTCGATAAAGTAGCACCACACCTGCCCGTCATACAAAAATCCAACTCTGTGGTTAAGTTTTGTCTTTACGGCTTGAAATTTTGCCTGTTGCATAGTGGTTAGAATATCCCTAGCCTTATTCTCCAATCCCCGTGTTTCCAATGTGTTCATGATGCTGGGATAGAGTGCAGCAAGAATCAGCCCCACGATCCCGATGACAACAAGAACCTCTATGAATGTGTATCCCGTTGAGGATAATGCCCTTTTTCTCTCCGTCCGCTGAGATGATTTTTTTACGGTTGTTTTTTTAAAATCATTTAGTCCCATTTTTCAAATGTCCTTATGGTTTTTCCTTGCTTGAGTAATCCTCTTCCTTTCATTTTCTCTGCAAGGTATCAAAAATATACAAAAGGTATTATGCCTTTTATATTCAATAGCAAGTTTTATACCAACACCCTTCTCTTTTAAGATGTTGACATCAAAGAAAATAACCGTATTGATCGGTTTTTTTCTCGATATTTTGCCAATTTTTGTCATATATCCGACAAAGATTGCACTTTCATACTCTCTGATCACCTGATTTACTCTTACTATTAGATAAGACCATCCCTAATGTCCCGTCAATAACCACAAAAGATGATAAAAGAGGTGATTTTTCCACCTTCTTACTCACCTCCCTGTTGAAATCCTGCCACCTCCACCGGCTAATCTTGCTTTGCGTTCTCGACGCGGATTTTCCTTCCTTTTAGTCGTTTGTCCAGTGGTTTTTTTGACTCTGCTTCCTCTAATTTTTTCTAGACTATCCCTATACGCGGCTGCAGGTCCACACCCGTGATGAATCAAACGCCAGATGATCTGACGAAGAATCCTATAAAATGGCGAAGCGAGAATCACATACAAAGCGCAGAAGCATTGAATTTTTGCCCTTTATATGGTATTGGTTTTACAGATGTTATCTGAAAAAAGGGCTATTTATCTCCCGATAATCCTGATCTTCATCTTTTTCCTCGGCGTCTCACTATTCATCAATTTCTCGACCATTCATGAGCAGTTTCTTTTTGCTGATCAAGCCATCTACTACTCCATGACCCAGAGCCTTGCTCAGGATGGAGATATTGAATACGAAAAAAAAGACCTGATCAGATATCATGAGGATTTTTCTTCAGGCCCTCTGGGCATTTTTCTAAAAAAGGGCAAAGACGGAAAACTATTCTATGCCAAATCCTTTGCCTACTCCTTGTTCGCTGCCCCTTTCATGAGATTATTCGGTATAAACGGAGCCTTTGTGTTTCACGCCCTCCTCCTTCTGCTCCTGTTGCTTATGGGACAGGCCTATTTTTCGCAGTCCAACTCCCCACCAATTTCACTTCTTATCGTTCTTACCTTCTTGTTTGCCTCAGTGGCTGGTGTGTATTATCTTTGGATTTCACCTGACTTTTTCAACCTTTTCCTGGTCTTCACCATCCTCTTCCTCTGGCTGTACAAGCATAAAAGTCGAGAATCAAATAACAAAGAAAAACAAACGGGAAAGCTCCGATCTTTCCTCCTTTCGGATGGAACAGACTATCTTGCAGGCTTCCTCGTGGGTTTGGCGGTTTTTTCCAAGCCTCCCAACATCGTGCTGCTTGGACTTCTCGTTTTCCATTCCGTCTTCAAAAAAAAATTTCTTAAGTCTTTCTTCATCATCCTCGCCTTCTTCATTGCCTCTGGAATTTTTTGGGGAGCCAATTACACCATCACTGGCGACTGGAACTACCAGGGAGGAGAACGAAAGAGTTTCTACTACGCCTATCCTTTTGAAAAGGCAGATTTCACTTTTGATTCCATCCAAACAATCGCAATGACCTCAGAAGGATACGCACAAAAGCACCTCTTTCCTGCCAAGTTTATTCCATACAATCTTTTTTACTATTTCTTTGGACGGTTCACAGGAGTAACTTGGTATTTTTTCCCTGCTTTCCTGTTTCTCGTTTTCTTTTTTATAGAGAAGAAGAAATTGTGCCAGTGGCTGGTCTTTACAGCATTATTCGCAGAAATATTGGTTTATATCGTGCTCATGCCGGATAACTATTCGGGGGGAGGGGGAGCGCTGGCTAACAGGTATTTCCTGAATATTTATCCCCTGTTTCTTTTCCTGCCTCTTGCAAAAAGGAGGGTAAAAGACCTTGCATTGAGCTGGCTCGTTGCGTCCATCTTCATCTCCCCCATCCTTATCAGCCCCTCAGTCCACTCTCATTACCCCAGCACTCATGCCAAGAGGCTCCCGTTCAAGCTTCTGCCTGTCGAGATGACTCTCGTAAACAACTTTCCCACCAACACCACGACGTGGGCATTCCGACAGGAAGTGGGAACCCCACCCCATATCGGATGGCTTCATTTCCTGGACGATAATTTTTACCGAAGACAGAAAAAATCACAGGTGGAGAGGAGGGGATTTTGGACTCGCGGGCCCGCCACAACAGAAACCATCCTCAAAACCTATTATCCGGTTGAACGGCTCGATTTTCATCTTCTGAACAATCCTCGGATGAGAAACGAGATCACAGTTCAGGTAGGGGGAGAGAAGAAGAAAATAACTCTTGGCACCAAACAGAGAGGAACCCTCAGCTTCTCTCCCGTGAAGGCCTTCAAGATCAAAGCACTTCATCTTTACAGGATAAAAATCGGGGCTTCTAAAGGTTCCACTCCCTATTTTGAGAACGAAGCCAGCGATGAAAAAAGATTTTTGGGCGTCTTCTTCGAGATCAACATTGTTCCTGAGAAATAAAGGGGAGAAGATGAAAGAGGGGGATTTATGTCAGAGGAGGAGAAAGACTCTGCTGAGAACTAGTGGATTTTGATTTGACTCCGGGAAACGGATATTTCGACAATCTCCTCGCTTTTTTCATCAATTTTAAATTGATCAGCCACAGGGAGTCCAAGTACCCAGACGATATCCTCTCCAGAAATAAATACCGGCCTTTTCTTTCGTTCTTCCAAAGGAATATTTTTTGCGCGCATGATTTCCTTCAGTTTTTTGTGTCCTGGAGTCCCAAGGGGTTGATATCGGTCCCCCTCCAGTCGATTTCGAATTATAATAGGGAACGTCATCTTTTTTCCATCCGCGTAAACCCTCGTATTATCATCAAACACAAAAGGAGATGAACCCTGCTTTATCCTTTTGGCCTCAACAGTCAAAAGCAATTCTCTGATTAGGAGAGCCTTATTGCCGTTCCACCTGTATGCGTATTCAATTCTCATGGCAGATTTATCCCCAGGGCAGACCATATTTTTATCCCTTTTCAGCACTAGGTCTCTTTTAAGATGAAAGCTCTTCGCCTCCTCCAAATTCAAGATCCCTTCTATTTCTTCGAAAGAAATACCTCTCAGGTTTCCTCTTACCTTGGTGACAAAGTCGCGAACGACCCGCCTGGCCAATCCCAGAGGAAGCACGGACATCTCTTTCACATCCAAACAGATCGTCCCATTTCTTTGGACAATCCTCTCCTTCGCCTCCATCTGTGCCAATCTCTCCAAAAGGATTTCATCCTCTTGCAGAATGGATACGATTTTACTGATCCGAGTAATGATCTTTGGATCGTAACGTTCCTGAATATACGGAATAAGATCAAGCCGGACCCTGTTTCGGGCGAACCTTCGATCTCGGTTGCTCTCATCCACCCGAAACTCCAGGCCTTTAGTTCGGATATAGTCTTCAATATCCTTCCGCTGGACAAACAACAGGGGCCTGATGATCTTTCCCTCGACAATCGGGGAGATGCTTCCTAAGCCCCGAAGTCCGCTTCCTCTGAGCAAACGCATGAAAAAAGTTTCGGCCTGATCATCCATGGTGTGGCCTGTGGCGATCTTGGCGTCTCCGATTTTTTGAGCCGCTTGAGTCAGGAAAGCATACCGAAGCATCCGAGCTGCCTCTTCCAGGTTCAGACGTCTTGATTTCGCATGACAGCGAACATCTTCAGCACCAACAAAAAGAGGAAGAGAATACCGTCTTGCCACACTTCTCACAAACCCTTCATCCTCAAGGGCAGCCGGACGCAGGCGGTGGTTGAAATGTCCTAAAAAAATATCAATGCCAAAATATCCGCGGAGTTCGAAAAGGAGGCTGAGCAAGGCGGTGGAATCCACTCCACCGGAGTAGGCCACAAGGATTTTATCTTTACGCTTGAGGAGTCTGTACCTCTCGATCGTTTTTCTCACAGAATCGAGAATCATGCGTTGCGCTTTTACCATCAATACCCTTTCAGTCGAAGCAAAGAACGGCCCCCAAGACTGTATTGATATCTCTCATCAGCTATCTTAGTTCTGCTTCAGGATAGAGAAATCTATCAAAAAAAGTGGCGGTGGAGGGACTTGAACCCCCGACTCTGCGGATATGAGCCGCATGCTCTGACCACCTGAGCTACACCGCCAATGGCAACGATTTTAGCTAAAATGCCCTATTTAGTCAATTTCGGGAACCAAACAGTAAGCATCTCCGCTTTCGTGAGAGCTTCAACAACTGTCAGGCAAGCTGAGGAGGAAGCCATCCTGCTGCCTGACGAATCGGCTTACCTGACTCTTACACGGGCATTTCTTGTTTCAAAGCTTACTGCTTTTCCAGTGGGACTGTTGGCAGAGACACCAGAGAAGGAAATCGTGCTCTCCCCATCAGCGATAGCATCAAAAACAAGATTTGCAAGCCTTCCCGAACCCCTGAACCCCCTGGAAACATCGGTGCTCGAAAAACCTATGGTACATGTCCCTGAAGAGTTATCAATGTTTTCCAGAAAGGGTGCCTCTCTTCCTGCCTGAGCTGTAACACTTCCTCTTTCGATCTGCTTCAGTTTCACTACAGAGGGATCGAAGGAGAGGTTAACGGACATGCTGCTTATTTCCTCTGCTGATCTGAGGATAACGCTGATTCTGAACTCCCTCTCCTTAGTAATCTCAAAATTCGCAGGATTGAGCATGAGCGAATTTCTTTCTTCACCGCTTGCTGCTCTAGCCTCTTCTTCTTGCATCCTCCTCAGGCTCAAGTCTCTCATCTCCTCTTGTCCCCGCATTCCACCGGGCTCTGTTGCTGAAGAAAAGATTCCGCTCAGGTCGACCCACAGCGGTTCATGATCCTCCTCTCCAACAGGTTTTGTACGGATGATATAAGGAGTAATGGTCATGATGACATCGGTCTGTTGAACAGTTTTCTCATTACTCGAGAAGAGCCCCCCGAGAAGGGGAATATCTTTAAGACCAATGATACCTTTTACCGACAACCTCTCTTCATCCTTCAGCAAACCCGCAAGGAGATTCGTCTCTCCATCTCTGAGTCTTATGACATTTTTGACTTCTCTTGTGCTGATGATCGGAATATCTGCAACGCCCGTGCCTCCGACGGATTTGACATTTATTTCTAGCTCCAAGGTGACCTCTTTCTCGAAATGAATCTGTGGTGTGATCTTGATATCGATGCCCACATCCTCATACTCGAATGAGGTGATAGGCTGTTGAGCCACTCCGCCAGCTGCAAACGGAGTAAAGGATGTGCGGGGAATAGGAATTTTATCTCCAACCAAGTAGCTGATTTCTTCCCCTTCTATTCCTCGGAGCCTGGGTTGGGAAAGAATTTTTGTGTCTTCATCAGCTTCCAAAAACTGCAGGAGCGCTGTAGGAAGGGTGATCTGATAGTTTTCCTTTTTTATAAAATCGAGCTTAGAAAGGTCGAACCACCCTTTTTCTGTAGGTGGATTCTCGCCTCCGCTGTATGCTAGTCCCATGAGAAACTGATCAAACTCTATTCCAAAATTTTTAAGCTTGAGCCGTGAAACCTCCATGAGTTCCAAGTCTATGACCACTTCCCCTCTTGGTTTATCCCAAAGCCTGATCAGCTTTTCCGCCATCTCCAAAACCGCCGGAGCGTCCCTCACGGTTATAGAGTTGAGATTCTTATCCACCATGAGCTGTGGAGCCTTGAATTGAGACCGCAGTATTTGCATGAGGGATGCTTGAATATCCTCAGCCTTGATATTGGAGAGGTAAAATGTCTTGATGGCGTTCAGCTCGTATTGGATTCTTTTGGCTGGAAGATCAGGAACCACGATGATTGTGCTCTCATCGATGACTCTGTAAAAATTCTTTGTTGCCAGACAGAGGGAATTTACCGCTTGTTCAAACGTCTTATTCGAGAGGTCAACAGAAAAGGGGATGTCTTTGAACTGCTCATCAAAAAGAACATTGATCTTGGCATGTTTTCCCAAAGCTTGAAATATGGATCTCAGTCTCACCTGATCATGCACAAAATTTAAGTGGAGCTTTGCCTCACTTGCCTGGAGCTTTATAGGGGGTTCTATTTTTGGTTCGACAGGTTTCTCTTCTTTTTTTTCCCCTTCTTTCAGCAACCGTGCCTCTTCAACAAGCACTCGATTCGATGGGTCATAGGATAAAGCTCTATCGTACTCAGCCAAAGCTTCTTCTTTTTTCCCTTCAGAGGCAAGTCTTCGAGCTTCATAAACATGGGAAATGCTGGCTAGAATTTTTGCCCGTGTCAGAGCCAGTCTGTATACAGAATTGTTAGGGTCCTGTTGAACAGCGTTCTCAAAATGCTTAATGGCCTCATCCCAATTTTTACTGGAAGCTGCCTTGGTTCCCAATTCATAGCTCCTGTTGAATGCGGCGCATCCACAAAAGATCAGTAGAATAAGAGATAATAATGCCATTTTTCTCATGGCTTTTCTCCTTCAAGTTTAACCTTATTGGGTTCGGAGTCTGGTCCGATGATCTCAATATCATCTGGCGTGATCTCCCCGATCTGAATGCCCCCTTCAAGCAGGTCTCCGGACTCAACGGCATAGGTTTCACCGTCGAGGATGATAAGGGCAATCACTCTTTGTTCCGAATTGACATACCCAATGTATTTCACATTCATAGAGATCTCTGCATTGTCATTTTTTGACCCGGCCTGGGATGGAGTTTCACTCTGTGAACTCATCCGGTCCGCATTGGAAAATCCCCCTCCCTCTCCGCTGGAGATGATCCTTTGGCGTGTAAAGATGTTTCGCTGAGGAGGCAAAAGCCGTTTTCTGGTCGGCTGCAGCAAATCTTTTCGTACAAGACTTGCTTGTCCCTTTATTTTTTGAGGACTCGTTTCTTGAGCTTCCTGGGTTGCTTCTGCACAGACAAGGACAATCAAAAAAAGGATGGTTGAAACCAGAGCCCAAGCCTTAGCTTTCATAATAACCCACCAGTTCAATACGTAATTCGATCATTCCACTTTGGGTATCAATATCCAGAAAGTCTATTCTCTCGACCATTATAAACTTGGGATATCTCTCGATGCTGTGAAGAAGTTTCTTCAAGGCAAAATAAAATCCTGTCATCCTGAAGCTCACTTTGACTGTATTCATCTCTCTGCCTTCGAATTCACTGTATTCAAACCTTAAATCGGAGCTAATTCGGCTCTGTGCAGCTTGAAAAATCTTGCGAAGATCTTCCCTTAACTCATTGATGTTCCCTTCTTCCCTGTAGAAATATCTTTCTTCAATATGTGCAACATCTTGACGGGCTTCATCCCACATCATCCTCTCTCTCTTTTTCTCGCTGTTCTTTTCTTTAATCCGTTCATACTCCGCCTGTTGTGAGGGAAGGCTTTCGACAGAGCGGAAATAGGCTCCTTTTGCTTTTAGAGCAAATCCCGAATAGAAAATCAAAACTGCAGCCAAAAGGATACAAAGTGCAGCTAAAAACTGGCGCTCCTTGGCTTCCAAAAGATCAAACAGTTCTTTCATAGACCAAAGATATCTCCGATATAAGCATTCCTGTGTCGTCTCTTGATTCGTTGATGATCCTAATATTCGTGAAATGCTTCTCATATAGATTCTTGTTGAGTTTCAGGAGTTCATCCAGATTAGGCGCGGCGATTTTGAGTCTAACCTCCATTTTGGAGTTATCTTTCAAAGAGGGAGCCATCGATACCACATAGCATGTTTCCGGAAGCGAATCCTCAAGAGCTGAGAGAAAATCCACCCAAGAGAAGCTCTTTTTGTATATCAGTGTGTTGATGAAGTCTATCCTCTCGCTGTATTTTTGGGACACATCATCGATCAGCATGGTGAGTCTTCTATCCTCTTTCAGCACATCCTGCCTCTTTTTCTCGATTTGAGTTCTTGTTAAAGCAAAATCCCTATTTTTTTTACTGTAAATCCAGTATGTGTATCCGGCCAAGCTGGAAAAAACGCAAAGGAGGACAACAAGGATCCCTGTAATCAAAAAGAAAAATCTTCTGTTTCTCAAGGGATGGCTGGCTAGATTCACATTAATTTTCTTTGTTTTTCTCATAGCAGCTGACCTAACAATGGAGACAAGATCCTTTTCTCTTCATCTCTAAGCTTAATCCCTAGCAATGAATGGATACTTCTTACTGGAAAACTCAGCTTCGTTTCCAACCTGGAAAACATTTCTTCCCCCGACCCAGGTTCTGCCATACGAATCCAGACTGCGGCTATACTCCGCTTCTCCTTATCCTCGATAAAATGGACTGTGTTTTCTATCTCCTGAACAATATTTCGTACTCTTACGGTTAAATCATCTTCATTCAAGTTTATCAAAGGCTTCTGTCTGTAAAGGGAAGCCTCAGAATTTGTGACGGCAAGAAGGCCAAAGGAATCCTTTTCTATGTTTACTAGAAGAAAATCTTTTTCTTTCTTCCAATCAATGAGGTTGGAAAGCCCCAGCACAGGGATACCCACTGTTCTGATCCTCACTCTCATCTGACTGAAGAATCGCTCATAGTCATCAATGACAGATACCTGAGCCACAGAGGAAAGAACCTTTTTCCCATCCTTGGCTTGAATCATATCAGAGGAAATCCTCACATCATCTGATAAGAGAGGCATTTGTTTCTTTATCCTGAACCGGATGATTTGCTCCCTCTCTCTTAGAGCCTTAGGGAGTGAATCAAACGAAAAAACAAACGTTCTCTGAGATAATTCCGGGAGCACAAGGGTTACGCCATGGCTATAGATGTTGAATTTTTCCACCCTATCCGTGATATTTTTCATAAGCTGATGAGCATCTTTTATATTCGGACTATCGAAAGAGGGCTGAATAATTTCTTCGGGCAGAGGGAGAACAAAATGGTGCTTGAGCCTCCTCTCTTTTGATGAGAGATGAATGCCGCTGATGTAGGAGGAAGTCACTTGGATGGCTGAAGAGGGGAGAGGCTGCTCAGTAAAGAAATTTTTGAATCTGTCCAAAAAAGAATTCACTCTTTTATTCCTCCCTTATTCCACAAAGGTCACTTTGTTTAACTCTCTGAGACTTGTTACTCCCTGCAGGACTTTCTCCATTCCCACTTCCCTTAAAAACACCATTCCTTCTTCCTTGGCTCTTTTTCTGACTTCAGAAAGCGGCTTTTTGTCTAGAATCATTTCCCTTATTTCGTCTGATAGCTCAAGCAG
>SMTZ1_10000159_pt1 | contig 55208 bp, 41 predicted proteins | sample DeeMarSWOR136_30_FD_25667 | JGI IMG/M metagenome (IMG submission 25667) | reverse complement strand
AACCTTTTCAAGGGCACGGTACACCTCTTTTGCATTGGCACGGGTCATCACAGGATTTGAGCTGATGAGAAACAACATCTTCACTGGATAGGGCCTCTCCTCAAGAATCGCATCCCACACACATTTGGGATTGATAATAGCAAAATTTCCAGCAAGGCGGAACCGATCGCCACCTAAACGTTTTGCAGCCTGTGCTTTGGGTAGTTTCTTGTGGGCACCAAATTCCGCCACGGTCTTAATCTTGGGTGGCCTGAATAAAACCTGTCCTCCAGGTACGTCGATATTTCCAGTGATACCCATGAGCGCCATGAGCGAGCGGTTGTTGTCTGCACAGTTTATCTGCTGTTCAATTGCCACCCCCCACTGGATGGCCGCGGGTTTGGTGGTTGCAAATAGCCGTGCGGCTTCCCTGATTTTTTCTTTTGGAACCCAGGTGATGTGTTCCACCTTGCTCAGGGGATATCCCTGCACCCGCTTAATAAATGGCTCCCAACCATGGACATAATTTTTTACAAATTCCGTATCATAAAGCCCTTCATCAATAATTACATTGAGCATTCCAAGGGCGAGTGCTGTATCCGTTCCCGGTCTGAGCTGGAGCCAGATATCAGCACGGGCTGCAATACGCGTTAATCTCGGGTCAACGGCAATAAGTTTTGCCCCTTTGTCAAGGCTCACTGAGAAAGATTCACCCTTATATTCATCAGAGTTACCTATCACCAAATTGTTGCCCCAGGCCATAATGCACTTTGGATTGTTTTCGTAGTCTACAATGGGATTTGATCCACAGGTAATGATACTTGTGGCAATACGGGGGCCGTAGCAGAGATGGCCTGCTGTGAGAACATTGGGGGTACCGAGCAGGTTGGCAAAGCGGTAAATCACCGCTTCGTTTTCCCTTCCCGTTCCATAACCCATTACAATTGATTCAGCCCCAGAGTCCTGTGTATACTGGACTATCCGTTCTGCAATGGCGTCCAGTGCTTGATCCCACGAAATACGCTCCCATTTGCCACTTCCCTTTATCCCGACTCTTCTCACAGGATACCTCAATCGATCTGGATGGTAAGCCAGTTGAGGGGATGCAATTCCCTTGGTGCAGAGAGTTCCATGATTTATGGGGCAGTCAGGATCACCAGCAATTTTCACCGCTTTACCGTTCTTGGTATAGACCAAAACACCGCACCCACCATGGCACATCCGGCAGTAGCTTTTGACTACAGAGTCATATCCATAGACCTCTATTTCCCGGTCTGTATTGGAGTAAATGAATTCAGCCATATTCTGGTCCCTTATCTAGTGCTATTAGCTCTCTTAATAAGATAAGATGGGCATGCCTTAAAGCCCGCATATGCCCCCAAAGAACCTGATGGAGTACCCCTATGATCACTTACAGCAAATCCGTTCCTCATACTGAGGAGGGCACTATATTGTTTACATTTCTGCGGGTCATGGGACTTTTCTCTCGTTCCGAGCCTCCCAGCCTGGTCTTTTCAGTGACTTATCCATGGGGGATTCTTGCCCCCTCCGCATTCTCCGCCTGCGGCGGAGCTGCGGCTTCCCCCACAGATAAGTCACGAAAAGCACGGCGGCCTCCCGCCAGTCACTCCAGAAAAGCCCCATAACCCGCATGCTTCTTGGCATGCCGCGTACACAATGTGATGCTCCGAGTAGTAAGTGATGAAAGCATGTGACTGCTGTTTCAACACTTCAGGGGCGCTCCATGCCCCTAGGGCACACATTTCTTAATACACTTCGCCAATAGCGCTATTCCTTGGCGTATTTCATCTTGTGTCATATGAGCGTATGACAATCGCAGGTACTTGAGCTCCTTGCTGCGTACGTGAAAGCTTTTCCCTGGGTCATAGCGGACACCACACTGGTCTGAGAGTTCTTCCAGCTTCTGCATATCTACTGCCTCTGGAAGTTCTACCCAAAGAAACAGTCCACCTCGTGGTTTATTCCAGGTTGCATAATCGCTTAGATGAACCCTTAACGCCTCCAATATCACATCCCGCTTCTCTTTGATAATTGCATTATGTTTTGCCACATGACTCCAAAGATTATCCCGTAGATACTCGGCAACAATAAAACTGGCCAGAGCACTCGTGCCCGCGTCCAAATATCTCTTCATTTCATGAATCTGTTTCACAAAACGGTCAGGTGTACAGAGGTAACCCAAGCGTATTCCAGGCCCAAATATCTTAGAGAAAGAGGCAATATAGGTAACCGATCCTTGGTCTCCCAGGGCGAATAGAGATTGGGGAATGGAGTCTGGCTCAAAATCCACGCCCCCATAGCAGTCATCCTCTAAAATCACTACACTGTATTCCTGGGCTAGTTCCAACATCCTCTCTCTGCGCTCAAGACTCAATATGGCCCCGGTGGGGTTCTGATAGTTCACTATCGTATAGATGAATCTTGGTTTAATATTTTTGCTGGCCAGGCCTTTAAGCGTATCTTGAAGTGCGTCTATATCCATCCCATCGATGACATCCACTGGTATCCCCACTATGTTTAGCTGGAAGTGTCTGAAACACTCTAATGATCCCATATAGGTCAGCTCTTCTGTAATGATTGTATCTCCTGGATGAGTTAAGATATCAACCATCAATGAAATAGCCTGCATTGAGCCTGTGGTGATGATTATGTTCTCAAGAGGCAGCGAGATACCGTGTACATGTTCAAACCGATGAGCGGCAACCTGGATGAGCTCATCGTGCTGATTTATCTGAGACGGATAACTTACCAGTTGTTTTCCCCTCCGAGTTAATACCTGTTTGGCAGCCTTGATTAAACCCTGGACAGGAACACTCTCTGGACATGTTTGACCACCCACAAAATGAAATTTTTCCACGCTTTATCCCCCATTGAAGTTAGTTTTCTTGGGTTTTTTATCTAGTCTCTTGGCCCTTAGTTGTCTTATAGGATTTTGCGCACCTAAAGGCAACTCCATACTGCGAGTCTTTTTTGCCTCTCACCAAGGGCACTCAAGAGAGCCAAACGTACGGCTGAGCCCTTTTACTCATTTCAATCGGTATGCTCTATCCGGGGAAGGGTCTCTCGCAAGAAAAATGCAGCCACCAGTGAGGCCGCAGCTCCAGCCACGCAGAAAAGAAACATATGCTGATATCCGGCCCTGGAGTAAATTCCTTGTACGTGCCCTCCGTAACTCACGATAGCCCCCATAATGACCTGGAAAAGCGCTCCACCAAAAAAGGGAAAGAAATTCATCGTACCCACTGCCGTCCCGGCAATGCTGAGGGGGAAGAGCTCTTTGGAGACGGTGGCCGTCAAGGGGCCGATGCCCGTTCCGGAAAGGCTAAGGAAGAAAAACAGGACATAGAGCATGGATACGGGTAGCCTGCCCGGAAACATGCAGAGCAGGCCACAGACCGTCAAAAGGACCAGGCTACAGCCGATGAAGACGGGCTTTCTTCCCGAGTAATTGGAGACAAGGCTCAAAATAGGACTGCCAATAATAAGGGCTACGGCAAACATGGACAGCACGCCTCCGGCGGCAGCTTTGCTCAGGCCGTAGACATGAATCAGGTATGGTCCGGCCCACAGTCCCGCCAGGGCAAAGAATATACCGAGGGCAGAAAAGCACCAAATCGCTAGTGGCCAGAAGCGCCCGGCCGTAACGACCTGCTTCACTCCCTGTAGTAGGCCTATCTTGGTGCTCTGCTGCCACTTTTCCGAGGTGTACAGGGGAGGCCAGCCCTTGTCCTGGGGTCTGTTGCGTACAAAGGCATAGAGTAGGGCGGCCATAATAAGGGTGATTATGCCCACGGCCACCAATGTCATTCTCCACCCTATTACATCACTGACCCAGGCCAGTGGAGCGCTGGAGGAGAGGACCCCGATTCCGCCCATGGCCATAAAAATCCCGCCCATTATCACGAACTCCCGTTGGTCAAACCACTCGGACAGTAGCTTGAAGTTGCAGACAAAGAGGGTGGAAACGCCAAAACCTACCAGAACCCGGCCCAGAATGGCCAGGCCCAGGGTCGGGGCCGCGCCCATGAGCACGGAACCTGCGGCGGCCACAAGGAAGAAAGAGGCGACTGTCTTGCGGGGGCCCCAGGAATCGGCAAGAAGGCCGGTGGGAATCTGCATGATCGCATAGATGTAAAAGTAGGCCGAACCGAGGACACCAAGAAGGGTGCCGCTAGCGTTGAAGGCCTCCTGCATGTCAAGGGCGATGACTGCCGGACAGAGCCGATGGAAAAAGACCAGAATGTAACCCAGGAAAATGACTAAACAGATAAGGTATCGATAACGTTTGGCCTTTTCTATGCCCCCGGGTTCCACTCTGCTCATGCCTCTTGCCTGTTGGTCAAATGTCTCACACAATCAATTATCCGATGATATGCCCTTGTGACCACTGTCTTTAGCCGAAGAATACTTATTTAACTGTGCCTGACCCCATTTTCATTTTCACCTCACATGGTGGGCAAAGACTCTCTCATAGGCCAGATTCAAAAACCTGTGACAAGACTTCGATCTCTATGTTGGTTTCTCTCCCCGAAGAACGGTCTTCAAGACCTTTTGCATGGCATTTTTGGGCAAGGCCTCAACGAATTCCACAATGGAAGGCTTCTTGTAGCTTGCGAGCATTTCCCGACAGTATTCAATGATCTCCTCTGGGGTGGCGTGCTCTCCAGGCTTGAGCACAATCACTGCTTTGACGACTTCTCCCCAGTAGTCATCAGGTACCCCAATAACAGCCGACTCCAAGACCTTGGGGTGTTTATGCAGTACTGCTTCAATCTCCACTGGATAGATGTTTTCTCCCCCACGAATGATCATGTCCTTTTTCCTCCCGGAAAGGTAGAGGTATCCATCCTCGTGCATACTTACGAGGTCTCCAGTATGCAGCCATCCACCACGGAGTGTTTCTTCTGTGGCCTTCGGGTTATTCCAGTACCCCTTCATGATTTTCTTTCCCCGGGCGATCACTTCCCCCACCTCACCGGTGGGTACGTCGCGGTCCTGATCATCCACCACGCGAACCTCGGTTTCGGGAATCGCATGGCCCACCCCTGAGAGCCGATGTATCTTCTTATCTATTTCTTTCTCACTTCCTTCTAATCGATGATCTTCCGGCGACAGCACAGAGATAATCCCGGTGGACTCTGTGAGGCCAAAGTAGTTAGTGAAGTCTGCGTGGAGGACCTTTTTGGCCCGGAGAAGAAGTCCGATCGGCATGGGAGAAGCACCGTAGCCAATGTTTTTCAGCGAGCTGGTATCCCGTTGAGAAAAGTCCGGGTGGTCCAGGATGGCCTGGAGCATGGTGGGGACAACGTAGGTGGCGGCAACCTTTTCTCTTTCGACGATTTCAAGGAACAGCCCCGGGTCGAACTGAGGAAACATAATCTGCATGTCACCCCTGTAAAGTGGGAGCGTGGTACTGACCACTCCGGCGATGTGATACATAGGAACATTGATGAGAAGGGTACCCGGGGGGAAGGTATACGTGTCTGTGAAAGGGGTAAAGATGTTAGCGTGGGTGAGCATTGCCCCTTTAGGAAGCCCGGTAGTGCCGCTGGTGTATATGAGACAAGCTGTCTCATCCTCCTCAACAGGAACGCAGGGATATGGCTCAGGCGACTGGGAGGAGAGCACGGATTCATAGTTTTGCATCTCCGGTTGGGGCGCTCCGATGCATATGTAGTTCTTTATAGACGGAAGTCCTGGGCGAATGGATCTAATGAGATCTGAATACCGGTCGCCCAAGATAAGAACCTTGGCTCCGGCATTGTTCAAGATGTAGGAGGTTTCTTGCCCCCGCAGACGGAAATTCAGGCTCACAAATATCGCTCCAATCTTTGCAGTGGCATAGATCATCTCAACGAATTGAAAGCAGTTTATCTGAAAGATGGCAACCCGGTCACCAGGCCCAACCCCCATCTCAACCAGGGTGCGTGCCAGACGGTTTGCCCTTTCCTCCATCTGGCCAAACGTTAACCGGTGGTCAGCTTCCACCACACAGGTTCGATTAGGATAGCGCATGCAGCTTTTCTCTATGACTGATGCAAAATTCATTTTCCCCACCTATACATGAGTTCGTCCCGGTTGGCCCTTTTCCTCTAATTTCTTCAGCGCCCTCCTGCCAAGTTGATCTGAATAGGCGTGCCAGGGATTCATGCCTTCACTGACTTTCTGTCGCTCCACCACAAAGTGACAGCACTCCCCTCCATGGGGGATCAGTTTTTCCACCCAGGCTGTGATCTTGCCCTTTCCATGGTCCTCCATCGCCTCAATCATCCCCTCAACGAAATATCGCTGAACCCGGCAATCAAAGGCCGTGTAACGGTCCTGGTGGGGACACCAAAGGATATCGAATTCGCAGCGATCCCCCGAGACAATCCAAGGCTTTTCCAGAGAGGCGTATAGTACGGTGTTTAACCCTGTAACCACATATGATACCAATTCGATCTCATCCACGTCATCCGGAAAACTGGAGTTTTGAAGAAACCCATCCATCGCCTCATAGCCCGCCTTGTTGATAGCCTTTCGCACCATCTCCTGGCCAGCGTCGCCGAAGGTCTCCTCCGCGGCTTTCAAGATATTGAGTACGGCCGTCGCCTGCATAGTTCCCCAGACGAGGAGAACAGCCGGGTCGAAGTCACTCCGCCCCTCGACGGCCTTCCGAAAGTGCTCCACAGCCTCTGGATATGGCATCCCGAGTCGGGCCCTTCCGTATCCTTGTTCTTTTCTCTTCCCTTTTGACCAGAGACCTTCTTTTGTCGGATACTGCGGCGTTGACATCTCATTACCTCCTTAGGTTTATCTTGCTCACTGAGTGGGCATAGCTTTTGTGTGAACTCCCTGAGATCAAAGTGCCTGCGCAGCTTTTGATGATTCCATTATCTTCGATGCAACTTATGGCCTGGCATTTGGGGCACGCCCTGTTGAACAGGGTTCCCTTTGGGAAATTCAACAGGGCAGTGTGTTGGTGCAAACGGCAAGTTTGAGGGGTGTTCCCTCAATGGTGCGGGCGGCTAAAGGTGCTAAGAGGATTGTTTCCCCTTCTTGCCCAGATTTTTCTGGATAACCTTTGCCTCGATTCTTTTCCTAAAATCTTTGCCAGTGAGCAGAATGCTCTGGGCTATGGCTGCCGATTCAAGGCCATCGGCCACGCTCTGGCCAAAGCTCATGTCTATATTCTTCTTGGCCAACCCAACTGCCACTGGCTCATTACTCAGGACCTCCTCCGCCCATTGCCTGCCGGTTTTTTCCAGTTCTTCCAGTGCCACCACTTTATTGACCAAGCCAATGCGTTCAGCTTCGGCCGCGGAAATAGTCTTTCCGGTCAGGATGAGTTCCTTGGCCCTCGCTACCCCGACTATTCTGGGCAGCCTCTGGCTGCCGCCCAGATCAGGAACCAGACCCAGGTCTACCTCGGGTATAGTAAATACTGCCTCCTCAGAGGCAATCCTGAGGTCACAGGCCAGTATCATCTCCATGCCAGCTCCCATGGCATAGCCATGGATAAGGGCGATAACAACCTTCTCAAGGTTCTCTATCTCGGAAAATGCCCTCTGAGCCTTCCTGACGAAGTGCCGGATACCCTGGCTGTCTGCTCCTGACAATCCTCCCAATTCGTTTAGGTCTGTGCCAGCAGAAAATGCCTTTCCTTCTCCTGATAATATTACAACTTTGGCATTGTCTCCGGTCGCAACCTCCGAGAAGCACCGCTCCAGGTCAAGGAGTATTTGCCGGTTGATGGCGTTTCTCTTTTCTGGTCTGTTGAGCCTGACGTGCAGTATCCCGTTTTCTCCCGAGAGAGAAAGTGTCTCAAATTCCATGAGTTGCCTCCTTTTCAGATAGTGTGCGCTACCGTGTTGTCCCCAGGTTTGGCCTCATAACCTAAGTGGTGACAGGGAGTATGCCGAAAGAGCAAGGGCCTAAACCATTTCAAGAACCTGCTCCCTGGAGTCGCTGCTGGGCACTAGCAAGGACCTCCTCAGCCTCTCGCACCATTTGCGCCAGGAGTTCCTGGCAACTGACAATTTCGTCTATAAGACCGATAGACTGGCCCACGGCAAAGGGAGCTCCTTCTACATCGCCGTTTTCCCAGGCTTTTTGAGACCGATCACCAGAGAGGAGGGGTATTATTTCTTCCACGGTGCCATGCCGCGCCTCCACCTCCAGCACCTTGTGGACCAGTTCGTTTTTCAGGGCCCGCATCTGCAAGTTGATTGTCTTGCATATCATAGTGGTGTCGTTTTCCTGGCGGCGAATGAGTTCCTCTTTGATTCTGGGGTGCGCCACACACTCTGTGGTAGCGATGAACCGCGAAGCCATCATGACTCCTTCTGCTCCAAGGACTATGGCAGCAGCCATGCCCCTTCCGTCTGCAATTCCTCCCGCGGTAATAACCGGGATATCCACCGACTCGCAAATTCGAGGCGTGAGCAACATGGTGGTCACGTCATCACTTAAAGGGTGCCCCCCTTCCTCAAAACCCGCGGCAATGACCGCATCGTAGCCGACTTGCTCGGCATGCTTCGCGTGCTTCACGGCACCGACTTTATGTATCAACTTCACGCCAGCTTCCTTTGCTTGGCCAATAGAATCTGTCCCCAGATACTTGTCCAAGGGCGCGCCCGAGATCTCAATAGCAGCCACTCTTTCTTCACAGCAGACCTGAAAATAGTCCTGATGCAGCTCTCTTGTAATCCGTACTGAGGGTAGCAGTGTAATGTTCACACAGAAATGGCTATTCGTCAGCTGTCGGGTCTCGTGAATAGCCTCACGAAGGGCATCTCCAGATTCATAGTTTCCAGAGGTGAGGTTTCCGAGTCCGCCAGCATTCGAGATCGCGGCACAGAGTTCAGGTTTAGCCAGCCACATAATACCGCCACACATAACAGGGTGCTGAATGTCAAAGAGCTCTGTGATCCTCGTTTTCATGCGTCTCCTCCTTTGTTTTTACTTATGCGTATCCGGTGTGTCTTTCAGCTCCTTGCAAGCCCTGCCTCCTTGCCTGTACAAGAGGCGGCTACCCAATGACGGCAATTACACTAATTTCCACCAGGAACTCTTCTCTCACCAAACCTGTTATCACACATGCACGGGCGGGAAAATTCTCAGGGAAATATTCCCGGTAGACTTCGTTCATTTCTCCAAAATTGGACGCATCGGTCAAAAACACATACGCCAAAACGACATCTTCCATCTTCGCACCCGCTTCTTGTAAACACGTTTGCACATTTTCTAGAACTTGTTTCGTCTGGGCCTTTATGTCACCCTTTCCTATGAGTTCTCGCCTCTCATCGAAAGCTAACTGGCCTGCGACAAAGACCATATTTGCCTTTTTTACCGCAGGTGAATACGGGGCAAGGGGCTTTTCCCACCCCTTGGGTACTATGATTTCCGATTTCATGTAATACGACCTCCCTTCATCTTTGCCAATAAAACTTGTTAAACCGAGCCGCTTGTCCGTCAATTTATCAGTAACAACTATTATGATTACTAGTCAAGAACATCAACCTGTTTTTTTCTTCCCAATTTATCCTTCCTATTCGTTCGAGATTAGTTTTAATGTATTGAGTAGTTCTTAATGCATAATACTCTCGGCTTCAGTGGCTGGTATAAAGCGAGGGTATTCTATTTTGAGAAAAAATCTATCAGGACCCTGTTCACCTCATCGGGTTTCTCGAAGTAGAAGCTGTGTCCTGCTCCCTCGACTATGTAGAGCTCGGCCCCTAGTATGCCCTCGGCAAGGAGCCTCGAGTTATCAGGGGGCATCATGCGGTCCTCGCTCCCGGTGATGACCAGAACAGGAAGGCGGATCTCCTCAAGGCGCCGTCTGACGTTGAAGACGCTCAGTGCCGCCATCTGGCCTGCTGCCCCTTCAGGTGTGGGCGAGTGTTGCACGTCGAAACCAACGCGCTCCTCCACCCTTTTCGGTTCCTCCCGGATGAAGCCTTCTGAAAAGATCACGGGCACCTTTTTACGGACAGCCTCCTCGGCCGAGATGTTTGGGTCGGACGCCTCGGCAAGGCTTGCCATCACCGCCTTTTCAGGTTGAACCGCATGCCTTCCCCCATGGGTGGTGCAACCCAAGGCAAGCTTTTTGATGCGATCCGGGTAGTCGAGGCCCAAGACCTGGGCGATAAGCCCACCCATGGAGACCCCGAAGATATGGGCCGAATCAATGGCCAGGGCGTCCATGAGACGCACCGTGTCCGCTGCCATATCCGCAATGGTGAAGGGCTCGGATGGGACTGTGGTCTCGCCTACCCCTCGATTGTCGAATGTGATGACACGAAAGTGCCTCGCCAGTTCAGCGACCTGGAGCTCCCACGATTCCTTGACCATAGTGAATCCTCCGATGAGAACTACAGGTTCGCCTGAACCATCAATCCTGTAAGCGATCTCAATATCCTTGACCTTTGCCTTGGCCATAATCTTCCTCCCTTGGTGTTTTGTTGAGCCGGATTGTTTCCCAGGTTTATACGGGCCCTCACGCCTCGCTGTTTCAGGTCTTCGATATCCTGCTCAGCCGAGCCCATCTCCAGCAGAACCAAGCCGGTGTGTTCCCTCAGGGCAAAGGTGAGGCTCCGGGTGGATGCACGGTTGGCGGTGAAGCGCACGCTATAGCCTGGGGCTTCAGAGTGATAAAACTCGCCTTTTCAGGGAAGGAGTATAGGGAAATTATAGTTGTGTGTCAATTGTGATCCGCATTGCCCACGGGCTTACCGAGCATCGTAAACAATTTTGCCGCCTGCAACGGTCATTTTCACCTGACAGTTGGGGATTTCCTCTGGTGACAACTTTATTGGGTCTTTGTCCAGTACCACCAAGTCAGCCAGTTTCCCCTCCTTCAGGGTTCCCCGCTCCTTTTCCTCAAAAGAAAAGTAGGCCGCCTCCCGGGTATAAAGGGCAAGGGCCTGTTCAGCCGTGATGCACTCCGGGGGACCGATCTCTTGTCCGCTCGCCGTCCTCCGGCAGATGGAGTCACGCACCCCGATGAGAGGGTTGGGTTCCGCCACTGGACAATCAGAGGAGAGGGCCAATTTGATATTTCGCCTTAGAAATGTTCCAAATCGGTAGAGTTCCTGGGACCGAATTGGCCCGTATGCTTCGATGAATCCATCGCCGAGGAGGGAGAGAAAATTGGCCTGGCTGGCAATGTACAAACCCAGTTCTTCAACCCGGTCGATCTGAGGGGCAGTCAGATTCCCGGCATGGACGATATGATGGCGCATGGGGTTGCCCTTCACCATGACCTGCGCGAAGGCCTTGAGAAGGATATCCAAGGCCCGATCTCCCTGGGCGTGAACAGAAATCTGGTATCCAGCCCCGTCAAATTTCCGGATTTCCTCGTTGATCCCATTCTGATCGTAATTTAGAATTCCCGTTCCACCCCCGGCTCCCACATAGGGCTCAAAAACGGCTGCGGTCCGGCTGCTCATCCCCCCGTCGAGGAATATTTTGACAGCCCCGATCTTGAGCCATTCGGAGCCGAACCCCCGATTGATGCCCGCGGACATAAGGGGATCAGCCCAATGGTTGAGGATGTAGGCATTGAGACGGAACGCAAGGCGCCCGGCATCCGTCACGTCTTGGTAGGTACGAAGCGTCACGGCATCAACGAATGGGTCATGGGCTCCGACAAGGCCAAGCCGATGGTAATGTGCCGCGCAACGGATCATCATCTCAGCTCTTTCCTCTCTGTCGTATTCGGCCATCATCTTCATGTAAATGGAGGGACTGTCGAAGAATAGGGGTCCCATGAACGCAGACTCGCTCAAAATTCCGTTTGGGTCGCCCTTTGCATCCCTGAAGATTTTTCCGCCGGGCGGATCGGGGGTCTTTTTCGTAAAACCCAGCTCTTTCAAAGCGAGGCTGTTGACCACCGCTCCGTGGACGGAGACGTGGACTAGGCAGATGGGATGCTTTTTGGTTGCCCGGTCTAAGTCCTCTCTGGTCAGGTCCTTTTTGTCGTCGAGAAGATAAGGCGCATACCCCCAACCCATAAGCCATTTCCCAGGTGGGGTATTTTCTGCCTTAGCGCGCAAGGCCTCTACCACGTCCTCTCCCCGAATACATCCGGCTGCCGGCCGACAGTCTGCCTGGCCGGTGAGCAGTGCATAAAGGCAGAAATGGTTATGGGTATCGATGAAACCTGGAAGCAAGGTCTGGCCTTTGAGGTCGATGACCTTGGTTTCGGGTTTGGCCAGTTTTTCAACCTCGGCCGTCTTGCCCACGCGGTAAATCCTGCCGAATTGCACGGCCAAGGCCTCGGCCCGTGGAGTGGTCTCCTCCATGGTCAGGATGTTTCCGTTTTTAAAAATGGTCTCCATGGCTCCTCCCTCAAAGTGGCTGATTTACCTACTAATCAAAAAACGGCTTCATGCTATTAGCAAGTTCCTCAGGTAAAGTATCAATTACCCATACATCATATCCTCTCTCCATAGGGCCAGTATCACTGGTATAAACTCCTTTTGGGTAAGGTCTTGAGAAGAGCTTTGCGTGTAGTGAATAGTAATCCAGTTTTTTACCTAAGGGCCCAGAGTAAGTGATGAGATTAAATGACCCAATACCGATTTTTTTGTATCCGCGTAATACCTTTGTGAGATTGTCTGCAAATTCATCTATCCGCGTTTCGTTTAGGTCTCCCAGAGAGCCTTCATTAAATATAAACTGAATTTCGTTAAAGCCACGAGGAGCAAAGCTTGCTATAATTGAGAGTGAATCATTGCCAAAAATGTATCTTTCATCTAGCTTTCTTTCCTCTGCAACCAGATCTTCCCAATAAATCCTGGTATTGAGCTCAAAATAGCTTTCACTTTTTTCTAAAAGTTTCGCTTGCCGGGGTACTGGCTCTTTTTCTACCAAAATCTGAACATGGGGATGTATTATGCTTCCAGCAGAAGGTGGCATATAATTCCAAACCCAGATTGGCCAGATCGCCTCCTTATCACTTGCATATACAGAAAGGATATAGTCTTTGGTTGCACGCAAATTATCCCTCAGCAGATCAACGTTAAATTCGTCCAAATCCAGGAAATGCCCTTTGCTCAAGATACCAACAGCGTGATTCTCGCCAAATGGATTTAGATTTGGAAAGACTACGCTCTCGCCAATTCTTATCCTTCCCTCTTTATGAATCGCTTCTGGAAATTTTGGAGTTTTTTCCGCTATTTGTTCCGGGCAAAATACACATGTTTCTCTTGACCTATTTATGATTTCCTTTAACCCGATATCGATTTCTGCCTGCCTAACCCTTTTTGCCCTGTCAGGATTTATTCTGCTCTGCTCTTCAGTCAAAGGATCAAACCGATACTCTATCTGATTTTTTATAACCTTTCGAAACTCTATCATTTAAAGCCTACCCTCAAAAAACCGCTCGCAAAAGGCTTAGGTACACCCTCGCCCGTTATGAAACATTCTCGACTTCTGTTTCAATAATTAGTATGTTTCAATACAGTCTGTTTCTTTTAATGGCACGAGGGGCATGTTTCTAAATAGGGCCAAGCCTTGAATCGGAACATTCTGGCTATATGTTCTTTTTCCAATCCCTACGATGTAAAGCAGTGAATATCAGAAATCGTTGGGAGAGATATTCAATTACTAAGGAGCGCAATATATTGTTTACATTTCTTCTGCGGGTTATGGGACTTTTTCCTCATGCTTCTTGGCATGCCATGTAAACAATTTGATGCTCTGAGCAGTATGTTATGCGAATATGTGCCAAGTTAAGGCCTGACAGCCGGTCAAAAGGGCCCCCACTGCATAACCAAGGGATATCGCTTCCTTGGAGATCATTAAACCGCTAATAAAGGAAGAGCCGGATAGGATTATACGGGGCTATGGATGCACATTCAAGAAGAATCTATCAAACCTTACCACCTGGCGCCAGAGGCGATCGAGCGGGTCAAAGAGATGTGATTTCCAGGTACGAAATATCTTATTGACGCGTTTCTTTTTGCAGATTACTATAATTTTCAATGTGGTGGCTTTTTGCCTCGACAATAGTGCCCATGCAAATCATGCGTCAAGCTTTAGGAGGTGGATTATGGTGGCCAAAAAGACATTTCCAACTATAGATCCAGATACAGTGAAAACTATGACAATTGACCCAGGAATATGTAGGGGGTGCAGGGAGTGTGAGCCTGTGTGCACAACTGGAGCCCTCAAGTGGGATGAAGAAAGGCTGGTTTGTTTCATAGACGATGAGGTATGCGTCAATTGCTTTAACTGCTATCGAAATGCACCTTGTCGTGGTGGTGTCGCAATAATACCGCCGAATGTTGACATCATGGACAAGAAAACTCGATTGTCTATGGATCTTTCCAATCCTTTGACAGAGCATCCTTTGACACTCATGGCAGGGAGAGGAACAGAAGAATGCAAGACAAATGAAATTACCGGTAGGATCAGATACGGGTATGCAGCCGTTGCAGTAGAGTTGGGCAGACCATCAATTACCACGGATATGAGAGAGGTGCAAAAAATATCAACGGCTTTGGCAAGACTTGGGTATGTGACGTTTGCAGATGAAAATCCTGTTACAGGGTTGATGAAAGATAAGAAAACCGGAGAGCTCCAGGAGTGGTGTCTGGATACAAGAGCACTTTCGGCAATCATAGAAATCGGTGTACCTGAGGATAGATTGGAGGAAACACTAACGACGATCAGAAAGGTATGCGACGAGGAATTAGAGACAGTAGCGAGTGTAAGCTGTATGCAGATGGTTGTGCAACCAGGGGATAAGATACCAGCAATTGAAATCATAGAGAAACTTAGACTGCCGCATAGACCTAACGGAAAAACCTGTATAGGATTGGGCAGGCCTTTGAACAATCCATTACCTTTCGATCCATCATATGCAAGGGCGACTCTAGAGGGGGTGAATTAAATGACCCATACATTACATAGACGTGGAAGTGAGGAGAGCTTATCCAAAGATTATGTGGTGCTTGTGATGTCATCCAGAGGTTTCAATGTTGATGGTGCCGCACCGAAGTTGAAAAAGGCACTTGAAATAATGTGGAAATATGGAATTGTGAATGTAGGTGACATGAAACAGGGTAGCATTAAGTGCTGGGGTAATGACTACGAACGTATTCAAGCAAACATCACAGACAGGGCTGTCCTTCAAGGTGTATACTCAGATCTTGATAAAGTGAAGGCTGTTGCTCAGGAACTCAAGAATGCAGATTTAGGTTTATCCGTCGTGATAAGCGGTCTTTTTGATAACGTCTGGCATACAATCAAGAAAGTTGGCTTATTGCCACACACTGTGGCGGTGTCTATGGAGACATGGGGAAGGACAGATCTCTTGCCGCCTCCAAAGATAATGGAGATAATGACCATGTGCGGCCATGCCATGATATCTCGCGATCTTGTGGAGGATACCATAGAGAAAATCCGAACATGCCAAATGTCTCCAGAGCAAGGTTCAGAAAGATTGGCTCACTGCTGTGTCTGTGGGATATTCAACACAGAAAGATGTGCCGGATTACTGAGAGAGGCCGCAGGGTTCAAACCTGACGATAAGCCATTTTACCTGACAAAAAGGGGGTAGGCCATTAATTATTAAGGGGTGAAAGGGACATATTTTTGGGAAGATTCCAGTTCCCTGTGTGCGTTTCATCAAAAATTATACGGTCGACTTTCTGACCGACACTCATAAAACCCTGTTATCTCGTCATTAAGGGATTCAAGGTAGTCATTGAGCTCGTTTTCGTCAGAAAATACAAGTGTGCTCATATGACCGGCTGCACCTTCGACCGTGCTGCGAGGCCCCAGATTACGCATTGCCATCAAAAATTCAGCAGGATCATTATTGTATTTTTCAGCCAATTCCTTTTCGCTAATCGCCTGCCTTAAATGGCCATAGCCGTCAAAATAGATGTAATATCTCATCAGAGGTTATCTCCTTTTCTATCCGAAAGGTTTGACTGATGGGCTGGTCAACCTTGCTCCTCTTCCTCAGCGGTTGTGCCGGTTAGGCGGTAGAACGGAGCCCAATAAGCTCGGCGGATACGTTTGACCCCTCGCTCGGCTGCCCGAGTGGTGGTGTAGTTCAGTGCATAGAGGGTTGGGACCACCACCAGGGTCAGGACCGTGGCCAGGGCCAGACCGAAGATGACAGCGCTGGCCATGGATCTCCACCACTGGCTCGACTCACTGACAAAGGAGATTCTCATTTCACGGAAATTGTAGGCGATGCCGGTAACCATGGGTAAAAGGCCGAGGATCGTGGTCACTGCGGTCAACAGGACAGGCCTCAATCGGGTGCATCCTGCGGCGATCACCGCCTCCCGGAAGTGCATCCCTCTTTCGTGCAGCCGGTTTGTGTAATCGATGAGGACGATGGCATTGTTGACCACCACCCCAGCCAGCGAGATCACTCCTACCCCGGTCATGATGATCCCAAAGGGCAGGTCCATGACCGCCAGACCGAAGAAGACGCCGCCTAACGACAGGATGACCGATGTCATGATGATCAACGGCTGGGCGACGGAGTTAAACTGGGTGACCAGGATGAGGATGATAAGGAAGAGTGCTGCTGCAAAGGCCTTGGACAAAAAGGCCTGGGCCTTCTCCTGCTCCTCGAGCTCGCCAGTGAACCGGATTTTGTAGCCAGGTGGCAGGGGAAATTCGGTCAGGATTTTCTCAGCCTGGGCCCGGACGACCGGCCCGGGGACATGCTTCTCATCGACATTGGCCTTGACCGTCACTACCCTCTCATGGTTGACGCGGTTCACCTGGCCCAGGCCGCCGGTGATATCGAACTTGGTGACCGTACTCAGGGGGACGAGTCCCTGGGCGGTGGGGATGAGCAGCTCGCGCAGGATCTCGGTGACCTTGCGTTCTGGCTCCGCCAGCTGGACAGTGATGTCGTAATCCTTGTCGGCCTCACGGAAGGTGGACACCTTGATCCCGTTGAAGGCAACCTTGAGGGCAAAGCCGATAATGTCGGTAGACAGGCCCAACAGTGCCGCCCTCTGCCGGTCGACCCTGACCCTGACCGTGGGTGAGCCAGCCACATAGTCGTCTCGGATGTCCTGTACAAAGGGGATCTTCTCAAGCACGCCCCGCACCTGCTGGGCAATGTGACCCAGGACGTGGAAGTTCTCCCCCACGACCTCGATATTGATCGGAGCTCCGGTGGGGGGTCCCTCTTCCTGCTCTGCGACGCTGATTCGGGCCCCCGGGATGCCCTCAATTCGTTTTCGGATTTCCTCGACGGTCTTGGGCGAGGGCTCTACCCGGTCCTCAATGTCGTAGAACTGGATGCCGATGTGGTTTGGCGAGTTGCTCTCAAAGACAGAGCTGCCACCAGTGACTGCCACAGTCCGGGAGTAGATGTGTTTGATGTTTGCTATGTCGGTGAGGCCGACCACCTGCTGGCCCTGAGCCAAGGTGTGTACCTTCTTCTCCCTGTTGTCGTAATAACACTTGGCAGGATCGGCATCTGGCGAGGCCAATGGCTGGCCGGGGCCACTGCAGAGGGCCATCTCCACCTGCCGGGCAAGGCGATCAGAGTATTCCAGGCCGGCCCCTTCAGGCATGTCCAGGTTGATGTACACGTTATGGGGGTGTATGTTAGGAAAAAACTCGATTGGCTTCTCAATCCCGACCTCGTAAAACCAGATCATAGCCATGGCCAGGACGGCCAGGAAGGCCATGGCGAGGACAGCGAGGCGGTGGTTGAGCGCAGCGTCAAGCAGGCGGCGGTACGCCTTGAGCAATGGCCCCCGAACGGTGATAGGTGCTTCACCTGCCCGTTCGATCTCTTCGGCGCTGACCTTGACCTTGGTAAAGCGGTGCCCGAACGGTAGACGCAGGAAGATAGCTGCCAGGGCCGGGTTGATGACCATGGCGACGAAGAGCGAGGAGGAAAGGGTGATGATCACTGCCTTGGGAAGATAGGCCATGAACTCGCCCATAATGCCCGGCCAGAAGATGAGGGGAAAGAAGGCGCCCACCGTGGTGAGGGTTGAGGCGGTAACCGGCTTGGCTACCTCACCGGTCGCCCTCATGGCCGCCTGAATGCGAGGTACACCCTGCTCCATGTAGCGGAAGATGTTCTCAACGATGACGATGGCGTTATCCACCAGCATGCCCAGCGCCAGGGTCAAGGAGAAGAGAACGACCATATTGAGGGTGATGCCCAGGGCCCGGAGGGCGATGAAAGACAGGAACATGGAGAAGGGGATGGCCAGGCTGACCAGTACAGCGTTTCGTGCGCCCATGACAAAAAAGAGAACGACAATGACCAGGATCAAGCCGCTGATAATGTTGTTCTCCAGGTCAGCGACCATGGTTCTGATGTCCTTGGCGTGATCCATGAGCTTGTTCACCTTGGTCCCCGCCGGCCAGGTGGGTATCTGTTCCTCGATGATCCGGTCGATCTGCTCGGCGATGCGCAACACGTTCTCACCGGCGCGCTTCTTGACCTGGATATTGATTGCCTGGCGGCCGTTCAAACGTGCACGGCTTTCCTCGTCCTTGAAACCGTCTACTACCTGTGCCACGTCTTTGAGGTAGACCGGTTGGCCCCTATGGAGTCCGACGACCAGGCCGTAGATCTCTTGAGGGCTCTGGAACTCGCCGGGCACCCGGAGCTGGAATCGGCCGTCGCCCATACGGATGGCCCCACCTGAGACGTTCTGGTTCTCCTGGGCGATGATGCTCTGAAGCCCAAGGATAGACAGACCGTAGTAGGCGAGCTTATCAGGAAAGGGCTCGACCCTAATCTCCCGCTCCAGTCCGCCGGTCACCTCGGCCTCTAGAATACCAGGGATGGACTCGATCTCATCCTGCAGGTCTTCGGCCATCTCTTTCAGCCTTACCAGGTCAACCTTACCGGTGAGGGAGAGAACGAGGATGGGCAGCTCCGAGATGTTGATCTCGATGACATCTGGATCCTCCTCCAGGTCCGCCGGCAGCTCCGGCTTGGCCAGGTCCACCTTGTCCTTGGTCTTGGACAGGACTTCTCCGATGTCGGTCCCGGCCACGAACTCTATGATGATGGAGCTCATACCCTCGGTGCTGGACGACTGGATTCGTTTGACCCCCTCCAGACCCTTCAGCTTCTTCTCGATCGGGATGGTGATCGACTGCTCGACGTCCTCTGGGGCCACGCCGGGATAGTTGGTAGTGATGAAGATATAGGGGATGGTAATATCCGGGGCGGCCTCGCGGGGTAGGGAGTCGTAGGCTACCAGGCCGAAGATGATGATTATCATGGCCGCGACAACAACGCTGGTCTTTTTCTTGACAGCCGTATCAGAGACGATCATGGCTTTAGTATCTCGCTGGGCTCGGTGACGTTCTTGATGACCTGCACCTCCTGGCCGTCATCCAGGAAACGGTGCCCGACGACAATTACCCGATCCCCTGGGTTTAATCCAGAGGTGACCTGGACCTGCCAGCCAATCAGCACGCCCAGTTCGATACTTCTTTCTTTGGCCCGACCTTCCCTCTCGACGAAGATTATGTTCTCATCACCATGCGAGATGACAGCATAGAGTGGTACAGCGAGGGCTCGATCGAAGACCTGCTTGACCAGTTCCACCCGGGCAAACATTCCGGGCAGGATGCGGCGATCGGGGTTTGGAACCATCAACTCCAGGTCGTAGAGGCGTGCAAGGGACCGGGGCTGGCTGGAGAGGAAGACCTTCTTGCCCCTGACCCTCAGTTTTCCCAAGGCCTCGATGATCACGTCGGCCTGCGCCAGGTCAAAAATTGCAGCCACGTCGCTTTCAGGCACGCCCACCGTGACCTTGACCTGATCTAACTGGAGAATCTGGGCCACCGGATCGCCCACGCTGACGAAATTCCCCTGCTTGGCGTCGATCTTGTTGAGCAGGCAGCAAATGGGGGAGGTGATCCGGGTGCGGCTCAAGGCCAGCCGGGCCTCCTTGCGCTGTGCAGCCAGATCCTTAAGCTGGGCCTCGATCTCATCCAACTTGGTTGTGGCGGCGATCTTCTTTTTGACCAGCGCTTCAGTGCGGTCGTAATTGAGCTTGGCCAGTTTGTAGTTGGCCTCGATCCGGGCCAACCGTGACCGGTAGTCACGGTCATCAAGCTGCATAAGGACCTGCCCCCTTTCGACCGTCTGTCCCTCCTCAGCGAAGACATTGACCACCTGGCCGGGTACCTCCGCCTTGACCAACACATCCTGCCAGGGCTCTACCTGGGCCGGAAGATTGATCTTGTCCTCCAGCCGTCTGGGTTCGAGGGTCAGGGTGATGACCCTGACGGCAGGCACATCTTTCTTTATGGCAGCTTTCTTGGCCTCCTCCAGGCGGGCCTTCTTTTCCTTGATTCGGCCAGCCATGTTCCAAATGAAGACCACGATAAGGGCAAGCATCACCCAGGGGAAGATACCCCAGATGAATCGGAGCATCTTAGTCTTCGCGTTGGATTTGCCCGTATTCATTTTACCTCGCCACTTCCGTCGCGAGAACATCTGCTCCGGCCAGACTTGCCGGCAAAGATGCCCATCCGCACCTCGAAGGGATTCCCTTTAGAGTAACTATCTGTAACCCCATTACTGGGTTTTTAACCTCACAGTCTTTCATAACGGAATATTCCATTGGCGACCCGGTCATAGATCTTACGCGGGACTTGTACCCACTGGACGAGAAGCACAAAGTTGAGTTACACAGTGGCAATGGCATCAATCTCCACGCGAATACCAAAAGGAAGCCTCGCTGCCTGAACGCATGTCCTTGCCGGAAGGTCTGTCTGGAAATATCTTCTATATACCTCATTGAACCGGCCATATTCCTTCATATCAAGTAAGTATACTGTTACCTGTAAAACCTTGTTCAGAGACGACCCGGCTTCCTCTAGGATGATCCGGATATTCTCCAGGGTCAATTCCGTCTCTTTCTCAACGGTTCCGAGCATAACCTCGTTCGTTTGGGGATCTATTGGTCCCTGGCCAGAGACATAGATCAGGCCATTGTGGATAACTGCCTGCGAATACGGTCCCCCTAATTCCGCTGCCTTATTTGTCTCAAAGACCTCTTTCTCTCCCACTGCTCCCCTCCTCTTATTTGTGGAATAGCCAGGGCACTTACAAAAAGACCGAGAAATCGGATTCCTCCTGCCCCGGGTAAACAATCAGGCCTTTCTTCAGCGCATTGGATACCTCTGATCAGCTCTGTTAGATTTAAGAAAGGTTTTTTCGTGACCCATCCCTTTGGAGCTTTGGCCACGGCTTCTCATTTTTGATCCGTGGAGCAACAAGTCCTTACAAAGCAACTTTAATGCCAGAGCTGGTGCATTTTGATGTCAGGCAAGAAGGCTCAGAGCCCAAAACACCTATATAAAGAGCCACTTAAGGATTTACCTTACGTGGCCTTAGAAAATCATTCTGCCCGATTTGCCACTCACAGCTCATCTGTGAGGGCAGGGAAGCTGTCTTATTTTAGACCTGACGAAAAAGATAATGCTAATATTATAGATAAATTTCAGCAACTTGTTTTATTGTACAATTTTAGACTCATATGTAGTATTCTAGACATTAACACCAGTCTTTTCCAGAGAGGGTAATGACGTGGCATAGAAATGACGTCCCCGTTTTTCGGACAAAATTCACGAACGCTGCCTTTTATCTCATTTACCGTAAATAGGTCCTTGCACCCGCATACCGGGTTTGGAAATATCTTTTTGAAAGTGAGTCAGCACGTATTCTCTTGCCCCTTCCTGGTGCATGAATGAATTTGTTATTACCTGCATATATGCCCACATGAGAAACCTTTCTGCCTCTGGAAGTAGCAAAAAAAACCAGATCTCCCTGTAGCAGTTGACTTCGCTTGACAAAAATGCCAGCCCTGTATTGTTGTTCTGAGGAACGCGGTAGATTCAGTCCATTCAACTGGTAGACGGCCATTGCCAATCCGCTGCAATCAAACCCACCATCTGATGAAGAACCGCCCCATCGATAAGGGAGACCGATATAGCTCCGTGCTGTTTCCACGATCCGGTCTCTGAGATCCCTCCTGCCGTACTTTCTCTCCTCGCCCAGCGCATAATCATCAGGGCTGACTATGTAATACCCGTCTATGATCCCCGTGGCAAGAATATCCTCGGCCTTTCTGCGGGCTGTCTCTTTTGAGGGAAAATCACCGAAGCGAACCTTGTAGAGTCCTGTCTTGTGAACAAAATAGTAGGCATTCAACCCGTCGCTCTCCAAACATTCGGTGAGCCGGATAGCGTTATGCAGATTTGAGAAGGCCCCAATCTGAATGGAATAGCCCATTCGGGGCAGTCTTCTTTCCGGCACCTCCGGCCGTGAAGCGGGAGAGACAATAGCCCTGCCCCCACAACCCACTGCCAGTAACATCAATGATAAAGCCACAAAAATATGGCTCCATTTCCACTCAAGTTTTATGACTTGGCGCTCCATTTGAAATCCCCTTGGAGAGGACTTACATGAGCGAGAAGAAATCATATAGACTATAGGGCTCATAGTCGGTGATTCCATAATATTATAGATTTTAGAGGTCGAGGCCAAATCTTTATAAATCCCGGAAAATGAGAGTGGTCAGATTATGGAATGATTTACCTTGGTTCCATAATGTTTTTCCGGCTTTCATTTTTCCACACTCATAGCAGTCACAGATCTGGACGTGACAGTCTTCGGAGGTCATAAGGTACGGAAGGCATTGATCGTACCTCGCTAATTTCGAGCTGCACCTTTTTTACCCCCTCACAGCACCGACAACAGTATCAACAATTTTAGAAAGTCTCTCCCAGATAACCTCAAATATAGTTGCCGGTATCGAATCCTGTAATTGCGATCTCAAGAAATTCAATCTTCTCTGAGGATCATTAGGAATATAGTAAAAGAACACCCTGGCTTTCCCGCTACTACTCAGCTTCTGCATTTCTATCATAAAATTCAGCTGCTTTTTAATCAATCCTTCATGTTGCTTGGGGGTAATTCTCTGGATCCCATAATATGACTTATATTTATACCTGCCCGGTGAATAAGGCGTAGGATATAGAAAAATAATCTGGCCCTCTTTATTTGTGCCGAATCTTGTTATTGCCTTTACGGGAAAGGGATATTGTTTTTGACAGCCGCTGTCATTATTCACAAGATTTGAAAAGATTATCACCCGCTCCCCGATCTTTTCTGTCAGTATCTTCTCAAGAAAGAAGAACAATGGGCTACCCAAGGGAGCTTCGTCTGCGTCTGCTTTTTCTCCTGTGGCTATACGTATGTTTCTAATCCTTTTCTCAACCCTCCGGCTGAAGGAGGCAGGATCCTCTGGTGATTGAGTTGAAACTATATCGGCGATAGTCTCCTTTCCACAGCCCGGGAGACCGAAGATGGAGATATGGTAGAAGACCTTCTTTTCTCCAATGAGATTCTCTAGCCGTGAGATGAGGGCATCTTTAAAATCGGCAAGAATATCCGGCCTCATGGTTCGAGATACGTCGATGCCTATATGAAAGGTATTGCGCTTAGGCTGGCTAACCTGCCGTAACTCCGTGGCGAAATCCTTGTTCGTAAAGTAAAGCGCGATAGTTGAGATAACAAGAGCCATGCTTGCCAAAATCGCCACAATGAGAATAAATCTCTTCATTTTCTCCCCTCCTTGCCGAAAAGGCTCTTAGAAGGTCTTAAATTTCTTAGACTTATGGGGGTGTTACTTTAGGCTGCCAACAGAACAGGCAAGGTTCTGTGAGGGGCAAGCTAGGCACATCTTGAGATATTTTCCCATAGGGTGCCCTATAAATCAAGGTTAAATGACCGAAGAGGAATCCTTTATAAACAATCTCTGTTTATAAACAATCTCTTGACAATCCTGTAAATCCGCCTTAATATATGTGCAGCAAGTTTGGATTGACAGTTTTTGAGAAGGGAAATTATCGAGACCATTAAAGCTGTGACACCAACTTCAACGGTCTCTTTATTTTGCCGAGGCGTTCATCCTGACTGTGCAGAAATTTTTTTGAAAGGAGGAAAGCGCTATGGCAGAAGGAACCGTGAAGTGGTTCAGTGACCAAAAGGGCTATGGTTTTATTGAGCAGGATAATGGTCAGGATCTTTTCGTCCATCACACTGGCATCAATGGATCCGGATTCAAAACCCTGAATGAAGGCCAGAGAGTCCAATTTGAGATCGAGACAAGCGAAAAAGGCCCTAAGGCCAAAGACGTAGAGATACTGTAAGAAGGTAGGCTCTCGAAGGCGGCACCTCCAAGAGGTGTCGCCTTTCTTTTTTGGATGCAGATAGAGGGAACGTGGGCGTTGATTTTGCTAGAAACTAATTCACACTAAGCTTGAAAGAGCATGCTATCCTTGATAAGGGCTTTATGTCATACTGGTCTAATCATAGTTAATTGATCTATTAGAGTTTTAGGCAAGGCAGAATGTGATGATTATGGTAATCTTCTTTGGGGGCAGCGGGCATGCCAGATAATCCTACCGATGAAAACAATGGTAAAGAAGAAAGCTTTGCCGATCTCTTTGAATCCTACAGCACGCGGATGAACGAGGATATCCAGGTCGGGGATAAGGTGAAGGGAGAGGTTATTTCCATTGGAAGGGACACCGTGTTTATTGATACGGGGAGCAAAATTGACGGGATTGCGGACAAGAAGGAATTTGTTGATGACAAAGGGGAATTGCCCTTCAAGGAAGGCGATCTCTTGGAGCTATATGTAGTGGCGCGGAAAGAAAATGAGATCAGGCTTTCAAGGGCCATTTCAGGCATCGGCGGCCTTAGTCTCTTAGGGGGTGGCTTTGAAAAGGGTATCCCTGTGGAGGGCAAGGTGAAGGAGCGGTGTGATGGTGGTTTTCATGTCGAGGTCATGCAGAGAAGGGCTTTTTGCCCTATTAGTCAGATGGATTTGCAATTTGTTGAAAACCCCGATGAGTATGTTGGAAAAACATACCAGTTTTTAATTACACAGTTTGAGGAGGATGGGAGAAATATAGTAATCTCAAGAAAAAAACTTCTTGTCAGGGAGCTGGAAAAGGCACGAGAGAAGTTTTGTGAAGATATAGCGATGGGTGCCGAGCTGGAAGGCAGGGTTACACGGTTGTTACCTTATGGTGCCTTTGTGGAGCTCTTTCCCGGGGTCGATGGCATGGTTCACCTTTCGGAGCTTAGCTGGTCACGGGTCGAAAAGGCCGATGATCTCCTCAATGTGGGAGATTCAATCAAGGTTAAGGTGATAGGAATTGAACAGGTCGACAGGCCTGAGAAGTTGAAGCTAACCCTTTCCATGAAACAGGTTACGGGAGATCCTTGGGAAGACGTGGAAGAGAAATTCCATGACGGAGATAAGGCCACGGGAAAGGTGACTGCATGTGCGAACTTCGGTGCCTTTGTGGAGATAGCACCCGGGATTGAGGGGCTGGTTCATATCAGTGAGATGAGCTATACCAAGAGGGTCCTTAAACCCGAAGATGTGGTAGCGGTTGGTGAGATTGTTCCGGTCATCGTAAAGGAGATTGATGCGAGGCGAAGAAGGATCTCTTTGAGTATAAAGGATGCTGAAGGAGATCCCCGGATAGATGTGCAGGAAAGGTACAAGGTGGGCCAGGCCATAGAGGGCACAGAAAAGCCTTTGGGTTCCCTGGGAGACACACTTCAGCGGGCCCTCAAGTCGAAAAAAGAGAACTAACTCTTTCAATAACAATCTCCGGGCGCAGGCCCCTATAGTGGGCCTGACCTGCTCCTTGTGCCGGCGATGTTGATTGTTGGTTTAGGAGACCATGGCACCGGGGAGGGGTTCGCGGTCCGTATTGCTATTGTGTGCCTTCTTGATCTTGGCCCATGTATCACGTAACGTCACTGTTCGATTGAACACCGGTTTTTCATCGGAGGAATCCTTGGTGTCGACGCAGAAATAGCCCAGCCTCTCGAACTGGTATTTGCTACCTGGAGTTGCGTGTTTTAGAGTTGGCTCGACACGGCAGGAGGTCAGTGTCTCCAATGAGTTCGGATTCAAATAGGTTTTGAAATCGGCACCATCCTTTTCATGGCTTGGGTTTGCTTTTAGGAAGAGATGATCGTACAGGCGTACTTCGGCCTCTATCGAGTGGGGAGCCGAAACCCAGTGCAAGGTTGCCTTGACCTTGCGTCCGTCTGGGGCCCAACCACCTCGTGTCTCCGGATCATAGGTACAATGCAGCTCAACCACCTCGCCAGTTTTTTCATCCTTAACCACACCCACACATTTGATAAAGTACGCATATCGTAGCCGTACCTCACGACCGGGAGCCAGGCGAAAGAACTTTTTCGGTGGGTCTTCAAGAAAATCCTCTTGCTCGATGTACACTAGGCGTGAAAAAGGAACCTTCCGGGTTCCCATACCGGGATCCTCTGGGCTGTTCACGGCCTCCAAGTCTTCCACCTGGTCTTTTGGATAGTTGTCAATAACCACCCGAAGTGGACGCAATACCCCCATCACGCGTGGAGCTCTTTGATTCAGATCTTCGCGGATGCTGTGCTCGAGCAGTGCTATATCGACTATACTATCCCTCTTGGCCACGCCAATACGCTCAGAGAAGTTTCGGATTGCCTCTGGTGTATATCCGCGTCTCCGCAAACCCGATAGTGTGGGCATCCGTGGATCGTCCCATCCGGTGACAACCCCTCGCTCTACCAATTCCAGAAGCTTCCGTTTACTCATCACGGTGTGGGTGAGATTGAGGCGGGCGAACTCGATTTGCAGTGGATGAAAGACTTTCAGTTCTTCAAGAAACCAGTCGTACAAGGGATGGTGATCTTCAAATTCAAGGGTGCAGATAGAATGTGTGATTCCTTCGATGGAATCCGAAAGGCCATGGGTAAAGTCATACATGGGATAAATGCACCACTTGTCGCCTGTTCTGTGATGTTCTGCATGCAGAATCCGGTAGATGACCGGATCTCGCATATTTAAATTTGGAGATGTCATATCGATTTTTGCTCGAAGTACGTGGGATCCATTCTCGAATTCTCCTGCCCGCATGCGCTCGAACAGATCCAGGTTCTCTTCGACCGAACGCGATCTATATGGACTGTCCTTGCCAGGCCTAGTCAGGGTGCCTCGGTACTCTCTGATTTCCTCTGCGCTCAGGTCGCACACGTAGGCCTTGCCATCTTTAATTAACTGTACGGCGTACAAGTAAAGTTTCTCAAAGTAGTCAGATGCATAGAACAGCCGATCACCCCAATCGAATCCAAGCCACCTCACGTCTTCCTTGATCGATTCCACATACTCAACCTCCTCCTTGCTTGGATTGGTATCATCGAACCGCAAATTGCAAAGGCCTCCCTTGTATTCAGCGGCGATACCAAAATTGAGGCAGATGGACTTGGCGTGTCCGATATGCAGGTAGCCGTTTGGCTCCGGTGGAAATCGCGTGTGCACGCGACCTTCGTGCTTGTTTGCCTTCACGTCTTCCGCGATGATACTGCGAATAAAATCCGTTGGAGGGGCGGAATCGGTTGTGGTCATACTCGCTCCTTCCTTCTTCCTTTTCTTGCCACCTGCAATGTCCGCTGGTTAATTCTATAATAGATTGGACAATGTAGTCAAAAGTTTTTGGGGGTTATTCTTGGATCGCGTTGGCCAAGAATCCCCGGGTAGCAGATTATGAAAGTGTGCCACCATTCTCATCGCAAAAGCTCTCTGAAAACCTCGCTCATAGCCCCCAGGGAAGGGTTATCAGGGAATATCTTGACAACTTTTGGAAAATATCCTGAAATCAGATAGATGGTCAAGGATATCCCCCGTACCAAATAGGTCTGACAGGTAGGGTCAACCTGTGCAGTTTTTCAGTTGATATATGCAGAAAACCATACTACTTAGTATCTTATTAACCAACCAATTTAGTATTTTTATGGGAGGTTGAAAAATGAACCTTGTAGAGCTGGCTGAGCAAAACTACAGGAGGTTTGGGGAGAGGGTCTCTGTGGTTTTTGAAGATAAGGAGTATACGAATCTACAGATGCTTCGGTTTTCTAAGAAACTGGCGAACGGTCTGAGGAATTTGGGTGTGAGATCTGGAGACAAGGTTGTGGTGATGCTCTTGAACTGCCCTGAGGTGCTGGTCAGTTATCAGGGGATACTCCGGGCAGGCGGTATTATTGTGCCAGTCCTATTCCTCCTGGGCGAAAAAGAAATAGCACATATATTGAGAAACTCTGAATCTGTGGCAATAATAACCAGTAAAGAACTGTTAAACAAAATTGATAGAGATCGAGACACTATCGAGACACTAAAGCACGTGATTGTTGTTGAAGACGAGGATATCCCAGGAACCATAAAGTTTTGGGACCTGGTAGAGGCGAACTCCGAGGAAGGTATTCCTACTCAAATAAAAGAAGATGATTTGGCGGTGATCCTCTATACTGCTGGTACTACTGGGGCTCCCAAAGGTGTGATGCTGAATCACAAAAACCTTTACTCCAATGCGGTGAGCCTTGCCTCGACAGTGGATGTAGAACCCGAAAATGTCGGTTTGCTTGTTTTGCCGCTGTCTCATTCTTATGGCCTCACCGTAATGAATACCGGCTATATGTTCGAAAATAAGGCAGTGATGATGCATTGGTTCGATACAGAAGAAACCTTCAGGCTTATCGAAAGGTATAAAGTCACAGGTTTTGCCGGGGTACCTGCCATGTTTGCCATGATGTCGAACAGCCCAGAGGCAGATAAATACGATCTTTCCTCTCTCAAGAGATGCGGAAGTGGTTCAGCACCTCTTCCCCTTGAGATCTTGCGAGGTTTTCAGGAAAAATTTGATTGCACGATTCGTGAGGGGTATGGACTTTCTGAAGCAGCCCCAGTTGTGAGCACCCATTTTCCTAACCGCCCACAGAAGCCCGGCTCAATTGGACAGCCCATCCCGGGGGTAAAGGCAAGGATCGTAGATGAGAAGGATAATAATGTGCCAATCGGGGAAATAGGCGAGCTTCTCGTAAAGGGACCCAATGTTTCCCCTGGGTATTATAAATTGCCAGAGGAAACGGCAGAAACGTTTCGAAACGGTTGGTTATACACAGGTGATATGGCAAGAATGGATGAAGACGGTTACCTGTATATTGTGGAACGGAAGAAGGATCTAATTATCCGTGGTGGGTTTAATATCTACCCCCGCGATTTGGAAGAGGTGTTGTACGAGCACTCCGCAGTATTGGACGCTGCGGTGATTGGCGTACCCGACCCTGTCATGGGAGAAGAGGTAAAGGCCTTTGTGGTTCTCAAGGAAGGCGATACTGCGAGCGAACAGGACATTATCGACCATTGTCAGCAGCAACTGGCAAAATATAAATGCCCAAGATGCGTTGAATTTTTGGATACCATACCAAGAAATCCCATTGGCAAGATCCTACGCAAGGAATTGCGTCAGCGAAACGGCAGCCAATAGAGATCCCTCTGCTGCATGCACCTCGGGGAGAAGCCGGGCTTTTCTGAGTGAAACAGCCACAACATGATATGAGAGGGTTCCTCATTGACACATAAGCCCGAATTCTCTATTATGTCTCGCTGAAAGACGAAACACTTATAGAGCAAATTGATATCAGCTGACGGTGGAATTGCTTGCTACTCATGAAAGGGACCTCACTGGATTTACGCGACCGGCGAGCGAGCTTCGCCGCTCTCGAGGCTGAGAGGTTTGACCTGCTCGTCATCGGTGGAGGCATCACCGGTTGCGGGGTGGCCAGGGATGCAGCCATGCGTGGACTACGCGTGGCCCTCATTGATGCCAACGACATCGGCTCTGGCACCTCCAGCCGCTCATCAAAGCTGATCCATGGGGGCCTCCGGTATCTCCTTCAAAAAGATGTTCTGGTTGTGCGCGAGGCGGCAAACGAAAGGCGCATACTGCGTGGTATCGCTCCCCATCTGGCCCTCACCATGCCCATGGTGATTCCGGCCAGATCCAAAATAGCCATTGCCCAGGTGCGGGCCCTCATGTGGTCTTACGAAAAACTGGGTCGCGTGGACAAAGAGGAAGAACACGAGGTCTGGGATGCAGACCGCTTACGGGTGGAGGAACCGCATGTGGCTGGAGAGGGCCTCTCCGGGGCGGTGGTGTATCCTGAATACCTCACAGACGATCTACGCCTCACCCTGGCCAATGCGCGCAGTGCCGCTTGTTACGGTGCGGTGGTGGTAACTTACGCGGCCGCTGACAAAATGATTATAGAAAATGGCCGAGCCGCTGGATCGGTTGTTCGCAGTACCCTGCCATGCTCTGAAGAAAGAGCGGAGGTGCGCGCGCGTATCGTTGTAAACGCTGCCGGTCCGTGGGTGGATGCGATTCGCCGTTTAGAAGATAGGGGTGCGAAAAAGAGGCTCCAGCTCACGAAAGGGATCCACGTGGTGCTTTCCCGCGACCGCCTCCCTATACAGTGGACGATCATCATGAGCACGCCGGACGGCCGCAGAATCTTCGCCGTGCCACGCGGGCAGTTCGTGTACCTTGGCACCACTGACACATTTTATCCAAAACCAGAGTATTGGCCGGAGATCACCCGCGAGGATCTCGATTATCTGATTGATAATGCTGGCCATGCCTTAGACGTTGGACCGTTTAAGGGCAAGGATATTGTCGCACTCTGGTCCGGGCTTCGACCCCTTTTGGGCGCTGAAGGTAAGAAACCATCAGAGATCTCACGGCGCCACGAGATCATAGAGGGTCCAAGGGGACTGCTGACCGTCGCCGGCGGCAAGCTCACCAGCTATCGATCCATGGCCGAGCGGCTCGTTAACCGGTGCGAAAAACTGCTGGGCCGAAAGCCTCATCCAGGGCCAACGGCGAAAGAACCGCTCCCAGGAGGAGATTTCACAGGGACAGTCCATGATTTGCGGTCTCGTGTGGAGGGGCTGGGCCTTGCTCCTTATGAGGCGGAAAGGGCAACGCTCCTGTACGGCAGCGAAGCCCTGAGCATCTTTGCCAAGGAGCGAGGTCCTGCCGTTGAAGCGGCACAAGCGGTGAAGAATGAAGGGGCGCTCACACTGGAAGACTACTGGATGCGCCGAAGCGCCCGCGCCTGCTTCGACGAGGATGGGGGGTTGGCTGCCCTTGAACCCGCTGCCGAACGTATGGGGGAGCTACTTAACTGGTCGGTCGAAGAGCGCGAGGGTCAGGTTGAGGCATGTAGGGCGAGGCGCACGGCCGAGATGCGAGTTCTTCAAGGACTATAGAAGGATAGACTAAATGAAACAGCCGATTGCCGAGACATTGACCCACGCCATGGACGATGACAAGGTCTGCACGGATAGGCACACGTTAGTGGAACGGAGGCACGACTACTGGGTGCTGAGTCAACTCGAGGATCTCCAGGGGCGTGGTGCACCCAATCCAGCCTGCGTGGTAATGCCTGCCAACACAGGCGATGTGGTAACCATTGTAAACGCCTGCCGTGAGAATGGTGCACCCCTCGTGCCCTTTGGATTGGGGTCTGGCGTTTGCGGTGGCGTGAAGGTTAGCGCGGACACCGTGCTGTTAGACATGGGTTCCATGAATCGAACACGGATGATTGACGTGAACAACCTGATCGTAACCTTTGATGCGGGGGTGAGAGGTGCGGATGCAGAGGCGGTCGTGGCAAAACGGGGTCTAACCCTTGGCCACTATCCCCAGTCCATGGACATCAGTACGGTGGGCGGATGGGTGGCGACACGTTCCTCCGGTCAGTTCTCCAGCGCGTACGGGAGCATTGAGGACATGCTCCTTGGCCTCGAAGTGGTACTGCCCAACGGCCAGATTGTGGAGACCCGTTTGACACCGCGTGCGTCAGCTGGCCCCGATCTTAGACAGATCTTCCTTGGCAGTGAAGGCACCCTGGGTGTGATCACGGCCGTCACCTTCTCCCTGCGCTGGAAGCCCGAAAGGCAGGCCTTTAGTGCCTTCTATGTCCCAACCATGGAGGAGGGGTTTGAGGCCCAGCGCTATATCATGCAGTCTGGATGGTCACCCCCTGTGATGCGACAGTACGATTCAATTGAGGTGCACCGCCTTTTTCCCGACCAGGCCCGCGGGGATGACGCGCTGATTCTGCTTGTGCATGAGGGACCGGCCGCCAGGGTGGACGCGGAAGTTGCAGCCTGTGAGGCGCTGGCAGCGGAGGCGGATTGCGAGGCTGCCTCTGTTGAGGCGGTGGCCCAGTGGATGCAGGAACGCAACGATGTCCCGGGCTTTGAAGACTTCCTGAAGAAAGGGATCATCTTGGACACGATCGAGATAGCTGCCACCTGGGACAGGATAGGCCCGATCTACAGGGACGTCATCGCGTCGCTGGGCGAAGTGGAAAATATTCTCACTGCCTCGGCGCACAGCTCCCACTGCTATCGATCGGGCGCAAATCTCTACTTCACATTCGCGGCCATGCCCGAGGATTCAAACGCGATGGCTGACGTGTATCTGGAATGCTGGCGGCGAACACTGGAGGCAACAATAAAAGGGGGTGGCGGGATCTCTCACCATCACGGCATCGGACGCCTTCGCCGTGAATGGCTACCGCGGGAGATCGGTCTGCCGGGCGTCGGGCTTCTGAAGGCGCTCAAACAGATAGTAGATCCCAAAAACTTTATGAACCCGGGGGTGTTAATTCCAAATGTCTAAAAAAATCTTGGCCATAGATGCCGGTACAAGCAACGTGCGTGCCCTGATTATCGGAACCGACGGCCGGGTGCTGGGCAAGGCAACAGGTCGATACAAGCTAGATTATCCAGCACCAGGCCTTGTGGAACAGGACCCTGAAGAGCTATGGTCCACGACTGTTGACACGATTTCCCAGGCGCTGAGCGAGGCCGGTCTAATGGCCGGAGACCTCAGTGGGCTCGGAATTACAGGACAACGTGCCACAACCATCGTTTGGGAACGTGGAAGCGGCCTCCCGCTTGGGCCTGCAATCAGTTGGCAGGATCAAAGGGGGGAGGGGAGGGCGAAGGAGCTCTCGGACCAGGGGTTTATCACCGTGACCTCGATTACCTCGGCCTGCAAGCTGGAGGGAGCAGTAAAAAACCTGCCGGGCGCTTTTGAGCGCATGCGCAAGGGTGACCTCGCCTGGGGCAATGTTGACAGCTTTCTGGCGTGGCGTCTGAGCGGTGGAGCAGTCCACGCCACCGATTGTTCCAATGCATGCACCACCGGGTACTATGACTATCTCACAGAGTGGAGATGGAACGAAAAACTAATTGAGGTGCAGGACCTCGATCCATCGATATTTCCGGAGGTCGTCGATACTGCGGGCAGAATTGGGCTGACTTCCCGCCAGGCCTTTGGTGCCGAGATCCCCATCGGCGCTATCATAGGGGACCAGCAGAGCGCTGCGTACGGGCAAGGCTGCCTCAAGCCAGGGGATGGCAAGGTCACATTCGGCACCTCCGCCACATGCGATGTGAACACCGGCCATGAGATCAAGATAGCCGCCGGCAGCTACCCCCTGGTCCTCTGGCGTCGGGGCGAAGACAAGACTTACTGCGTGGAGGGCATGGTTATCACCGCAGGGGCTGTTTTCGATTGGCTCGCTGGGCTTGGTGTGCTCGAGAGCGCGGCAGCGGCGGCAGATGTGGCTGCAAGTGTTCCTGACGCTCATGGGGTATTCTTCTTGCCCGCCCTGCAAGGCTTGGGTTCACCACACAGCCTCCCACAAAGGCATGGTGCCTTTGAAGGCCTCACGCTTGGAGCCTCGGCGCCCCATCTGGTGCGAGCTGCCATGGAGGGCGTGGCCTTCCGGGTGCGAGAAATGCTTGACAGGGTCTACGAGGATTGCGGGCTTACCCAACCGGATGTCCTGCGGGTCGATGGGGGGGCTGCGAGCAACGATGTTATGATGCAGATTCAGGCCAACATCTTAGGTCGCCCGGTTGAGCGCATGATGCCATTGGAGGCCACGGCCTTTGGTGCGGCATTATTGGCGGGGGAAGCATGCGGGGTGTGGGAGCCATGGACCACGGCCAGTATGCGCCGAGTCGGGAGTGTGTTTGAGCCTCAGTGGAAGGAAGAGGAACGCGAAGAGCGCTTCGCCGGCTGGCGCAAGGCATGGCAGCTTTGAGGTAATATCCCGGCGTTTTGGCGGAATATCCGGCAGATCTGCTTTCCCTTATGTAGCTTGCGAAGGGCAAAGTAATCCATTGACAACTATAGGCCACCTATGAATTAGTAATACCTGGAGGTAGGATTGATTCATCGAAAGGCATACCTTTTTTGGAAGAAAGGAGGAATAAGATATGAGCTACTGGTTTCAAGATCCCGGGATAAAAGGTCTTTTACCGCTGGCCACTTCCACCTCGATGAAGGGCCTGACGACGTTTTTCAGCATACCGACATTCATTATCGGTTCTAATGCCCTTCCCGAAGGGCCGGTAATCGGGCCATCGACGGTGGATTTCTTAAATGCCCGGTGTCCCCGGAAGCGGGCATTTCTTGTCACCGATGAAGCCTGCAATCGTTTTGCCTCCCGGGTGGCTGGTGTGGTTGAAGCCGGCGGTTTCACCACCCAGATATGGAACAAGGCACTGCCCGAGGCGCCGACGGATAACGTAAAGGAGTGCGGCGATGAAATGAGCAAGTTTGAGCCCGACCTGATTATCGCAGTCGGTGGGGGATCGGTGATAGACGGGGCCAAGGCTGCCTGGATTCATTACGAACGGCCGGACATAACCGATCTCGGTTTGATTAGCCCCCTGGAGCTTCTGGGACTGAGAAAGAAGGCTATCCTGGCTGCAGTGCCCACAACAAGCGGAACTGGTTCGGAGTGTACTCCCGTTTCAGTGCTCCACGACACGGAGACTCACCGGAAGGTTCCCATAGCCAGCGGCGAGCTCGTGCCTGACTTCGCCATTCTGGTTCCCGAGTTTACCATGACCATGCCGCCGAAGCTGACCGTCGGGTCCGGCCTGGATGTCCTCGCCCATGCCGTGGATGCCGTGGCAACGCCTGCTGCCAATGAGCTGACCGATGCCATGAGTTTGGGTTCAATCAAGTTGGTTTTTAGGTATCTGCCCCGTGCCTATCGAAACGGCAAGGATCGGGAGGCCCGACACCGGATGCTGATCGCCGCGAGTATGGCCGGGATCGGCTTCGGGCAGAATGCCGCGGCATTGACCCACAGCTTTGGGCATTCTCTGGGGTCTCTGTTTGCAGTACATCACGGCCTGGCCGTCGGTGTCTTTATCCCCTTTGCCTTACAATACTACCAGGAGGTTTCGGATAGATCCCTGGAGATCTGCGATGCCCTCAAGGTCAAAGGCGAGTCCAGGGAGGAAAGACTGGAGGGGCTCGTGGAAAAGATACGGTCCTTGTTCAAGGAACTGGACGTTCCGTTGAACCTCAAGGATCTGGGCATCCCTGCTGATAAGTTCGATCGGAACATGGAACAGCTTGTCCTTTATACCTGTGAGGATATCGATACCTTCTTCAGCCCCAGATCGATCACCACGGCCCAGTGTGAAAAGATATTCAGGTATGCGTACGAAGGCAAGGATATAGATTTCTAGAGGAGGGAAAGGCTATGAACGGATATCACGGACGTTTTCTGAAAGTGGATTTAGGGGCGAACAAGACCGAGGATATGCCCCTTTTGGAAGATGATTTAAAGAAATTCATCGGAGGAGCTACCTTATCGGCAAGATTGATCTACGACCACGTAAAGGAGGATATGGATCCTTTCGCCCCGGAGAGCCCCCTGGTCTTTTCCACTGGCCCTTTTACCGGCACATCGATTCCCATGGTCAGCCGGTATGCCGTCTGCGGCATCTCTCCTTTGACCGGGTACTGGGGTGAGGCAACCAGCGGTGGATCATTTCCATTCCGGCTCAAGGGCTCAGGTTACGACGGCATCTTCATCACCGGAAAGGCGGCTCATCCTGTCTATCTTTATGTTGATAAGGGCTCCGCGGAAATAAAAGATGCCTCACACCTCTGGGGCAAGGATATTTATGAGGCACAGAGGATACTCAAGAAAGAGCTCGGGCAGAGCGACTTGGGCGTGGCCTTAGTGGGTGTGGCAGGTGAAAAGCAGGTCAAAACAGCCGCCATCCTGAACGACGCAGGCCGGGCCGCCGGACGGTGTGGCCTCGGTGCACTCATGGGCTCCAAGAACCTGAAAGCCGTGGCCGTTGCCGGGAATATTAGGCCGGGCCTGGCCGATGCCAAAAAGATAAAAAAACTTACCAAAGAGGCAGTCGATGCCATCAGGAGCAACTTTGTTTTGGTGGCCTTCCGGGAATACGGAACTCTGATGTATTCGGACATGGGGATGACTCTGTCCGATGTCCCGGCCAAGTATTTCCAGAAGAGCGTGTTTCCCGTAGAGAAGCTCACGGGCCATGCATTACGGCAGAATTATGCAGTCGAGAATTACGCCTGCCGCGGCTGCCCCATCGGGTGCGGTCGGGTGGTAAAGGATTTTGGGCCGGATTTAGAGTCAATCGACGGTCCGGAATATGAGACCGTTGCTGCCTTCGGCCCCCTGTGCATGAACTTTGACTGGGATCCGATCATCCGTGCCAACCACCTCTGTAACACCCACGGCATAGATACAATCGCGGCCGGTGTAGCCATCGCCTACGCCATGTATCTCTACGAGAAGGGCGTGCTGACCAAGGAGAAGGCCGGCATGGAGATAAAGTGGGGCGATGGAGAGGCAATTGTGAAACTGGTCCAGATGATGATCAATGATGAAGGGCTCGGCAAGCTCCTATCTCAGGGCACCCTCGGGATGGCCCGGGAGTTTGGTCGCGATGTGGGTGAGGCTGCCCAGGTCAAGGGAATGGATGTGCCGATGCACGACTGCCGGGCCTTTCATGGGATGGCCATCTCATACGCCACCGGCCCTCGAGGTGCCTGCCATTTGAAGGGTGATTACTACAACGTGGATCTGGGCGCATTTGTCGCCGAATGGAACATCCTGCCCGGCGACCGACTCTCCTCGGAAGGCAAGGCCGAACCAGCAGCCAAGTATCAGAGCCTGAAGGACCTTTACGACGCCCTGACCCTTTGCAAGTTCGCATCGCTTACCGTGACCCAGATCTGCCAGATCCTCACCGCGCTTACCGGGTGGGAATACAGCCCGGAGGACCTCCTTGCAGCGGGCGACAGATCTATAAACATCAAGAGGGCCATCAGCAATAAGCTTGGTTTGACCCGGGAGGAGGACAAACTTCCGAAGATCTGCCTTGAGCCTTTACAGGAAGGCAGTACCGCTGGTACGGCACCGGATATGGATCTGATGCTCAGGGAGTACTATGACTATCGTGGGTGGGACTGGGAAACAGGTAAACCGTCCAAGGAAAAACTCATCGAGCTGGGGTTAGACCAGGTGGCCAAAGAGATGTATCCTGAAAAATAAGGATCGCCGCGGTCAGAGTTTCAGCCAGAACATGCCTGACAGGGCGCTCACTTGGTTCACTGGAATGCCCGAAGAGGCTCGTATCTGCCTCAACCGGGTCTAAGAATTGGGGCTCAAAAAACAGGGAATCCAGATATTTCCGGTTTTCCTTGCTCGATGCGCCGATATTGCTGTCCGGGGGAAACGTCAAGCTAACCCCCATTTTTTGTAGGTTTTCTTTGCCCTTGGCGTAGATCTCGGATATGGTAAGTTGCTCTTCACTCATTTTTCGTCTCCTATCCGTTTGAGAGAAACTCGCTTTCGGTCTCTCTTTCTCTCAGGGCCCTTTTCAATATCTTGCCAGAGCCTGTCTTGGGCAGTTCATCCACGAACTCCACGATCCTGGGATACTTGTAGGCAGCCATTTTTTCCTTGGCCCAGGCGATTATCTCCTCTTCCTTGACCGCGCCCTTGTATTGTGGTCGCAATATGATGAAGGCCTTGATATTCTCTCCCCTGTATGGGTCTGGAACCCCAATAACAGCCACCTCTTCCACAGCCGGATGCTCATACATTAAGGCCTCCACCTCTGCGGGGAATACACTGTATCCCGATGCCTTTACCAGATCCTTTTTGCGGCCCACGATGTAAAAATATCCATCCGCGTCCATCTTGATGATGTCCCCGGTAGCGAACCATCCGTTGTTCAAAACCTCCGCGGTCTCTTCGGGCCTGTTCCAGTATCCTTTGGTCACCATTGGGCCCTTCACGAGCAATTCTCCCTGGTGCCCGGGAGAAACCTCCTCACCAGTTTCAAGATCCACGATTCGGCAATCCACACCAAAATGGGGGATACCAATGGATCCATATCTGGGCCTGGAGGTAGGATTGACATGGGTTTGGGATATGGTCTCGCTCAACCCATACCCCTCTACAAGCTCTGTGCCTACGATCTGTCGCCATTTTTTCAAGATCTCCTCTGGAATAGGGGCTCCGCCCGATGAACAGTGCCTGAGGCTGCCGAGGTCATATTTGCCGATATCTGGAAAGCTCACCACAGCCACGTTCATGGTCGTAATGCTCACCCAAGTCGTGCATCGAAAGGTATCAATGGCCTTGATGGCCGTCTCCACATCGAAACGGGAAAGCATGACATTGGTGGTTCCAGTATATATGGGCATGTTCATGCTGTGCATCATCCCGGTGACATGGAAAAAGGGCAAGACCGACAGGTGCACATCGTCTTCTCTATTGCCATTCCAGACACCGGAGCCTACTGTATTGTGCAGAAGGCTGTAGTGAGTGATCATGGCCCCCTTTGGAAGACCCGTGGTTCCAGACGTATACTGCAACAACGCCAGATCCTCCCGCATATCGATCTCAATAGCTGGAGGCTCGGGTTCATATTTCTCCATGAGGTCGAGAAACTCATGGGTGTCGGGAAAGACCTCCTTCTGAATCTGCATGGAAGGGTGAACAGGAATAAGAGGATCCTTTGGAAGGTAGTCCCAGTAGCTCGTCACGATCACATGACCTATGGTGGTGTCTTTCTTGATAGCTCTCACTTTTGGATACAAGTGATCCAAGGTAACGATGATCGTTGCCCCCGAGTCGTTGATCTCATACCTTAGCTCGTCCTCTTTGAACATGGGATTTGCCGCAACTACTACCCCCCCTGCCTTCAAGACGCTGTAATAGGCAATCACAAACTGAGGGCAGTTTTCCAAAAACAGGCTCACCCTGTCCCCCTTTTTCAGCCCCAAATCGACTAAGGTTGCTGCCAGCCTATCGGAGTGATCATCGAGCTCTTGAAAGCTGATCCGCCTCCCATAAAAATTGATGGCCACCTTATTCGGGTACCTTCGTGAATTCTCTGTCAGGAAATCATGGAGAGGCCTTTCTGGAAATTCCAGTTGTCGTGGCATCCCCTCCGGCCAGGATTTAAGCCATATCCTTTCCATGATGAGAATCCTCTTTCAATTCCCCGGATAGAGACGGCGGTGTTATCCTTTTTTCCTTTTACCAAATTGCTCTACGGCTCTAAGAAATTCGGGAGTGAAGACAAGTATACTCTGGTTGCGGTTCTCGAGTTCGATGGCGGCCTCCAGCGAGGGGGCATTGAGGTTTTGATTAAGTGCCTCTTTGGTCAGACGGAGGCCCATCGTGCTCTTGCTCAGCATAATGCGGGCCGTGTCCATGGCTGCATCCATCAGGCTCTCCTCCTCGACCAGACGGCTGACCAGGCCAATTCTCTCTGCCTCCTCGGCATCCACAGTCCGACCGGTGAATAGAATCTCGGCCGCCCGGGCACCTCCCACCAATCGTGGCAAAAAGTACGTGCTTCCAATTTCACCAGCCGAAAGGCCTATATTGATAAAAGAAGGGGTGAATTTTGCGCCAGGCCCTGCGATGATCACATCCGAGGCCATGGCGATACACATCCCGGCTCCGGCCGCGTGTCCGTTGACGGCTGAGATTATTGGCTGAGGCAGTCGCCTCATCTCCACGATTACACCCGAGTATTTCTTCTGGACGGCCACAAGGTAGACCGCCGCGCTTGAGAAAAGGCTGGCGCCCTGCCTTGCCATGTGCTCATCCCTTAGGTCCGCCCCTGAGCAAAACCCGCGGCCCTCGCCGGTGATAACGAGCACCCGCACCTTCTCCTGGCTGCGAAGTTGATCAAAGAGTGCATGCAGATCCTCAACCATTTGCAAGTTCATGGCGTTCAGACGATCAGGGCGGTTGAGTGTAATTAAACCAACACCAGGCTGTGGTTCCTCAAACTTTATTGTGCCAAACTTCATGGAATGCTCCTTTGTGGCAAAAAAGGTTATACTGGGCAACGAGCTTTTAATCCCTCCCAATTATCGCAATACTCGCAACATTTGCGTGTGGCACGCCTCCCAGATTATGTGTCATTCCCATCCTGGCATTCTTTACCTTTCTTTCCTCAGGAATCCTTTCGAGAACCTGTTCATACATGGCATAGAGCATCCTCAATCCCGATGCGCCTATGGGGTGGCCATAACACTTCAGTCCTCCATCCACCTGGCAGGGTATCTGCCCGTGCAGATCATAGAACCCATTCATAATATCATCGATGGCCCCACCCTTTGGGGAGATATGGAGATCCTCATAGGTAACGAGCTCGGTAATGGAGAAACAATCATGTACCTCCATCATGCTGATTTCCTCTCTTGGGTCTTTGATGCCCGCCTCTTCATAGGCCTTCTGAGATGCCTTCCTTGTGGTGACAAGATGTGCTCCGTCCCAGTTTGTATAGATAGATTCCTCACCGGAGCTGACCGATATCTGCAATGCCTTCACCCAGACGATATCCTGATTTTTTTTCAGGCTTCTTGCTATCTCTGGCGTGGTCACGATGGCCGCTGCGGAACCGTCGCTCACCCCACAGCAGTCAAAGAGCCCTAGGGGATAAGCGATCATAGGGGCGGCCATGATCTGTTCTTCGGTCACCACCCTGCGCAGATGGGCCTTCGGGTTTATGGCTCCATTTGCATGGCTTTTTGCAGAGATATGGGCCATGGCCGGTTTGATCTTGTCCATGGGGATTCCCCATTTTGCGGAGTAGGCAGTGGCCAATTGGGCAAAGGCGCCCGGAGCCGTCCTGTTGGGCCCGATCATAAAGGCCGTAGTCCCCATTGCAGCACCCCCGGGCAAACCACCGTAGCCTGTATCCTTTAATTTTTCCACACCCAGTGCCAAAACGATGTCATATGCGCCGGAGGCTACGGAATAGCATGCAGCCCTGAAGGCCTCCGTGGCCGTAGCGCAGTAATTTTCTGCCCTCGTAACCGGGATATAGGGCAGTTTTAAGGTCATAGCCAAAGGCAGGGCAGCCTTGCCCACATTCACCTCGTCAAAATGGGTGCCCAGATATGCCGCCTGTATCTCCTTTTTTTCAATGCCGGCATCCTCCAGACACTCCACAAAGGCCTCTACCATCAAGTCCTCGGCACTTGACTCCCATCGTTCACCAAACTTGGTGCAACCCATACCGATAATCGCAACCTTATCTTTGATTCCTTCAGCCATTTATCTCACCTCCTTCATGGGCACGGCCTTCCAGAAATATCCCACAATATCCCTTTTTTCATCGTAGTATTTTCTGCGAAAGCTCATAGCTACAGGCATCCCCACAGCCAATGAATCGAGGTCACAGTCCGTAAGATCAAACATATATTTGCCTCCCCCTTCGAATTGAATATTTCCGTAGATGGCAGGCGGATTGTAGGAAGCGGCCAGCATATCCCCTGTGTAGCTGGCGATACGCCCGATTTTGTCAGAGAAACAGAATTCCTCCATCTCATCAACCGCCCCGCAGTCAGGATTGACGCATATCCTCTGAGCAGGGAATTGAGGGGTGCCGCATCTTTTGCATTTGGAGCCCCAAAGACCTAGTACCTGTTTTCTTTTTCGCCAGAGTAATGACCAGCGGGTCCAGAGGTCCTCCTCTGCACGCAGGCCCACGTCTCCAGGCAAAATGTCGCGCCAGACTAGGTATTTTTGATAGTTGTCCAAGTCCGCCTTTCTTGACAGGCATCCTGAAATGCCGTCCCTGTCCTTTTTGTTGTCTATATCTTCGGTGACCTCAAAATAGAGGGCATCGCATCCGCTGCCAAAACTCACCACCAGGATCTTCTCGCCCGGTTTTGCCTCCTCAAGGGCGTTGACGAGCATCACAAGGGACTGGGGAGTTCCGGATTCTCCTATCTCGGCCTGAAGATTGCTCTGGTCTGCTTCCGGTGCAATACCCAGCAACTTATTGAGCCTTTTGCGTGCTGCTCCGTAATGGCAGGGGTACACAATTTTTGCAAAATCTGTGATCTTTAATTGGTATCTCTCGAGGAGGCCATTTACCACCTCTGGAACAAATTGATCAAATCCCAGGTCCCGAATCCACCGGTCTTCCCATTGGCGGTCAAATTTGGCAATTCCACCACGGTAGTGATCACCAAAGTCATAGGTAATGGAATAAGACCCCTTGAATTCAGCAATTACAGCTTCATCCCCCACCAGCAATGCAGCAGCCGCATCTCCAAAGATCATCTCCTGAGGAGAAGCGGGCCTCCCCAGCCTGCAATCGGATGAGCAGACAAGCATGTTATTTGTTCTTTTTGATTCCACGGCCTCCAGGGCGGATAAGAGGGCACTCGTTCCGGCCTTCAGGCCGCCGCTAAAATCGGAAGCCCTGATATGATCATTGAGGCCAAGGGCAGCCGTTATAATGCCCGCGTTCAATCTTTCCTTGTAAGGCATGCTGGTAGAGGCAAAGTAAACCCCTTGCACCTTTGAACGATCAATCCCTTTGAGGGAATCGATACCAGCAGCCACTGCCATGGTGATACTGTCTTCGTCAAAGTTGGCCACGGCTTTTTCCCCGCGGGCAAGTGCCATGTTCGCTGGGTTCATCCACCCCATGGCATTGAAAATCAAACTACGGTTCAATCGGTATCGCGGCACATAGCCGCCATAAGAGCATATTCCAATCATGAAGGCCTCCTTTCTTACAGGGCTTGATCCTCACCCTCTGCTATGCCACCACGGCATAGGCTTGGCTCAGAACCACTCCTCGCCTGGTTTTGGCCTGGACAAGATACCGGTCGTTTTTTTCTTTCCAGCCTTCGGTGATGAGGGTCTCCCCAGGGTAGACCACACCAGAAAAGCGAGCCTTAATCTCTTTGAATTTGCCCACGTCTCCATCACAGAGACTGTACACGATGGCCCTTGTTGCGTAACCAAAAGTGCACAAACCATGGAGAATTGGTGTGTCAAATCCACCAAGCTTCGCAAAATCAGGATCGATGTGAAGGGGATTCAGGTCCCCGTTGAGGCGGTATAGGGCAGCCTGATTCTCAGGAATCGCATAGGAAACACGAAAGTCTGGCTCCACCCCTTCCGGGGGAAGCAGGGGCTCGGCTTTGGGCCCTGGATCGCCTCCAAAACCACCGGCCCCCCGGTAAAAAATCACCGCCTCATTCTCACACAGAGGTTCGGCCTCATCAGTGGTCGTTTTCATCCGAAATGTGATAAGGGCTGCTTTGCCCTTATCATAGATACTTGCGACCTCACCCACGGTCAGTGTCTTCCCTTGGGGAGGAATTGGCCCATGAAGCGTAAGACGCTGTTCTCCGTGAATGAAACGAGAGAGGTCCACTTTCATTGTGGCCAAGATATTCATATAGGACTTGCCAGATAGTATCACCCCGTAACTGGGAAAGACCTTTAATCCGGCCGGAGTGTGTTCATAAACAAAGGGAAGCTCATCGGCCTGAGCACCAATTCCCAAGGCATACAGTACCACGTCCTTCCAGGTGTATTCGAAGACCGTTGGCTCGAACTTCTTCCCCACTATGCTAAGATCAAGCATGGCCTGTGTCCCTGTAACCCCAGTGTTGTTACTTTGCAACTACGTTCTCCGGTAGTTTCCGGGTCAAGATCTCCACCGCTTCTTCGACCATCTCCTCGAGGACCTGCCGGGCAGGTTTGATCTCTTTGATGAGGCCCGAGATCTGGCCAGCAAAGGCACCCACGTAATCCAGTTTATGGGCCTTAAGAAAGCTCTCGACGAGGGCCGAGGCAAACAAGACCTGGGTCGGAAATGGAAGCGGATCAAGCCCGGAATTGTCCCAGAGATCATGGAAACGATTGTAGCTTGCCCTTGATGTCTTTCCGGTATACAGGTAACTCCGCCGTGTGTCCTCATCGGTGGAATCGAGGATGCGTTGCTTGTGGGCCTCCAGTGCCCCTCCCTCCTTTGTGGCGAGAAAACGGGTTCCCACCCACACGCCCGCACAGCCCATGGCCAATGCCGCTGCAACACCCCGGCCATCGCCAATGCCTCCGGCGGCCAGGACCGGAACGGGTGCTGCTGCATCGATTGCCTGGGGCAGTAAGGCCATGGTCCCGATCCTCCCTGTGTGTCCGCCTGCCTCGTGGCCCTGGGCCACGAGCACGTCAATTCCCGACTGGGCCATACGATAGGCATTTTTTGTATTACCCGTAATCCCAAGCACCTTTATTCCATTGGCATGGGCCTCCTCCACCATGAAGCCTGGATTTCCAAGTCCCGCACAAAACAGGGGGATCTTCTCCTCGATGCATGCCTTCACGGCCTCCCTTGGTCGGAAGGTGGTTGTATTGATCCTCACCATGATATCTACATCAGGGAGCTCCATTTCCGCCTTGACCTTCTCGATCCACTCGTAGTGAGACTTGGGGAGCGATTTCAGCAAGTCGCCGAGAGGGATCTCTTCCGGTCCGTCCAGCACGCCGTCCCCCTGCATCACCATTTGCTTCGGCAGGAGCAAGTCTACACCAAAGGGCTTGTCCGTCCGAGCCCTGATCTCGCGGATGGCCTCCCGCATCTCATCCACCGTGAAACCGGCTGCCCCAAGGACTCCAAGCCCCCCGGCCTCTGAGACCGCCACAACCAGGTCAACCGTAGCGCCGGCACGGTCCCCAACAAGGCTGGGACCCATCCCGGCGTTCAGGATCGGATACTCAATCCCGAACATGTCGCACAGCTTCGTTCTAAGTATCTTCTTGCCCATAGAGTTTTTCCTCCTCGTTTATTATTTGTTAAAGGTAAGTGAACGCAGGGTCGCAATTCACTAACCCTTCATCTCCGCGATTTTCTCCATGATCGGGGAACCGCCCCCTCAGGATTTCTTCCCCTTGTGCTTGGCCTCCTCCTCGGCTCGAAGGATCTTGCGCAGGATCTTGCCCACGGCGGATTTGGGAAGGGAATCTCGAAACTCCACGATCTTTGGCGCCTTGTAAGCGGCCAGCTTCTGCCGGCAGAAGCCAATGATCTCTTCCTCCGTGGCCCTTTCCCCCTCCTTGAGGACGACATAGGCCTTGACGGTCTCTCCCCGGTACTCGTCAGGGACCCCGACAGAGACCGCATCCTGGATCTTGGGGTGCTGGTACAGAACCTCATCGATCTCCCGGGGGTAGATATTATAGCCTCCGGCAATAATCATGTCCTTCTTTCGGTCCACGATAAAGAAATAGTCGTCCTCATCCCTGACCGCGATGTCCCCTGTGTAAAGCCATCCATGCCGGAGCTGGCCCGCCGTCTCTTCCGGATTTTTCCAGTAGCCCTGCATGATGAGCGGGCTCTTGATGATGATCTCTCCTGGCTCCCCTTGCGGCACATCTTCCACTCCCTCCTCGACATCCACAAGCCGGACATCTGTGTCCGGAAAGGGAATCCCGATACCACCGAGTTTCTTGAGGCCCAGGATGGGGTTGGCAATTCCCAGGGAGGTGGTCTCGGTCATCCCCCAGCCCTCGCTGAAGAAGATTCCCATGTCCTTGATCTGCTCGATCATTTCCACGGGCATGGGCGCAGCCCCGGAGTTCAACAGGCCCAATTTACGGCCCAGATCCAGTTCGGCAGCCTTGGGATGGTTGATGATGGCGTTGATCATCGTAGGCACAGAGGGAAAGAAGGTGATCTCCTTGAAGTCGGCCAGGATTCCCATAAACTCTTCGAGCTCGAACCGAGGCACCAGGATCTGGGTGGCACAACTGAAGATGGCCCAGTTCATGATCACGATATTGCCGTATACGTGGAAAAAGGGCAACACGGCCAAAACGGAACGTCTCTCCGGAGGGGTGAGGTGGATGGTGGGCTGCCCCCAGAGGGAACACTGGAAGGTGGAGGCCACCACGTTGGCATGGGTCAGAACTGCGCCTTTGGGGACTCCTGTGGTTCCCCCTGTGAACACGATCATGGCGGGATCCTCAGGTACGACATTGATACGGGGACGCCTGGTATCCGAACAACTCTCCAGAAGGTGGGAGAAATGATGCCACCCCTCCTCCAGTTCGAGATCCTCCCGGGTACTTTGGCCCATCCCCTTGAGGTAATCCGTGAGCTTGGTGACCACAACCCGACGAATCTCCATATCCTGGCACAGGGGTCGGACATTGGGAAGGACCGTATCAAAGGTGACCAGGGTGGTGAGCCCGGTCAACTCAAAGATGTGCTTTAGCTCATCCATTGTATACATGGGATTGAGGTTGACCACGATGGCCCCCAGAGACAAAGCGGCATAATAGGCGATGGGGTATTGGGGACTGGTGGGAAGGTGAATGCCCACGCGTTCTCCTTTTTGCACACCCAGGACCCCAAGGGCATTGGCCATGCGCAGGATTTGCTGGCGCAATTCCCAGAAGGTTATCTCGTTTCCGTAGAAGTTCAAGGCTGCCTTATCCGGATAGGCATTTGCCGGAACCTGAAGAATATCCTGGATGGGCAAGCGGGGGTAGCGAATGGTTGTGGGTACGTTGTAATCATAGTGCCGCTGCCAAGGTCGTGACTCCATTTTCCCCACCTCCTGCGGTTCATGGGCAGACTTCTCAGACATTGTCTCAGCTTCTCGATCATTTTTTACTTAACGAACTCGGTATGCAGGCTTCTCTCAGAAAACGCTGGCGATACCCAGTCCATGGTTCATGAGGGCCCTCCATGCTTCAGGGAGTTCTCTCCCTGCGGCAGATGAAGGGACACGCACAACAACCCTTAGATTATTACTGACATTATCGAGTAGCGCTCAGATTATCATGTGATAGTTCATATATACGGGATAAAAAGTCAAGTAAAACTTCCCCTTTTCGTAAAAAGACATCAGCTCCGGTCATTGCAATGAGTGCAACCACGAAGCAGTTCAGTGAAGAATCCATGGCCAGAGGCCGTGGTTTTGATTTACCCTCAGAGGGGGATCATGGTGTCTGTTATTTCAGAGCTCCTCTGGAGTACTATCTCGCTATGATTTTTCCCTTGACACCTCGTCGTGTTTCTGCCTATTATCCCTCCGCCGAAAAGTGCGTTCTTACGAATCGCTGAAGACCCGGGCTCAATCCGCGGCCTGCCACTGAGATTAGATGAAGACACTCAAAAGGTTTTTGAACAACCAGGTTTTTCCGGTGAGGAGATACATGAGCAGGCGGATGAGGGGATTATCTGATGCCAACGGATAAAAACGGTCCTCTCAGAATATGTCTATTAAGCTATAGGACTAATCCCCACTGCGGCGGACAGGGGGTCTACATCAAGAACCTGAGTCGGGCACTGAAAGACCTGGGGCACCTGGTGGAGGTCGTATCAGGGCCGCCTGACCCGTTCCTTGATGACGATATCCCTGTCTTTCGCCTTCCGTGCCTTGACCTCTATGACCCTGAAGACCCGTTTAGAACACCCACCATGAGGGAGCTTTCTGATCCCATCAATCTTATCGAGTGGCTTGGTGTCTCGACCGCGGGTTTCCCTGAGCCATTTACCTTCGGGCTCAGGGCCTGTAGGTTTCTGCGGGATAGGTTTCATAGATACGATGTAGTTCACGACAATCAGAGCCTTTCATACGGCCTGTGGCGCATCAAGAGGTATGTGCCTACAGTTGCCACCATTCATCACCCCATCACGGTAGACCGGGATCTCGCCATCAGCGCTGTTTCATCTCCATTGAAAAAGATGAAACACATGCGCTGGTATTCATTTGTCGGAATGCAGAAAAGGGTCTCCAGGACACTTTCACACATCATCACGGTTTCAGAATGCGCAAAGAGTGATATCAGCAGGGAATTCAGAATACCCCTGCAAAGATTCAGGGTCATACCAAATGGAATCAACACAGAGCTTTTTTATCCCATCCCTGAAATCAAGCGGGATGCGAATCGGATAATTGCAACAAACAGCGCAGATACACCTCTGAAAGGGCTCAATTTCCTTTTGCAGGCCGTTGCCAAGGTATCTGAAACCCGCAAGATTAGGCTCACAGTTGTTGGGATGCCCAAAAAGAATGGCAGTATCGAAAAGCTGATAAGAAAGCTGGGTATAGGGAGATTAATTACCTTTACAGGCCGGATTGACAACATGGAATTCGTTCGACAATACGCGAGGGCGAGCGTTGCGGTTGTCCCTTCCGTGTATGAGGGGTTTGGGATTCCAGCTGGTGAGGCCATGGCGTGCGGCCTTCCCGTTATAAGTACCACAGGCGGTGCTCTCCCGGAGGTGGTGGGTAATGCCGGAATCCTTGTGCCCCCGGCTGATCCGGAAGCCCTTGTCAAAACCATCATGGAGCTTCTCGACAATCCCGGCAGGGCAGAAAAACTTGGGCGGGCAGGCTTTAAAAGGGTGCATAACCTCTTTACATGGGAAAAGGCCGCTGAAAGAACCATTGAGGCATACATGGAGGCCATCTATGGTCACAGTTGACTTTAACAGGCTCTGCATAAGACCCGGGTATCGCATACTCGATATAGGCTGCGGGTCGGGACGCCACACATGTGCTGCCTCAAGACTAAAGAAAGTGGTCGCGGTCGGAGCGGACATCAACTTTGATGATGTTGTCGAGGCCAAAAGAAAGCTCATTTACGAGGAAAAACTTGGAGAACAGGGTGGCGGACTCTGGGGAACTTTTGTTGCTGACATAAACTGTATGCCTTTCAGAGACAATTCTTTCGATCTTGTTATCTGCTCGGAGGTCCTGGAACATATACATGAACACAGGGCAGCAATTTACGAGATCATAAGGGTGTTAAAACCTGGTAAAGACCTTGTGGTAAGTGTTCCAAGGTTCCTGCCGGAACGTATATGCTGGGCCCTTTCAGAAAGCTACCACCATGCAACCAACGGGCATATCCGCATATACAAAAAAAAGGAATTGACCTCTCTTTTGGAAGGTGTAGGGGCAAGAAAGCGGGCAGTTCATTTTGCCCACAGCCTCCACACACCTTACTGGTGGCTTAAATGCCTTGTGGGCCTAACACGTGATGACTCCGTGCTTGTCAACCTGTATCACAGTTTCCTGGTCTGGGACATGATGAAGCATCCATGGATTACCCGCCTTCTGGATAATCTGCTCAATCCTGTCATGGGAAAAAGCCTCGTAATTTACCTGAGGAAAGAGAGAAATGTATAAAGCGACAATCTCGCCTAAGGCTCAGTATACGCTTGTTGACGTAGCTTCAGTGGCAGAGTTCATCTTGAGTGTGCAGAGACAAGATGGGGAAATACCCTGGTCAAAGGGCGGGAAGACCGATCCTTGGGATCATGTTGAAAGTGCAATGGGTCTCACCATAGGTGGCTACCATAAGGAAGCAAGAAAGGCTTACGTATGGTCTTCCAGATCCCAGATGGCTGATGGGAGCTGGTGGTCGTATTACATGGATGGCAGTCCTGAAAAGGGAGCATACAAGGACTCCAACATGACCGCATACATAGCCGTTGGAGTGCTCCATTATTATCTGGCCACAGGTGATAATGAATTTTTGCGCCTCATGTGGACTACAGTGTGCAAGGCCATAGACTATGTGATAGAACTCCAGGGGACTGAGGGTGAAGTGTTCTGGGCAAAAAGGGCTGATGACAGCATAGATAAAGTTGCCCTTCTGACAGGTTCGAGCTCCATTTATATGAGCCTTAACTGTGCTCTCAGAATTGCATCACTACTGGGCGAGGAAAAGCCACACTGGGAAGCTGCAAGAATGAAGCTGGGCAGAGCGATCAGGCACAAACCCCATCTCTTTGACCAGAGCAAGTCCCGCTATTCCATGGACTGGTATTATCCGGTACTTTGCGGGGCGCTTACAGAAAAAGAGGCCCTAAAGCGGATCGAGAGATCATGGAATGATTTTGCAATCGCAGGCTGGGGAGTGCTCTGCGTGTCAGACAAGCCTTGGGTGACTGTGGCGGAAACCGCGGAACTTGTGATATCCCTCGCTGCTATCGGAGAGTTTGAAGCTGCAGAGATAGTATTTGAATGGATACTGGACAAGAAATACGAAGATGAGGCGTTCTGGACAGGGGTTACCATTCCAGAGCGCGAAATCTACACCAAGGAGAAAACAACCTGGACTGCTGCTGCAGTCCTCATTGCTGCAGACTTACTTTTTGGCCTCACCTCGGCAAGCACGCTTTTTAGCCACAGTTTCTGGAAACCCTATCCTATTGTTTTAGGTCAGGTCAAGCGAATCAGTTACTAATGGGCACACAGAATAGATCGTCTGTCCGTTTAAGCCAGCACCGCCTGCTTCGCTTGAGCTCGCAGAGAGGGTTCTTTGTTATAAACCCAAGCCCTTCGGGCAGGGTAAACTAGTAATCTAACCCGTATCCGGTACCTATCGAATCATCGATTTTATTGCTATAGAAGCATTTTGAGAAACAAACCATATGAAGCAAAGCTTCGGATGATTTTCATTTAACGTCCTCTCAACGGTAAATGAATTCCGCGTAGCGGCACTCTGCGTACTTTGCGTCTTGAACGAACGTAGTGAGTGGGCGGTGAAAATGCGGCTTCATGGCCTTGGAAGGTTTTCAGGTAGCTTACCGTAGCCTTGCCGTTTGAGTACCCCTAAGGTTTTGATCATGGGAAATTCCCGGAAAAGGCTGGATGCGACTGCCATTTTGTAGACATGATAAGGTGCCTGACCGCCCTTTTCAGGATCCTTAAAAATATCGTGGATTAGCAGATATCCGTCTGGCATTATGTGCCCGGCCCAGCAGTTGTAATCTGTATACACGGCCTCATATGAGTGCCCTCCATCAATAAAGACCAGACTGAGGGGAGTTGCCCACAGGCGTGCTGCCACATAAGACCGGCAGACAATTGGCACAACCGTGTCCTCGAGCCCGGCCTTTTCAAGGGTCTTTCTGAACTCTTTAAATGTGTCCACACGGCAGGTCTGAGGGTCAAAAAGTTCAGGATCAAAATACTCCTCTCCCGCCTGCTGTTCTTCAGATCCCCTGTGGTGGTCAATGGAAAATAGTATACCGTTATTCTCTCTACACCCTGTGCCAAGGTAGATTGTAGATTTGCCGCAGTAACACCCTATCTCCAGGCAAGGGCCCATCTTGCTGGCTTCTGCCGCGATCTCATAAAGGCACCTACCTTCCACTTCGTCCAAAAAGCCTTTTACGTCCTTTATCAGTGTATCCTCAAGCCCCTTCTCAACTACCATAGTTCTTCCTCGCTTTTGCTACCGGCGAGCCCTTGCCTTCCTTCACATGCCTGTAAGTCGTCCCACGAGGTGTTGAGAGCAGCTTTGAAATATCAGCTATTATGAACCCCTTTGGGTGAATCGAACCCGCACCCTCTGGGACTATAAGAAGTCTACCCATTCCCACCGAATCACCCCGTTGTCTTCCGCGCACCTTAAATTTCCCTGCTCTGCAGCATGATTCAATGCGTCAAATACCTGTTCATCTGTGTTATTGGTTGAGCTCCCAACCCTGTTAACAAGGGCCTTTAAGGCTTCTGAATCGGAAACAGGCGTGTTTTCTTGGCGCCATGCCCCTTTTTCTTCGATGATTTTTCCCATCATCAGGTCATAGATTAGTACAGTCCGTTCCAGATCTACAAGCTGGCGGATCTCATCCTCTGTAGCCTCCCCCCTTTCCATGAGTCTTTTTATTTCTCCAAGCCATTCATCAAATTCGCTCTCCCACTCGATCACGATTTCATCGAGCATTTTTCGATTCACTGAAGGTGTCTCCACTATCGCCCTGTTGGCATGATATTCTCTCCAGTCACTGGTCAGGATCCTTATGTCGAACTTGGTGCTTTGTTCACGAATCTCTGTTCCAGGAAATGGCGCCAATAGGTGAAAGCCATGAGAGGCCCCCAGGCCTTTTAGCTTCTCCCCGAAATCTACGGTCTCCTTCAGGGTTTCTGGTGTTTCACCCGGAAGGCCGAGAATAAAAGAGGTATGCGGTGTTATTCCCGAATCCTTGCACATCTTTACCGCAGCAACTACCTGCTCGAGCGTAATACCTTTTTTTATCGTCTTGAGTATGTCTCGATTTCCAGTTTCAACCCCAAAGCTAAGGGTCGTGCATCCAGCCTCTTTCATCTTGTCCAGAACTTCCCTCGAGACCGTGTCAACCCTGGCAAAAGCGGACCACTTTGTCCTGATGTTCCTTCGCATTATCTCGTTGCACACGGCGAGGCAGTGCCTTTTGCTTGCTGTGAAGACGTCATCAGCAATATTGATCTGATGAAAATTCAGGGTGCTGAGATATTCCAGCTCATCGACAACATTTTCGGGGCTCCGATAACGGACCTTCGCCCCCACCATCTTTCTTCCCACGCAAAATATGCACTTGAAGGGACAGCCCCGGCTTGTGGTCATGCTCACAGGCATTTTAAGGGCCCTGTACCTCCCCAGCGGGAGTAGATGCCTGGCCGGAAAGGGAAGAGAATCCATCTCAATCCCGGGCGGCTTTATTCCAGTACTGTGTATCTCGGAGCCGTTGCGATAAACTAAACCTCTTATGTTTCCCCAATCACCCACCTTTTCCACTGCCCTGACCAGATCAACTATGGTCTCTTCCCCTTCCCCAAGGGCAATGCAATCCAGTTCAGGGAAAGAATTCATGGTATCCCCTGCACAGAAGGTTGCATGCGGCCCGCCCATAACTGTGATAATCTCAGGATCTATGCTTTTGACATCCTTTATCACATTAATGGCATTATCAAAGGTCATGGTAACAGCGGTAATGCCTACAATGTGCGGTAAAAAACCTTTCAACACAGATTCGAGCGTCTTTTTGCTGTAGGGAAAGACCACAAGATCAAGGATTTTCACCTCTACCCCTGCCCGCTCGAGGGCTGCAGCCAGAAAGGCGAGCCCCAGGGGTGGGGAAGGAGTTTCGCCTATGGGATAAAATGGGTTTATAAGTAAAAAGCGCATATATGATTTCCATCAAAAGACACTATGCTGCGGCAGATTAGATATCCCAGGCTGCCCTCGCCCCTTCTTCGGTTGCTTCGATGATACGCCGCGCCTGGGAGGCATCCCCAACGATATAGTGGCGAATCCCTCTTTTTTCCAAGGTCTTTTTGAGATCGTCACGAGGCTTCATCCCCACAGCAAGGACTACCTGGTCAACAGGCGAAACTGTCTCCCTATTACCTTCGCTGATGACAGTCACTGAACCCTCTTGGATACTTTCTACTGCGGTGTTAAAGAGAAACCTGCAGCCCGCGTCCCGCAAACGTTTGTGGAGCATGTAGCCATGGGAAGTGATTTTGGTGACCGGGGATCGCTTCAAAACCTCAACCAGTGTGACATTACTTCCTTTATCAATAAGAAAATCGGCCGTCTCCATCCCGATCAATCCTGCCCCAACGACAACCACGTTTTCTTGGCCCGCGACCTCTTTGCCGAGTATCTGCCATGCATCACAGACCATTGGTAGATCATTGCCTGGAATGGATGGGATGATCTTTTCCCCACCGGTAGCCAGAATGACCACCTCAGGCTCCCCTTCACCTAACATCTTATCTGTGACATAGGTATTGGTCTGAATCTGGACACCTTGTTTTTCAACCTGAGAGATAAGCCAAAAGATCCACTCCCTATAAACCAGTTTAAAGGGAGCCTGGCTGGCAAAAAAAAGTTGCCCACCGGCCTTCGCTTCCTTTTCAAACAGGGTAACCTTGTGACCGAGCCTTGTGGCCTCATAGGCGGCGGTCAACCCGGCGGGCCCAGCGCCGACTATCCAAACATTGCGCCTCACCTTTGCCGGTTCCTGGGGATAGATTATTTCCTGCCCTGTTTCCGGATTAATGGAACAGCGGATGTTTTCATTCTCCAGCAATAGGCGTTCAATACATCCCTGGTTGCAGGCGATGCATTTTCGGATATCCTCAGAGCGCCCCTCCTTGGCCTTGATTAAGTAGTCAGGGTCGGCCAGTTGCTGACGTCCAAAGGCCACAAGGTCGGCCTCCCCTCGGGCAATGACCCCATCGGCCAGGGCTGGGTCAGTGAAACGCCCCACCGTGATCACGGGCACATCCACCGATTCCTTTATCTTTTTTGCCCGCCAGGCATTGAAACCGGGCTCGTACTCCGGCGGTGCGCTGGTAATGCCGCCCGGGCTTCCATGTGTCCCAATAGAGGCGTGGATAACATCCGCCCCGGCACTGATTAGGTCCGGGAGGATCGTCAGGATATCCTCGACCGTATAACCGTTTTTGATGAACTCCTCGGCGGATATGCGCAGGGAAATCGGAAAATCGTCTCCAACAACCTTGCGCACCTCCTTAAGAACCTCAATTGTGAATCTGGCGCGATTCGAAAAACTCCCGCCGTACTGATCCTCTCGCCGATTGGAAAGTGCGGAGAGGAATTGAGCCAGAAGATACCCATGTGCCCCATGCACCTCTACGGCATCAAACCCGGCCTCCCGGGCACGAATGGCAGCCTGACCGAAGGAATGAGTAATTTCCTGGATATCCTCAGTGGTCATCTCCCGTGGAACCTGACGAAAGACCACGCTGGGAATGGCAGATGCACTGATGGCCTCTCCTTTATTCAAGAGGTACAGGCTTTCACGTCCGGCATGGTGGAGCTGCAGGGCTGCCTTACCGCCTGCCTGGTGGACAACGTCTGCCAATTTTTTCAGCCCGGGAATAAACCGATCGTCATAGGCGCCAATCTGACTCTCTCCTATGATGCCGCTGGGATGCACAGCGGTGATTTCGATGATGATAAGCCCAGCGCCGCCTTTTGCCTGGCGTCTCATGTAGGCCAGAAGCGCTTCGCTTACGCTGCCATCGGAGTTTCCCAAATTAGTGCCCATCGGCGGCATCACCGCCCGATTGGCGAGCTCCATTTTCTTGACCTTAAACGGTGAGAACAGGTGTTCTAATGTGCTCATTTTTCCTCCTCAATTGATTACAAAACTTCGCTACCTGTGAACAACGTACAGCGGGCTGATTTATTTAATAGTCTGTTTCAGTGAAAAACGCAAGCCCACGGAACAGCGGTGGCTTAATTAAGCTCCATTCCCCCAGGCCACCGCCGCCCCCGGTTACAACAGCAACTTGATCCTTTAAACGCATAATCTTGTCCCCTTTTACAGTTTGTGGTTATTAACTTGAATCCGAAGATTCTC
>SMTZ1_10000164_pt1 | contig 55241 bp, 58 predicted proteins | sample DeeMarSWOR136_30_FD_25667 | JGI IMG/M metagenome (IMG submission 25667) | reverse complement strand
GTTCAGAGAAAGACCCCTATCCGTTATTAATGTCAGGTTACCCAGCAAAAGGTGTTTCCTAGCCACTGAAGCCTCGACACCTTGTCCGGGGATGGCATTGAAGTCTTTGGTTGAAGATACTTCTAACCTCTTCTCCAGAGCCGCCTTGACTATAGCCTCGCCGAGCGGATGCTCTGAATCACGCTCAGCTGAGGCTGCCAGCCGAAGAACCTCCTCCTGGGAAGAAGCTGGGACAGCAACGATATCGGTTACCTCGGGTTCACCCCGGGTTAGAGTGCCGGTTTTGTCAAGCAGCACGGTTCTTATTTGGTGGGACCTCTCCAGTGCCTCAGCACTCCGGATAAGAATACCATGCTCAGCTCCTTTGCCGGTGCCTACCATGATCGCGGTTGGAGTGGCCAGTCCCAGCGCGCAGGGACAGGCGATAATAAGCACAGCAACAAAGTTGAGGAGGGAAAAGGTAAGGGCTGGATCTGGCCCCACGGAGTACCAGATGATGAAGGTAATGATAGCAATGCCAATCACTATCGGTACGAAGAAACTAGCGATGACATCGGCTAGGCGTTGAATAGGCGCCTTGCTTCCCTGCGCTTCCTCCACCAATCGGATAATCTGAGCCAGTGTTGTGTCTTTACCTACCTTGGTCGCCTCTAATTGAAAACTGCCTGTCTTATTAATGGTGGCACCGATAACCTTATCACCTACCTTCTTTTCCACTGGGATGCTCTCCCCGGTAATCATAGACTCATCTGTGCTGGAATACCCCAGGCGAATAATACCATCCACGGGCACTCGCTCCCCCGGTCGTACCAAGACGAGGTCACCAACCTGAACGTCTTCAATAGGAACTTCTCCCTCCTCGCCATCACGGATAACAAGAGCAGTCTTCGGCTGCATACCGATGAGCTTCTTTATTGCCGCCGAGGTCTGTCCTCTGGCTCTAGCCTCCAGAAAACGACCAAGTAGAATCAAGGTAATAATCATGGCTGAGGTATCGAAGTACAGATGTGGTTCCAGCTCGCCAGCGGTAAAAAGTCTAGGGAAGAGAACAGCTATCATACTGTAAAGATAGGCAGCCGAAGTGCCTACAGCAATCAGGGTATTCATGTTGGCGGTTCGGTGCCTAAGTGCTCCCCAAGTCCCACGATAAAATCGCCAGCCTGCCCAGAACTGCACCGGCGTCGCCAGAGCCCAAAGCAGATAGGCCTTCCCCTCGAAAAAGGGAGTCCACATTAGAGCCATGATTGTGCTGGCTAGGACAGCCGCTAGGATAAGCCTGTTACGTATGGTTCTAATCTCCCGCTGGGCAGCGGTGGTAACATCTTCCAATGTTTCTGCCTCTGAGCCTAACTTATAGCCCGCTTCTTTTACCGCCTGTCTGAGAGCGCCTAGCTCTGTCCCCTCAACATATTCTACAGTGGCTTTCTCTGAGGCTAGATTAACACTGGCGGAAATTACACCTGGCACGCTAGTAAGAGCCTCCTCCACCCGACTGACACAGGAGGCACAGGTCATTCCGGCCACAGGGAAGATAGATTTCTTAGTAGCTACCCCATAGCCTATTTGAGAGATAGTATTCTTAATTTTAGCAAGGTCTACCTTGGAAGGGTCATATTCTATAGAAGCCTTTTCTGAGGCGAAGCTCACGTTTACCTGCTCTACCCCAGGTGTCTCCACTAGACCCTTCTCGATGGTGGCGGCACAAGTAGTACAAGTCATTCCGGTTATGTGAATATGAGTCTTCTCTGATTTCTGACTATTAAGTGTAGACTTTTCAGCCATTATATCCCCGGGACCGTACATGGGCCTGAATTATTACCGACTTCTATTCCGTAAATTCAACCACTACTTCTTTCACATCCCAGAGCGGTTCTATTTTCTCTGTTATCTCTTCTTTTATTGCCGAAGCAAACTGGTGGTCTGGAGGTAAGTCGATGACTACTCGGACAGTTCCGTTCTTTATATCAATATCTCGCACCAAGTTGGTGCGTACCAGGTCTAATCCAGCCATAGGGTTCATGACTTTCTTAAGGCGTCTGCGCACTGTCTCTACCGTAGTCGGTTTTCTATCCTTAACCAGACCGTGGCGCTCTTCATAGTTTTCAACAGCCGAACGTAAACCCTCCACAGCAAGCACCGAGCAATGGGCCTTAATTTTGGGAAGTCCTCCCAAGGCTTCTGAAGCTTCCTTCCAGGTAATCTTCTTAGCCTCATCCAGTGTCTTTCCCTTGGCTAGTTCGGTAATGATAGAACCGGTGGCAATGTTAGAAGCACAACCGTAAGATTCGAACTTAACGTCTGAGATGGTATTTGTCTTAGGGTCAACGTTTATATATACGGACACCATATCGCCGCAGGCTGGACTACCCTCTATTGCCTTCCCGTCGGCATTCTCAATCTTGCCCACATTACGAGGGTGGCGAAAGTGTTCCAGTACAGTTTCACTATATGGGAATCTCATCTCTATTCCTCCTATTCTTTTTTCTCTTTGCCCAACGGGCTGATACTTCTAAGCTCCCGCACCACCTCAGCCAGTGTATTAACCAGGGCGTTGGTGTCTTCTATAGTATTGTAACGCCCGAAGGTAAAACGAATTGAGCCGTGTGCCCTTTCGTGGTCACCACCAATGCCAAAGATAACGTGGCTACCCTCTAACGAGCGGCTGAAACATGCGGAGCCAGTGCTCACGGCAAAACCATGCATATCCAGATGCAGGGTGATAGATTCACCCTCTATGAAGTGGAACGAAATATTGGCATTCTGCGGGAGTCTCTTCCAGCGATGACCATTGAGAACGGTATCAGGTATCTCGGCAAGTATGCGGTCTATAACATGATCACGCACTAGTTGTATCTGCTCGGTTTCCTGGGTGGTAACCAGTTCTACCGCTTTAGCGAAACCCACCGCGCCGGGTATGTTTTCGAGCCCTGCCCGGAGGTCGAACTCCTGGAATCCCCCATCTACCCACTTGGCTAGGCTTGTCCCCTTACGGATGTAAAGTCCCCCTGTGCCCTTTGGCCCGTGGATGGTATGTGCCGACACTGTTATTAAGTCCACGGGTATCTTCTTCACATCAAGGGGAACCCTGGTGAAGGTATGCGTGGCATCAGTGTGAAAGAGCACTCCCTTCTCACGACAGATGAGACCGATATTTTTAATATCTTGGATGGTGCCGATCTCCTGATTGGCATGCTGGATAGAGACCAGAATGGTTTCGTTCGTGATAGATTCCCTGAGTTTATCAAGGTCCACAAAACCGTCACTATCTACATCCAGATATGTCACCTGAAACCCTTGCTTCTCAAGGGCTCTAGCGCTATTAAGTACTGGGAAATCTTCGATTTTTGAGACAATTACGTGTTTACCTTTCTTTTTACCAAGAGCTAGTGCCACTCCTTTTAGGGCAACATTTGAGGATTCGGTACTTCCCGAGGTAAAAATGAACTCTTCCGGTGCTGCCCCCAGAGTAGCAGCAAGAGCCTCTCTAGCGCCATCTAAGGCTTCACGAGCTTCTATACCTTGGGAATAGCCAAATTCCGAGGTGGCAACGGCGTAAATATCGAAGAAGTACGGTCTCATCGCCTCGAGTATCCGCTCGTCCAGCCGGGTGGCTGCTGCATTATCTAGGTAAACAGGTCTGTTCAACATTCCCTTCTCCTAAGAGATGAACAGGGTTATTTTTGATTCCCTTGCTTCATTAAGGTAAGTTCCAACTCCGCAGTAATCCGATATCAAATCCCTCTGGAGGTCTTCTTCCTTTATCCCCATTATTTCTATGGTCATGTCACAGGCAAGGATTTTGCCACCTAGCTCCACGAAGTCCTGCATCATCTTCTCTAGTGAAACAACTCCAGCCTTCTTCATCTTCCGCTTCACCATCCACTTGCCGAGGCCCAGCATGTTCATCTTAGAGAGAGGTCCCTTCTCAAGACCTCCCTTCTTGAGACGCTGGAGCCCCCAGAAAGTGAAGTAGAGTGATACTTCCATCCCCATTGCTAGTCCCCCATTAGCTATTATAAGGGCACTGTAAACCTTGTCCATATCGCCGCTATGAACTATTATGGTAGCTTTATCAGCCATAGTTACTTCCTCCTTCTACCTCTGTATCCTTATCTTCCAAACTCCGTCTTTCTCCTCCACATCGATAAGTTCCAGCCCCAGCGCTTTGACAGCCATTGGTATCTCCTTTTTGGAAGAGGGATGTGTTCCGATAACTTCTACGACATCGCCTTCCTTTGCTTTCCTCAAAGCCTTGCGGGCTTCAACCAAAGGAACCGGACAAGTTTCACCTGTGCAGTCTAACTTTATCTCAGCCATTTCAAGTTATCTTAGTACAGCTTTCTCCATGAGTTGTTCTTGACAGATTTTTCTCTGGCTATACTCCATAACGCGTAACCTGTTATGCCGAGGGTAATACCTATTATAATCATGAAAGCGCCTGCGGTCTTGATAACAGCGAAAACACCAAAGCTAGTAACCGCTAGATACAGGTAGTTCTCGATGCCTTCTTCCGGTAAACAGTCGCTTATTGCAGTCGGCTTTCCACTACAGCCCAATTTATATTCCTGAAAAAGGCTTCTATATAGTCAACTCGCTTCAGCCCATAATCGGTGATGTAGGCATGCTCAAAGACATCCATTACTAGAATGGGAAAGCAACCGGCGGGATGACCCGTTTCGTGTTCATTAATCCAAAAATTCAGGAGCTTTCCAGTGATACTGTCCTGATACAGTATAGCCCAGCCAATACCGCGCATAGTGCCTGTGCCTTTGAAATCCTTTTCCCAGTCTTCGTAGCTACCAAAATCTGCAGATAGCTTACTACCAAGCTTACCCGTTTTGTCCAAAGCTACTTTTTCACCTAAGTTACCAAAGTAGTACTCGTGGAGCCGCATACCATTAAACTCGAAACCCATCCGCCGCTTCAGTTCAGAATATTCTGGAGTACCAATTTTCCCTTCTCCAAGCACTGTAGCAAGTAGGTCCAGTAGCTTGTTGGTATTGGTCACATAGCCCTGGTAGAGAGTGAAGTGGTTCTTCAACAGGGTTTCGCTGAAGCCCTCCATTCCGATGAGATTGTTGTAGTCGTTTGCTGTGTAAGCCATTTTTTCTCCTCCTCTCGGTATCATTAGAATAAACTAGGGCTAGTCTCTCAGAGCTTCGATTATTGCTTTATTGAATCTTGGTAGGTCTGCTGGCTTGCGCGATGTGATGATATTTCCATCTTGAGCTACAGGTGTATCTACCCAGTCGGCGCCGGCGTTTCTGAGGTCTACCATTAACGAAGGCCAGGAGGTAACCCGGTGTCCTCTAACTATTTCGGCTGAGATGAGTAATTGTGGTCCATGGCAAATAGCCGCTACCACCTTACCTAATTCATGTGCCTTCCTCACCAGTTCAACCATGGATTGGTACAAGCGCATTCTATCAGCAGCGTAACCACCAGGTATAATGATAGCATTAAAATCCTCAGCCTTGACCTTATCAGCCATAGCATCGACGCTTACAGTGACACTGCCTCTTCTACCTCTATAAGTTTCCTTGGAACCACTGCCGACGATCAGCACTTTAGCACCGGCATTCTTCATTGCCCTCATTGGTTCGATAAGTTCAGAGTCCTCGAAGTCCTCTTCGGCCAGGATGGCAATCCTTTTCCCATCGAGCATACTCTTCAGCTCCCTTGCTTAGTCTGATAACCTTTATTACGGTTGTTTCTATTCCTGGTACACCCTACAAGTTTCAGCATTCCTATGTCACGTCCTCTATCTACGGAGTCTGTCCACTTGTTATTGCCAGTGGCTTACTTGAAAGCGCTTACACCAATAATAATAGCGGGGTAGCGATAACGAAGTCATAAAATGGAAGGAGAAAAAGTTACAAAATTATTACATTATTGGCTGTGTCGTGCGAAAAGGTTAACGACGGTATTAGCCTCCTTGGATGCGATTTATTGAAGCCGTTCAGGCTAAGGGCTGGTCTACGATGTAGCCTGTCTTGGGGATGGTGCGAATTAACTTAGGATTGGTGGGGTCACTTTCCAGCTTGTTTCTCAGCCGACTTATCCATGTTCTGAGGATTTGGACATCATCGCGGTATTCCGGCCCCCACACCCGGCTGAGTAGTTCCTCGTATAACATAAGACGGCCAGCATTGTTGACAAGCTGGCTAAGTAAGAGCCACTCGATTCGGGTCAGGTATTTTTCCTCACCGCTGACAAGCACACTATGTTTCTTGAAATCGATGGTTACATACCCTAAATCGAAAACTTCTAGGGTTTTACTTCTCTCGCCAGGTTTAAGCCGGCGCTTTATTGCCTCGATCCTAGCTACCAGTTCGTCGGGGTTGAAGGGCTTCGGCAGGTAGTCATCGGCTCCTAGTTGGAGCCCTTTAATTCTGTCAGCATCTGCACCTTTGGCAGTAAGAATAATAACCGGCACTGTTGAGAAACTGCGTAATTCCTTAAGCATCTCTAAGCCGTCCATCTCAGGCATGAGGAGGTCAAGCACAATCAGTTCAGGCTCTTGAGCCTCAACCTGCTCCAGGCCCTCAAGTCCATTGCTGGCGGTAAGCACCTCGTAGCCTGAAGCTTTAAGCTTTGATCTGAGGAAGTTGAGGATCCGTTCCTCGTCGTCAACTACCAGTATGCGAAATTGCCTCACCGAAGTATCTCCGAGTTTACCTACTCTAAGTAAGAATAATAGTTCCAAATTCAGCGGATGTCAAAGTCTCTTCATATATGGATGATATCTTGACTAGACTATTAGCTGCAACTAAAATACTAGATATTATCATAGAAGGCCAATGTTTCGGAATAAAAAAACTCGTGAGGAACATCCCAGTGAGTATCTCTAAAAAGAATCGAAGAGTAGTAAGGGAGCCATCGAACAGGTCCCCGAGGGTTGGCTTTGAGGGTACAACTGCATTCGTACAAGCGGAAAGGGATTTGCTTATTAGCGTCTTGGAGACGCTGAGCCAGAGCCGGGATATGAAGAAATACCTAGAGCGACTTGTCAAGCAAGTTAAGAAATATTCAGGATGCTGCTGTGTGGGCATCCGTCTCTTGGACGACGATGGGAATATTCCCTATGTCTCATATACCGGATTCAACCGAAAGTTTTACGAGGTTGAAAACCCTCTATGTATCAAGTCGGACAAATGCATGTGCGCTAATGTGATAATGGGAAATACCCGCTCTGGGTTTCTCACATATACTAAGGGCGGCTCCTTCCTCAGCAACGGCACGACAAAGCTTCTGGCCTCGGTTCCAGAGGAGCTCAAGGACCAAACTGGGAATGTATGTAACCAGTATGGCTACGAATCAGTAGCTCTGGTGCCGATGAAAGATAGAGGTAGAATCTTGGGACTAATCCATCTGGCTGATGAAAGTGAAAACAAAATCCCTCTAGAAAGAGTCCAATTGTTGGAACGGGTGGGGGTCTATATCGGCCAGGCACTGCACACATTTATAGCTGAGGGTGAGCTTCAGGAAAGCGAAAAGCGATACCGAGACCTCTACAATGAAGCACCCAATGCCTATTTCTCGGTTGGGGTAGATGGCTTTATTAAGCAGGCTAACCGTGGTGCTACCGAACTATTTGGTTATAGCTTGGATGAGTTGGTTGGGCGGCGGGTGCTTGACTTGTATGCCGATACGCCAGACGGAAAAGGTAAGGCAAAGGGGGTTTTTCAGAGGTTTCTTGCTGGCGAGGAGATCCGTGACGAGGAGTTAGAGATTTGCCGAGCCAACGGCAGTAAGGTGTGGATTAACTTATCAGTGCGGCCAGTCCATGATAAAGGTGGTCAGGTGGTGGCCAATCGGTCAGTGGTAGTGGATATTACTGAGCGTAAAAGACTAGACCAGTTAAAGGATGAGTTCATCGGCCTTGTCTCCCATGAGCTACGCAGTCCTCTAACTGTTATCACAGGAGCTGTCAATACGGCTCTAACCGAAGCGGAACGTCTATCTCCAGAAGAAACACATCAACTACTCAACGATGCAGCTTTGGAAGCAGAATCGCTCTCCCACATGTTGGGAAATCTCTTGGAGCTGTCTAGAATACAGGCAGACCGTCTGTTTCTTCATGCTGAAGCAACTAATACTAAGAAGGTAATTCAAGGCATAGTCGAGAGAATAAAACGCCAGTCTTCATCACGTCAGTTTGTTGTGGACCTCCCGAAGAAACTACCCTCAGTTTATGCTGATGAATTGAGACTGGAGCGTATCCTCTATAATCTCATTGAAAACGCAATTAAGTACTCACCGCAAGGAGGAGAGATACGAATCTCCGCCAGACCGGAGGAGGAGCACCTGGTTATCGGCGTTAGTGACCAAGGGAGTGGTATATCTCCTTCTGACCGGTCCAAGCTATTTGAGCCCTTCCAGCGTCTTGAAGAGTCCAGATCTGGTGGAATTGGAGGGGTAGGACTGGGATTATTGGTTTGTCGCAGGCTGGTGGAAGCACACGGCGGTCAGATATGGGTTGAATCGGAATTCGGCAAAGGTTCCACTTTCTTCTTTACCATACCTTTGAGTCATGGTTTACCTAGCGAGAATCATCCATAAATTTAAACAACAAGAATCCTATGCATTTTCCACCATCGTTACTAGTATTGGTGCTCCTAATCGCTCCCAAGCTGATTCGCACCATCCCCAAGATAGGCTACATCATAGACCAACTCCTGGACTGAATAGCTTTAATGAATCCTACGTCGAAGGATACTAATAACATTGTAAACTTATCGCAAAACACTGCCTACAATGTCATAATTTTGTAACTTTTTCTCCTTCCATTTTATGACTTCGTTATTGCTAGCTTGCTATCATTATTGATGAATCCTAAAGGTCTGGGAAGCGGGACCTAGTTTGCGACAATAAACTAAAGGAGGTTTAGCTATGGCACTAGAAAATTTACCGTCTGAAATTCGCCAAATGTGGGGGTTGAAACCATACGGTGGGTATCCAGAGATAGAACAGCGCTTGGAGAATGCCGTTCGTCGAGCTTTTCACCCTGAACTGGCAAGGGGAGTAGAAAGTCCAAGATTTCAACCCACGTATCCCCCATCGCTTCACCCCGAAGTATGGGGTCGTAGACCATTGACGGATCTAGGGGAGATAGAACAGCGCTTGGAGAATGCCATTCGTCGAGCTTTTCACCCCGAATTGGCGGGGGTAGAAGGTCCAGCATTTCAACCCACGTATCCCCCATCGCTTCACCCAGAAGTGTGGGGTCGTAGACCATTGACTGATCTAGATGAGATGGAGCGGCACTTTGAGGATGTTATGGGTCGAGTGCTTCATCCCGAAGTGTGGAAGCATCGCCCTATAGAGGAAAGACACTGGGCACCTCCAGTAGAGATGTTTGAGAAGGAAGATAAGTTTGTGATAAAGGTTGAACTCCCCGGGATGAAGGCAGAGGACGTAGATGCTTCAGTTGTCGGCGACAGACTGGTGGTAAAAGGGGAGCGAAAATCTGAAACCGAGGTCAAGGAGGAAGACTACTATACCTGTGAGCGTCTTTATGGTAGATGCTCTCGTGCAATAGCTCTTCCTACTGACGCCGATGCCGAAAAGATTGAAGCTAGTTTTGAGGATGGAGTTTTAGAGGTTACTTTTCCCAAAACCGCTGAGGTTAAAGCCAAGAAGATTCCAGTCTCGGTTAAGAAAAAAGCTAGTAAGTAGCTTATTGATTCTCTAATGTCTCGCTTCCCGGTCTCCCTGTTATGGTAATGTTGACCCTACCAGGAGGTAATCGAAATGGCACAACAGGTTAAAGTTTATTCTACGCCCGGGCACCTCTGGTGCAAGAGAATTAAGTAAAATGTATGATTTAATGATTATCGGAGGTGGTCCGGCGGGGATGACAGCGGCGGTGTATGCTGCCCGAAAGAAGCTAAGTACATTGCTCATTAGCCAAGACCTTGGAGGTCAGCCAAATGTTACTGCGGGAATAGAGAACTATATGGGCTACCAGTTCATAGAAGGTCCTGAGTTAATGGAGAAATTTGAGAAGCAGGTAAAACAGTTTCCCGTAGATATGAAAATCGGGCAAGGGGTTAGTAACTTGTCCCAAATAAGCCAAGGCTTTGAGGTCAGGATAGGTGGAGACGAAACCTACGAGGCTAAGACAGCCATAGTAGCCACCGGTAAGCGTTCTCGTTTGCTAAATGTTCCGGGTGAGGAAAAGCTTAGAGGCAAAGGGATTACTTACTGCGCTGTCTGCGATGGCCCCCTCTTTGGCGGTATGAAAGTAGCTGTCATTGGAGGTGGTAACTCGGCTCTGGAAGCTGCTATTGACATGGTTAGGATCGCTGACCATACTTACTTGATATCGTTGACTCCTCTCACCGGCGACCCCATACTAATTGATAAACTGGAAAAGGCTAATAACCTGATGAAATTCCTGGAACACGAAGTGCTGGAGATAGAAGGGGAGAACTTTGTTGAAGGGATAAGAATAAGAGACTTGAAGACCAGACAGGAAAGGGAGTTGGACGTTGGTGGTGTTTTTGTCGAGATTGGACTCATCCCTAACTCAGAGTTTGTGAAAGGGGTAGTCACTCTAAATCATCTTGGGGAAATAGAGGTTAATTGTGCCAATGAAACAAGTGTACCTGGGCTTTTTGCCGCCGGGGATGTTACCAGTGTTCCTGAAAAGCAGATAGTGATAGCTGCTGGTGAAGGGGCTAAGGCTACCCTTCAAGCGTATAGTTACCTACAGAGGCTTAGCGAATAAAAAACAACTAGGGAGGTAATTTAAAAATGTCTATCGTTTTTACAGGCAGTGAACTCGTAGAAATAGCTATAAATATAGAAAGAAACGGGGTAGCATTCTATCAGGCTTTGGCTAACAAAACCCAGAATAAGGATTCCAAGGATATCTATGATTATCTGGCTAACGAAGAGAAGAAACATCTGAATACTTTTCAGGGCATGCTAGATGCTGTAGGTCAATATCAGCCTCCGCAAGATTATGCCGAAGAATATATGCTTTATCTGAAATCACTAGTTGATAGCTCAGTGTTCTCAAATATCAGTGAGGCTCAACAAAAAGCCGAGAAGGTAACCAGTGAAATTGAAGCCACTGATATCGGCATTCAAGCTGAAAAGGATTCTATCCTTTTCTATACAGAGATGCAGAACTTCGTAAGACAGCCTGACCAAAAAGTAGTTCTCAATATAATAGACGAGGAAAAGGCACACCTGAGAATGTTTTCCCAACTAAAAAAAACATTGCGAAAAGTTAGATAATTACCTTGCAAACTTAAGAGAGGTTGGAATATGGAAACCGAACAGGATAAAATCCTAGGCGCACTTCAAATTGCTATACAGATGGAAATTGATGGTAAGGAGTATTACCGAAAGGTAAGCCAGAGCAGTGATAACCAGCTGGGTAGAGAACTTTTCCAATCTCTAGCCAATGAGGAAGACATTCACCGTCAGAAGTTTGAGGAGATTTATGATACTTTTCGGAGTAAAAAGGTCTGGCCCAAGACTAATTTTCAGCCTGATGGGGGTAAAAGACTAAGAACCATATTTGCCAGAGCGACCGATGAAATTGGCTCTGACATAAAGGCTCCTGCCACTGAGCTTGATGCTATACAAACAGCCATGGGAATGGAAAGTAAGAGTTATGACCTGTATAAAGACCGAAGCCAGACCGCTACCTATGATACTGAAAGAGACTTTTATGAGACCTTAGCTGCCGAAGAAAGAGAACATCATCTAGTTCTCCTTGACTACTACGAATATCTCAAGGATCCAGCAGGTTGGTTTGTTACCAAAGAGCGCCCGTCTTTGGACGGAGGCTGAATAAGTAGTTAAGAAAAATAAGATGGAGCAGTAAATATGCTGGAGATTAAGCAACTATCTGTAGCTATAGATGGTATGGAGATTCTGCAGGGTATAAATTTGGATATTGGGACTGGCGAAACACATGTTCTCTTCGGTCCTAATGGTAGTGGCAAGACTACTCTCCTCATGGCAATAATGGGTTTCCCCAGATACCAGGTAACCAAGGGCAGTATCCTTTTCAAGGGCAAAGACATAACCAAGTTGCCTGTGGATGAGAGAGCCCGCTTAGGAATTGGCATGTCTTTCCAGCGTCCCCCGGTGGTTCGAGGGGTAAAGACACGTGATATGCTTGATGCCTCTATGGGAGATAGAGGGGATAAAGTAACTATAGATAAGTTAGCTGAGAGAGCCAATATGACTGAGCTTCTAGATAGAGAGATAAACTATGGTTTTTCAGGAGGTGAGATAAAGCGCTCCGAGCTAATGCAGTTACTAGCTCAAAGACCAGAACTAACTTTATTTGACGAGCCAGAATCCGGTGTCGACCTGGTAAATATAGCCCTGATAGGCGACCTAATAAATGAGTTGCTGGACAAAAATTGTCACATTCGTACCCGAAAGTGCATGGGGCTTATTATCACCCATACTGGTCATATTCTGGACTATGTTAATGCTCGCACTGGCTATGTCATGCTTGATGGCAGAATAGGCTGTGCAGGAGACCCGCATGAGATTCTGGCGACTATCAGGGAGAAGGGCTATGAGGAGTGTGTCAAATGCCTTGCGGGGAGTGTACCAAGTGCGTGAAATAAAGTCTTCCAAGACGTATAGAGATAAGGCCAAAGCCGCCTCAACCAAACCAGCAGCTATTGGTGAGGATGTAGACCTGACTAATTATGTTAGCTCAGCCGAGGCACAACCATATCAGTCCGACCCGTCGGAGCTTCCCGCCAAGACCAAGGAGCAGATGTTAGAGGCGGGGGTCATTCTTGATGATGTGAGCCAGAGGTCAGGAACCTTTATCCAGACGGACAATACACCAGTCCACTTTTCCAGCTGGCAAGAGGGTATAGAAGTAATGCCGGTAAGCCAGGCTCTAGAAAATTATGATTGGCTATCAGACTATTGGTGGCAGGCGGTAGCCGTAGATACTGATAAGTACACTGCCAATGTTGAGCTGAGTCAGAGTAACGGCTATTTCATAAGAGCTCTACCTGGTACTAAGACTATCTATCCGGTTCAAGCTTGTCTTTACCTAGCCAAGGGTAAGCTGGCTCAAAATATTCATAATATCATAATTGCTGAAGAAAACTCTGAACTCCATATTATTACCGGATGTACTACTGCTTCCAAAGAGGAGCCGGGATTACATCTGGGAGTCTCTGAGTTCTATATAAAGAGGGGGGCTAAGATTACCTTCACTATGATACATAGCTGGAATCCAGAGGTAGCGGTCCGCCCACGCACTGCAGCGATCGTTGAAGAGGATGGCTTATTTCTCAGTAATTATGTACTCATGAAGCCAGTTCGTTCGTTACAAATGTATCCTACTGCTAGATGTGTAGGTGAAAACGCGGTTGTCAGATATAACAGTATTCTAGTGGCAGCTCAGGGGTCAGCACTGGATGTTGGTTCACGGGCAATCCTCAACGCTAAAGGGGCAAAGACAGAGATCATATCACGGGCCATAACTACTGGGGGTAATATTATCGCCCGGGGCTACATAGAAGGCAATGCTCCTGAGGTTAAAGGGCACCTGGAATGCCGCGGACTAATCCTACAGGGAGAAGGAGTGATTCACGCCATACCCGAGCTTAAGGGTACACTAGACGGCATTGACCTATCCCATGAGGCAGCAGTAGGAAAGATAGCTGAAGAAGAAGTGGAGTACCTGATGGCTCGGGGGCTAACACGGGCTGAGGCCACAGCTACTATAGTTAGAGGTTTTCTCGAGGTAGATATTGAGGGACTACCACCATTACTCAGCGCCGAACTGCAGCGGGCTATCGAATCTAGCGAGAAAGAGCTTATGTAGATAACACTGGTAGAGGCTAATAATAATCTCAAGGCTCTGGATGAAATCAACATGTGTTTTAAGTTATTACATAATAATATTTATAATTACTATTTATTTTGAGTTAAGGTTGAGGTGATTCATGTCAAATAAGAGCACTGGTGTCGATAATATAAAAAGCAGTAAGCGTATAGTCCACTGGATAATGGTAGCAGCCTTCTTAATGTTATTGATTACTGGTTTGCCTTTAGTTGTCCCCGGCCTCTCTGGATTAGCTGCCAGCAGTTGGAGTCGCCTTATTCACCGTACTGCTGCGGTAGTCTTGGTGGGTACACCAGTGGTCTATGCTTTAACGAATAGCAGAGCCGCCTGGCAGTGGCTGAGGGAAGCCGCATTCTGGAATACTACCACCTCGCCTAATCCCGATACTTGGCAAAGGATACATAAGTCATTTGTGGCGTTCGGTTTTGTCCTTTTCGTACTGACTGGCATATTGCAGTGGTTCCTGAAGGGTATAGTACCATCTGAAATGTTTAGGTTTTCCCTGATGATTCATGACGTCGCTTTCTTCTCTGCCATCGTAGTATTACTCTATCATATTTACCATGAGTTCGACTGGTGGCTGTGGAAGAAGAGATACTGTCGCCAGTGCAGCTTTGCTTATTGTGCCGATGTGTGTCCTACCGAGGCTATTAACTCTAGTTCAGATGGTACTATTGAGCGATATCCCCTGAAGTGCAATAATTGCAGGCTCTGTATGGATGACTGTCGACACAATTTATATTATAAAAAAGCTGCTCAATCAAGCCAGATAAAGTCGGAGGTCCGCTAAATCTTTATTCAAAAAATAAAACGGGAGGTGATAAATGAATCTTGAGGCTTTATATAAGTTGGATTACTTGTCTGTATGTAGTAAGCTCAAGAAAGGTAGACAGGCTCAATGGGCAAATTGCCAACACCATCCGAGATTGCCTTGGCCTTCCTGTTAATGTCGATATTGACTCTATTAGGAGGTGATCGAAATGGCACAACAGGTTAAAGTTTATTCTACGCCTAACTGTCCATGGTGCAAGAGAACTAAGAAATTCTTGGACGAAAATAACATCCCCTATCAAGGATTTGATGTTGCCAGTGATTCAGCCGCTCGAGATGAGATGGTAAGTAGCTCAAAGCAACTGAGTGTACCGGTGGTTGATATCGATGGTGACATATTAGTCGGCTTCGATGAGGAACGGCTTAGGCAAAAACTGAACCTGCTACAAGAGGAGATAAAGGTAGAAACTAACAAAGCACCAGCGAACAGGTGTACTAGTGGTATGTGTGGTCAAGTGGACGAAATGAAGCAGGTTTTGGCAGCTCTCAGAGCGTCAAAATACAAATGTGCCGTTTGCGGCTATGTCTATGACCCGGATCTAGGAGATCCCGACAGCGGCATAAAACCGGGGACGCTTTTCGATGATATACCAGACGATTGGGTATGTCCTGTCTGTGGGTCAGCCAAGCGTGAATTCGATAGAATAGAAGAGGTATAATCATGATAGAAAATTTAAACAAAGAACAGTTAGAAGGGATATTCGAAGCAATACCCTTTGAAATTTCCTTCGTTGATGAAGATGACTTGGTTAAATTCTGGAATAAGCACGAAACCAGAACCTTCAAACGACCATATTCGGCACTGGGAAAAGCAGTTCAGAATTGCCACCCGAAGCACAGTGTGGATAAGGTGAGCCAGATATTATCCGATTTTAAGAGCAGTAAAAGAAATTCAGCCGAATTTTGGATAAATCTAGGGGAGAGGAAGGTGTATATTAGATATTTTGCGGTGCGGGACAAAGCCGGTAAATACCTAGGCACATTGGAAGCCACACAGGATATCTCGGAAATAAAGAGAATTGAAGGAGAAAAAAGATTACTAGAATATTAAGGGAGGAGAGAATGGAACTTAAGGGAAGCAGAACCGAACATAATCTTCTTGCTGCCTTTGTCGGCGAATCGCAGGCACGCAACAAGTATACCTACTTTGCCAAAATAGCTAAGGATGAGGGTTTCGAACAGATTGCCGGGATATTCCTGGAGACAGCCGAGAACGAGAGAGAACACGCTAAAAGGGAGTTCGATTTCCTTAAGGGAATCGGAGATACTAAGGAGAATCTGAAGGCAGCCGCCGAAGGCGAGTACTACGAATGGACCCAGATGTATCCTGAGTTTGAGAAAGTAGCCAGTGACGAAGGCTTCAGAGAGATTGCCGATTTCTTCAAAGAAGTGGCCGAAGTTGAGGAAGAGCACGAGAAGAGATACCTCGCCTTGCTCCAGAATCTGGAGGAAGGAAAGGTCTTTAAAAAGGACAAGGTAGTTAGGTGGAAGTGCCGAAACTGTGGTTATATCCATGAGGGTACTGAAGCACCTGAGGAGTGTCCTGCCTGTAGTTTCCCCCAGAGCTACTATGAAATTATGGTGGAAAATTACTAAACATACAGCAGACTGGATTTTCGCCAGGTCTGTTACCTAGCGCTAGCCCTGATTTATAGAAACTTCGCCCAGCTACTAGCTTCGAAACTCATGCTTGGAATCTCGGGCGTACTTTTTCAGCCTGTTTCTCTTAATGCCCCTTGTAACATTGCTGAGAACAGTATTTTCCCTTACTCGTGGGGTATCGGTCATTGGCCTGTCAACTCTTCCCTGGGTATTGCTACTCTTCCTTCTCTGGTTATGCTAAACTGATACGGAGATGCCTTATCGAAATCGAGTTGTATCGATGACTATTCATGATTTACCTTATTCCGAGCGACCTAGAGAGAGACTGCAAAAATTAGGGGTAGCCGTCCTTTCGGCGCAGGAGATTCTAGCTTTAATTCTGGGTCGTGGTGTTGCCGGCGAGTCGGTGATGGTAACTGCCCAAAGGTTACTCAGCCAGTTTGGCAGTCTTAAAGGGATTGCCAGCGCCTCGGTGGAGGAGCTAGTTCGGATTAAGGGGGTTGGTGTTGCTAAAGCATCTCAGATTAAGGCTGCTTGTGAGTTGGCTAACCGGCTGGAGGGTTACTCAGAGGCTGGAGAGAAGCCAGTAGTTAAGACTCCTGACGATGTTGCTAGCTTGGTGAAGGGTAGACTGAGGGGTAAAAAGAAGGAGCATTTTTTAACACTTTTGCTGGATACCAGGAATCAGCTAATAAAAGTGGCCGAAGTTTCGGTCGGTAGCCTGGATACCAGCATCGTTCACCCCAGGGAGGTATTTAAGGAGGCAATATCAGCCAGTGCTGCCTCAGTTATCTTTGTCCATAATCACCCCTCGGGTGACCCTAAGGCTTCGGAAGATGACATAAAGTTAACTAAAAGGCTAGCCGAGGCGGGGGGGATTGTGGGCATAGATGTCCTGGACCACATCATTGTGTGTGATAAAAACTACCTGAGCCTTAAGAGGGAGGGCTTATTCTAAGGTTGTTCCCCTATAAAGGTAGTTATAGAACAAAATGATAAAAAGCACCTTATATATAGTTCTCTCGGTAGTATTGCTATGCAGTCTCTTGGTATTCTGCCTACCGGGTATTAGTTGCCAGCCGGGGCAGGACGGAGCACCGCCCACTGAAAAAGTCCTTAATCTGTATGGCGTTGACCCGTGGACGCTTGACCCGGCAGTTTCCGGTGAAACGACCTCCCATAGCTATATAATGCAGTTGTTTAGTGGATTGGTTTGCCTTGATGATAACCTGGAGCCGGTGTCTGATATTGCCCAGAGATGGGGGGTTAGTGATGATGGTAGAACTTATACCTTTTATCTAAGAGATGATGTTAGCTTCCATAATGGCGAGGTGGTAAAAGCTGAGGATTTTGAGTATTCCTGGCAGCGAGCCTGTGACCCCGGTACTGGGTCGCTGACGGCAGCCACCTACCTGGGTGATATCGTCGGGGTGAAGGAAGTATTAGCCGGTGTAACTATGGAGATTAGCGGTGTCAAGGTTATTGATGATTATACCCTTCAGGTAACTATAGATGCTCCCAAGTCTTATTTCTTATCCAAGCTAACCTATCCCACTACCTTTGTCGTGGATAGAGCCAACGTGGAATCAGGAGGGGAGTGGTGGCAGGAACCAAATGGCACCGGTCCATTCAAGCTTAAGCAGTGGGACGAAAATAGCTTGCTTGTTTTAGAGAGGAATGAGCTTTACTACGGGGACTTGGCTAAGGTCAATAATATTGTCTTTTATTTATGGGGTGGTGTGCCGATGAATATGTATGAGACTGGCAAAATAGATGTTACTGGTGTCTCTCTTCATTATATTGATAAGGTTATCGATGAGTCAGGTCCCTTTTACAAGGAGCTGGTGATAGTCCCTGAGCTGAGCTTCTTCTATATCGGCTTTAACTGTAGTAAACCACCTTTTGATGATGTTAATATTCGCCGTGCCTTCTCCCAGGCTATTGATAAGGATAAACTAGCTTCTTTGGTATTTAGAGGTATGGTGCAGCAGGCGGATGGCATCCTACCACCAGGTATGCCCGGTTTTAACGAAGATTTATCAGGGCTGGATTATGACATAAATGAGGCTAAGGAGTTAATTAGTGCCTCTAAGTATGGTGATGTATCTGAGTTACCACCTATCACTATTACCACCGTCGGTTGGGGAGGACTGATTTCATCGGAACTAGAAGCTATTATTCACCAGTGGCGACAGAACCTCGGGGTGGAGGTTACGGTAAGGCAGCTAGAACCCCAGCGGTTCCTTTATCACCTTAAACAGGAGAAGGATGAGATGTTCTCTATAGGCTGGATTGCTGACTACCCACACCCGCAGGACTTCCTAGAAGTTTTGTTTCATAGTGATGCCGATAACAACTATGGCGACTATAGCGATCCTGAGATGGATGCCCTATTGGAGATGGCGGGCATGGAGCCGGATAGCAACCTGAGTCTGGCACTATATCAACAGGCTGAGCAGAGGCTTGTTAACGATGCTGCCTGTCTACCTTTATGGTTTGGGGAAAACTATATTCTTATTAAGCCGCATATCAAGGGGTATAATCTAAACCCTCTGGGTTTGGCTATGTTAAATAGTGTCTCGGTTGAACCTCATTAACAGAGATTGTTTATTGACCTAAACCCCCTGACTGAAAAAATCCTGAATCTCCTTCGGAGAAAATACTAAATCCTAAAATCTAAACAAATTCAAAGTTCAAAACTCAAAAGCGTCTTGGTTCTTTAGATTTTGGTCATTAGTGCTTGGTACTTGTTTACCCCGTAAAAACTAAGTTTTTGGGAGTATCCCGCGTTAGCTCCCTCTTACCTAGACAGGGGGATAGGGTCACCTAATAATAAGTGGCGGAGGGGGTGGGATTCGAACCCACGGTCCCCAAAAGAGAACAACGGTTTTCAAGACCGTCTCCTTAAACCGCTCGGACACCCCTCCAAGCTAATTTAGTATAAAGAGTCAGGCTACAGGCGTCAAACTTTCTCAATTTAATGTAGCAAGGCTTTATGCTCAATATGCTTGGGTGGGAGGGGTGGATTCCAATCGTGTATTTGAACGGGGTTACTAGCTGGTCACCATGTGAATAGCCTCAGAAGCTAGGGCTATTTATTTGGTGGTGAAATACTGTAGTGCTTGCTTAACTCTTTCCTCCAGGCTCAGGTCGGAGGATGGGGGGAGGGTGGCTACGGCTCGGTTGGCTTCGGCAACAGAGTAGCCGAGGGAGGTTAGGGCGGCTAATACATCAGTGTTTTCCTGAGCTAATTGAGCCGCCGGGGTTGTTATCCAGCCGGCACCTATTTTCTCTTTAAGCTCCAGGACAAGGCGTTCAGCCATTTTTTTACCTATCCCTGGAATCACCGTCAGCAGGTCGGTGCTGCCGGTGGCAATCGCCATAGTAAGTCTCTCCACATTCATAGCTGAAAGCATGGCTAGAGCCAGTTTGGGACCTAATCCCGATACGTTAATCAGGTTTTGAAACAGTCCCAGCTCATCAGTTAAGGCGAAGCCATAAAGGGTGGCATTATCCTCTCTGAGATGAAGGTGAGTGTATAGCTTAACCTCCTCGCCAATAGCGCCTAGTGTGCTTAACGTAGAGGTAGGCATATATACCTGAAAGCCTATGCCACCAACATCAATAATTGCCCAATCACTACCCACCGACTCAACTTTCCCATGAAGACCAGCTATCATTTATTCTCGTTACTCCTGCTTAGCCAGCAAGCTATCCAGGTGTGTCTCACGCTGGTGACAAATAGCTACGGCTAGGGCATCAGCAGCATCGTTTGGCTGGGGAACTTGACATAACCCAAGCTGAAGCCTGACCATTTCCTGAATCTGCTCCTTGGTGCTAGCCCCGTAATCAGTAACCCGCTGCTTTATCTGGGCTGGGGTATATTCAAAGGTTGGGATTCCCTTATTGGCTGCTGCCAGAATAGCCACTGCCTGAGCCTTACCTACTGCCAGCGCCGACTTCACATTCTTAGCCATAAAAGGTTGCTCGATAGCCACGACATCGGGCTGATGGCGTGATATAATTTCCGAAAGTTCGCTATACAGATAGCTCAAACGCTCCCCAATCGGGGAGCTTGCCGGGCAGTTCAGGTCTCCATAATCAACCAGAGCTATTTTATCCTCACTGCTCTCTATCACTCCGTAACCCATAGTTACTGTGCCCGGGTCAATGCCTAGAATCTTCATTGCCCTACCAAATTCGCGTGATACTTCTCCAGAATAGAGTTAGGAAAGTCAGCATTACTGGACACATGCTGTACCTCATCCAGCTCCTCTAATTTATCCAGCAGCTTCAGAGCTTGTAGCGCTGCCTTTTCCTCAAGCTCAATCGTTGTCTTGGGCACCATAGATAGTTCAGCCGAGGCTATAGAGAGATTTCTTTGCTCTAGTGCTGTCCTGACCATCTCAAGCTCCTCAGGCTTGGTATAAATTTCTATATATTTATTTTCTACCTTAACATCCTCGGCACCGGAATCAATGGCCTGTAGGGCTAATTCCTCGGCATCCAGTTCTTTGGTCTCCATCGTAATCAATCCTCGAGAGTCAAAAAGCCAGGCGACACAACCGCTCTCTCCCAGACTGCCACCGAGGCGGGTAAATATATTCCTTACATCTTGCAGGGTTCGATTGCGATTATCACTTAGGGCTCGCACTAGAATAGCTGTGCCACTGGCTCCGTAGCCCTCTAGAACCATCTCTACCAGGTTGGCTCCCTCTGTCTGACCGCTACCCCGCTTAATCGCTCTTTCTATATTGTCCAGTGGCATATTATTGTCACGGGCTTTCTGTATTGCTAACCGCAGCCGGAAGTTTACCTCAGGGTTACTGCCACCCTCCCGCACGGCAATGATAATCTCTCGGGTCAGTTTGGTGAAAAGCTGACCTCGCCTGGCATCAGTCACTCCCTTCTGATGTTTAATCGAAGACCACTTAGAATGCCCTGACATCTTTAGCTCTCCTTCTTAAATTGTAGCACCTCACTTGCATATGGTCAAAGGGCTTATGCTTTATTTGGTCTCACCGGCTACGAAGGCGATAGCATATTCCCTTGAGTGGGAGAGGCTGATAGCAAGACTGGCTAATCCCAAGCTATTAGCTTGATTTTGCGCCTTGCCATGAAGATAAACTAAGGGCTTGCCACTAGGGTCAGACAATATCTCAATCTCTCTCCAGCTGATGCCTTTGTTCTGTGTCCCAAATGTTTTTATTACTGCTTCCTTGCCGGCAAAACGAGCAGCTAGTGATGAAGGCTTTTTACGGCTTAACCTGAGCTCTGAGTCGGTAAACACTCGCTGGAGGAACTGCTCTCCCCAGCGGACTATAGCCCTTTCGATGCGAGCTATTTCTATTATATCTATACCAATATATTGCATTACATAATCTCTACATATTGCGGAGCTTAATTGATATTGTAGCTTTTAGCTATCGCTTTGTAAATCCTAAAAGACCACAAAGGGGAGGGAGCAATGCATTTCTAGGCGTCTGACGAGTACACAAACTGAGCTGGTTTAAATAGATAGGTGGCATTTTAAGTGTGGTGTATGTTCGGGTTGAAGTTTTAGTCATGTCCTGACAATTCTTTTATATCACGGCGAGTTCTTCATCCTTCAAAAGTGAAGGATGAAGGATAAAGGGCGTGGTAATCCAACGCATATCCCCCTCCTCCAAGATTGCTTCGGGGCTCTGCCCCTCGCAATGACAAGGTGGAACATATCTCCAAGATTGCTTCGGGGCTCTGCCCCTCGTAATGATGGGAGGGCGGGTGCCTCTCAATGACGGGATGGTGGGTTCCTCACAATGACGGGATGGTGGGTTCCTCACAATGACAAGGCAAGGAAACCACCCGTTCAAGAAACTTGACATAGTTAGTTTTCCAGAGATATCACTAATCATGTGAACGAGAACATTAACAAAACGAGAACATGTGCTTGACAGGCTTATTGCATAATGTTAGACTTTTTGTTAGCCTCTATCCTTTATATTGTAATACTAATCAAGAAATAAGCTTGCTTACTACTAAATTACCCTCTTTAGAGTCGGAGTGACAGAGAAGCAAAATGTCAGCAAGCCCGGAGAATAGTAATGCACGGCTGAAAGAATTATGCAGCCAGAGATTATCATCGAGGCGGCTAATTCTTGCCAGCAACCGGGGACCTATTGAATATTATTTTACAGAGGATAAGCAACTTCGCTTAGGGCGTGGTAGTGGTGGTATTGTTACCGCCCTTGGTAGTCTCAGTAATTATGTAGAGCTTAGTTGGATTGCGAGTGCTATGGGGGAAGGAGATAGAGAGGTAGCACGGAGAGCTCACGGAAAGCGATTTAAAGTACCCTCAGTTAGTGATAACCTATATCTCAATTTTGTAGTTAGTCCTAGAGATACTTATCATAAATATTATAGCGTCATTTGCAATCCCCTTCTTTGGTTTCTGCAACACTACATGTGGAATTCTCCCCGCACACCCAATATAAATCAGGTCGTTTACGATGCTTGGGAAAATGGCTATGTTTCCGTAAATCAAGCTTTTGCTCAAGCAGTTGTTGCTGAGGCAGCAATAAATGGATTGCAACCAATAGTAATACTAAATGACTATCACCTTTATTTAGCCAGTAGTTATATTCGGGAACAGATGCCAAATCTGGTAATTCAGCACTTTATTCATATTCCCTGGCCATCACCGTGCTACTGGCAACTATTGCCAAGTTCTATGCGGCAGGCAATCCTCAGGAGTTTATGTGCTACTGATATCGTGGGCTTGCAAGCAATGCGAGACGTGAGTAATTTCCTCCACTGCTGTGAATCATTCATTGACGAAGCTGAGATATATTATGAGCAACGGAGGGTTAGGATAAAGGATCACATTGTTCAGGTTAAAGCCTACCCGGTATCGGTTGATGTCGTCGGTCTTAAGAAGCTCGTTTCTTCAGCTAGACTAAAGGAAGATGAAGAAAGGTTACGTCAGCTTTGCGCAGAGCAAACCATAGTCCGTGTAGATAGACTTGAGCCTAGTAAAAATATCATTCGTGGATTTAGAGCCTTTGATATGCTGCTGGAACGTTATCCCCAGTTTCAGGGAAAGGTCAAATTCATAGCCTTTCTAGTCCCTACCAGAACTCATCTGAAGCCATACCAGAGGTATACGCAGGAGGTCACTGAGATTATAGAAGCTATAAATAATAAATATGGGACTGAGGAATGGCATCCTATCGATTTCTTTTATGAGAACAACTACATACAAGCTATAGCTGGCATGTGTCTCTATGATGTCCTGCTGGTAAACGCCATTATTGATGGGATGAACTTGGTGGCGAAGGAGGGCCCCACGGTTAATAATCGGGATGGGGTGCTGGTACTCTCGGAGACTGTTGGTGCCTGTGAGCAATTAGGGCAAAATGCTCTAACTGTGGCGCCGGCTGACCTGGAAGGAACAACTCAAGCCCTGTATACAGCATTGACGATGCCAGCCGACGAGAGGAAAAAGCGTGCCACTGAACTCAAGAAATCAATCGAGGAAAAGGATGTAACTGACTGGATTTCGTGTTTACTGGAGGATGCGGTTAATTTGGTTGAAGAACGGTCTGTAACATCCACTTGAGAAAACGTTCCACATCATTTACCCCATTTAAGGTAAAATCTGCTTCTGTTATCAGCTTTTCCGGTGTTTCCTGAGTAATGATGCCGATGGCAAAACCCTGAAAATTTAAATCACGGGAAGCGGTGTGTATTGCTCTAAAGGCATCAATATCCGTGGTATCATTACCTAAATAGATACAGCCCTGCAAATTATATCCTCGTATTAAGTCCAGTATAGCCATGCCTTTGTCTACATCTACCGGTGGTAGAAGGTCAATTGCCATCCTCTCCTGTATAATTCGCAAACTTCTGGCTGGGGGTGAATCCTCTATCGCAGCTAGGATATCTTTCTCAACCGATTGAGGTTCAGGACAAAGACGATAGTGAATGGTAGCTGTTATTCCCTTATCCTCTATAGTAACGCCTTTTATGGTAAGTAACGGGGTTAGTTCCTTGATGGTATCTTTTACTACTTTTAAGTAATCCTGGATATTTTTAGGGAATTCAGAATGACCCTCAGCCCATCGCTCTAGTCCATGGTTGCCGATATAGACCATCCCATCAATTCTTATCATATCTTTAACTTCAGCTGCCGGTCTGCCTGAGATAGCCGCTACCAGAGCTAAATGCTTACAGAGGATGGAAAGATAGTGATGACATAATGGGGAAACACTGGCTTGCTGTGGAGTAGGTGCAATTTGACTTATAGTGCCATCAACATCAGTAATAAGCCCAAAGGGAGACCGCCTGATGACTTCTTCAATTAAATTTAGATGCTCAAAGACATACGGCACAAACTAAATTTAACACGGGGTTCACCTTGCGTCAACTTGTTAGTTAGAGGTTGTTTGTCAATCTCTTTTCCCCACCCGCCCACCCTAGATTGAGTTTTGAGGGCTCTGCCTCAATCTCTCACTTCCTGTTTAGTAACAAAGTCATCAGAGGCATTTCTAAGTGCCCACTACTCAGGATCCGTTTATCAAAGGCAGTTTGAAGGGGCGGAGCCCCTTTAAAAACTCATCTTCCCCCTCATGATAGGAATACATATCCATATCATGGAGAGGGGGATTAAAACGGGGTCCCTGAAAATCTTGATTTTTGGGGTAAATTAGGGGGGTGAGGTAGATAAACAACCTCAAGCTTCACAAATTGGACTAGGTAAGATAGAATGGTATTCAGGATGCAGGAACTACCGGTTTTAGCCATAGACCTGGGTGGCACCAAAATAATTACCGCTATTATTTCTAATAGTGGTCAGGTGGTGGCTAAGGATTACCAGTTTACCTTGGCTGATGAGAGACCGCAGTCGGTGATTGAAAGAATATTTTCGGCTATAGACCACCTTCTTAGCCTAAGGAATATGAAATCATCTCAACTAGCTGGAATAAGTATTGCTGCTGCTGGAGCGATTAATTCTGATAAGGGACTAATAACCTCATCGCCAAACCTTCCCGGCTGGCATGATGTTCCATTGAGAGACATCATAAAAGAGAAATACAGGGTTAATACCTTCCTGATCAATGATGCCAGCGCTGCTGCCTTGGGTGAACATCAGCTTGGTGCTGGGAGGGGAGTAAGTAATCTTATCTACCTCACGGTGAGCACTGGTATTGGTGGTGGCATTATCATTAATGACAAACTATACTCTGGTCAAAGCGGTAGTGCTGGTGAAATAGGGCATATGACCCTTGATGTTAATGGACCAAGGTGTAATTGTGGCAATATCGGATGTTTTGAAGTATTAGCCTCTGGTACGGCAGTGGCTGAAGAGGCAATAAGGCGTATTGGACAGGGGGAGAGGTCTTCTCTAGCCGAGATGGTAGCTGGTAAGATAGAGGATATCACTGCAGAAAAGGTTGGAGCGGCAGCTCAAGAGGGAGATTCTCTAGCCTTGGAGGTTGTTTCTAAAGCAGCAACCTATCTGGGGGTAGGTATGGTAAACTTGGTCAATATCTTTAATCCGGAAATGATTATTGTTGGTGGTGGGATGTCTAACATGGGAGATCTTTTACTTAATCCGGCTAGGCAGGTAGTAAAGGAGAGGGCTTTCCAACTATCGGCTCAGGCAGTGCGGATAGTTCCGGCTCAACTTGGTGAGGATGCCGGGGTGCTCGGTGCTGCTATTTTTGCTGCTGAGCAAGGAGCAGACTAGGAGAGTATGATGAAGGTTCGTAAGGCGGTTATTACTGTGGCTGGTTGGGGAACAAGGTTCTTACCTATAACCAAGGCTCAACCTAAGGAAATGCTGCCGCTGGTAGACAAACCACTTATTCAGTATGCAGTTGAAGAGGCTGTTAATTCAGGTATTGAGCAAATTATTTTAGTAACAGCTATGGGTAAGCAAGCTATTGAAGACTACTTTGACCGCTCCTTTGAGTTAGAATATGTTCTAGAGCAAAAAGGGGATGTTAGGCGGCTACAAGAGATACGTGAGCTATCAGACCTGGTCAATGTCTGCTACATTAGGCAAAAGGAGCAATTAGGTCTTGGTCACGCTATTCTAACTGCGAAAGACATCGTTGGTAGAGAACCTTTCGCTGTCTTCCTGCCGGATGATATTGTTGACAGTAAGGTGCCTGTCCTAAAGCAGATGGTTGAAGTCTATGAGCAGCATAAAACTAATGTTGTCGCCGTTGACCGTGTTAGTATCCAGGATACTACAAAGTATGGCATCATTGAGCCCAAGAAGATTTCGAGTCATATATACCAAGTTCTAAGTCTTGCCGAAAAGCCTGAGCCGGCACAAGCACCATCTAACCTGGGGGTGGTAGGTAGGTATATCCTTATGCCCCAGATATTTGATGTCCTGGAAGCAACCCCACCAGGGAAGAACCAAGAAATTCAGCTTACTGATGCCCTGCAGTTACTACTCAGGCAACAAGCAATATTAGCCTATGAATTTGAGGGAGTGCGCTATGATACTGGCACCCCATTAGGCTGGCTGGAGGCAACAATAGCTTTTGCTCTAAAGCATCCTGATATCGGGCACAAGCTAAGGGAGTATTTGCGTCAACTCCTCTAAAACTTCCCGTAGTTACCACACTAGATGGGGAGAGTAGTAATAAACCCTCTCATTGACAGCTAGTATGTGTTACACTAAAATCGTATATGATTATGACTAGTGATGAAATTCGGGCAGCATTTTTGAGCTTCTTTGAGGAAAAAGGACACAAAATTATTCCTGGTTCCTCTTTGATACCTCAGGGTGACCCCACTTTACTACTTACCAGCGCTGGCATGGTGCAGTTTAAGCCTTACTTCTTAGGCGAGGTCTTGCCACCTAGTCCCCGTTTGGCATCGTGTCAGAAGTGTTTTCGCACTACTGATATTGAATCGGCGGGTGACCCTAGTCATCTTACCTTTTTTGAGATGCTGGGTAACTTTAGTATCGGTGACTACTTTAAGCAGGAAGCTATCAACTGGGCGTGGGAATTTGTTACCCAGCGCTTGGGGCTTCCCCCCGAGCGCCTGTGGATAACTATCTTCCTTGATGATGATGAGGCTTTTGGCTACTGGCGAGAGCTAGGCATCCCTGAGCCAAGGATACTAAGATTTGGTGAGGAGGATAATTTCTGGGGACCGGCCGGTGATACTGGACCCTGTGGACCGTGTAGTGAGATTCACTACGATTTTGGGGAGGAATTTGGTTGCGGGAAGGTTTCTTGTGGCCCAAATTGCGATTGCGGTCGTTTTTCTGAAATCTGGAACCTAGTATTCACTCAATATAACCAGGACGAAGAAGGGCACCGGACTTTATTACCCAAACCTAATATTGATACCGGCATGGGACTGGAGAGAACCGCCGCCGTAGTCCAGGGTAAAACCTCTGTCTATGAAACCGACCTCTTTACTTCTTTGCTAAAATGTATATTTGACTTGGCTGGAAGGAAATACGGCTCTGGTGATAGTGCTGATAATGCTATGCGGGTAATAGCTGAGCATAGTCGGGGGATTGCCTTTCTAATCGGTGATGGGGTAATTCCCAGCAACGAAGGGCGAGGCTATGTGCTGCGACGGTTACTACGCCGTGCCGCCCTCTTTGGCAGAAGGTTAGGACTGGATGAACCGTTTCTGGCTGAAACAGCCAAGACCACTATCCAGCAGATGGGGCATATTTACCCTGAGTTAGTACAAAGGCGAGATTTCATTACCAAGGTAGTTGAACTGGAGGAAGCCAGGTTTAGTGAGACACTCTATACTGGGCTTGAATTATTGGACGGAATTATGGAGGAGGTTGTTGGCAAGGGGGAAAACGAAATCTCTGGTGAAGAGACGTTTAAGCTCTATGATACCTACGGCTTCCCTGTAGAGCTAACTAAGGAGATTGCCGCCTACCGTGGCTTTTCTGTGGACCTAGAAGGCTTTGAGAAGGAAATGGAGGAGCAGCGGGAGAGAGCCCGGGCAGGTGGTTGGGTTCTAGAGCATGAGATTAAGGGTCTTACTATTCATCATAAGACTATGAAGACAGAGTTCATCGGCTATGGTGGTCTTACACATAAGTCGGTTATTATTGACCTCCTGGTTGATAATAAATCCACAGAGACGATAAAAGCGGGACAGGAGGCAAGTCTGATTCTAGAGGCTACGCCCTTTTATGGGGAGATGGGGGGGCAGGTAGGCGATACTGGTGAGATACGAAACTCCTCGGGGCGATTTTTAGTCACCGATACTATTCGAATTCCACCGGATATTAGTGTACATCGGGGGCGTGTTACCGAAGGCAGCTTAACCGTGGGTGATGAGATAGAGGCTGAAGTGGATAGAGAGCGGCGACTTGATATTGCCCGTAATCACACGGCTACCCATTTACTTCAATCAGCCCTGCGTCAGGTATTAGGTGAGCATATTCAGCAAAGGGGTTCACTGGTAGCCCCAGACCGACTTAGGTTTGACTTTTCTCATCTGACAGCAATGACTGAAGAGGAAATACGGGAAGTAGAGCATATTGTCAATGAAAAGGTTCGCCAAAACCCGAAAGTATATGATGAGGATACATCTTATAGACAGGCTATAGACGAGGGGGCTATAGCTCTATTTGATGAAAAATATGGTGATGTCGTCCGGGTAGTGAAAATTGGTGAGCCAATGATTAGTGCTGAGCTATGCGGCGGCACCCATGTCGCACAAACCGGGGAGATAGGCTTCTTTTATATTATTAGTGAAAGTAGCATCGGTGCCGGGTTGCGCCGTATTGAAGCTGTTACCGGTAGAGGAGCTGTGGATTATATTGAAGGGTGTCTTTCTAGTTTGGAGGGGATTGCCCAACTTCTAGGAACTTCAACGGATAATGCTCAGGATAAGGCATCTAGCCTGATTACCGAACTAGATAATGAGCGTAAACGAAGGCTAGATTTGGAGAGAGAACTGTCTAAGAAAATAGCCGAATCTTTGGCCAGTCAGGCAGAAGTAATTAACGGGGTGAGGATATTGGCAGCCAGGGTGCCGTCCTCTCGGCTGGAAGCTTTACGGGAAATGAGTGACATACTGAGAGATAGGCTAGAGAGTGCCGTGATAGTTCTAGGCACGGTTTATGAGGACAAGCCTCTTTTCTTAGCCGCAGTAACCCCAGATTTAATCGCCAGAGGCTATAACGCCGGAGAAATAGTGAAACAGGTGGCTAAGGTAGCGGGGGGCAGTGGTGGGGGCAAAGCCCAATTTGCCCAGGCTGGGGGTAAGTATAAGGATAAATTGGACGAAGCCCTTCAGTTGGTGAAGAGCCTGATATAGACAATCTCTATAAGTCTGGAGGTAAGTATAACGCGCAGTCTGAGTCTTGATGTTGGCGATAAGAGGATTGGGGTGGCTCTCAGTGACCCCCAGGGTATACTAGCTAGTCCGTTTACTATTATTAACCGTAGCGATGAGACAGAAGATGTGGAGGCTATTACTAATATTATTAACCAGCATCAAGTTCAGCAGGTTATAGTAGGTCTACCCCTCTCAATGGATGGCAGCCTAGGTAAGCAGGCGGAGAAGGTGAAAGCTTTTACCCAGAAATTGTGCAACTTTACTGAAGTTAACATCGAGTTCAGAGATGAGCGTTTATCAACGGTGTCGGCTAAACGCCTGATGCAAGGTGTTAATACCAAGAAAAGCAAGAAAAAAACCAGGCATGATGCTATAGCTGCCGCTCTTATCTTGCAAGGTTATCTGGATGAGGGGATTAGCTCAATTAGTTAATCCTCTCATTTAATAGTATAGTATTTGGATAATTTTTCAATTATAACTAGCCAGTATCACCGTAATAATATGGTAGGTTGGTAGGAAGGAAATGGTTATGCACATAATTGATAAATCGTTTGTGAGAACACCAAGAAACTACATTATACAGAGTTTGCTGGCTACAGTAGCCGTAGCGATAATTTTATATTTTGTTAACATTTTTACCGAGGCTGCTATTGTTGCTGCCCTGGGAGCCAGTATATTTATTGTTTTTGCCATGCCACGTTCAGTTACGGCACAATCGAGAAGGTTAATAGGGGGCACATTGTTGGGTTAATTTGTGGCTCCATTTGCTACTATGCTTTTCTTACCGGTCCTCTAAGGGAGCTAGCTGTAAATTGGGAATTCATACTCTGGTGTGCCTGTGCTTTATCAGGTGGATTATCAATTTTTCTAATGACGATTACTAATACTGAACATCCACCAGCAGCAGCTACTGCTCTAGGTATTGTTGCCCATGGATGGTCATATCAGACAATTATCTTTATCTTGATAGGTGTTATAAGCTTGGCTATTGTTAGAAGATTACTGGAGTTCTGCCTGAAGGATTTAGTTTAAAGTGATTAACTGCCGGTTAGGAGGATTTGCTGATTATTAAAACAGCTAAAAACTACATTGAGGTATTGAAGCCCCGCGCAAGCATTTTGATAACCTTTATCGGTATCTGTGCTGCTATCATAGCTGGCGATGGACATATATCTTTAGAATTGCTTCTTATTGCCGTGACGATTTTATTGGCCAGTGCCGGAGCTAACGGATTAACCAATTATATAGACCGTGATGTTGATGCCAGAATGCAACGCACCAAGAATAGGGTCTTACCCTCAAAGCGCATTTACCCACCAGAAAAGGTATTACCGTTGGCTACAGGCTTGGTTATTATTGGTTTGGCATTGGCTTGGTATCTGCATCCATTCTGCTTTCTGGCTGACCTGGTTGGTACTGTAGCCGCCATAGTCCGGCGAAAGAGGGCAACATGCGTTTTCCCACAGGGCACGATAGCTAGCTGGGCGCCGGTTCTCATGGGGTGGTTTGCCATTAAGCCTATTCCTAGCTGGGAGATATTGCTTATATGCCTTCTTATTGGTTTTTGGCTGCCACTTCATATCTGGAGTGTTATGATTGCCAATCGGGAGGATTATCTTAGTGCCGGGCAAAGCTACTTCCCAATGAACCGAGAGGCAAAGGAAGCAGTAAAAGTGTTGTTAGTGTTTTGCCTGATGCTTTGTAGTGCTTCCATTGGTCTCTATTTTATAGGCGGCTTCGGCTGGCTCTACCTGATAGTAGCTATTCTACTAGGTACTATGATGGTCTATGCCAGCTCACGGCTGGTGATGTCTAGTGCTTCTAAAGATGCGTGGAGGCTATATAAGCTATCAGCTTTCCCGTATTTGGGTTTAATATTCCTCACTATGTGTCTGGATATCTGGCTATTAAGGTAGAATAATGGAACACAGAGTAATAATGGCACAAAGTTAGATGATAAATAATAGCTTTCACTTAATACAGACTTGTCCTGATAGTGGAGCTCGTGCTGGAGAGTTGATAACGCCACACGGTAAGGTACCGACGCCCGTATTTCTCCCGGTGGGCAGCCAGGGTGCAGTTAAAACGCTTACTCCAGAAGAGATTGAAGATATTGGGATAGCAATGATAGTGGCTAACACCTACCATCTCTACCTCAGGCCGGGCATTAGTGTAATTGAAAAGATGGGGGGTTTGCATAAATTTATGGCTTGGGATAGAGCTATTCTTACTGATAGTGGCGGTTATCAGGTATTCAGCTTATCATCATTGCGCCAGGTCAGTGATGAAGGGATTATATTCCGCTCCCATATTGATGGAAGTCAACATTATATTACCCCTGAGTCAACTATTCAGTTTCAAGAGAGCCTTGGCGCTGATATTATTATGGTTCTGGACGAGTGCCCAGCCCATGATGATAGCTTTGAAAAGGTGCAGAGGGCAATGAACCGGACGCATCAATGGGCAGAGAGATGCCAAAAATGTCAGAAGCGTAGTGACCAGGCTCTATACGCTATCATACAAGGCGGTGTTTCCCCTCAGCTTAGGCGTCAGTCAGCTGAATACCTTACCTCACTAGACTTCCCCGGTTATGCTATTGGTGGCTTGAGTATCGGCGAGCCTAAAAGAGTAACTCTAACTATAGTTGAAGAGATAGTAGATTTGTTGCCGGAGAATAAGACACGATACCTAATGGGAGTTGGCTCTCCGGAGGATATTATTGAAGCGGTAGCTAGAGGGGTTGATATGTTTGATAGCGCCCTTCCTACTCGTGTAGCCCGAAACGGTGCCCTCTTTACTTGGCAAGGCAGACATAATATCCGAAATAAAGCCTATAGCCAGATGGAAGAGCCTATTGTTCCTGGCTGTGATTGCTATACCTGTCGCACCTTCTCGGCAGCTTATCTACATCACCTATTTAATTCAGACGAACTACTAGCCTATAGATTAGCTACCATTCATAACCTGAGTTTCATTAACAATCTTATGTATAAAATAAGGAGTGCCATCATAAACGGCACCTTTAGCTCTTTCAGGGATAATTTCCTGGCAAATTACCAGCCTACTGATGAGCAGATACGGCTCAAACAAAAACAAAAGTGGTTAAAATCACGCAACCTTAGGGAGTAGCTGGCACAAAATCCTAAACTACCTTTCTCAGCTTCTATTTCAGCTCTATCAAGGAGCTGTCAGATGCTCTCTCGAGCTAGCGACACCCTGATTAAATCCCAACCGCCTCGTCACCAATCAGGTCAACCCTTACTCCTTTGGAAATAACCCAAGCAATTCCATCTTCAATATCCTTATCTTCACCCTCAAGTTCCACTACTATCCAGCCCCAGCCCTCCGGGGCATCGGCCCCACATATATTGGTCACTATATTGAATTGCTGACCAATACTATAGATGATTGGTTCGGTGCTTGTTTCTGGAGTAAAGGTAAGCATTACCCGCCGCTTTGCCATTTCTGTCCTTTCTATATAGAAATTCCTAGTTTGTGGAGGTGTTGCTCAATAAGTTTGGCTTCACTAATTATAGCCTCAGTAATATGCTTACGAGGTTTTAAACATAAATTAGCCTCCTTATACTATAAAGTTAAAAAAATCTATCTTCCTAGCACTTTATTTCACCTCTTTACCTATCCACTCCAGATAATCTTGATTGCCACCTATAATAGGTAAAGCAATTATTTCAGGAATATCGTAGCTATGAATCTCCCTAACCACTCTAATAACTTCATTTAATAGTGATGCTTTGGTTTTAACAATTAGAAGGCTTTCATGAGCTAAATCAAGCTTGTTTTCCCACCAAAAGAGCGAATTAACCCTGGGCACGATATTTACACAAGCCACCTTCCTCTGCTCAAGTAACACCTTAGATATTCGCTGTGCTTCATTAGTAGTAGCCGTGGTAATAAAGAGAACTATATAAGTAAACTCTTCCATTTGTTCTTACTCATGTTTTTGGGTGATTACTCTCCAGCTATTAGTGTAGATATTCATCCCTTTTCCTCTGACAAAGCCTATAAGGGTTATACCTAAATCATCAGCTAACCTCACCCCAAGGTTGGTCGGGGCAGATTTGGAAATGAGTATGGGGATTTTTCCTTTAGCAACCTTGAGTAATATATCCGATGAGACTCTCCCACTGGTGATTATCACACGGTCATCCATTAATATATCTGTCAAAATACATTCGCCAAAGACTTTGTCAATAGCATTATGCCTGCCTATGTCCTCACTGAAAACCAGGATGCCGCCTGTATCACATAAGGCAGCGCTGTGAACACCACCCGTTGCCTTAAAAAGCCTAGAGCGGTGCTGAAACTCGTTGACAAGGGCAAATACTTCGTGAGGTGCTATTGTAATTTGAGATTCTACCTTTGCCTCGTCTTGGATATCAGATGCGCTATAAAAAGAAGCCTTTCTACCACCACTAGAAGCTATAAGCGGCTTAGATATAAGCTCACCAGTAAATTCCTTATTTTTTCTGGTTTCTACTTGCACCACACCCCTCCGGTCATCAGCTATTATTTTCTTGATTTCATCTTTGCTTCTGAGTAACCCTTCGGAGAAAAGGAAACCAATAGCCAAATACTTTAAATTTGTAGGAGAGCAGAGCAGTGTTACCAGTTCCCGGTTGTTTAAAATGATGGTAAGGGGACTTTCCTTGGTAACTATGTCCTCAGTCTCGTTCCTACCTTGTTCGGTAACCCGCAGTATAGGGAATCTCTCTATCTCCATCTTTTCCACCTATATTATTGAAAAGCAATAGCCCAAAGCTAAAGCCATTATACTGATGACTGCCAAATACACAAGCAGGGTTTTACCGCCGAATACTTTTCTTAAAACAAAGATAGTCCCCCAACTGGTAATAGGACCCACCAAGAGCAGCAGCATCCCGGCCCCTGGGTTCATCCCCTGCGATATGAAGGCATCTACCAGAGGAACGCTGGCAGTGGAGCAGATATACATCACCAAACCAAAAACCAGGCTGAATAAGTAGCCTAAGCCACCGCTAAAATAGTCCCCGACAAATTTCCCTACTGGCGTAATCGCGGCTACTAGGGCGGCTAGGGCTAATCCTAAAAGTAACTCGGGACCAATCTCCTTAACCATATCCACAAAGGCAAACTTGAAGACATGCTTCAGCTGGTGGGGAATGTTCCTGGAATAAGTCCCCAAATATTCTTTCGGTCTACTTTCAAATGCCTGTTGACAGTAGGGACAGCAAAAATAATAAATCTCTCCATTATATTCTGTTTTAATTGCCTTCCCTATTTCTACACTCATCCCACAAACTGGGTCTATAGCTAGCTGTTGATTTTGAGAAGCGAAAGCTGTGGGCTTGACTTTAAGCAAGTTTCCAACAAGACCCATAGCCAGCCCCATTAAAATCACAGCCAAGAATATAAACACGGTGAATTTTATCCCCAGAAGGGTGTAGCACACAAGAAGGGCAGTTATGGAGGTAGCTGGAGTTGCTACCAGAAAGGCTAAAACGGCTCCTAATCTTGCCCCCTTCTGATGGAGGCTCACCGCTACCGGGAGAGAGCCAAAACAACAGATGGGGAGGACTGCTCCGACAAGGGTAGCATAGAGAAGGGGCTTTATTCCTCGCCCGCCGAGGTGCTTATCCACCCACTTTGAGGGGACAAATTGATGGATTAAACCACTCAGAAAAAAGCCTATTGCCAGGAAGGGCAATATTTTAATGAGATAATCCCAGAATACGCTGAAAAACTGAACTATCAACTCTATCAACTGTTTTACTCCTCAGTAAGGGTAATCGTTTCTCTATTAGGCAGAGGTTTGACAGATTTTTACTTCACCCCAAAGCCCCATACTATCATCCTTGATAATTATTACTCCCGATAACCCTTCAATGCCTTTAGCAAACTCAATTCCGTCTGGGATGTCATTAGCCTGGGTAACCAAGTTACCTATAGCGGTGGCAGCAGCATCAGCTACAATAGCTGATTTAGAAAGCGCTATAACTGCATCAGCCTTCCCATAGCTTAGAGAATGTCCTACCGTCCCTGAAGAGGTGCAAATTCCTAATGGTGTATCCTCACCATTGATTTTCAACCCTATTTTGCCGGTTAAAGGCGATTCACCAGCATAAATCCCTACCAGCCTTTCTCTCAGGCTTTTCAAGTATATATCACCTCCATTTTCTACAATTATCTCTGGTGAAAAGACTAATAGTTCATTACCAACAAATTCAGCTATAGCCCCGGCTACTGAAGCCATGGGACCAATTCCAACCCTCGCTGTTGACTGTGCCATTGCCTTTATAATGCGAGGAGCGTCATCATCAACTGAAATGGGTTCAAGAGAAGTTAAAAAGGTAGGGTGTCGCTCAATATACCTTTCTAATATGTCACGATATTTTAATACCAGTTTGTAGGCTTTTCTTCGGAGGTTAGTTGAGGCACGAATATATAAATCTGTCTCCTTTACCACTATATCAAAAGAGATTAAGTCTTGGGCTTTAACCCAGTGGCGATAGGTTCTCGGCTCATACATTAACTAAAAGTGCAGCTCCATGGCTCTTGGCGGGCAGGCCTTTATACACAGTCCGCAGGCAACACACTTTTCATTATAAAATCTAACCTGTCTGGTTGGTGACTCAAGCTCAAAAGCACCGGTGGGGCAAATAGTTATACAGGCACCACAATGAGTGCACCTATCATCATTGCGAATAACATCCTGGCTAAGGGCTTGAATTTTCACTCCGTTCGTGGTTAGATACCTGATACCCTTATCGTACTCTTGTTGCTTTCCACTTAACTCCAAAACCATTAGCCCTTCTTCATCTGGAGTAACTGCGGCCTTTAAAATGTTAAATTCAAGGTTGTAATCCTTGATGAGCCGGTATACTATAGGTCGGTCTACCAGACGCCTGGGAAAATGCAGGACTATTCTTCTTGAAATAGCCATTTCTACCACCTCTATTACAAATTAGGTCTTACTCCTGTATCGGACGTTCTTTAAGTGGCTTAAAAATTGTGCCCGACTCTATGCCAGGCAAGGGTGCCACTGGTTGGGTTAGCCCGAACTTTCCGCTTAGTATCCACTCCTTTAGGATTGCAGCGATTTCTACAGCCCTTGGGTAGCTGGATAGAGAAGCGGTAGGCACCTCCTTACCCTGAATTATTATCCTACCGCTCTTTAATTGAGCGTAACTGACTTCACCCAGGATATCTGATTCCATCTGGGGATATGCCTTTGAATAATCTACCACAGGAGCAAAAATATCATCATCGGTTACTGAAGTATAATGTAAGATTTCTTCAGAGAGTATAGGTATAGGGATGCCAATCCCCACAGTGATATTGCAACCATAGCCTAACATGCTTGTTCCTACTAACCACCGTGGGCTCATTTGCTTCAAATCACCTGTCACGGCAAGAGTGCCGGCGCCTCTCTTGGGTACCCCATTCTCAGAGCGGAGAACATTCGGGTTATGCTGGGTACCTTGCCAGGTGATAAAGCCAGTTCCACCGCCTAAAAATATCTTAGTGCCTATGCCAATGGTCTTATAATATGGGTCATTTAGCAACGGGGAGAGCTGCCCGGCACTACAATAGTTAGCATTGCCTAAATTTGGTTTCAACATACCCATATAGGTATAGAGTGTCCTATCAGAGAGGTTCACTGCTATATTGTAATTCTGGCAGGCGTTCCTGAGGTTAAATAGCACCGCCTCATTGAGGTCTTTAATATTAATCCAGGTTTCTAGCCTTTTCCTTGGGTAGCAATCTGTACCGTAGGCGGTTGCTACCAGCCTTACATCTTTCGCGGCGACAAGTTCCTCAATTACATGTCCGCCACCGTAATTGAACTCGCCGGGGTAGACTCTATTTCTGGGGTCGTCATCGGGAAGGGCATTAGCCCCTATATATATGTCTATGGCGGCGAAAGCGGCATAAGCCGGAACATCGTTAAGATAGACCCTGCCACCGCCAAGCTTTATTCGGGGTTTAGAGTGTCCAATATTAATATAGGCACCTGATGAACACATGGGACCAAAAGTGCCGGTAGTAACTACATCTACCTCCTGTGCTACCTTTTTAGTGCTCTTATGTTTAACTAGGTCTATTACCTCTTCAGCAGTAACTACTACCGCTTTACCCTGTTGTATCTTTTCGTTTATTTCCTCGATAGTTTTCGTCATATCTTTAACCTAGAAGTCTAAAGTCCTAAACTTATAGATAGAGGCGGCTACAAAGCGCTGGCTGTTTAAGTTTCGGTCTCGGCTCATTTCCCTTCTTTGAACATTTTGAAAATATCAAGCACTTTTTTACTGTAAGGAATCTCTAGGTAGGCAGTATCACACGGGAACTTCTCACATCTGAGGCAATGGTCAACCTTATTCTTTACGGCACACTCAAGCATTGGACAGGGCATTCCCAGCATTTGCTTTAGCTTTTCTAGTCTTTCCGGAGCCTTCGGGTCTGTACCGGGCATGCAACCGCCGCACATATCCTTGAATCCACACACTTCACAAGCTATTCCACACGCTGCTGGCATTATACAAACCTCCTTCATCAAATTCTTCTAGCTTCGTAACCGCTTTACTACTTAGAAGATGATAATCCTAGAACCTCACGCTTGTCAATTTACATATATGGTACAAGTTGAAGCCTACCTTCGTATAAGTTATAATCTCTATAAGATTCGATATGCTGGGAGATGATATTGCTTAAGAGTCATAGTTGTGGCGAGCTTAGAAAGAAGCATGTAGGTGCTAATGTTGACCTGGCTGGTTGGGTGGACCGCCGTCGGGACCACGGGAGATTAATATTTATTGACCTACGAGATAGAGGGGGCATAGTTCAGGTGGTATTCAACCCAGAAGTATCAAAGTCATGCCATGAAATAGCTAGCGAGATGCGTAGTGAATATGTGGTCAGGGTTAGCGGTGAAGTTGCCCCCCGACCCCCGGGGACTGAAAACCCTAAATTGCCTACTGGTGATGTTGAGGTCATCATCGATAATACTGAGATACTTAATACATCAAAGACACCACCTTTTTATATAAATGAAGACACTGAGGTAGAGGAGAGCCTCCGTCTCAAGTATCGCTATCTTGATTTGCGCCGGGCTCGGATGAAAAGAAATTTGCTCCTTCGCCACCAAATAGTTAAATTTATGCGTGATTTCCTGGATGCCCAGGGGTTTATTGAAGTAGAAACGCCAATCCTGATTAAGAGCACTCCTGAGGGGGCTCGTGACTACCTGGTGCCTAGTCGTCTTTACCCCGGTAAATTTTATGCTCTACCTCAGTCTCCACAGCAACTCAAACAGCTACTAATGGTAGCTGGTGTGGAGAAATATTTTCAGATAGCCAAGTGCTTCCGCGATGAGGATACACGAGCTGACCGTCAGCCCGAATTCACTCAACTTGATTTAGAAATGAGCTTTATTGAGGAGGAGGACATTCTTAACCTGCTTGAGGGGCTTTTTGCCTCTATGGTAGAGACAGTTAAACCTGAAATGCGAATGATAAAACCCTTCCCCCGTCTTACCTATGCTGAGGCAATGGAGCATTATGGCACAGATAAGCCTGATTTACGCTTTGGTATGGAAATAAGAGACCTATCAGACATTGTCGCCCAATCTGATTTTTCTATTTTTCGTTCGGCTATTGCTGAAGGAGGTAAAGTAAAAGGTATATGCGCTCCTGGTTGTGCTAGCTATACACGCCATCAGCTTGATGAGTTAAATAAGCTGGTGCAGAATCTTGGTGCCAAAGGCTTAGTAACTATAATACTGGGCACTTCTGGTGGTAGTATTAACGATTTAACCCTTGAAATGGTAAAGTCTGTGGCAACCAAATTTATAACCCTAGACCATATTAAACAAATGGCAGAGTGTTTAGGGGCAAATATGGGAGACCTTTTACTTATCATTGCTGGTAAACCCAAAATAGTTGATATGGTACTGGATGAGCTGCGCCGGGAGATGGGGCATCGGCTTAAGTTGGCTGACCCAAATGTGCTTGCCTTTGCCTTCATTGTGGATTTCCCTTTGTTGGCGCGGAATGAGGAGATGGGGCAATGGGAGTCTATGCATCATCCGTTTACTGCGCCTAGGGATGAAGATGTTTCTCTGCTGGATGTTGCTCCTGAAAAAGTACGGGGTAAGCATTATGATATGGTGTGTAACGGGTGTGAAATTGCTGGCGGCAGCATAAGGATTCATACCAGTCATCTTCAGAGGAAGATATTTAAGCTACTTGGTTATAATGATGATGAAATTGAGGAGCGTTTTGGGCATCTACTCGAGGCATTTGACTATGGTGCTCCCCCTCATGGTGGTGTCGCCCCTGGCATTGACCGTATTGTGATGCTAATGGCAGGGGAGGAAACCATCAGGGAAGTGATTGCCTTTCCTAAGACTCAAAGTGCTACTGATTTAACCGTTAACGCTCCTTCATCGGTTGCGGAGGAGCAGTTGGCTGAATTACACTTGCTTCTGCGGGAGGAATCTTGAAAGTAACCAAGGAGAAAACAGAAAATAGTCAGGCATTTCTAACCATTGAGATGGAGCCTGCTGAGGTAGAGGAATCACTAGAAGTATCCTATCATCTTCTGGTAAAGAAGACGAAAATCCCTGGCTTCCGTAAAGGAAAGGCGCCACGGGCTATACTGGAAGGCCACATAGGTAAGGAAAGCCTTTTTGAAGAGGCGTTAAATAATCTATTGCCTCAAGCTTATGAGAAAGCGATTAAGGAGCAAGAAATTGAGCCTATCACTCAGCCACATATTGAAATAGCTCAGACTGACCCTGTAATATTTAAGGTAACAGTACCGCTGAAGCCTACGATTAAGCTTGGCGATTACCATCACCTTCAATTTATACCAGAACCCGTGGAAGTAACCGAGGATGATGTTAATACAGCAATAGAGCAACTACGCCGTCAGCACGCTGTATGGGAGCCTGTAGAGCGACCGGTAGAATTTGATGACTTGATAGTTTTAAATGTGGAGAGTAATGTTGAAGGTAAGCCTTTTATAAACGAGAAAGGAATTCAGTATCACCTTGTTCACGACCTGTCCTACCCGGTGGCTGGGTTTGCCGAACAGCTATCTGGGATGAGAAGGGATGAAGAGAAAGAGTTCAAGCTCCAACTCCCTGGAGATTATCCTAGAGGTGAGCTGGCTGGGAAAGAGGCTTGGTTTAAAGTAAGAGTTGCTGAAATAAAGCAGGCGAGACTTCCTGAGCTAAATGATGAATTTGCTGGTGAGATAAATCCTGATTTCAAAACATTAGACTCACTCCGGGAGCAGGTTTCGACTAACTTAAGGCTCAAAGCCGAGGAGAGAGCCAAGATAGATTTTGAGGAGCGGGTAATTGAAGCCGCAGTTGACCTGGCGGAAGTGGAGTTTCCACCAGTCTTGACCGAGATGGAAATTGACCGACTTATCAGTGAACGAGCAAGGTATTTGCAAAGAGAGGGCAGAACTCTAGAGGAATATCTTAGTCTTAAAAATAAGACGGAGGAAGAGCTACGGGAAGAATTGCGTCCGCCGGCGACAAAGAGGGTTATCCGCTCACTGGTGCTGGGGAGGATTACCAAGGAGGAAAAGATTGAAGTTAGTGACGCTGAGATAGAGGCTGAGATTGAAGGTATGGTAGAAAGTGCCGCTGAGAATAAAGATAAAATACAGAAAATTCTAAATACTCCACAGTCTCATGAGTCGATTGAGCGGTCATTAATGACCCGAAAGACTATACAGCGACTGGTGGAAATAGCTGGGGGTTCAGCTACGAATATCAAGACAAAGGAGGAGTAAAGATGAATAACCAACCGATGAATGTTATACCTATGGTGATTGAGACTGGAGCCAGAGGGGAGCGAGCTTTCGATATATACTCGCTGTTGCTGAGAGAACGCATTATCATGTTAGGTATGCCGATTAATGACCAGGTGGCTAATGTTATTATTGCCCAGCTTCTTTATCTGGAGCGGGAAGACCCGGATAAGGACATAAGCCTCTATATCCACTGTCCTGGAGGTATCATTAGTGCTGGTCTTGCCATTTATGACACTATGCAGCTTGTACGACCTGATGTATCTACTATCTGTGTTGGGCTGGCAGCCAGTATGGGGACACTACTACTTTGTGCTGGAGCTAGGGGTAAGCGCTATGCTCTACCCAATTCTACTATTCACATGCACCAGGCGTTCGGCGGGGCTCAGGGGCAGGCAGCCGATATAGAAATCGCTGCCCGTGAGATTATGCGAATTCAAGAGATAATTCGAGGCATTATAGCTGAACACACTGGTCAACCACTGGAAAAGATAATTCATGATACCGACCGTGACTTCTACCTTAACCCTGAGCAGGCAGTAGAGTATGGCATTGTGGATGAAGTTCTGGGTAAACCGACGGAAGAAATAGCCAAGACCGATGAGGCTGGCGAAGCTGAGAGTAAGCCGGCAAAGGAGTAGACCTTGCAATTGCTCTGAATAAAGTACTCGGTAGCGTTGAGCCGGTTTATTAAGGGTGGATAGTTCCTCTTTTACACTTGGTTTAGCCATTGAGAACTGGGCTATAATATCACCCAGAAGACCACACCCCTTAAGGTCTTTTCCTTCAATTAACCCATAGAGAAAACCAGCAGCGAAGGCATCACCAGACTGGGTTACTTGGATCGATTAAATACTCATTCTTGAAATAAAAGACTCTAAAATGAAGTATCTATCTATAATAAGAGGGAATTATATTAAAGCCTTACCCCAGCTTACCGGCTTCTTCCCTGACCAGGCGTCTTATTCTCTTATGAAGCTCAATGACCTCGTCTACATCTGTTCTACCCGATAGCCAGTGAAAGTAGCCCCTGTCACCCATACCTCCAGTTTTTTCCTTTTGCCTTACTATTTTCTCTGCCCCTTTTCGTTGGTTTTTCTGCCATGCCTGAAGCACCTCAGTTAGGTCGCTGATGAGTGTAGAGGCCAGGCTCATAGTTGAGTAGGGTAGGGTATATTCATTGGCATTAAAAGCAATGGCTAGCCCTCCAGCTTCTTCCACCGCCTGGAGTATCTTGAAATCGGTAATACTATCACCTACCACTACCCAGTTGGATAATGGCTGGCCATAAGAATCAGCAAATCTGTTTAAGGCAGCTACCTTGCGCTGTCCCCCTACCGGCTTTACCTCTTTTATTGCTTTCCCTAAATCAGTAGTCGGTAATTTTGCCCAGAAGAAATTATCCAGGTTTAGTTTAATCCGGTCATCATCGGTAACCGGGCGCATGGTTAGAATGTCTTCCTCAGTCTGATGTAATAGCTTGAGGTCTTCTTGACATAAAGTTAGTCGGAATTTATCCAGAGGGAAGGATGTGCAGGCAACATTATGGGCGTAAATACCTAGTTTTTGGGTAATGTGAATGGCATATTGTTCATAACTGGTGCCAATACAAAATACTTTCCAGCCACTATACTCGAGCCAGGGTATAAGTTTGTCAGCGCCACCGGTTAAACTAGCTCTACTGGCTAAGTCAGCAATATCGCTTTCTGAAATATTATGGAGCACCAGGAATGGCACTATGAGTGCCAGGGTATCCCCCGGCTCATAATCTTCTCTTGCTTCCAGTGTCAACAGGTTATCGTAGCGACTGATAACCTCAAAGAGCTTATCACCATTAGGGAAAAGCTTCATTAGCTCGTAGGCATCATCTTGAGGTGACAGCGGTCCCTCAAGGTCAAAACAGATAGGGTTGTTTATCTACCTCACCCCCTTAATCCCCCTCTCCTTCAAAGGAGAGGGGGAGAGATTACTATTGAAGGGGCTTCGCCCCTTCAACCTTCCCCTGATAAACGAGTTCGTAATGTTAACTATGAAATCGCCCCTTTCACCTTTTCGTTTATCTCGTCGGTTAGATTATAGCAATTAATAGGTTTCCCCTCAGCATCAACGATTTCTTTATCTGAGGTTATCTTTATTTTGCCCTGGCTAAAAGCCTTCAGGGTAGATATTATTAGCGGGAGTTCTCTAGCTAATCCTTGTTTGCGGATGAGCTTGAACAAGGGGTTACTTTCTCCCTGGCTCTTTTTAATATCTTCCAGTGGATATCCCTCTATTTCCTTCCAGTATTTATCAAAGGGTTCGCCTCGAATAGGAAAGGTGCAATAGGTTACTGGTGGTCCCTTGTCCAGCTCCGGAGTCACCAGATGCATCATCGCACCCGTTTCCTGAGCGTCGTTTTCAATTAGCTGCCAGATTACCTCATGCCAGGTTCCTTTGGGTCCACCGGGAGCTGCTGGGTGGAGGTTAATCATATTGTATTTACGACTCATCTCTTCACCTACAATTAGCATATAGCCGGCAAGCACACACAGGTCAGGGTGAAAGTCTTGTAGCCGTGTCATTATCTCTCTGTCATACTCAAGTCGCCACTGGGGTAAGTTTTGTGATAATTCTATGGTGGGAGCACCTTTTTTAGCTCTGAGCTTCTGGTAAGAAAAACAGATGAGAGGAATGTGATAATCTTCAACTATCTTGAGAAATATGTCGGTTGCTTCAGTTTCTGCCTGTTCACGGCTGCAGAAAACAAAAGCTATCTCAGCCTCAATCTCACCGGCCTTGATGCTGTCCTGCACTGCCTTGAGAAGTCCTCTAGACCCTGTGCCTCTACCTGTTGAAAACCAGCCAAGCTTATACATCACCATCTATCAGAACTGCTTTCTTACTCTTGCCCAAAGGCTACCAAAATGGACGAGGGGGTTTGTCCTATGTCCAAAAATCTTGCCTTTGGCTAGAGCGTTTAAAAAATCATTCTTATCATTGAATTCAGGCATCTCTACATAGGCATTGCCTATTTCACCAGGGGTATGGGCATCACTGCCTGCACTTCCAGGAATACCATACTTCTGGGCGAAGATTTGAGCTTTAGCCGAGGACCGGAGGAGGGGGCTTCTTGAGTTAAATACTTCTATAACATCAATTTGCCCTGCTATTTCTTCCAGCGTCCTGTCATCTAAACCACTTCGTCTGAATGTGTCAAAAGGGTGTGGTATACATACCAAGCCGCCTTGAGCTTTGATTTGAGATAATGTTTGCTCAACGGAAAGACCACTGGGTATAGTCTCTTTGAGAAACATACCCATAATTTCACCATACGGAGTTAAGATTTCCTCAGCTACAATTACAGGAAAGGGGGCTATACCTTGCATCTTTAGCGCTCCCTCAGCAGTACCGTGGTCAGCTATAGCAATACAGTTTATTCCAGTCTCCAGACAGCGCTCAATAATCTTGTCTAACGGGGTATTACAATCCATTGAATACTCGGTGTGAATATGAAAGTCGGCATTCAGCAATTTACTTAACTAACCCTTTCTAGGTAGCTACCACTGCGTGTGTCAACCTTGATAGTATCTCCGGTATTAATAAACAGTGGAACCTGAATAGTGATACCGGTCTCCAGCTCAGCCGGTTTATTACCGGCGGTGGCAGTATCCCCTTTAAAGGCGGGACCGGTATCAATTACTTGAAGCTCAATGGTAATAGGTATCTCTACACCTACCAGCTCATCCTTATAGCTTGATACCTCTAGCGACATGCCTTCTTTTAAGTAATTGACAGTATCACCTAGTTGAGTAGTACTAAGGGGCATCTGCTCATAATTTTCTTCATCCATAAAGTAATACAGATTGCCATCATTATAGAGGTATTGCATCCGGCGGTAGTCAAGGCGTGCCCGAATGAACTTCTCGGTAGTCTGAAAAGTTCGCTCAATAATATGCCCGGCGCGGATGTCACGAAGTTTAAGCCGAGCCAAGGCGGTTCGCTTCATCTTGATATGCTGGTACTCAACAACCTGATATAGCTCCCCATCCAGTTCAATAGTAATTCCCTTCCTTACTTCGCTGCCACTTATCATAATAGACTCCTATTTCCTGGGGTTGTTTATCTATCTATTTATTTCCCACCCGCCTACCGTGGGGGGCAAACAGACATTAGTAAACAATCCCTATTTTCTGGCTTTTGAAATCACTCTGATTTTACCACTTTCCATTACTACTACATCCTCAATCCTCACTCCTCCCCAACCGGAAAGATAAATGCCAGGCTCAACAGTGAAAACCATGCCATCAGCAATATTTTCCGGTGAATTTGGACCCAAGCGTGGCTGCTCATGTGGGGCTAAACCTATACCATGACCTAATCCGTGTCCAAAGGCTTCGCTATAGCCGGCTTGTTCAATAACCACTCTGGCTAAACTATCAGCTTCCTCACCAGTCATACCCTCGCTAATTATAGACAGCACTGCTAGCTGGGCTCCAAGAACAGTATCATATATTTTATTGAAGGTGTCATCAGGAGCACCAGGGCAGATAGTGCGGCTCAGGTCGCTGGAGTAACCTCCAATCCTGGCGCCAATATCAATTATTACCGGCTCGCCGGAGTGGATAGTGCGCAATGTGGGCTTGGCATGAGGTAGAGCTGAATTTGTACCTGAAGCAACAATAATGTCAAAGGGTATGGGCTCACTGCCGTTCTCTCGCATGAATTTCTCTATCTCCCAGGCTACTTCCTTTTCACTCATACCAGTATGAATTATACCGTCAATATATTCAATGGCGCTATCACTTATTTCTACAGCTTTGGTAATAAACTCAATCTCCTCAGGCTCTTTTATAGCTCGGAGGGATTCTACAAGTCTATCGGTAGGGATTAGCTTGAGTTGAGACTGTGCTTTATTCAATATGTCGGTTAATTGCCGATACATGGCAAAGGTAATATGTTTAGCTTCAAACCCCAGCCTTGTTAAGTTTAGTTCAGCTACCAGTCCGGGAAACCAGTTTACTATATCACCAGAAATTTGAAAAATCTCATAGTCAGGAGCTTGCTTTTTGGCTTGCTCCAGGTAGCGAAAATCGGTAGCTAAGACGGTGTCTTGTGATGCAATCAGCAAAAAACCGGCTGAACCATCAAAACCGGAAAGGTAATACCTGTTCTCCGGTTGAGAGATAAAGATAGCCTCAATCTCCTCTTCAGCCAATCTTTGGCGCAGCTTCTGTAATCTATTGTCTATTTTCATTATCCCTATATTGGTTACCTCACGCCCCCTTTGTTTTTTATTAACCCCGTCCCCCCTTTTGTGAAATCCTAATATCTAAGCACTAAATTCTAAATTAATCTAAAATTTTAAATTTCAAAATCGCTTAGTTCCTTTGAGTTTTGGTCATTTGATATTGTTTAGAGTTTAGGAATTAGGATTTAGTAATTCATTAAAGAGAGGCTTCACATCCTTCATAATTTCTTACCCTTCTCCTGTGCCATGGGGTGAGCTGAGAGATAAATCTTTTTCGCCTGACTTTTGGTTACATGGGTATAAATCTGCGTGGAAGATAAGTTGGCGTGTCCCAGAAGCTCCTGGACTACTCTTAAATCAGCTCCGCCGTCAAGGAGATGGGTAGCGAAAGTATGACGCAGCATGTGAGGATGAACCCCCTTATCTATGCCGGCTATATTAGCATATTTTTCCAATATTCTTTGCACCCTCCGTTCTGGGAGACGTCCCCCATAACGATTAAGGAACAGGGCGCTACTTCTCTTCTTAGCCAGGAGCTGGGGTCTGCCTTGTCTGAAGTAAGCACCCAGAGCTTTGGTGGCTGGCTCGCCCATTAGCACCATCCGCTCTTTAGAACCCTTACCCCAGACACGAATTTCACGGCTGTCTAGATTAATCTGCTCCACATTCAGGTTTACCAGTTCGCTTACCCTGAGACCGGAAGCATAAAGTAGCTCCAGCAAAGCCCGGTCACGCTGTCCCTGTGGCGTGGCTAAATCAGGAGCTTCCAGAAGTCGTTTCATCTGTTCTATAGTAAGAAATGAGGGTAGGCGCTTGTCTAGCTTGGGTGAAAAGGTGGTGGCTACCGGGCTGGTGGATATTATTTCTTCACGCACTAAGTAGCGGTAGAAGGAGCGAATAGACGACAGCTTCCGAGCGATACTCGCCTTGACAATACCCTGCTCCATAAGCTGGGATAGATAATTACGCAAAACAAGCCTATCCACTTCTTTCAGCGAACCAATCTCCTTGGTTCTAAGGAACTGAAAGAAGCCAAGCAAATCGGTAGTATAATTACGCACCGTATAAGGCGAAACATTCCGTTCCACCTCAAGGTAATTTATGTATTTATTAAAAACCTCTTGCACAGAATTAATCTTACTAGGTTTCCTATATCCTTAGCAAATGTGTGTGCTCGTCCGGCGCCTTAGTGACGCGTGACTCCCCTTTACCTCATTAGGAATATCTGTCATTACGAGGCACACTCCTACCTGTTATTGTAAAGCATACCCCATCTCGTCATTGCCAGGAATGCCCTACCACCACCGAGATTGTCACGTCCTTCATCCTTCACTTGTGAAGGACTCGCAATGCCGTAGGCTGAAGCATTTCGCTCCGCCTCGAGGTAGTCTATATAGCTCTTGAAGACCTCTTGCACAGAGCTAGTCCTGATTGAGCTTCCCCTTATACCCACATTTGGTGCATTTTGACCAGTTTTTCCGGTATTGGGTAAGGAGACTGCCACACTTGGGGCAGGGGTGGGAGAGGGGTTTGGAACTGGTGGCAAACCGGCAGTTAGGGTAGTTACTGCAGCCGTAAAAGATACGCTTCTTTTTACTTATTCTTTCTACTAGCTCGCTGCCACACTCCGGGCACTTGACACCAAGCTTAATCTGGAAGGGCTTGGTGTATTTACACTCAGGGTAACCACTACAGGCTATGAATTTCCCATAGCGACCGTGTTTAACTATCAAAGGCTTGCCACATTCGGGGCAGGTTTCATCGGTTAGCTCATCGGCTAACTTTACCTTTTCCATAAGCAGAGAAGCATTGTTTAGGCTCTTCTCAAAAGGTATGTAGAAGTCTTGAACCACATTTACCCAATCCCTGCTTTCTTGAGCTATTTCGTCTAATTCCTCTTCCATATGGGCAGTGAACTCAATGTCAACGATGTCCGAGAAATATTGACTGAGCACATCATTAACCACTATTCCTAGCTCGGTAGGCTGAAAGCTTCCATTAGCTTTGGTAACATAGCCTCGGTCCTGAATTGTGGACAAGATGGGAGCATAGGTGCTGGGACGTCCTATGCCCCATTGCTCTAACATCCTAATCAATGTGGCTTCAGTAAAGCGGGGTGGGGGTTGGGTAAAATGCTGTTCAGGGAAAAGGTCCAGAAGTTCAAGCTTATCACCTTTCTCCACTTGGGGGAGTAAGGAGCTTTTTTTTTCCTCTTCATTAGCCTCATCTTTACTCTCGGTATAAAGAATGGTGAATCCGGGGAAGCTGATAATAGAGATGGAAGTTCTAAACAGGTAATCAGCTTTAAAATGCGGGCGTCTGGCTTTAATGTCAATAGTTGTATTATCAAATAAGGCTGCCGACATCTGGCTAGCCACCATTCTTTTCCAGATAAGCTCATAGAGCTTAAATTGAGCCGCAGTAAGATGTGGTTTAATTAAAGATGGCTCCCGCCGAATTTTAGTGGGACGGATAGCCTCATGCGCCTCTTGTGCCCCCTTTACTATCCTAATGAAGGAACGGGCATGCGGTGGAATAAATTGAGAGCCATACTTATCACTAATAAGTTCTCTAGCTTCAACTATAGCTGAGCGGGCTACCCGGGTAGAGTCGGTGCGCATATAGGTAATAAGCCCTACGCTTCCCTCGTTGCCCAGGGGCAGGCCTTCGTAAAGCTGCTGGGCAACAGCCATGGTCTGCTTGGCGGTGAAGTGAAGTTTGCGCCAGGCTTCCTGCTGGAGGGTGCTGGTTATAAAGGGTGGTGCTGGCTGGCGGGTTACCTTTTTAGTCTTTACTTTGATAACACTGTAGTTGGCTTGTTTAAGTTCATCACTAATCTCAGTGGCTTGTTCCTGAGTATGAATATCCAGCTTGGGGCCCTCAGTGAGACCAACCAGCATAGCTCTAAAAGTTTTCGCCTCGGCAGAGGGTATTTTCTTAATTAGCTCAGCTTCGATAGTCCAGTATTCAACTGGGGTAAACTCCCCAATTTCTCGCTCACGGTCAACAATAATCCTTAGCGCTACCGACTGAACTCTACCGGCTGAGAGGCCTCTCCTTATCTTCTGCCACAGCAAGGGGCTAATTTTATAGCCTACCAGTCTATCCAGGACACGCCGGGCTTGCTGGGCATTGACTAGTTGCATATCTAGAGAACGGGGGTGCTTGAAAGCATGCTCAACGGCTTCTCTGGTTATTTCGTGAAAGACGACACGGCGGTAAGGTATACGGTTCGTTTTTGTTATCTCGGTCAGGTGCCAGGAGATGGCTTCTCCCTCACGGTCCGGGTCGGTGGCTAGATATACGGTAGACGCAGTTTTTACTGCCTCTTTAAGCTCGAGCACGACTTTCTTTTTCTCCTTGGGAACAACATATTTAGGCATAAAGCCGTTTTCTATATCTACTCCTAGTCGGCTCTTAGGCAGGTCTCTTATGTGACCCAGCGAGGCTTTAAGGCTATAGCCTTTACCTAAAATCTTGGTCAGTGTCCTGGCTTTGGCTGGCGATTCTACTATAACCAGTTTTTTCTTCATAACTAATCTACTTTTACCCTATATTCCTCTCTGACTTCTCGAGACAGAACATAATTCATAGTCCCTACTTGTTTCACCAGACTCTTAAGCTCCATCATAGCCAGAGTACTGCTGACTGTTGATATAGGCAGACCGCTGGTGCGGCAGACCTCATCAATATGGGTCGGTTCAGCACAGAGCTGCTTTAATAACAGGGACTCGGTATCAGAAGCCGGTATAACCTCTTTAATTTCCATCTGGTGAGCTACGGTAGTCAGGTTCAATTCCTCTAAAATATCAGTATAGTCACGAACCAACTTTGCTCCTTCCTGGATTAGGTTATTGGTGCCTTTGCTGGCTGGCGACAGAATACTGCCCGGGATAGCGAATACCTCTCTGTTTTGCTCCAAGGCTAGATGAGCGGTAATTATAGCCCCGCTGGTCTCTCCAGCTTCAACGACCAGAACCCCCAGGCTCAGTGCACTCATGATGCGATTACGCCGGGGGAAGTTATCAGCTTTGGGTCTGGTGCCTAAAGGATATTCGCTTATTAGAGCGCCTTGCTGAATGATACTGCGAGCCAGGTTAGCATTCTCAGCGGGATATACAATGTCAAGTCCGCAGGCAAATATAGCAATGCTTCTGCCACCGACGTCTAAGGCACTGCGGTGAGCTATGGAATCAACTCCTTTAGCCAGACCACTGACAATGGTGATTCTGCTTCGGGCTAGGTCAGTTACTATTTCCTCCGTCACCTGCCGCCCATAGACAGTAGCCCGACGGGTGCCCACTACTGCCAGGGACCACTCATCCTCGGGAAGGAGAGAACCTCTGATATAAATTATTAATGGATAGTCATATATCTCCTTGAGCCGAGATGGATAATCAGGGTCATGAAAGGTCAGGGCTTTGACCCCGTAGCGGTCTAACTTTTCCATCTCTGCTTCCAGAGAAATCTTAGGTCGCCACGAGGTAATGGCGTTTATTGAGCTACTATCTAGACCAGCGTGTTTTAAATCAGCAGTGGTAGCCTTCCAGGCATCCGCCAGGCTATCAAAGTAATTATCAAGCTGGGTTAATTTGACACGACCAATACCGGGTATAATATTAAAGCCAACCCAGTATTTAGTATCCTTATTACTCATCCCCAAAGCAATGCCATTCTAGCACAGGGATAAATTGAAGACAATTCAGAGGCTGTTGCGAAACTCTCCCAAGGAGCAATATACTAATGTGCGACCTGCCTATTGAAGAAGGGTGGATTAGTATTCCCTTAGGAGGTGTTCCTATGGAAAGGATAAACTTACCATTCTTTTACCAGTTGGGCACAGAACTCAGACCTGTTACCGAACTTAAAGTAACTGAGAAAAACAGAATTCAATCCTTCATTACATGTTTGAGAGCTCAAAACAGAATACAGTCTCTTCTTGGTTCATACTCTACACTCACTGTTTGTCGGGCTTCTGGGGGAGAACTTCTCCATAATATTGGCAATATTGACGATTGGGTAAAAAAGACACCCTCAGAGGAGTGGCGTAGAGAAGACCAAAATATCGATTATGTATTTCAGCAAGTCATTAGCAAAGCCAAAGAATTTGAAATAGTCCTTTCGGCTGAATTACAGACACTGGCAACTTATCATGTTACCCAGAAAGGTATATATTCTACCACTAGCTTAATTGAAAAGGCAGAAATGAGTCTACCAGAATCCATCTTGAATAAAATTGATTCAGCCATAGTAGAGGAAATTAGGCAGAGCGGGAGGTGTTTAGCTTTTGATGTGGCGACTGCTTCGGCCTTTCATATGATGAGAGCAACAGAATCAGTGATACATAAATACTATTTGCAGGTCTGTAAACCACAGTCCAAAAAGAAACTAGGTTCCTGGGGGGCATACATTACTAATCTCTCACAATCACAAAATCCCCAAGTCAAAGAAGTAATAGCTTTGCTTCAACAAATTAAAGACCGACACCATAACCTCATCATGCACCCTGAAATAGTACTGACCCCAGATGAGGCATTTACCTTATTCGAAATTGCCCAAAGTGCCATTATTACTATGGCTGGGTCTCTACCAATAGTTGAGAAAAAAGTGAAAAGCACTCAGGCAACAGCATGAACACACTGCCTAACAGAAGATACCTGATTACTCGTAGCACTATGCAAGGCTTGTGCTTGGACGACAATTGACTGAATGGCGGAGAGGGTGGGATTCGAACCCACGGTAGCCAAAGGCTACACGCGCTCTCCAGGCGCGCCTGATAGACCACTCCAGCACCTCTCCGCAAAGTGAGAAGTTAGATTATATTCTATGTTGGCTTACTATAATATACTTCACTGGTTGGCGGAGAGGGTGGGATTCGAACCCACGCTCCACTTTTAGCGGAGACCGCTTTTCGAGAGCGGCACCATAAACCACTCGGACACCTCTCCTAGCTTCAAAATTTTACCCCAAAACGTCCTCTAAAGGCAAAATTTCCGAAATTGCCGACATTTTGCCGACAAGATTTTCGGTGACCTTTTTCTCCAGATCCGGCAGTGAAGTATTCGGTAGACTGTCCTCAAAGCGCTGGGCCGCAGCCTCCTGTAGACCCGGCACAACATGAGAATAGATATCAAGGGTTGTCGAGATAGAGCTGTGCCCCAATCTCTCCTGCACAATCTTCGGATGTATACCTTGCTGTAGCATGATGGTAGCGTGGGCATGCCTTAGGCCATGAAGTGATATACCTTTTTGAGACAGGGAACAAGCTATATCGTGAAAAGTCCTGGTAAGAGAATTAGGCCGTATTGGGCTACCGTCAGGATGGCAAAACACCAAGTCGGTAGGGGAAAGGGATGTACCGAGCATTTTTCTTTGAAATTCCTGTCTAATCTTGTGATTCCAGAGAAGGATGACCAGTGACGGTGGTAAGTCAATCTGGCGCCGGTTTTTCGGACTTTTGGGTTTCTTGAAAATATACTGGCGATTTCGGAGTTGCTGTAATGTTTGTCTGACCGAGAGAGTAGATTTATCCAAATCAATGTCGCACCATCGAAGGCCGAGTAATTCGCCCCGGCGGAGACCGGTATAGGCTTTTGTATATAACGCGGTGAAGTACGGCGTATCACTAGCCCTTTCTATGATTGACTGTACGTCGTCGGCTGATGGCACTGTGGGTTCCTTGTGCTCTGGTGGAGGGGGATCAACGCATTCAGCAGGGTTACGAGCTAGGATGCCATGTTTTACACCATACTTCAGGGCTTGGAAGAGGATTCTGTGATGCTTATAGACGGTGATTGGTGCCAGACCTCCCTTACCATCGCGGCGCCCGGCTTCAAGTGCCTGAGCATAATACCTTTGGATCTGCTGAGGCTCCAGTTTTGATATCTGGATAGAACCCAAGGCTGGGATGAGATGCAGTTTCACGATCTCCTCGGTTCGTTCCCTTGTTCTGGGCGCGTTGTGGATGGCCGCATAGTCTGTCAGCCAGTCTTCTAGGAACTGGCGTACCGTCATTCTGGCAGGCTTGACATAACTGTTGGTGTCGATATTATGCAGTAATTCATTAAGGCGCCTCTGAGCATCATTCTTGGTACCCTTAACGGTCTCAAAATGTCTTATCCTCTTGCCTGTTTCTAAATCTCTCCCCGTATCGATGCTGGTTTCCCAACTGGCTTTGGATCTCTTTCGTATGTATCCTTTCATATTAATCTCCTTTCCTTTTAAGCGATTTGGCTGGTGTGTTTACCATAGTGGGCATAGTTCGCAGTGAGTACTAAGAATCAGGGGACGTAGTACAAGTGGATCCAGTAGTCTCTCCAACGATTCAACTACTTCTGCCATTTGCTTAATACAGTCGGCTAGAGAAGCTACTGATTCTTGCTCACGGCCCTTACACAAATTGGAAATCGCCCGATTACCTCTATCCCTTGTTTTATTTGCTAGGGCTTGTTCCGAGAATGTAAGTATAGGTCTTTTATTGAACTCTACAACGGTGACGGGGCTTGTTGGTGCACCTGCGGTGGAAGTCTGCAATAGACGACGTATTTTTATGGACTTCGTAACGGCTATGTTCCACCAAATTACCCAATCGATACCCTTTAACAGACGTGAAAATGCGTTATGCTCTTTACTATCTCGCTCAATAGTACGTAGGAAATTCACATCCTGGTTCAGAATGTTCGTTAGTACTGTATTTGCGGCCGCATGTAGAGATTGGAGGTTTATCCAACACTGGTCTCTGGCTTGCACCCATTGGTTTAAGACATTCCAGTCAACTCTGCTGCGTGTATGCTCTTGGAGTGATTTAAATAGCAGTTTATTTTGACGCTTAGTCCGTTGTATAAGTTGCTCATCTACATTTGTGATCATAGTATCTTGTGATAATTCATCCTCGATAATACCAGATACTGCTTGCTATTCTTGGTAATATTTGGGAATGATGGCACGGCAAGATGGTTTGTAAGTGTGTCAGCCAGTTTGCATAGATAGTGCCGATGTTGATTGAAGTCTTTTTCAGCTATATTTATTCGAGCTGTCTTCAGTTCGTCTACGGATTGCTTGGCAAACCATTGCTGATATTCGCGCTTGGCAATATGTCTGGGAATATCTGTTATTTTTTGTATTTTTAACCAGCTGGCGTTGGTCTCCTGTCTCAACTTTATTACTCTCTCGAGTTCTTCCTCAGATAACGTTATCCGTTTCATGATGACCTCCTGTTTGACTATTTTACAATTAATATATATATAAGTCAATAATTTACAAATTTGTAAAATTAAGACATCTCCAGTATAATAAATACATAAGAAGTTGGAGGTAGAAAATGGATACCAGAAGTGAAAGCAGCGAATATTGTCTTATCATGAGCGTCGAAGAAGCTAGACGTAAATTGGGATTGAGTCGAGGATTAATGTACAAAGCGATAAAACGTGGTCAAATACCCCATCTTGTTGTAGGAAGAAGAATTTTGATTCCGAAGAAATCTTTTTCTCAATGGCTGGATAAACTACACCTATCCCCTCAAGAGGAGAGGTCACATGAAGAGGATGTTTGAACTTCTATTTTTAGACATTGAGAAAAGAACACAAGACCTGT